>Ga0210398_10001383_pt1 | contig 25172 bp, 15 predicted proteins | sample IncBWC4OmetaG_FD_161047 | JGI IMG/M metagenome (GOLD analysis project Ga0210398, IMG submission 161047) | Forest soil microbial communities from Barre Woods Harvard Forest LTER site, Petersham, Massachusetts, United States - Inc-BW-C-4-O | ecosystem: Environmental > Terrestrial > Soil >... | reverse complement strand
GATTCTGCAAGGCAGATCTGGTGACGACCAGATGATGCTTCTTCAGCGTTTCTTCGTACGCAACAACTATCCGCACAGAATCGTAAACGTATCTGCAGAGGACACCGAAAACGATGGCGCACCGCTGCCGGCAGTCATACTTTCTGACGGGCGGACCATGCGACGCCCGTCCATTCCCGAGCTGGCGGACGAGTTGGGCATCGCCGAATTGCCGGATCCCGAAATGACCTGCGATGTGGCTGTCGTCGGAGCAGGTCCTGCAGGTCTCGCGGCTGCGGTCTACGCAGCCTCCGAAGGACTCTGCACGACAGTTATCGAGGGGATGGCGCCTGGGGGACAAGCAGGTGCGAGTTCAAAGATAGAAAATTATCTGGGATTTCCTGCTGGCATCAGTGGGCAACAGCTTGCAACTCGTGCACAGCTACAGGCTTTGAAATTCGGCGTGCATTTCGCTATCTCGCGAGAAGTCATAACTGTCGAGCAACTAGATGGCATTCACAAGCTAACGTTGCAGGGCGGTCACCAAATATGCGCGCGCACAGTTGTAGTGGCGTCTGGTGCTCAGTATCGCAAGCTCGGTGTCGAAAATTACCTGAAATATGAAAATCGCGGACTTTATTACGCCGCCACCGCGATGGAGTCGGTGTTATGTCGAGACCAGGAGGTTATCATTGTAGGCGGTGGCAACTCCGCTGGGCAGGCATCGTTGTTTCTCTCCGGTATCGCAAAGCATGTGTATCACCTTGTGCGTGGACCATCCTTCGCGGAAACGATGTCGCAGTATCTGATTTCCCGCGTCGAGAACTCGAGCCATATAACCGTCCACACCAAATCTGAAATTGTTCAACTGGATGGAGAGCCGTCCCTTGAGAGAGTGACATGGGCCAACTTGAACACAGGGGAGCGCACAGTAAGGAATATCTCCACCGTCTTCGTGATGGTCGGCGCTGAGCCGAACACCGGTTGGTTATTTGGTACGGTCCGGCTCGACAAGAAAGGCTTCATTCTTACCGGAGGCACGGATGGCTTCGATAAAAGCCCATACGCGACCAGTATGCCGGGCATCTATGCGGTCGGTGATGCGCGCGCGAACTCAGTCAAGCGCGTTGCATCAGCTGTTGGCGAGGGCTCCGTGGTCATATCGTACATTCATCGCTACCTCGCCGATCACAGAAACCAACTTTCGGTTCGACCAAATTCCACTCTGGCCGCGCTCCGATCGGTAGACGCTGCATCTGTAGGAGCGAATGCGTGATCTCTGGATATTGGCGGTTGCAGTTATCGTATTTGTCGCTGATGGCTGAGTTCAGCGCGGTTGTGTTCATCGATTTCACTGTCGCTCCGCCTGCTGGGTGCGTGGTTGCTCGACCAAGAGGCCGAGGAAGTGGTTATGGAATCGACGGCGCAATATTGGAAACTAGTGCGGGGAGCACTGGAAAGTTGGAGTGAACCCCTAGAGTGAGACAGTTCTGTCGTGCGCACCTTGGGAAGCGCCGATTACTGCCGGATTGCCGACTATTCGCCCACGGCCTTGCTTTGCGTTTCCTCGAGCCCCCAGTGCACTGCACATGCCCGGCAATACCAAGAGGTAGCGCTCTGTATGAAATGGTTTACCGAACATCCATCGGATCGCCAGTCTTGTGCTCTTCAATTTGGAAGCGCAAGAAACGGTGGATGGCCTCAAGGGCTTCTTTGTTTGTGGAGGAAATAACAACACGCCCGCCATTGGTCGTTTCCTCGAACGAGTATTGAATATCTTTCTGCGACCGTTTCATTTCTGGCACTCCGGGCGGAACAGTATCGTGAACGAACATCGGAATACCAAAGTCTCCGCTTTGGAAGGCACTTGCAATGTGTCTTAGGTGCGTCCTTATTTGGTTTCGATTGGTAGAATCGGCAGAGTCCTTAGCCTCAACCTGAATCACTCCTCCATTTGAGTTCAATAGGAAGTGGTGGGTCGTGGCAGTTTGCGAAAAACCCATGCCTGTTTCGCCGCGCTCATTCATCTGAGTATGCGTTGCGTGCATAGGACACTCTGTCTGCGATTCGGGCTTCTGGCTTGATTGACCAAAAACTCCGACTGTGAGTGCGATTAGAAGAATCAGCTTCATAGCTCCCCCCGTTTTTGAATGCCGCGACCCAAATGGTGTGCATGGATCTTCGGGTGAGTCTTGAAGTTTTCCAGCAGTCGAGCCTGTTTGCCGCGAGGGGTCTTGGCAAGCATCCGGTCCCAGGCTGCAAGTGTGGAGCGCAACTCGCGTCGCCGCGACTGCAACTCTCGAAGCCGCTCTTCGAGGACGGCAAGTTTTTCAGCCGCCAGCTTCCGAACGCGATGACAGGGTGCGCCTCCGCTGTTCCGTTCACTGAAAATGTCTGCCAAGTCAGTCACCGAGAATCCGATAGACAGGCCGGCCCGAATCATCCGCATTCGAGCGAGACTGTTCGACGAAAAAACCCGGTAGCCAGCGGAAGTTCGAGCAGCTGGGAGCAAGAGATTCCGTCGCTCGTAGAAACGAACAGTGTCCGCACTTACGCCGGAAAGGCGAGCCAGTTCACCGCAATACAGGGGTCGGGTTGTAGAGACTTTGGAACTCACAGAATTAGCCTAAAGCTTGGAATCAGTTCCAAGGTCAAGCAGATTCTTATTCTACCTATATTCGTGACAAGGGACCGATGAGCTCCTGGCTCATGAGCAGGCTCGGCATGACAAGTACCGTAAGGTCGGCATACTTCAATCGTGCATCTAGAGGGTCGCGCGTTGCAATTTCAGTCGGCGAAGTAACTGAGCGTTGACGGCTACGATGATGGTAGACATGTTCATCGCCACCGCACCGACGCTCATGGGGAGTTCAACTCCCCAGCGGACGAAGAGACCTGCGGCGGCCGGGATAGCGACCACGTTATAAGCGGTTGCCCAAACAAGATTTTGGATCATTTTTCTGTAGGTCGCGCGAGATAATTCGATGGCTCCAACAACGTCGCGAGGGTCACTGCGCACGAGGACAATTCCCGCGGACTCAATTGCGACATCTGTTCCCGCCCCGATGGCGATTCCCACATCTGCGGTTGCCAGAGCCGGCGCGTCGTTCACGCCGTCGCCTACCATTGCGACCTTCTTGCCGCCGGCTTGAAAGTCCCTTACTGCCGCTGCCTTGTCAGCGGGCAGAACCTCCGCCGCGACCTCGTCGATTCCGATACGCCGGGCGACCGAATCGGCAACGGTCTTCGAATCTCCGGTGATCATAGCAACCTTGGTACCTAGACGATGAAGTTCAGTGACAGCTTCACCAGATTCGGGCCTAATCTGATCTTCGACCACGAAAGCTCCGAGGAGTCGGCCTTCAGCAACGGCATAGAGAACCATCTTCCCATCGGATGCCCACGCGGCTGTCAATTTTTCAAAGTTTGGCGGAGTGGTGATCTTGGCTTCCGTCACAAAACGGGGTCCGCCGACTTCGACACTCTTGCCATCCACCAACGCCTTGGCTCCCCGACCAGGCAGGGCCTCGAAATTCGTGGCTGACAATGGGGCCACGTTTCGGCGCTTGGCTTCGGCGACAATTGCTCTAGCCAGTGGATGCTCCGAGGTGAATTCCACGGCGGCAGTAAGTGCAATCAAATCGTCTTCGGTAATGCCAGGCGCGGCCAACACTTCCGAGACCGCTGGAGAACCGCGTGTCAGGGTTCCGGTCTTATCAAAGATGACCACATCCAGATTGCGGGCACGTTCGAGTGCGAGTCTATCCTTAACAAGGAGCCCGTTTTGAGCGCCGATTGATGTGGAGATTGCGATGACGAGCGGAATCGCCAGGCCAAGAGCGTGCGGGCAAGCAATGATGAGGACTGTTGCGGTTCTAATTAGGGCGTGCTCTTTGTCGCCGGAGATCCACCAGTAGATGAAAGTGATCGCGCCAGACGCGACCGCCACGTAAAAAAGAATGGCGGCAGCACGGTCGGCAAGAGCTTGCGTGCGAGAGCCAGAAGCCTGAGCGGTAGCGACAAGCCGCATGATTCCGGAGAGAGCGGTTTGGTCCCCGACTGCTGTAATCCTAACGCGAAGACTTCCGCCGCCAGCAACTGTTCCTGCGATAACCTTGGAACCTGACCCCTTCGCCACCGTTTTGGATTCGCCGGTTATCATCGACTCGTCAACGTCGGCCGTGCCCTCAACAACCGCGCCATCAGCCGGAACGCGGGCTCCGGGCCGGACAAGAACGATGTCGCCGACGCGCAAATCAGAGAGCGGAACAGATTCAGTGTCAGCGCCTTTTACACGCTCGGCGGTGTCTGGAAGAAGGGCGGCGAGCGCAGCGAGGGCTCCGCGGGCCTGGGAAACGGCTCGCATTTCGAGCCAGTGACCGAGGAGCATGATCGTAATCAGTGATGTGAGCTCCCACCAAACGTCAATGTTGAGAAAGCCGAGCGTTGCGGCGAGCGAAGTCCCAAATGCAGCTATGATCCCCAGGCTGATGAGAGTCATCATGCCGGGCTTGCGATCGGCAAGTTCGCCCCATGCTCCGCGGATGAAAACGAGGCCTCCGTAAACAAAAGCTACCGTCCCGAGGATGGGCGGAATGAATTTTGATCCAGGGAAGGTGGGTGTTGTGTACCCAAACCAGTGTTGAACGTCGGGTGACCAAAATACGACGGGTATCGTGAGAGCAAAACTCAGCCAGAACTTGTCGCGAAACATGGCAACTGAATGTCCGGCGTGACGGTCGTGGCCCGCATGTGGTTCGGCCATTTGCTGGTGATCGTGCTGCGTCATGTGGTTCATTGTGAGTCCAATCGTCTCTTAAACGGCAGTTCTATTCCGCGCCTGTCTTGGTACTCAGCGTGCCAGTTCGGAGCGCACGCTCCTTCATCAAGGCAAAGAACACGGGCACGAGAATCAGCACGTGAATCGTTGAGGTGATCATGCCGCCAACAATGGGGGCGGCGATGGGCTTCATGACATCTGCGCCCACGCCCGTTTCCCACAGAATGGGGATGAGGCTGGCGAGAACAACGCAGACCGTCATTAATTTTGGCCTCAGGCGGTGGACGGCCCCTTCGAGCACCGCTGCTTCGATGTCTTCGTGACGCAGAGGAACTCCGGACTTGAGGCGGTGATCCAGCGCCTCGTGGAGGTATACAACCATCACGACGCCGGTTTCAACGGCGATGCCGAACAGAGCAATGTAGCCGACCCACACCGCTACGCTAAAGTTATAGCCGAGCAGCTTCTGCAGAATCAGGCCGCCGGTCAGTGCATAGATCGTCGGGAAAATGAGGACAGCAGCCTCGGTGATGGAGTGAAACACGGTGTAGAGCAGCAGGAAAATGATAAAAAAGACGATGGGCAGAATTAACTGCAGCCGTTCTTTTGCCCGCAGCTCGAACTCGTATTCGCCGGACCATTTATAAGTAAAGCCAGGTGGCAACGCGAGTTTTTGTTTTAGCAAGTTGCTCGCGTGCGTAACGAAACCGCCATAGTCTTTCGTGTTCAGATCAATATACACGTAGCCGGTCAGCGCTCCATCCTCGTCGCGGATCATTGAGGGTCCTCGAGAGAACGAGATTTTCGCGACACCCGAAATCGGAATCTGTGCACCGGACGGTGTACCAATCAGGACGCGCTGCAATTCCTCGACGTTGTCCCGAAAGTCACGGCTATACCGGACATTCACGGGGTACCGCTCGCGACCCTCGACGTTTTCAGCGACCATTTCGCCGCCGATTCCCGAAGTGACCGCCTGTTGCACGTCAGCGATCGTCAGACCGTAGCGAGCTGCCTCTGCACGATTCACTTCGATGTTGAGATAAAAACCCTGCGAGACACGTTCGGCGAAGATCGAGCGCATTTCAGGAATTGCTGAGAGGATCTGTTGTACTTGCGCGCCAACCTGCTGGATGCCTTCCAGGTTTGGTCCCTGAATCTTCAAGCCGAGAGGCGTCTTGATGCCCGTCAACTCCATATCGAGACGGTTTTCGACCGGCATCGTCCATGTGTTGGAAAGTCCGGGAAACTGGAGTTTGGCGTCCATTTCCTGAATCAGTTTTTCGTAAGTCATTCCGGGTCGCCACAGTCCGCGGGGCTTGAGCATGACGGTGGTGTCGTACATATCCAGCGGAGCGTTGTCGGTGGCACTGTCGGATCGTCCGATGGAGCCGAAGACAGTTTCGACTTCTGGAAACGTGCGAATGATCCGGTCCTGCTCTTGGAGCAACTGAGACGCCTGCCCGATGGAAATTCCGGGCAATGCTGTGGGCATATAAAGAGCCGACCCTTCAAAGAGCGGCGGCATGAATTGACTGCCAATGTGAAGGGCGAGCGGTAGCGTAACGATCAGAAACAGCAGATTGAGGAGCAAAGTGGTTTTACGAAAGCGCAAACAGAGTCGCAGGACGGGCAAATAAACAGCCTGAGTGATCCGTGAAATTGGATTGCGCGATTCAGGCGTCAATCTTCCACGGATGAATAGGACCATGAGCACGGGCACCAGAGTGATAGCCAATATGGAGGAGAAGCCAACGGCCAGCGTCTTGGTCCAAGCCAGGGGGCGAAACATGCGCCCTTCCTGTGCCTCCAACAAAAAGACGGGCAAGAAAGAAACCACGATAATCACCAGCGAAAAGAAAATAGCGGGCCCGACTTGTTTCGCCGAATCCAACAGGATTTTCCGCCGCTGCTGTTCAGGAAGAGGGTCGGATTCAGCGGCTTGGCGTTCGGAAAGCTGCCGGTAGCCGTTTTCGACCATGACAATCGCGGCGTCCACGAGCACGCCAATGGCCAGAGCCAAGCCGCCGAGCGACATGATATTTGAGGTGACGTGGAGGTAGTACATCGGGATGAAGGCTGCGACTACTGCGATAGGCAAAGTCATTATCGGAATCAGCGCCGAACGGAAGTGGAACAAAAAGATGACAATCACGATGCTGACGATGATCGCCTCTTCGAGCAAGTCGCGTTGGAGCGTTTCGATGGAGGCGTGAATCAACCCCGAGCGATCATACCCCGAGACAACTTCCACACCCGGTGGCAGCGAGGGTTTGATTTCCGTGAGTTTCTGCTTGACGCCATTGATGACGCTGAGGGCATTCATCCCGTCGCGCATCACGACGATCCCGCCAACGGTTTCGCCTTCGCCTTGCCATTCGGCAACACCTTCACGGATGTCCGGCCCGAACGAAACGGTTCCCAAATCTCGCACGAGGACGGGCGTACCGTTCTTGGTTGCAACTGGCACGGTTTCGAGGTCGCTGAGCGAATGCAGATAGCCAAGCCCACGAATCATGTATTCGGCCCCGCCCATTTCGAGCAGACGTCCGCCTACTTCGTTCGAACTCGCTCGCACTTTTTCAATGACCGTCGAGAGAGGAATTCCGTATGCGCGAAGCTTGTCGGGATCGACATTCACCTGGTACTGGCGTACGAATCCGCCAATGGTCGCTACCTCGGCGACTCCTGGGACGGTTTCGAGCTGGTAGCGCAGATACCAGTCTTGAAGGCTGCGCAAGTCGGCCAAACTGTGTTGATGGCTGTGGTCCACAAGCGCGTATTCATAGACCCATCCTGCTCCCGTCGCGTCCGGCCCGATGACGGGATGCACGCCCGCTGGCAAACGTCCCGTGATCTGTTGCAGGTATTCCAAAACACGCGACCGCGCCCAATACAAGTCCGTCGTGTCTTCAAACACGACGAAGATGTAGGAGTCCCCAAACATGGTTTGTGCTCGCACCGCCTTTACGTGCGGTGCGGCGAGCAGAGTAGTAACAATGGGATAAGTGACCTGGTCTTCGATGAGGTTGGGAGGCTGACCCGCCCAAGGTGTGTGGACAATAACTTCCACGTCGGAAATGTCCGGCAACGCGTCGAGCGGAATGTGACGCAGAGCCCAGATTCCTGCCAGCACCAGCAGTAGCGTCCCCGTAAAAACAAGAAAGCGATTTCGCGCGCACCAATCAATCCATCGGGAGATCACGTTACATCCCTCCCGTGGCATTCACGCTCAGTTGCTTGGTCGCAATGAGTTGCCCGTTCTTTTTGGCGAGAATTGTGACTTGCCAGGTTCCCCCGCTTTCGAGTTGGCCCGAACCTTCATACAGTCCGTTGCCTTTATCGCCGAGCGTGACAGGTGTGCGCATCGACGCCATGCCCATTGCGGGCATCGCCGGCATGAAAAATGTGACGCTAACTTCCGCCCCAGAGATGGGCGCTCCACTCGCGTCTGCGAGTTTCACGCGGAATACGTTGCTTCCTTTCCGCGGCGGGGTCGGGTCGGAACTCAATTCGAGATTTCCCTGCGGGGCGCTCGTTGTAGACGCCGGACCCGCGCCGGGCGGAGGAGGAACAAACGAACCGAGCGCGGCCTGAAGCTGACTTTCGGAGTCGATCAGGAAGTTTGCGGAAGTAACAATCTGCTCGCCCACTTTCAACCCCTTAAGAACGACAAAATCGTCACCCACACGGGAGCCCAACTGCACCTCGCGCGGTTCGATGTAACCGTCGCTACGTTCGACAAAAGCGATCTCACGAGTGCCGGACTGCAGGACGCCGGTTGCGGGAATAACAAGCTGGTTCCCCATCGGAGTCTTCAGACTCACGTTCACGAACATGCCAGGTTTGAGTTGCAGTCCAGGGTTCGAAAAGACGACGCGCACTTTGGCCGTTCGCGTATCCATATCCACTTGGGGATAGATAAAATCCACGCGTCCCGTAAATATCCGGCCCGGATAGGTATTCACAGTGAGCGTTGCAGGAGCGCCAACCCTTACGCGTTCGAGATCGTTCTGGAAGACCTGCGCCTGGACCCAAACGGTCGAAAGATCCGCGATGGTGTAGAGGCGCATTTCCGGTTGAACGGCAACGCTGGGTAGAGCGTTGCGTTCGGTGATGTAGCCAGAGACCGGCGAATCGACTTCAAGTTCCTGTTGCACCTGGCCGGTGGATTCGAGCGTGGCGATTTCTTTTTGAGGAACACCCCACTGCTTGAGACGCTCCGCCGCCGCGTCGAGCAGCGATGCTGCACCGAAGGCGACACCTTCGACCGTACTCTGCGCCACTTGCTGCTGATTCTGCTTGGCCACCAGGTATTCTCGTTCGGTGGCCACGAGGTCAGGACTGTAAATTGTGAAGAGCGGTTGTCCCTTCCGAACGTATTGGTATGTGGCGTCGGCGAAGACCTTTTCGATATAGCCAGAAAACCGCACTTGGATATAGGCCAGCCGCGTTTCATCGACTACGACGTTGCCGGTGGTGAGAATCTCGTCTGCGACGAACCTACGTTCGACTTCACCGGTCTTCACACCGATGCTCTGCAACCTTTGCGGAGAGATTTGTACCGGCACCAAAGGCGCTTCCGTCGACACTGGGGGTATGACCGCAGACGTGGCCATAGAGTCTTGCGTCGCAGAATTTGCCTGTTTGGTTTGAGCATCCGTGATCGAACTGCCAGCGCGATAATGCAGCCACAACCCAACCAGGACGAGCGCGAATAGGATATTTCCAATGACAGCTAGCAAAAATCCCGTACGGTAGGTTTTCATCTTTTCGCTCCTTCGTCGTGCAACGACAAACCGGTGAGTTGTTCGAGTCGTGCCAGCGCCGTCTCGCGTTCGGCTGTGTTCTGCCAGTACTCCTCATCCAAATGGAGCACGTCGAGAAACGAGGACAGCAAAGATTGGAAGTCCTGGCGGTTGTTCTGATACGCGGCGATGCCGGCTTGAAATCCGGCTCGCGCCTGCGGAAGTAGTCCCTCTTGGTAGATTTTGAGCAACTCCGCGGTCTTCTGCGCGGTCTCATACTGAACCTTGAGTTCAGAGGCCGCCTGTTGCGACTGGACCTCGAGTTCGCTGTGAGAACGGCCTAGCTCGGCTTCCGCCTGGGCCAACTCCGGTCGCTGTTTGCGGCCGCGATAGATCGGCAGTCGAACGCCGACGCTGAACATGTAGTAGGCGCGAAATTGCGCAGGATCCGTGCGTTGCCACATGTATTGGAGATTGAAGTCAGGGTAGAAATCCTTATGTGCAAGATCGACTTGCAGTTTCTGTTTCTCAATCATCTTTTCCGCACCCGCAATTTCTGGGTTCTGCGCCTTGGTCGCAGCCAGGAGTTCGTCGTAGGTGTAAGGAAGCGCCGTTTCGGAGAGATCCGCGGGCTCGATGTCGGTTGAAGACTGGGAACGGTTGAGCAATTCCTTCAGTTGCGCCTGCACCTTGGCAACTTCGAGGTGGTGCATGGTAATTTCGCGGAGCAGCTTCGTCTGTTCAAGCTGAGCGCGCAGTAGGTCTTGCTGGTTTCCCATTCCTGAGCGGTACCGGGCGTCCGCTGCTTTCTCGGCTTGTTCGAGCAGTCCTCCGTCGTTCTCCAGAATCCCGAGGGTCTTCGAGAGATAAGCGAGCTGGAAATAGGCTGCTTTGACTCCAGCGAGGACGGAACGGCGAGCCGATTCGAACTGTTGTTGTGAAACGTCGGCATCGCGTTTTGCGATCTCGCCTTTCAGTCGAAGTTTCCCCGGATAGGGTAAATCCTGCGACACACCCAAGCCGACGTAGGCAAAATCGCTGTTCGTGTATCCGGCGAATGGGCGTGGGCTGCCAACATTTACTTGCTGCAACTGAAACTGCGGATCGGGCAACGTTGAGACTTGTGTCGGAACCTGTTGTGCGGCCTTCCACCCTTGTCGGGCCGCCTGAATTTGAGGATTGTTCTGCTCGGCTTCCTGCAACACCTCGGCCAGTGGCGTCACCGCCTGCGTGTTCTGGGGCATCGATTCCTGCCCGAAGCTCCCAGTGACGAAGACCACGGAAAACAATAAAGCAGGCAAACCAATCGCAACGAATCTGAACAAGAATCTGGTCGTGCCATTCTTTCGCAACGTGAATAACATCGCCTTCTCCTAGAAATGCGCGTTCTATGGGCCAGACGCTGGCGTGCGACACAAAGAGGTCGCTCGCGAGCAAGCGTGGCTGTTCAAGAAAACAGATTTAGATAGAGAAGTAGAACGCGGCGCGGCAGCGCACCGCTCGGAGGCGAGCTAGATCAGGAGAGAAGAATGGAGGGTGTACAACTCAGGAGGCGAATGTTGCGGCGCCTCAAACCTTGAGGGAGAAAACTCGGCAATCACGACGACTTCGGGCGCTGTCAGATTGTCCACAACGGCTACGACCGGGACATTTAACGCGATGTGTTCCGCCGGCAGGACACTTGGCGATGGCGAAGAGACCATCGTCTTACAGCAATCGTGGGACTGGTTCCCCTGATTGCACGGCATTGAGCCGCAGCACTGCATCATCTGCTGGTCCGCGGACATGGGAGTGAGGCAGTCCGCGAACTGCAACCCGAAGAGCGCAGTGAGTGCCAACACCAGGAATGTCACGCGGCGAATCATCTATCAAACTCTAGGTTGTTTGGATGCGCGAGTCAAGAAACGGTGTCGGAAAATGTGCCGCCTCTCTGGTCTGCAAAGTGCCCTTGATTCTGGACTATACTCCAGGGTGTACCGTTCAGAAAGGAGCCGAGGCCATCCAAATCGGCATCGTAGCGAAGAGGATTGATCTCAGCGTAGACGCCATACGATTTTGATGTGACCGACGGAGGTCCTAGGCGTTTTGAGCGCCACGATGTTGGCCGAAGGGCCCGAACAAAGCCGACGCAGTGCAGCACTGCTGACATGTCTGCCGAAGTTTGGAGCAGCTTTGGAGCAATCTAAGCAGGCACGAAGATGATAAGCGCAACCAAAGCGACGACTTAGATTGAAATTACCCTAGCTTTGCAAGCAGGGGGTCACCGGTTCGATCCCGGTCACGTCCACCATTTTTCTCGTTTCCCTTTATTGACTTAGCTGCCGTGGTGCGGTTGTACTCGATGCGGCCCGTTCGTCACTGTGCCCAATTTTGTGCCCACCCAACTTCGCCATTGCTGTGAGTACCGCATCCTCGGACGGATGGACATAGCGCAAGGACATGGATATATTGCTGTGGCCCGCGATCCGCGCCAGAGTCCACACATCACATCCAGACTCGCCAAGTCGCGTCAAGAAAGTGTGACGGAGGCTATACCGATTCTACGCAACTTCGCCGCGGCTTCCTCCAAAGAAGAGTTGAGTTAGTCCGGAATGTACCGCAATCGGGGTTTCGTGGTTTTCATGCAAGGATACTAGCGCGGCCAAAACGCGGAAGCACCTGCGACCGCAAGCTATTAGGGAACCGTGACGGAGACAGACCCCAAACTCACTGTTGTGCCGCCGTCTGAACCCTGAACTTGCACCTGGACAGTCACGGAATTTCCCCCTCCGCCGCCCCCTCCCCCGTTCCCACCACCACCGCCCGAGCCGCCTCCACATGAGCTGATCACGACGAGAAGACCAACTGCGAAGAGCATCAGTAAGAACCCAAATTTTCGATGTTCGAAACGTTCTGCGCTTCTAGCACAAATCAGGAAGATCACGATCGAAAGTAGGACTGAGACCAGGAGCACTGATGGACTCAACGATCGGTGCATTCTCGATGGGGAAGTCGGTTGCTGGGGGAACGCCACCGCCGGTTCAGCACTCACGGTGATCGTAAGCGTCCCTGTCCCGGTGGAACTCCCCGAGAGAGAAATCTGGGCCGGACTAAATTGGCAACTGATTCCGCTCGACGGGAGGTTGCACCCAAGATTAACGGAACCATTGAAACCCTGTTTTGAGCTCACGCTAATGTTAAAGGTTTGAGAACTGCCTACCGGAATCGTTGCCGAGGTCGGTGAAACGGCGCCAGAAAAAGTCCCACTTGAGACGATAAGCTGAGCTAAAGCGCTGTGGGTAAGGGGGCCGCTTACGCCACCAATTGAAAAACTGTAGGTCCCTGAGGGCGTGTTTTGCGTATGAATCTGAAAGTACACAGAGCCTTGCGAGCCCGGATATTCCGGCGCGTTCGTCAGCGGGCACATGACACCGGCAGGAAGACCGCTGCAAGAAAGCTGAATCGCCGTCGAGTAGCCATTCACGCTTCCAAGTGTCACCGTGAACGACGTAAAGTCGGTTGAGCCAAGGGTCTGCGAGGCGGGGGTGATTGCCATCGTAAAATCACCGACGTTGAACGGAATTGCAATCTGTTGTGTCATCGCTCCGTCGGTCAAGATCACGTTCGGCGAATACGTGCCAAGGGGTGTGCTTGGCAGCGTTGTCACGTTTACGCTTCCCGTAAGAACCTGTCCCGCGGGCAGTGTGATCGGATTCGCATCGAACTGGCATGAAGCTCCAGTTGGAAGGCCTTGGCACGACGCCTGCAACTCAGTCGAATATCCGCCGAAACTACCGATTAGGAACTCGTAACTTACGGATTGAGAAGCCGCGATGACCGGAGTCGCGGGTGGCGGATTCAGCAAAACAGCGGCGAACCCGGCACCCTGCGTACTCACGGCCTGAGTCCCGAACACCAAATGCGATTCGGCCCCGAGTTTCGCTGTAATCGAGAACACGTGAAGCGGATTGAAGCCTGTGCCAATTTGAAAATCGACGTCTTGACTCATTGCGCCCGCAGGAATGGAAACACTTGTAGGAACTGAAATATTCGGGTCGCTCGCTACGAGTTGGACGACGGAGCTCGCTGCCAAGGGATAGGCCAGAATCAAGCGCAGTTTCCCGCTCGATCCAACCACCGGGTCGGTCACTAGAGCTATCGCGAAGGAAGGGCCTGGTGTCGCAGTCACAACATCGAAGGATGAGGAGTAGCCATCAAGTTCAACGAGATCGGCACGGCCATCAGCGTTCAGATCAGTCGAAAGCTGAGGCGCAACGAGACCTCCCAGACTGTAATCGACATACGATGGCGAAAAGGTGCCATCTCCGTTTCCACTTAGAATTTGTATCGTTGTTGTTGTACCACCGCCGGTGATAACGCCCTCCGAGTCGATGGACCCACCCTGAACAGATTTGAAGACCACAATGTCGAGATTTCCGTCGCCGTTAACATCCGCCAACGTAGGCTGCAATGGTGCAAGTGGCTTATCTGGCGCGCCGAAAATCAACGCTTGAGCGAAGCTTCCTGCGAAGGGTCCGTAGCTAGCCCCTGCCTTTAGAGATCCGTCCGGCTGTCCAAGATAGACATTGTAGGTCCGTGACAAGGAATTGTTGACCACCTGGTTCGACACGGCTTCCTCGATGACGTCCGGGAGACCGTCCTTATTGAGATCCGCAACACCAAAATAGCTGGTGCTTCCTGGATCGCTGAACAGGAGTTTCAGCGGCCCAAACGTGCCATCGCCGTTTCCAAGAAGCTCGTAAAGAGCATTCTGTTCCGAACCGATCAACCCATTTCCCGATATTAGGAGGTCCAGGTTGCCATCGTGATTGGCGTCTGCCGCAAACGCGGCTCTCATTAGCGCGCCATTAATCCCCGTAGAAGTAATCGACACTGCCGTGCCTTGAGTAAAGGTGCCATCGCCCTTGCCCAAGAACGGGACAACCGATGCTATGGAGCCCGACCCGTCTGAATTGCTGGAGAAATTGACCAAAACGATGTCGAGCTTTCCATCGTGATTTAGATCACCAACAACGATCTGGTCAGGGTAGAGATTCGGCAGCGGCGTTGTCACAGGTTTCTGAAAGGTTCCGTCGCCGTTATTTCGAGAATATAAGATCCCATTATTAATCATCAGTAGATCGGGGAAACCAACATTTCGGAAATCGGCTAGTGCGAAATCGATGGGCATTTGATTGACGTCTAGAATCGGGGATCGGACCGCCGTTCCGAAATGCCCGGCGCCATCGCCGGGCATCACTGCAATCTCGCTAGGCAGCGGATATTGAGCGCCAATCTCCAAAACGACCAGATCTTTGTGACCATCCTGATTTACGTCGGTGTAGGCGAAATTGGTCAGCGGCGCATTAACTGCCGCGTGCATCTGGCCACCAACGAGATACCCAATGTATCCTCCGGTGGCACCACCGAAGCCGCCATGTCCATCGTTTGTGTAGATGCTCGCCGAGTCGCTACCTTGATTGGCAGTGATCAGATCGGGATGACCGTCACCGTTCAAATCCGTGATGGCAATTCCGAACATTCCGGGCTCGCCACGATAGATGACAGGCGCTCCAAAATTCCCGGTTCCGTCGCCGAATTGAACGCTCACCGAGTTTCCCATCGTAGTTGGTCCAGAGGGATCGGGCTGAAATGGGAACGCCGTAGTGACCAGATCGAGCTTGCCATCTCCGTCCAAATCGGCAACGGCAGCGGCACCCGCGATAATGCCGGTTGCAAAAATTCGCGTCTTGGAAGTATCAAATGTGCCGTCGCATTTGCCTGGGAAAAAGGTCGCCACACCTTCGGTGTCAATTACGATTGCGTCGGTGCAGCCGTCCTTATTGATGTCGGCGAGCGCCACTGCAGTCGCTGCCTTGCCCAGCCCCGTACCTACTTGGCCCGCCGTCGCGTTGAAAAAGAACTGCTGCGCGACCTTGAAATATCCATTGCCTTGATTTAAGTACACGCGGGCGCCGGTATTCGGAAACTGGTTCTGAAGATCTTCACCGTCCATCGTTGCGGTGTAATCGATACTCACGATATCCGGCAATCCGTCGCCGTTAAGATCCGCTACCACCATTGAAATGGTGTCGAACGAACCGTTGGTTACACCAAAGTGAGTGAGAGCTGGACCGAGATTGCCCGCGCCATCCCCATGAAGAAACGCCAGCGAGCCGGTTGAATAATTACCGAAGATTCCGACCACAACATCCGGGTTGCCGTCGCCATCGAAATCCGCCACGGCCAAGCTTTCAGCGCCACCAGGCACGTAGAACTCTCGCTCTGGCGCGAACGTTCCGTCGCCGTTACCGAGCAAGATACCGATTGTTCCGGTGTCAGCTTCCGCAACCACTAAATCCAATTTGCCGTCATGATTCATGTCGACAGAAACAAGTCCGACAGGTGCCGCGCCCGCTAGAGAAATGATAGTCGGTAGTTGCGCAGTACCATCACCGTTACCCAAATATATCCAGATGTTATTGCTCCCACCATTTGCGATCGCCCAGTCCATGTGCCCATCGTTGTTGAAATCGCCTGCGACGACTGCAGTGGGTAAGAAATCTGCGGGCAGAGTGGGCCGGAAGTTGAACCCGGGAAGCGGCGGCGTGGCCGAAGTTTGTGACGACAATTGAGCTTGGCGACCCGACGTCGAGGTAGTTTCCGGGGACAGGGGAATCGGCGCGGGAGGCGCAAGGCCTGCTCGAAGGCGCAAAAATTGCGCAATATAGTCTTTTCCGCGTTTCTGCGCATAATTCCAACCGGGGAAATGTCCTGGAAGCAAAGTAGGATTCACTTTGACGGGATTGGGCACTGCGGGATTCGCGCCGGTTTCTGAAGATGTGGGGGGCGGAGGGGCGACGATTGCGCCTGGAGCTGTTGCTGGAGAAATCGTGAACGTAGCTGTGTTCGAAAGTGAGTTTATGAAATTTTCGACTTGTAGCTGCGCAGTGCCCGCGTTTTGCACCAGGGAACCTGGAATTGCGAAAGTAATCTGATTCGGACTAATAAAATTGGTCTGGCCACCGTTTCCGTTCCAGATGACGTCGGAGCTGGGGAAAAATCCCGAACCGTTAATCGTCAGCAGAAACCCAAAACTTCCCGCCGGCACACTCGACGGCGAAATGGACGTAATTTGAGGCGCCGGGCTCGTAACGTCCACATAGACTGGCTGAGAAGTGCCCCCTCCGGGAGGGGGATTCGTCACATTAATCTGGAGAGGCGTCCCGAACGTGGGATTGGCTAGATCAGCCGATGTAAAAAGAACCTTCAGTAGAGTGCTGCTGACATACGTCGTCACTAAGCTCGTTACTGGATAAATCGTGACCTGCGAAGTAGGTGTGAATCCGGTGCCGGTGATTGTCGCAACGGTGTTACCGCTGGCAGTTGCGATGCTCGACGGCGAAATCGATGTGGCGGTCGGCACGGGATTCGGTGTCGGACTCGAAGGCGCCACACTCCACAGCAAAGACATACCGCTGCCGATCGCTTGCTGGTCGAAGCTCCACTGAGCGCCTGCGTTCTGCGTGATCTGCATGCCAACGCTTGCCGACTCGCCGAAATCCTCATCCGAACAAGTTCCGCCGAAAGCCGCGTTTTCGTAGTTAAAAATGAAGTTGCTGCTGCTCTCTGAAAACACGACTTCGAAAGTAACGTTAGCGTTTGGATTGGTCCGACATTCGTACGTACCAACGTTTCGCCATTCGACAACGAGTTGACGATTGGGCGAACTGCCGACAACTTGCCAAAACACATTCTGGTTGGTTCCCTTAATTGGATAAAGATCCTGCCACAGCGGTGCAATAAGCGTTGTAACCGGTTGTTCGAGTATAGGGGGAGGAGGATTTGCAGGATTGATGTTGAGTAGGTAATTTAACGGCAGATACCAATTCGAATAGTCATCAAACGCGTTGGTAAAGCTGATCGTCCCATTGCTGCTCACGTAGAGCTTCGTGAAACTGCCTCCCCCAAACTGAACGGGGAAAGGAGAATTAACCGTTGCGATATCATCGTCGCCAAGATTCAAACTTGTACCGGAAATCGTCTGGTACGCATAGCTAGTCTCTGAAGCGACATAGTTACTTAGAACTGTAACTTGAACGCTGTCGCCATTCGGGAAGCCGAGCTGATAATTGCCCGGCCCGGGCGGACTCCATTGACCGGTGTAGACTCCGTCGCCCGCGGCTTGATCTGGCGGGACTCCACTGTCAACAAGTGAAAACGTCTGGTTCCCAGGTGTGACCGAGATCTGGACGGTACCTGCCGGTTGACCACAATTAATGTTAAGGGCCGCGATCGTTATCGGCTGGCCCGCGGTTGCGGGTATCGAATCCAAAGTCGGTTGGAGTCTCGCAAGGATCTTCGAGTTGGAACAAGTCAGCGATCCGTAGGCATCCAACCGTTTTCCGGTGATGGTCTCTGAGAGCGCAGGAATTGTATCGCCGCCTGCTAAAATCAAATTCTTGATCGCGCGCCAATCACGACTTGAATTTTGAGCAGCGAGCAACGCAGCAGTGCCGGTCACGTGAGGCGTAGCCATCGACGTCCCGCTCAACACCGTGTATGTATTGTTTGGGCTCGTGCTCAGTATCTCTTGGCCAGGGGCGCCGAGGTACACAGAATGACTACCGAGATCAGAGAAATTGGCCAGTTGATCGAATCGTGTCGTGGCAGCGACGGAGATCACGTTGGGAAGAAGATAATTAGCTGGGTAAACTGGGTCGAGGTCGTTGTCGTTGAAATCATTGCCTGCAGCCGCGATAAAAAGTATTCCGTCCTTTTGCTGAGCTTGAATTGCATCGCTAAGCGCTTGCGAAAATCCGACGCCTCCCCAGCTGTTATTGGTAGCAACAACGTTTGCTCCTCGGTCCTTCATTGCCTTTACAAAGTCTAGGCATGTGATCGCGTCTGCAACCACTCCACCCCCGTACTGATCTAGAAACTTGCAAGGCATCAGTTGAACGGACCAGTTAACGCCGACAACTCCCAAGCCGTTGTTGCCTGCAGCCCCGATTGTGCCCGAGGTATGGCTCCCGTGGCCGTTGTCATCGAGAGGATCGCATTCACCGGTGATGGTATTGAAACCGTGTGTCCCTGCGGCACAGTCGATACTCACACCATCGATGGTTTGTGAAAACGCCGTCGGGTTAGACCACACATTAGCGACGAGGTCTTGATGTTTGTAATCAATTCCGGTATCAAGAATCGCAACGACGATGCTAGAACTTCCCGTAGTTAAGGCCCACGCCTGCGTCGCATGGATATCGGCTCCGCTCACGCCCCCATTCTGTCCCGTATTCTGCAGGCCCCACATCTGGGAGAACATCGGGTCATTGGGAGTTGCGAGCGCATGAACCACGTAGTTTGGTTCCACATACAATACGTTTGAATCGCTCCGGTATTTACGAATGGCCTCTCTCGCGGTGAGGCCCGCAGGAAGCCTCACCAGCTGAAGTCCGTCGACACTGCCCCAGGATTTTGCGACACTCCCACCGACAGCCGCATGTGCGGCTTGCACGGCCCACTGAGGAGTACCAGCTCGAAACCGTACGAGCACTTCGCCCGGCCGATACTTCGCTTGCCCCACCCAATCAGTCTTCTTGATGACGTGAGTGGATTCGGTTCGGGGAGACTGCGCGGCCAATGCCCCGAATAACAGCGTCAAGGAGCCAAGGAGAAGTACGAGCCTCACTGCTGGAGTTCGACGCAGCCGCACTAATCGCATCTCTAAATCCTCCGCGCTGGGGACGAGAGGAAATGTCCAGCAGGCAATTCTACTAAAGTCAATGTTTAACGACCGCCTATAGTGTGCGCGAAGTTACCGTCCGTCAACAGTAAATTTAAGTGAGGATTACATAATTCTGTTAACTCTTCGCCGCGCCTACGCCTTATCGAAGTTTGGCCGATGAGGAACTACAGGAATAGATGGCGAATGATTGGTACAAGATTTATCTCGCAAATTTCTGACTTTCGCCAGTGTTCTTCGTCTGGAAATCCCTGAATTGTCCACCAGCGTTTCTACCCTTGATACTCAAAATAACGAATATTAACCGAAGCTCAATATCCACTTGACGGCTAAGATGCCCTCCGATATAAGCCTCCGACATCTGATCGCCGTGGAGGAATGATGAGTCTAGAGCGGCTGTTGCTTCGTGTTTTTCTTCTCGCCTTCGCTTTTCCAACTCTCGCTCAACAGAGTTCGACTCCAACGGCCCCGCTACAGCCAACCCGGGACGCACAAGCCGTCACGGTAGTGCAGCAAAGCATCATGGCGATGGGCGGCGCCGCGGCGCTTGGTCAAGTGCAGAACTCCGTCATTACGGCCACCATCGTGAACCCCGCGGTGCAAGAATCTGCTCCCCAAGGCACAACCGAGAGTTTCACTTGGACCTATGCAGGAAGTGAGTTTCGCCTGGAAGATTCCGGCACGACCGGCGCACACGTGCTCGTAAGTAGCGGCGGAAGCCCACAGGACTACCACGATGGAGCCTGGTATGTGTCGCCCATCTCGGTGCGGACGAACTTGCCGTACCATGTCCCCGCTCTGGCGTTGTTCGGCGAGACCCAAAACTCGGGCTATTCATTCGTCTTCATCGGTTCGACGACCATAAACGGCAAGACCGCGACTCATATTCAGACGCGCGACGATTCCGACGCAACGGGCCACCTGTTCACACCGCAGGATTGGTACTTCGATCCTGCTACAGCACTTCCGCTGCGCGTGGAATATCAAATTCCGATGTCGCTGAATCCGAGCGATTCCTATCGTGCCTCGATGGACTTCTCAAATTTCCAAGCCGTATCCGGCATACTGATTCCGTTTCAACTGAGCATCGCAGAAGGACCGGTTTCGATGACCTCGATGGTTACTTCCGCGACGTTCAACACTGCCGTCAATTCGAGTGTGTTTGCGCCTTCGACCGGGGGTGCTCAGTGAGACCACACGTCGCTAGCCTCGTACGCGGAACGTTCTCTCTGTTACTTCTCGTTGCCGGAGCTTTTGCAACTAATTTGGAGGCGCAGACTCTACCAGCGCCGACTGCGGACGACCAGCTAGGGATGTTGCCATATCAAACTTATCATGGTGGAGACATTGACACCGTTAACTTGAGCACCGGAAGCCTCAGCCTCGATCTTCCGTTTCTCGTGTACCCTCAGCGCGGCAAGTTGCACCTTGCTTTCAACCTCTTTTTTAACGACCAAGGGCAGTACCAAACCAAGTTTTGTCCTCCCGTCGGCTCGTGTCTGTTCATCTGGGGATACACGCCAATTCCTTCTCCGCTTCCCTTAGAAAGGTCTGATCCCTATGTCGGGATTGCCGAGCAATTTGAGGTTCTGGGCACCACTGCCAGCCTGAAGTACACCGATTACACCAAATACTGGTCTAACTGGAACTTGCAAACCGCCGACGGCACCAAGCATCCACTCGGCAACCAAGGGACCATGACTACAATCGTCAACGGTACCTGGTACATGGAACAATACAGCGGTCCGTTTGAAACGCTGGACGCGTCTGGATGGCGAGTGAATGGCACTTTCACCGCCCCAAACGGAACTTGGTCCAACCAACCGCCGACCTCCATCATAGACGCCGATGGAGTTACCTATGACACTTCCACAACGTACGAAGAAGACCCAATGGCAACAGAATCACTGCCTAGTGAGCATAGGGTCTGGCACAAGGGATCGTCAGTTCAAATCAAGCCTGCGCAACCAGAAACTATTCTGCCGCAATAGGATCCGAACACCCTGCAACCATCCGAATTGACAGTCGCCCGCCGCAACATCTCGATGTCGCGAGGCTAGACGCAGTCCGATGCAATCGATGACTTCCACCGACATATCAGTACTAATCCGGTGTCGGTGAGCGCATTGGCGATTTGGCACTCGTCCAGACGCATCGCCGCCGAGAAGTGCGTTAGATTTGTTTGCCAAGAATCAGGGGCACATAGCTTCGGGCGTCTTGCAACAATTGCTCGCGCGCAATACCAGCCTTGGCGCGAAGCTGCAAACCCTTCATCAAGTCAACGAGCGCACGGCCTCGCACCTTGGCAGAGGGTGTGCGAGTTAGGCGCCCCGCCTTCATCTCCTGCTCGAAACGTTTCGCGAAAATATCAGCGGATGTGGTGAGGCCCCTCGCAACATACGAACGGATCTCCGTTACTCGCTCCGACTGTCCCAGCGCCGCGGGAGGAGCACCAAGTCGGCCGCTTCCTCAGCATCTTTGAGGAGCGTCTTGCGCGGCGTGCCTATCTGCGCACGCATGGTAAGGCCACGAGCAAAATCCGTGACTTGGATCGCGCGGACGGCCACAGGAAAATCGGACGGGATTTCGCCGGCGGTGATCCCGTCCCGGAAACGACCTTCCACCAGCGCCGCGCCGCCCGCGACCGCTTTTTGCAGGAACTGCCGAACCTCGGCGTCGTCCACAACCGGCGCGACGCACACCATAAGGCAGCCCCGAGCGGAGCCTTTCTCGGTCGCACTTTCGACGGCATACCTCAGAAATCCCACGATCGAGTCGCGAAGACCCTGCGGCGAGAGGAGTGCCTTGGCGGCGCGAGCGCCTTTCTTCTCCGCGTATGCCTTGAGGACGCGCAAGAATATCGCCCGCTTGTCCCCAAAGACGGCATACAGGCTCGGCCTTCCCACGCCCATCCCGGCGACGAGATCGTCGATCGTCACTCCGTCGTAGCCTTTCGACCAGAATACCTGAGTCGCCTTTTCCAGCGCCCCCGTCTCATCGAAGCTGCGCGGCCTTCCGCGCGGTCTAGCGGTATTTTGAAACATTTAGTTCAAAACTCCTTGACAGTTTCCATCACACCAACCAATATATAACCGAATAGTTCGAAATTAGCAAGCTGGCTCTGCCCTCGCGGAGCCTCACGACTCAACCTTTACCACGGAGACTCCCATGGAACATTCGATAGCTCTCGTCACCGGCACCACCTCTGGGCTTGGTTATGCGGCAGCCCGCATGCTCGCCGCCAAGGGCTACAGCCAGGTCATCGTCACCGGGCGCAGCCTGGCCGGGGTCCAGAAAACGGCCGTTCAACTCGCGGCTGAGACCAAAAAACAGGTCTTCACGCCGCTGGAGCTGGATCTGGACTCGCCGACCAGTGTTCAATCCGCGCTCGCCGAGCTCGTCAAGCGAGGTCGGCCGGTCGATTTCCTGCTGCTCAATGCAGGGATGGTCCCCGGTAAGAATCGCGTGCTCACTGCGGCGGGCATCGAGGCGTCTCAGGCCCCGCTAATTGGCCATCATCAACTGACTATCGGGTTGCTCCGCGCCAACCTGCTGAGCCCGAACGCGCGTATTGTTATCGCCGGCGCGGAACCTGCCCGAGGGGGCGTACCCCTGTTCAGCTACACCGAAGTGGCGGCCTTCGCGGCCAAACACCACCAGGGTGACCGAACCGCCGCTGTGGAAGCCCTGCTGCGCAACGGGCCGAACGTGAAGTACGTGCCCAACAATGCGTATGCCGACGCGAAGCTCATCATCGCTTGGTGGGTCGCGGCGCTGGCGCGCCGGCTACCCTCCGGCATGGCCGTGTACGCTGTCTCGCCCGGTGCGGCGACCGACACCAAGGTGGTGCGAAGCGCTGGCCCGGCTTTGAGGTATCTGTTCATCCCAATCGTGAGCCACATTCCCGGCATGAATCAGACGCCGGAGACTGCGGCCCGTCGGTACCTCCAGGCGTCGGAGTTCGGAACCGACGTCTCAGGGCAATTCTTCGCGTCGGCAAAAGGGAAGTTCACTGCACCAATTGAGGCGCAGCGCCACCCACACCTTCACGATCGCGCCAATCAGGAAGCCGCGTGGCAGGCCGTCGTTAAGGTCTCTGGCGTCGATTTCTCTTCCACAGCATCCTTAAGCGCGGTGTCCTGAAGGAGCGCCGGTCGCGGCGAAATGGTTGCGGTGACCAGAATCAGCAGGCGATTGCGGCGCTGCGTGCTCGTCCACGGGGTCTTACGGTATTTTGAAATAAATAGTTCAAAAAGCCCTTGACCGCAGCCTCCGCGCCTGATTATCATACCAAACAGTTCAAAATCAGCAAAGCAACCCTAACCTCGCAAGGAGAATACACATGGAACGGTATCAAGGTAAAAAGGTGGTGATTATCGGCGGCACCAGCGGCATGGGGCTCGCGACGGCGAAGATGCTCCTCGACGGGGGTGCGCGTGTTCTGGTGACTGGGCGGTCACAGGCCGGACTGGATTCGGCGCAAAAAGAGATTGGAAAGGACGCCCTCGTGGTTTCAAGCGACGCACGTTCATTGACGGAAATCGACGCTCTCGCCACTCGGGTGAAGGCCGAGTTCGACACCTTCGACCTGCTCTTCGTCAATGCCGGGTTCAGCATCCGAGCCCCTCTTGAGAGCATGACCGAGGCTGTCTTCGACGAGATGTTTAACTTGAACGCCAAGGGGCCGCTTTTCACGATGCAGAAGCTCACGCCGTTAATAAACCGGGGAGGCTCTATCGTCCTCACGACCTCGATCGCCAACGTCAAGGGAATGCTCGGCAACGCCACATACGGAGCGGCCAAGGCTGCTCTGCGATCATTCGCTCGGACGCTCGCCGCCGAGTTGATTCCTCGCGAGATTCGCGTCAACGCGGTGACGCCCGGCCCCATCGACACGCCGATCCTCGGCAAAGCGTTTCCCGATAAAGACGCGGCCGCCCAGATTAGGGAGAAGATGATCGGTATGGTTCCGATGAAGCGCTGGGGGATGTCGGAGGAAATCGCCAAGGCCGTCCTCTTCCTCGCGTTCGATGCGACCTTCACGACCGGCGCCGAGCTTCCGGTCGATGGCGGTTGGTCGCAACTCTAAGGTGTGGACCGTCCGGGAGGGTAAGCTGGCATCGAGAACGGTCTTCAATGACTCGCATATCACTGCGCGCTCCGCCCAAGAGGAAACACCGTGTTCGGCGCGACCTTCACGACCGGCGCGGAACTCCTACGGTAAAAGGAGCAGCAACAAGATGCATAACTTGGTAGTGAGCTGTTTGGCGGTTGCTTATCTCTCAGCGAACGTATACGCCATCGTGAAGATGCGGGTGTTTGAGTTAGCCCGTTCGCGCAAGCATCTCCTACTCTATGGCGTCCCCTTCATATTGTGGGGCTCTCTCATCCTGTTGGGATGCAAGCTCATGGAGATCATGCGCCGATTTGACGAGTGGGCTGCCTGATGGCCCATTGAGATGACTTATTTTGCGGACAAAGCTCCGAACAAGTTAGCTGAGAACCGGAGTGCATTGTCGACTCCGGATACGAGCAGCGTGGCCAAGTGTTCTCGACTGACGACTTCAGGCCAAATCACTTATCGAGGCCGCTTGCACGAGATCCTCGGGATTACTCCTCAACAAAGGAGGCAGAATTGGGGGACACGGCTTTTACACCCAAGGTCATCGAACCGCCATCGCTGACTTTACGAATCGGTTCGTGTGGTATCGGTGTCGATGTGTCAGGGCTTGGGGCTCGCGGCCGTCTCGGAGGCGCGCGCCAGTGCTTGCGTGTCGATGTACTCCTTGATGTGCGCCACTTTGCCATCTCGAACGGTAATGTCGAAGACCCACTCGTCCTTGTACGGCTTATTCGTAGCATAGATTTTTCCCGTAGCGACGCCGACGACCAGAACCCGGTCTCCCTGCGCCACGAATTCGGGGGGCTTTGGGTATTTCAT
>Ga0210398_10001382_pt1 | contig 25178 bp, 20 predicted proteins | sample IncBWC4OmetaG_FD_161047 | JGI IMG/M metagenome (GOLD analysis project Ga0210398, IMG submission 161047) | Forest soil microbial communities from Barre Woods Harvard Forest LTER site, Petersham, Massachusetts, United States - Inc-BW-C-4-O | ecosystem: Environmental > Terrestrial > Soil >... | reverse complement strand
AGGCCAGGACTAGTCTGGACTCTCCAAGCGAAAGGCTTTTCATTGCCGCACCGGCTCGTGCGGCCGAAGTTCGGGGTTCGACGTATCGCTCAGCATCCAGCCATCGCGCAGCTGAATCGTCCGCGAGCCGTAGGCGGCATTGGCGTCGGAGTGTGTCACCTGTACGATCGTCGTGCCCTGTTGGTTCAGTTCGCGGAAAAGCTCCATGATCTCTTTTGCCTGCGAGGAGTGGAGGTTCCCAGTTGGCTCATCGGCAAGCAACAGAACGGGTTTGTGAATAACCGCTCGGGCAACTCCCACGAGCTGTTGTTGGCCGCCGGAGAGTTGGCTGGGGAAAAGGTCTTTCTTGGCGACAATCTGAAAACGGTCGAGCGTGTCCGCCACCATGGCCTGCCGCTCGCCGCGTGGAACATCTTTGTAGGAAAGCGGGAGGTCGATGTTTTCGCGAACGTTGAGATCGTCGAGCAGGTGATAACTCTGAAATACCACCCCGATGTTGCGCTTGGCCAACTCGCTGCGCTGCTTGCGCTTCATCTCGTGGACGGCTTGCCCGCGAAACCAGTATTCCCCTTGCCAACTGTCATCGAGCAGCGCCAGGACATTTAACAGGGAGGACTTTCCTGCTCCGGAAGGCCCCATGATGGTGATGAACTCGCCTTCGCGGATCTCCAGGTTAATGCGGCGAAGCACCCAGGTTTGTCCGGCGGGAGTTTTGTAACTACGCTCCAGATTTTTGAGCTGAATCATGCTTCTCCTGACTGCGTTCATTCCATACGCAGCGATTCTGTCGGATGAACGTGAACGGCGCGCCATGCGGGTTTCAGACCCGCAGCAAGGGATACCAATAACAGGACAGAAGCTGACGCCACGACCGTAACCGGGTCGTACGGACTGAGGCCAAACAATAAGCTGGTAATGGTGTGCGCTAACAGAAGCGACAGCAGCACTCCTGCGGCAATGCCCGCGCCAATCACCAACAGAGTCTGACGTAAAACCAGCCAAAGCAGCGCGTCCCGCGAGGCCCCGAGGGCCAATCGAATTCCCAGTTCACCGGTACGGCGGGCTACGGTGTAGGACATTACGCCGTAAAGACCGAGACATGCCAGTCCCAGCGCGAGGCCGCCAAAGATCGTGGTTAACCGCGCGATGAGCCGTTGCTGCGCGAGAGTGTTTTCTACTTGCTCGGTTACGGTAGTGATACCGCCAATCGGCAGACTGGGATCAACACTGGAAACAGTCTGCCGGACCTGGGCAATGAGCAGTGCAGGACTGCTGAATGTGCGCACGTCGAGGCTTTCTACGTCAATCAGATCCTGAGCGAGCGAGTGATAGATCATCGGCGGGGCACTGTCACGGATATCGTTCACGCGCGCATCTTTGATAACCCCGACGATTTGAAAGCGGTGATCGTTCGTGGCGTCGTAACCGAAGTACTGGCCGAGAGGATGCTTATCATGCAAAAATTCGTGAACAAAGGCCTGGTTCACGATGGCTACAGGGGGGCTTTTTTGCGTGTCAGCAGTTGCGAAGCTCCTGCCTTCAAGCAGTGGAATTCCGGTGGTGGCCAGAAAGTGTTGGCTCACTCTGCGCTCTTGGGCGTCGGTCTCGCCGTTGGTGTGAGGCACACCGGGAATATAGATATCGCTTGCATCTTCGCATCCAACTGCCAAGCCGCAACTCGCCAAAGACGCGGAACGCACGCCCGGTATTTCTTCCACGCGCTCGACCAGCTGCTGATACAAGGAATACAATTGCTGCGGTTTGTAACCGGCCATGTGGGTATCGAGCCAGACTGTCAAAATGTGATCGCGGTCAAAGCCGGGATCAAACTCCGTCAAATTGCGTAGGGTGCGAAGAAACAGGCCTGCCCCAACCAAGAGAACCAGACACAGCGCCACTTGAGACGCCACGAGCGTTTGTTTAAATGACCATCCCCAGCTTAGGCTGCCCCCTCCCGAGAATCCTCGCGCAGTAGCCTTCAGGGCATGGACGGGGTCTACCCGAGTGCCTTGCATTGCCGGGGCCAGGCCAAAAAGAATTCCAGTCAGCATGACCACGATCGTGCTGAAAACGAGTACGCGCGCGTCAGGCGCAAGGCTGAGCGGAATCGGCGTGGCTCCGCTCGACGCCCATTTGGGGAAAATCTTACTGCACCAATACGCCACAGCGATGCCCAGCAATCCGCCAAGCAGCGAGAGTAGCAGGCACTCAGTTAGAATCTGCCGGGCCATTCGAGCGCGGCTGGCCCCGATGGAAAGTCGGATAGCGATTTCACGCTCGCGTGTGGCCGCGCGGGCAAGAAGGAGATTGGCAAGATTGGCGCATGCTATCAACAGCACCAATCCGACCATGGCCATCAATACCAGCAGAGGTAGAGAAAAACTCCGGCGCAGCGTAGACAGTCCGCGGCTGCCTGGCTGAAGTTCCAGGCGAGCGCGAAGAAAAGCCCGACGTTCTTGAGGATCCTTAATGCTGACCGCGTCTCTTTCGAGATCCTGACGAAAGACTTGGTTGATCGTGGTAACCATCTTGGGAAGCGTGGCGCGATCTTTAACCCGCGCTACCAATTGCAGCCAGCGAATATCTGGCTGAGCTATCCAAGGCTTATCGAAGTCGGCGGCTTCGGACTGGCTGTAATGCTGGGCGTAGTGGACGGCTGACTGCATGGTCACCGGCAGCCAGAAATCCGGCGCCGTGCCTGCTCTTACTCCGAAGAAACCCGGAGCTGCGACTCCGATAACCTCAACCGGCATTCCGTTCACAATCATCGTGCGTCCAACCACGCCTGGATCCCGACCAAAGCATCTTTCCCAGCAGCCATAACTAATGACGGCGACTGGACTGCCGGCAGCCACGTGGTCGTCGTCAGGTGCCAGGAGGCGTCCGAGGGTCGCGTAGGTTTCGAGGGTCTGGAAATAGTTTCCGGAGACGAGCTGCCCTTGCATCATTTCAGGCTGGCCGTTCCCCACACTGGTGTAAAAGTCAGCTGGCCAGGTCATCGCGGCAAGGCCGGCTGCGGACGGCATGGTCACGCGCATGTTCTGGAACGTTGGATAAGAGAAGCGGGTGTTCTCCGCGAAGCGGCCGCTTTGCCGGAAGAGGAAGAGTTGTTCGGGATCCGGCAGCGGCAAGGACTTCAAGAGAACCGCATTTAGCAGCGTAAAAATACCGGTGTTCGCGCCAATGCCCAGGGCTAGCGTAAGCACGGCAACCGCGGCAAATCCCGGACTCGTGCCCAACTGCCGTAGCGCATAACGAAGATCTTGGATAAGGCTGTTCATAGGCTTTCACTCATAGCGCAGCGCTACCATGGGATCGACTTTCGTTGCGCGGTAAGCGGGTATGATGCTGGCCGCTAACGCGACCGTGGCCATCAGCGTCGCCACTGCCAGAAAAGTAATGGGATCTGTTGGCCTGACTTCGTAGACCATGCTCGATAAAACGCGGCCCAGAGCCAACGCGGCGGCGGCTCCAATCGCCACTCCGAGCAAGGTGGGCTTCATACCTTCCAACACGACGGTGCGCAGCACATCGCCGAGCTGCGCGCCCAGAGCCAGGCGGATTCCAATTTCTCGTACACTTCGCTTTACGCTGTATGACAACACGCTGTAAATGCCTACCGCGGCCAGCAATAAGGCCAATGCCGCGAACCCTCCCAGCAACAGCGTGTTGAACCGGCGTTGCGATAAAGAGTTCGATACCAGATCGTCCATGCTAAAGATGTCGCGCAATGGAATTTCAGGATCAATCTCGTGGACTGCGTTCGACACAGCGGAAACCATCCCGGACGAGCCGTAGGCCGAACGGACCACCAGGGTCATAGGAAAGGAAACCCATCCGGTCGACGAGGTAGTAACCTGATCCAGCGGGAAATAAAGGGTTGCGCTCGGACGAGTCTGATCCAAGCTGTCAAGTTTTACATTGCCCACGACTCCCACCACTTCGCGGACCGCATCGGGAAAGAAGGTTAGCGTGAGTCGCTTACCCAGCGGGTCTGTGCCCGGCCAAAACTGCTGCGCCATGGATTCGCTGATCAGTATTACCGCGGGCCTGCCGGCAACGTCTGCAGCGCTGAGGTCGCGGCCATGCAGGATGGGAATACGCAACGCGCTCATATAACCCGGGCTGATCAGGCGCACGTCGATTTCGGGCTGCTCCGACATGGGCAGAACCGAGCGACCCTCGATGGCAATGGGCTGATGAGAGCCATCATTGTTTAAAGGCATGTCGTCAATCGTGCCCGCGGATTCGACGCCCGGCAACGCCCGCACCCGCTCGAGCACTCGCTCGAAAAAGCGGATCTGCTGGGCTGGCGAGGGAAACTTCGCGCTGGAGACCATGGCAGTCATCGTCAGAACGCCGCGAGAATCGAATCCCGGATTAACAGCTTGGAGTCTATGAAAACTCCGAATCATCAGTCCAGCACCGATCAGCAGCATAAGTGACAGAGCGACTTCCGACACCACCAGAATGCTGCGCGTACGATGCCCACTCGAATCCGCATCGGTTCGACCCAATCCCTGTTTGAGCGCCTGATTTATCTCGCCCCGGCTCAAGCGCAAAGCCGGCAGGACTCCCGCGGCTATACCGGTGACCACGGAAACGACGGCAGTGAAAAGGAGAACCTGCCAGTCGAGGCCGATGTCGATCGAGCGCGGCAGTTCGTCGGCAAGAAAAGCGACAATCAGTCGAATCTCAAAATGAGCATAGGCGAGGCCGAGCGCCCCTCCCGCGAACGCGAGGAGCACAGACTCAGTGAGGATTTGGCGCAGCACGCGGGCCGAAGTTGCGCCCAGTGCGGTTCGAATCGCGATCTCTTTCTGGCGGCTGAAGGTTTTCGCCAGTGCCAGGTTGGCTACGTTGACGCAAGCAATGAGAAGAACGAAAGCGACGGCTCCCAGAAGAACCAGAAGTGCAGGCCGCACGTCACCCACAAGATCGTCGTGCAAGGGCACGACGACGGCCCCCCAACCTTTGTCATCCTCAGGATAACTTAGTTCCAGCCGGCGGGAGATGGTGTCCATATCCGCCTGCGCACGCTTCAACTCAACTCCCGGCGTGAGATGGGCGATGACTCCGTAGTGATGTTCTCCCCGCACCGCACGCTCTTTATCCGTCCAAGCCATGGGGACCCATATTTGAGCGTAGTCAGGATACTGAAAATCGGCCGGCATCACGCCGGCCACGAAATAGGCCTGGCCATCCAGATTGAGGTTACGTCCGACAATGTCAGGAGTCGCGCCAAAGTGCTCCTGCCACAACTTGTGGCTGAGAATCACAACGTGAGAGCGTCCGGGCTGATCTTCTTCGGGAGAAAACAGGCGGCCAAGCATTGGCTTAACCCCCAGCGTTGCGAAGAAACCAGATGACACCGCGCTGGCGTCCACTTGCTCAGGCTTGTCGCCACCAGTCAGGTCGAATCTGCAGTAGGCATAGATCGCCATCTTGTCGAACACGTGGTTCTGCCCTTGCCAGTCCAGGTAGTTCGCCGCAGAGACGGAAAACCTGGCTATTCCAGGAAAACTCTTGGGCGGCGGAACATGGTAGACGCGCACCAGCTGATGGGGATCTCTGAAACCCAGCGGGCGCAGCAGCACCGCGTTCACCACGCTGAAAATTCCCGTGTTTACACCAATGCCGAGGGCTAGCGTGACCACAGCGACAGCGCTAAACCCAGAGCTCTTGCGAAGCTGGCGGAGCCCGTAACGCATGTCTTGGATCAGTCCAGTCATCTTTTATTTCCTATTTGTGCTTCACTCGTAGCGCAACGCTACCATTGCTTGAGTAACACCCCATTTACGACCGAGAAGATGGCGGTGTTCGCGCCGGTTCCGAGTGCCAAGGTGAGAACGGCAACGAGCCTGAGCCCGGGCGATTTAGCCAGCACCCGGATCGCGTAGCGGAGGTCTTGGAGCAGCCCGTTCATGCCGACACATCCGCCAATAGCTTTTTGAGCTCTTCTTCCGCCACGACTTTCCCGTCGAACAAATGCACCTCGCGATCTGCGTGCTTGGCGAAGCGAGGATCGTGTGTGACCATGCAAATAGTCGCGCTTTCGCGGTGCAGGTTCCGCAATAATTCCATCACCGCCTCGCCGTTGCGCGAGTCCAAATTCCCTGTGGGCTCGTCCGCTAGCAGGATGGAAGGATGTCCGGCAAGTGCACGGGCCACAGCGACGCGTTGTTGTTGGCCACCGGAGAGCTGGGATGGGTAGTGACGCACCCGATGCGCCATTCCCACTCGCTCGAGAGATTCCATCACTCGCGTCTTGCGCTCGGCGGCGGGCATTTTCTGGCGGTAAGTCAGCGGGAGTTCGACATTTTCGTACACCGTAAGATCGCCAATCAGATTGAAACTCTGGAAGATGAATCCAATTTCCTGGTTGCGAATGCGGGAACGCTGCGCAAAATCCAGATTCTCGACCGGCTGAGAATTCAAGCGATAGCGGCCGCTGGTGGGAGTATCGAGCAGACCAATAATCGAGAGCAGCGTCGACTTGCCGCAGCCCGAGGGGCCGGACATGGCGACGTACTCCCCTTTTCGGATCGACAGATGCACGCCGGAGAGCGCATGCGTCTCGACCTCATCGGTGTAGAAGACTTTTGTCAGGTTATCAATTTCGATCAGTGGCTGTCCTGCGTCAGTCATAACGTGTGCCTCATGGTTGGCGCGATCTTGTTGGCTCGATCATTGGGGATCAGTCAAGCCGGATACGGTCAGTGTTATCGGAGCGCGACATGTCGGACAGAATAACCGTGTCGCCGGCTTGCAACCCCTCAAGGATCTGAATCGAATTTACGGAAGCGCGGCCAACTTTCACCGGCACGCGCACCGCGCCTTTGCCGTCGGACTCAAGCTTGAACAGACTGATCGTGCTGTTCTCCTGACCAAATGCCGGACGGCCGACGTAAAGAACGTCATCCAGATGTTCGAGGTCGATGGTTCCATCAACGCTCAAATCCGGACGGGCTCCCTTGGGAAGTTCCCCCGTGAGTTTCACGTCCACGGTGACAGTGCCATTCTGAACGGCCGGGTCGACCCGCATCACAGAGCCGCTCACCGTTCCATTGTGCGTGTCGACCAGCGCTGGCTGGCCGATTTGCACATCGCGTGCCTGCGTCTCGGCGACCTTTAATTCCGCGATCAAGTGATCGGGCTGCACGATCTTCGCCAGCATCGCGCCCGGCAAGACGTGCTGCCCCACCTGCAACGGTAAATCGACGAGAACGCCTTCGATTCCGGCGCGAACCTTCAACGCATCCAGCTGCTTCTGCTTGAGTAGGGCGAGGGCGCGGATCTCGTCCACTTTGGCTTGCTGTTCCGCCATTTGCGACTCGATCGCCTTCTGGTTGATATCGAGGCGCTCGCCCTCAATATTGTTGCGCGTAGTGAGTTCGTCCGCTCTGCTTTTCGAATTCTTGTACGCAAGTCCGGAGATCACTCCGAGATCGTAGAGCGCTTTATCAGTTTCCGACTGCAACTTTGCCTGACTATAGTCGGCTGTGACCGTGGCAGCCCCGGCTTTCTGGTTCATCAGATCGCTCTGCAACTTCACGCGCAAACTCTGATATTCCGCTTCTGCCGCTTTCAACTGCAGTTCAGCATCGACCGCGGCCTGCTCGACCTGCGGATTGCTCATCTCGATCAAAATCGTATCTGGCTTCACCTGTGAGCCGGGCAGCATGCGGATACGCACGACGGTGGCCTCCGTCTCTGCGGGTATCTGACGGGTGAACTCCTGGCTGGGAATCAGCGAACCGAGGCCTCGAACCTGACGGAGCATGGAACCGCGCTTCACGGTATCAGTCCAGACCGTGCTGCGTTCCACTTCGGGCGCCGCCGGCTTCAGGCGGGACACGCCGAAGGTAAGGCCGATGAGAAGGAGAATGCCAGCTAGCACCAACAAGATTTGCCGGCGACGCTTCTGTCGCCTGAATTCCGGCCGCGCGATATCCATCGCCTACCAGAGTGCAAGTGTGAGGCCGCGGAGGAACAATTGTTATCCCATTCAAAAGTCTAGGGGTAGCGGCGGCCGAGTCCGCTCGAGTGAGAACATGAGTGTCCGCTAACCAAATTGGGTGTCCATAAATGGACAGTCCAGCGACTCCTGCCCCGATTAACATCGGAATTGCCGCCCAATCGGGTAACTACTTCATCCGTGAGCGCAAGGTTTTGCCCCCGCGGGTTTTCGTGTTTTACGCTTCACGGGATTTTTAGCCTGGATTGTCCGGGCGGCTGTTCACATTTATTTCCTGATCGGATTCGCTAACCGTTTCTACGTCATACTGTCTGTAGTGGGGAATTGCAACTTGACCAAGCGGCGCCCGGTGGCGCGTGTTCCCCGGGAGAAGAAAATTCCGCAAAGGCGCCTTAGGGAAAAAATGCAGTGTTCCTGGTGGCTTTTGGCAAGAGCGCAACCGAATCCGGAGATAGACTAGAGTCTCAGCCATGGTGAAGCGTGCACCACCGCGGAGGCGTCCTCGCAAGGCCAAACCCGGAACGAGGGGTCTGGGCCCGGCCGAATGTCGGCTGGATCAGCCTACGGGCCTTGCAGCGGAGGTAGCGGAGGCGATCGAGAAAGCCGGCGGCTGCCTGGTGGGATTGTACAAGGAGCCGCTCGGCGGGCATCCGGTGTTGCTTTCGATTCTGCCGATCGATGCCGTCGAGCCCACACCGTTCCAACGAGATCTCTCCGATGCTCACCACAAGCGGCTCGCCGACGTCATCAATAAAACCGGGCGTTTTCTCGATCCGATCATCGCCGTGGTTGCACCAAAGAAAGGCTTCTGGACTCCGAATGGCCGGCATCGCCTCGAAGCCATGCGCCGCCTTGGGGCAAAGTCAATCACTGCGCTCGTCGTGGCTGACCGCGAAATAGCATGGCAGATCCTCGCGCTGAATACCGAGAAGGCGCACAATCTCAAGGAGCGCTCACTGGAGGTCATACGCATCTACCGTGGTCTGGTAGACGAAGATGCCACGCGTCCCGAGTCGCAGTTCGCGTTCTTCCTAGACGAACCCGCCCTGGTCACTCTTGGCATCTGCTATGAACGCCTCCCCCGCTTCGGCGGTGGCGCCTACCATCCGATTCTCCGGCGACTGGAGGCCTTTACCGAAGAACCCCTCCGCGCCGCCCTCAAGGATCACGAGAAGCGGGCTACGATCGTGCTCGACCTCGAGGAGAAAGTTGCGGCAGCGGTAAAGAAGCTGAAAGAACGTGGCCTGGTCAGCCCGTACCTGCGCTCATTCGTGGTGGCGCGCATCAATCCGCTACGTTGGATCAAGGGCGAACCGCCTCCACTCGAAGAAGTGCTCAAGACAATGCGAGAGCGTGCGGCAAGATTCAACGTCGACAAAATCAAGGCACAGGATCTGGCCGGAGCTGGAGGACCACCCGACGAAGAAGCTTAGGGTGTTCATTCATTCGATGCATAAATGCCGGCAGCAACCTGGGACTTGTCCGCTAAAATCGTACCGCGATTTTTGCTGGGAAGAACGGCGAGTGGACTCCGTCGAATCACAAATGCTAGCGAAGATTTATGGCAAGAGCACTTCATTCTTCTTGACGGTGTAATAACAATAATAATAAAGAGAAGGGCTTCCTTCCGGAGGTAGCGAGATCATTGGCCCCCCGATGTCTATCCCCGGTGACCCTTTCCTAGTTGCTGCCGGTATCGAGCCGCCTGGAACCAGGCACACACGTCGCACGAGAGAACTCACCTAGTCGCCCATAGGCTTGGGGCTCTGTGAGGTCCCACAGTCAGGAGGCTCCTGTTTCGAACCCAGCATGGCAGCCTCGTTTCCTCGAAGGTCGATTACCACGCACCTTAGCGGGTCTTGAAGTGCCGCACAATCACACGCACAATATGTACCGGAAGCGGGCTGGCGGCGAAGCTATGAGGGCGGACCGTAGCCAGACAGAAGTGGCAGCTTTGCGCGCTTCGGGAGCATCCTTGCGCGCCATAGCAAAGGAACTTGGCGTCGGTGTAGGTACGGTCCACAGGCTTAGCCAGCAACCTGCTTTAGGGTCGCCACTTATGCTAAGGGCGGCGGATATTTTATGAAGGTGTCATTCCGGGTGATTCAGGATGAGCCGTAAAGGATGCGTAATCGGTGCGGGTCCGAATGGATTGGCCGCGGCCATCGTTCTGGCCCAGGCCAGGCTCCAGGTGGACGTGCTGGAAGCGGAGTTGACGCCGGGCGGGGCTGCGCGCACGCTGGAATTAACTTTACCGGGCTTTCGGCACGATTTCGGATCAGCAGTGTATCCTCTGGGCGCCGGGTCGCCATTTTTCTCGTCACTGCCACTGACCAATCACGGCTTAGAGTGGATCCACTCTCCGGCTGCATTGGCGCATCCTCTCGATGACGGCACGGTGGTGATGTTGGAACGTGACTTGGATGAAAACAAGGATTCCCTTGGGATCGACGGGCCGGTCTGGGACAAGCTCATGCGTCCGTTTGTCGAGCGCTGGACTGAATTTGCTCCGGAGGTGCTGCGGCCGGTTCCCTTCATCTCCAGACATCCGTGGCTGATGGCGCGCTTTGGAATGGTCGCGCTACAGTCGGCCCGAGCTGTCGCTTGCCGGTTTCGTAACCAACGAACCCGGGCACTATTCGCGGGCTTGGCCGCCCACTCTTTCCTGAGCCTGGACGAACCGTTAAGCGCGGCCTTCGCAATCCTGATGGCGGTGCCGGCCCATGCCGTTGGTTGGCCCATTCCTCGCGGCGGCGCGCAGTCACTCACAAACGCACTCTGCGGGTTTCTCTCGACCTTCGGAAGCAAGGTGAGCACTTCAACGCCGGTCCGGAGTTTGGCGGCGTTGGCGAACTATGACCTGCTCCTCTGTGACCTGACTCCGCGACAGCTAGTCAAGGTTGCTGGGCAAAGACTATCTGAAAGCTACAAGCAACGACTGGGAAGATACCGATACGGAGCCGGCGTTTTCAAAGTGGATTACGCGCTGAAGGCACCCATTCCCTGGAAAGCCCCCGGTTGTCTGCGAGCAGCGACGGTGCATCTGGGCGGCAGTTTTGAAGAGATTGCGGCTTCGGAAAAAGCGGTCCGAATGGGATATGTAGCCGATCGTCCGTTCGTTCTCCTGGCCCAGCCCAGTCTTTTCGATAGTTCAAGAGCTCCAGCAGGCAAACACACAGCTTGGGCTTACTGTCATGTCCCGAATGGGTCCAAAGTAAACATGCTTGAGAAAATGGAAGATCAGATTGAGCGTTTCGCTCCCGGCTTCCGCGAACTCATTTTGGCGCGGCGCGTGTTTTCCCCCGCCGACCTTGAGAGCATGGACGCTAACTTGGTAGGAGGCGATATCGGAGGCGGCATCGTGGACATTCGCCAGTTTCTGTTTCGCCCGACATGGCGCCATTACGCCACATCGGCGCGGGATGTCTATATCTGCTCCGCCTCTACTCCACCCGGTGGAGGAGTACACGGCATGTGCGGTTATCATGCCGCGAAGATGGCATTGTCGAAGCGGGCCGGCCGCTAGTCCGAAGGCGAGACCTGTTGCTCGATTGCTGCTGGGAGTCATTCGGTTGGACGAACCGTCGGCCAATCGACGCCACGGATCGTGCCATCGGGTTCGCGCTCGATCGTCGGTGCGTAGAGTCCCAGGAATTGACGGTGCCACCATAGACCTTGTATCCGTTTTTCGGACATTGTTGTAAACCAATATCGCCAAATCACGGCGCGCACTTCGCGTGGTGGCCTACTTGCAAAGGGATTCCTCTCAAAAAGAGTGAGAACGTCCTCGTCATTGGAAAGCAGCCGCACTTCGGTTTGGGGCACAATCGGATAGTCCCGCCACGAACCTAGCGAAGCAAACCACAGGTTCCAGTCGAAACGCGGCTGATAGGGAGCGTAAATCCCCGGTGGCTCACTCAGGTCCTGGGGCTTATAGCGGAACGGATATGCCACCCAGGTTTTTCCATCTTCGGACCCCTGGAACTCGATCTCGTATCGGCCTCTGGTCATGATGCCAAACAGGCCGTATCGATTCGCGACCCGAAACGGCTCAAGCGCCTCCACCGGCGCGGTTGGCAGCGGTAGCGCGAAGAACATCCCGATCAACTCCACTGTGGTGGCATAGAAAATCCAGCTAAGTACTGTGCCGCTCACAGAGAGTTCCAGAACCCTGAAGGGTCGACGGAGGGCGCGTCTCCAATTTTGTAGCGGGCTTTGCTCGGCCTGTCCTGCTTCAGGCGACGCCTCCCGCACCTTGTCGGGCTCACTGGGTTCAGAAGTCGAATGGCCCTCGGATGTGGCGGTCGCGACCAACGTTCTTCTCCATCGTTGAGCAAGAAACCGCAGCAGAAAGCAATCATCCAGCAAGGGGAATCCCAGTGTCAGGACAAGATAGTTCAGAAACGTATAGTTGGCGGTAAGAATAACGCCAAGTTGCCAGGGGGTTACGATAAAGAAGCACACGACGCGCCAGCGTCTTGGCAGAAACAACATCCAGACCAGGATCAGTTCGAGCGCCAGCGTCGCAAAAACCGTCGAGGCATGGAACCAGTGCGGCAGATGCTGCAGGTACCAGCCGATCCACGTAGGCAGCGGACCGTTTTGATAGTATTCGTCCATCGCGGTAAAGTTGCGCCACTCAGGATCTCCACCGATGATTTTCGCAACACCGGACTCGAAGTAGATGCGAAACCATTCCCATTGCAGCAGAAACAAACTGGCGCGTGACGGTAGCGATGCCGAGCCAAAGCTCGGACGTAACCCGGCTGGAGCAAAGAAAAGTGCAATAAACCCCGCTTCGAGCAGCATGCCGTCCGACTGATAACCGGAAAAGTCTTGTGCCGCACTCACAAACGAAAGGAAGCACACAAAACAAATCAGCAGCATTCCGCGCGGCCACACATTCACAGTCAACAGTAGTGACGCTCCCATGCCCACCCAGCACAGTGCCGTTAGCATATGCGGGCCGCTCGCGAGCCAAAGCAGCGTGGGCGCAAACCATAGTCCGCGGCTGTAGCCAAGCGAATGCGCCACGGCCTGCAGATATTCGTTCGCCGGCAGAATTCCTTCCGGCCCAACGAGACCACCGATCTGAAAGACAAGCGAGAAAAAGGCGGAAAAATAGATGCAGCCGAGTGCCCGCAAGAAGAGCCACCGTGAAATCAGGCGATCAAGCGCGCCCTGTTCGGAGTCGAACAGCCAGCGGAGAGCGGACAGAACCCGGTCCATGAGCGGCCACAATTATACTGATGCAGGCGAGGGAGCATCCGTTTGCGAGTTCGCACCGTTGCGGGGTTGTTTTCGTTCTTCACTCGAGCGCCAGCGGACGAAAACAAACGGTACGGTGAAAAGGACAGAACCCATGGACGGTGTATATCCGCGGCCCCCAGAACTCGACTGGATTGCCGGCTGTCAGGTTGGCAAAAAAGATCCGGCCGAATGCCGCGGCCAATGCCACATAAGCTTGAAAGCGAAACTGCCTCGTATTTCGCAGAAGACCATATTCGAAGAGAACGATTCCAAAGACCCCCCAACCCAGAGCAACACTCAACGGTTGCGACTCGTACCACATGAGCAGCGACACCACGGCAAACTCGGAAGTAACGCAGTCGGCGCGAAGATTCCCAGGCTCGTTCAATTGCTCGATAACCTCAGTGTTAACGTATCGGAGCAGAGGCGCGCTGCAATCAGTGCCCGATATCCTCAGAAGCGCTGAGACGACGCAGAACGAGATCGCTCCACTCAATTTCTCATTTGACGGGGGCGAGGCCAAGCGCGCCAACGCTGTGGCAGGGGCACTCACCTGTCCTGATTGGAACCAAATTGGTCCCTCGCGACCCAAAATGGCTGAAAGTGCGTTTTTTCATGCGCTCATCTCTCCAGTGGGCTTGTGCTCATCTGGAATGGAATATTCACTTCACGCACTGGTTGGTCGATCCCTCCTGGCTGCGACGGAGCTTCCAGGCCGTCCGTGAGAAGGTAGGACTGTAAAGAAACTGAGCTCGTCCCGAACGTTTCAAGTGCCGTGATGTAGGAGACTTCTAGCTGCATCAGAGTTCTCTGAGCGATGAGAACCTGAGGGTAAGCTGCAGCCATCTCCCGGTATTTCTTGGCATACATCTCGTATGCCTTTTGCGCTCTCGGTATCATCTGGTTCTTGTAACGGTCGACCGCGGTTTGCGAGAAAGTGTAGTTTTGGACGACGCTCGCCGCCCGCTCGCGCAAAACGAACTTCACGCGCTCTACCTCACGCCTCGCCCTCTCTACATCAGCGTTGGCGGTAGCAACATTTCCCTGGTTGCGGTTAAAGATGGGAATCCTCACACCGACATCGGCAAAGCCCTGCAATCCAACAGGTTTCCCGCTGGGCTCGGACAGCAACTCGCCATTCTGTTCCATGCCGCCGCGGATTTGCAGGTCGGGAATCGATTCCCGCTTTGCGCGAGCCAAGCTTGCTTCCGCTCGTTTGACTCCGATTTCGGCGATTCTTACGGCTGGACTGTCGTTGGCGATTTTCTCCACTAGTTCGTCCGCATTGACTGGCGGAGTGTCCTCCAGCTTTCCTTCGAGCCTCATTAAAGGAAGCCGCACGTTCCCCACAACGGCGGACAGGGCTTTCCAAATCCGTTGCTGATTCTGTTCGGCCAGGGTGACCGCTAGGTCTGCCTGTTGCGCCTCCACTTCCGATTCGAGCACGTCGGGAGCGTCAGCTTGCCCGACATTCGCGAGCTGATGGGAGGTCTGGACAGCGTCGTCGGCAAGCTTGCTGAGGTTTTGCCGCAACTCAAGCGTCTGCTGGGCAGCCAGCGCTTGGATGTATGACATGCGCACGTTTGTGAATACCCGCACTTTCTGCTCCTCGGCTTCTGTTTCTGCCTGTTTGAGTTCTTGATCAGAAATCGTTCGATTCAGCCCCAACCTTCCGTTCAACACGATGTCCTGCTGGATGAAAAATCCCTGCTCGCCTCCGTGAAACGAGCCGCCTCGGATCTGTTCACCCTGGTATCCGACGGTCGGGTTTGGATAGAGTCCGGACTGCTTTTTCCTGCCTTCCGCCGCCTGGACGTTGGCCGCGGATTGCGCGAATGTGGGATTGCTTTGTAAGGCCATCTGCTGCAGTTCTTCGAGCGTGATCGTCTTCTGTTCGGAGACAGGAGTTTGCGCTCGGACGGGCACTGCAAGGAGGAACAAAAACCAGGCAAAGGAAAGTACGAATCGCGTGACACAACGAAAAGCGGCTGCCGTTTCGACCAGCAATTGTATGACTGGCGTTGTCAGGCTATTCATGTTTGTGCTCCATCCCCGGCATGTCCATGTTCATTGGCTTATTGCCTTCGCGCTTTCTACGAAGCTCCACGATTTGGTCGTATTTTCCCTGAGGCAGCACGCGAACGAATGTCATCATCCCCCCCATGAAACCGCTCCAGCCGGGGCGTAGGCCAAAGTTTTCAGGTTTGTCTACCATCCGATCCATCGCCATCGCGGGACCTTCCATGAACGCATCCTGCGGAAAACCCGGCACGGAATTAGCATCCTTGCTGACTGCGGGTTGTTCCATTTGCATTCCTTCGTGATGCATAGCGGGCATGTCTTCATGCTGCATCGGACTTTCGGTTTTGAGCCGCGAGTTTGACAGCGATTGTTCGAACGTGGAGCCGACACCCATTCCCCGACCTAGGCTTGAGCCATTTTCCTGAGACATGGCACTTCCTTGCCGCAACATTCCCATGCCGCGCTCCATGTCTAGCGCTGCGGGCATTCCATCTCTCCGTGTCATCGGACCGACATTGGAGGACATCTGGTTCATCATGTGGTGAGGAAGATGGCAATGCAGCATCCAGTCACCGGGATTGTTGGCAACAAATTCGATGTCGCGCGATTGCGCTACCCCGACGAGCACAGTGTTGCCTGGGCCCCATGTCGACTCGGGTTGTCGTCCTCCCTCTGTGCCAGTGACCACAAATTGATGGCCGTGAAGGTGGATCGGATGATGATCCATGCCGAGGTTGATCAGGCGAACGCGAACACGTTCACCGTGCCGCATGATCAAAGGGGTGGTGGCCGGCCCGGCTTTGCCATTGAGGGTGAGCCAGTTGAACTCCATATTCATGGAGTTGGGCACGCTGGCATTCGGCAGTATGGCGTACTCCTGCAGAATGATCGCGAAGTCTCTATCGACACGGGGCTTGTACGGCTCCCTGGGATGCATGATGAACGCTCCAATCATGCCCATCATTTCTTGCATCGCCATATGCGAGTGGTAAAAGTAAGTCCCTTCCTGGTGGAGCGTGAATTCATAGACAAATCGTCCGCCCGGAGGGATCGGGTCTTGACTACTCCCCGGCGATCCATCCATCTCGACCGGGACCTCAAATCCATGCCAGTGCATCGAAGTCGCTTCCGGGAGGTGGTTGTCGACGATGATGCGAACACGATCGCCTTGATTCACTTGAATCGTTGGGCCCGGAGCGCTGCCGTTATAGCCCCAGAGCTCAATCACACGTCCAGGGACAATCTCCTGTTTGACCGGCTCGCAGATGAGATGGAACTCCTTTATGTCCCCGTCGGAGCGCCACGGAAGTTGAGGAATGTCGGGAGTTTCCACCGAAACGATCGGACCGCCGCTGCGCTCGGTAGAGTGGCTCATGTGTTTTATGTCCATGCCAGTGCCACCTTCGTGCGGGGCTGCAAACAGGCGAGACGCACCTGCGAAACCCGCACCCAGACCGAGCGTATTTCTAAGAAAATCGCGCCTGCTCTTCATGATGCTTCCTCTTCCAGGTTGGTCGGACCGAAGAGTCGTGTGGAACCTCAACCGACATTCGATCCAAGCGAAGAAATGCAAAGGGCAATCGACATTAAGTCACTGCCTTTGCCACCATTGCTAGAAGGAGAGGGACAGACTCAGATTCGAAGAATGCTGTAAGAGACGGTGTACGCAGAGGAAAGGACGGGCGGGCCGCTATCCAAACTCCATTCGCTTTCGAGATGATGACACAAAAACTTGGGGGCAGCTTCTAAGGCTACGGTATCTGTCTGGACTACTGTCACCTGAGGAACAATTCTTCTCGAAATATTGAGCCGTTCAGCCAGGGAGCAATCTGACTGGCAGGAGTGCGCTTGCACCACGAGCGCGTTGTCCCCAACAAAGGAGTGTTGCATGGCTGAGTGACTGTGAGCCATTCTCGGCATCGGGTCCGAATCCTCACCGCAGTGGTGCTGAGTCCCCGCTCGCGAACGACGTTCACACATAAGCGTGCAAACGCTGGTGGGGCCAACAATCCCCGCCATTAGAGCAGTGAGAAGAAGTATCGAAGTCGCGATTCTGGGAAACATTTCCCAAACTGTACCTTAAGGTCGAAGCCAAACGCAAACTTGGTTTAGCTCCCAAGGCAGAGTGAAAAGGAGCAGCGGTCTCAAAATCCCGCGCTTCGAGAACCCGACCCTTCAGCGTCGACATGAACCCCAAAACGTAACGTTCTCCGGGCTGGCCTGCGTCCGGCCGATGAGCAGTTCGGATCATGTGCACTATGCGCTCCCTCGCTTTCTCCGAACGGTGGCAGATTCGCCCCTTTCCGGCTTAAAGTAGTGTGTGAGGCGGCCTGAGGTTGGTGCCATGAAATCAGCCTGCGACAGACGTAGCCCAACCTGCCGCAGAAACGGCAGAAGATCGTCAAGCTTCTCGCCGATGCCATTGCTTTTCCTGTCGTGTTGATACCAAACCTTGACTAGCCGAATCTAATCGGGCCGGGAAGGACAATTCATGGAGAGAGCGATCCAGTTTCCAGCAAAAGTCCTATCGCCGGAGAGACCGCCGGAACATAAATCGGGGCTGTTTTCGACCGAGTCTGTCCTTAATCTGCAGAGATTGATTTTTGCGGGCTCTCCGCTGTCCGAAGTGCTAACGAACATTGCTCAGTTGGTTGAAGCCGAAGCCGAAGGCATGTGTTGCACGATCTGGCTTCCGGACGAAGACGGAAAGGAACTCCATTGTGCCGCTGCGCCCAGTATTCCTGGGTTCAGCGCCCGTGTAGGGACCATGGCTGTTTGTCCGAAAGGGGCATCCTGCGGTACCGCGGTTTATAGGAAGGAGCCGGTGTATGTGACCGACATCCTGACCGACCCCAACTGGGACGATTATCGTGATCGCCTGTTGCCTTACGGAATTCGTTCCGTTTGGTCTCGCCCGCTGTTCACGAGCGAAGGCAAAGCGCTGGGCACTTTTTCTATCAATTATCGTGAACCACGCAGCCCCTCTGTCAATGACCTCCAGTTGATCGAGAACGCCAGCCACATCACCGGAATCGCGATTGAGCGCCACATGAACGAACAAGCACTGCGGCGCGAACGCGATCGGCTGCGATTACTTCTGGAAATCACTAGCAGCGTCACGTCGAGGTTAGACCTCCGGCAAGTGGTTGAGGCACTCTCGACGAATCTATTCAAGGTAATGCAATGTGACGTGTCCGCCTTGCTGCTACCCGACTCCGAGAGCGGCGGGTTACGTGTCACGATCTTGCACAATCCCGACGCGAGAGGTCCCTTCCGTGAGGGATCGTTGGTGCCGATGAATAGTTCGATCTCGGGTCAGGTATTTCGGAGAGCCAAGAGCATCCGGATCGATAGCTTCGAGCAGGTCCGTGAGGATCCTAAAATCTATGGGAATCCTGACGGCCACCTTCTTTATGAGTGCGTGATCGAGGAAGGCCTCAGGACGGGCTGTTATCTTCCGCTCATAGGTCGCGATCGAGTGTTTGGCGTTCTGATGCTCTCCAGGCGCTCGGACAATCATTTTGGGAAAGACGACGTCATCTTACTCGAGCAGGTGGCCTGTCAGGTAGCGATTGCAGTTGAGAACACGTTGGAGTACGAGAAGGCGACAAAGGATCGAGATAAAGAAACAAAACAGAGACTCTATCTCGAGGAGGAAATTCGCGCCGGGTTAGGAGAAATCGTCGGAGAGAGCCCGGCATTGAAGACTTCGTTGAGCATGGTATCTGTTGTTGCGCCTACGGATTCCGGCGTGCTGATCCTGGGAGAGACGGGCACTGGCAAAGAACTCGTTGCGCGTGCAATACATAAGCTGGGCAATCGCAGCCAAAAGGCATTCGTGAAACTGAACTGTGCTGCCATACCCCTTGGACTTCTTGAGAGTGAGCTGTTCGGCCACGAAAAAGGAGCATTTACCGGCGCCATCGCCCAAAAGACGGGGCGATTCGAACTCGCCGACAAAGGCACGCTGTTTCTTGACGAGGTTGGCGATATCCCTCTCGAACTTCAGGCGAAACTGCTCCGCGTCTTACAGGAGCAGGAATTCGAGAGGCTCGGCAGCAACCGTACGCATAAGGTTGACGTCCGCCTGATCGCAGCCACGCATCGGGACTTGCCGGCCATGGTCAAACAAGGAACGTTTCGCGAAGACCTTTACTATCGTCTGAAAGTATTCCCCATCCAGGTCCCGGCCCTTCGACAACGCACCGAGGATATTCCGAGATTGGTGCGGCATTTCACAGCACTCTACGCTCAACGCATGAACAAACGAATTGACGTAATCCCTCCGGATACGATGGAGGCGTTGGTGCGATACCAATGGCCGGGAAACGTCCGTGAATTGCAAAATTTTATCGAACGCGCGGTGATTCTCTCGCCACAGTCAGTATTGCGCGCGCCAACTTCCGAACTGGAGCCGCTTCCGCCCCATCAGGGATCCCATGTCGTCTCTATGAATGGTCTCGCGGAGGTAGAGCGCGATCATATCCTTCGTGTGCTGGAAGCAAGCAACTGGGTGATCAGTGGCGCGGCCGCACGCTTAGGGATGAAGCGAACCTCGTTGGCCTACAGGATGAAAAAGCTTCGCATTCGCCGGCCTGCCGCGGTCCCACAGAAACGCAGCGGCAGCGACGATGCCGGCGAAAACTGACTCTCCTAGCCGTTATAGCAACCGCCGATCAGTAGATCCGACGGAAATCCGTCAGCGGCGGACATCCGTCAGAAGTTTGTCAGCTTCAGTTCGGGATTCTACGAACCCCTTCCTTCAGAACTTCAATCGCCAGAATGATTTGGGTTGAATGCACTCTCTTCGAATGAGCTGTTCCTCTTTTGGCATTCCGCCTGCTCTAAAGACCAAAAAGGGAGGAGAGCATTTTATGAATGATGCGACGTCACGAACAGCGACAAAACACCTGATGCCGAGTCAGGACGACGCCCGATTCAACCTGCCTACTACATCCATCCATAGGGTCGAAGCCGACGGCGTACAGGTGTTTTACCGCTCGGCCGGCGAAGCAAACGCACCGGCCGTCCTCTTGCTGCATGGGTTTCCATCCTCATCTTTCATGTTCCGCGAACTCATTCCGCGCCTGGCCGATGACTACCGCGTGATCGCGCCAGACCTTCCGGGTTTTGGATTCACGGAGGTTCCGTCTGAGCGGCAATATTCGTACACCTTCGATCGATTGGCGCTCACGATCGACGCCTTCACACGGGCTCTGAAAGTCGACCGCTACGCAATTTATGTGTTCGACTATGGCGCGCCAACCGGCTTCCGTTTGGCGATGGCTCACCCCGAGCGCGTCACAGCGATCGTTTCGCAAAACGGAAACGCCTACGAAGAAGGCCTTGGCGAAGCTTGGGGCCCGGTCCGAAAGTATTGGGCATCACCCACGGCGGAGAATCGCGACATACTCCGCCAAAGTATTTTGACCGCGGGCGGAACGCGGTGGCAGTACACCCACGGAGTGGCGAATCCGGAGGCTGTTCCGCCTGAATCATACACATTGGATACGGCTTTGCTCGAACGGCCAGGGAACAAAGAGATTCAGCTCGATTTGTTTTTGGATTATGCGTCGAACCTAAAGCTTTATCCGAAATTCCAGGAATATTTCCGTAAATCGAAGCCGCCTTTGCTGGCGATCTGGGGGAAGAACGATCCCTTTTTTATTCCTGCAGGAGCAAAAGCGTTTCAGAAAGATTTGCCGCAAGCAACGGTCCAGTTCCTGGATACCGGGCATTTTGCGATAGAAACCCACGTCAAAGAAATTGCCACCGCGATGAAACACCTCTTCGCCGCAAATGGTGTCGGCGGGCTGAAAGCAGAACGAACGGCTTAACGGCTTTAACGAAAATACCTTTCGCTCATTTCCTGACCGAAGGTAATTGCGACGAGGAGAAGATATGGAACGTCGAAGATTTCTTGGTGCACTCACGGCTACATCCCTAGGTATTGCTCTCGATGGCTCTCTCACTAAATTTGCGCGCGCGCAAAACACCCCACCAGCTGCCGTAAATTCGCAGATTTCCAAGATGAGTGAATTTCCGCGGAACTCAACGATAATTTTGGTGCATGGGGCGTGGGCCGACGGCTCCTGTTGGCGCAACGTCATTCTGCCTTTGCACCAGCGCGGCCTTCACGTCATCTGCGCGCCGATCCCGATGACGTCCTTGACCAACGACGCTACCGCTTTGAGTCAGGTACTGGAACGGACCAGCGGCCCCGTGGTCCTGGTGGGACACGCCTACTCCGGCGCCGTGATTGCCGCCGTAAAGGACGATCGAGCCAAGTCTCTGGTCTATATCTCGGCGCTCGCGCCGGATGAAGGAGAGACGGTCGCAAAGGTGTTCTATCTCAACCCATCGCATCCGGAAGCGCCCAAGTTGGCTCCCGATTCCCACGGCTTTCTATGGATGCCGGATGACGGGTTTCGCCGCGCAGTTGCCCACAAGGCTTCTCTCGCTCAAACCAAGATTGCAACCGCCGTGCAACGGCCGCTCGCGGTTCAGTGCATTCAAGAACCGGCACCGACGCCGGCGTGGAAAACCAAACCGTCGTGGTTCCTGATCGCCGAGGAGGATCGCATGATCAATCCGAAAACGCTGCATTTCATGGCCGATCGCATGCGCGCGAACGTCCATTCATACCCTGTCGACCACAGCCCGATGTACACGGAGCCAAAACTTGTGATCAACATAATCCTGGAAGCGGCGCGCGAAACCCTCTCATAAATAGGCTTTTTTCGAAACGAAATTGGATTTCTGATGGGAAGAAACCATGATTACGACCACGGCAAAATCTGTCGCTATTGTCACCGGGGCAAGTCAAGGCATTGGCCGAGCCACGGCCCTCCGGCTGGCGCGAGATTTTTCAGCCATTGTCCTGGTTGCAAGAGATAAAGAGAATTTGGAGAAAGCCGCGACCGAAGTGAGGCCCCTTGGGGCCGAAGCAATGATCTACGCTCTCGACCTGCGTCAACCACAATCGGCAAAAAACATCGTCGAGGGCACTCTCCAACGCTTTGGCAGAATCGATGCCCTGGTCAATATTGCGGGCGCAGTGCGGCAGATTGATTTATTCCAGATGACTGATGCGCAGTGGGACGACGGCATGGCGCTCAAGCTGAACGCTGCACGTCGCTTGACGATAGAGGCTTGGAACGCTTTGAAGGCTTCCAAGGGGTCTGTCGTGTTTATCTCCGGAAGCGCAGCCTTCGATCCCAAGCCCGGATATGCGGCAGTCGCGAGCATCAACGCAGCCATTAACGCGCTCGCGAAGGCATTCGCAGAGCAAGGAATCAAAGATGGCGTGCAGGTCAACAGCGTATCGCCCGGAGCAGTAATGACAGGACGCCGGCGGGCCTTCTTTGAAACTTGGGCGCCTGCCCATAATCTCACAGTGGAAGAGGCAATCAAGAAATTTCCGGAGCAGGCTGGCATTACCCGCTTGGGACAGCCAGAGGATATTGCCGACCTGATGAGTTATCTGCTCTCCCCGGCGGCGAGGTGGATGACCGGGGCTTCTGTTCGCATGGACGGCGGCGAGATCAAGGGCATTTAGTGAAATCACGCTTTGACTACGCACTTGAAGGAGGAGCAAATGGACCGAGGAATTTCGAAGACGAGTGCGGTTTCATTTGCCCATCCCCTAGCCACCCGTCATTCGAACGAAGAGGAAGCAATGGAACGTCGTAGTTTTCTTAGCGCTGTCACAGGCGCGTCTCTCGGTGTCCTGTTGGAAGGTTCTTTCAGCGAATTTGCCCGCGCGCAAAACCCTGGCCAAACCGCAGCGGATCCGGGTCCATACGAAACCTCCCAAGTCGAAGTATCAGGAAACACGATTTTCGTGCGCCGGTATGGAAAAGGACCGGCCATTCTCATGGTGCACGGCTTCCCGCGCACAAGCCTGATGTGGCGATTCCTCGCGCCCAAGCTGGCAGAGAATCACACCGTGATTTGCGTAGATCTGCGCGCCTACGGTCGAAGTGGGATCCCGGCATCTAGGGACGATCACTCTCCTTATTCCAAGCGCGCAATGGCGAAGGAACTGGTTGAGGTGATGAACAAACTCGGCTTCCCAACCTTCACGCTGATCGGCCACGACCGGGGAGGACGCGTCTCCTACCGGCTGGCTTTGGACCATCCGAGGAGCGTGGAGCGTCTCGCTGTCTTCGATGTGATTCCGATTTTCGAAGCGTGGAGCCGGTCAGATGCGCGCTTCGCTCAGACTTACTGGCCGTGGATTTTGCTATCGCAGAAGGAGCCACTTCCGGAGAAGTATCTTCTCGGGGCGCCCGAAGCCGTCTTCCATAATCCTTTCGGCCAAGGTTCCTTCGGGCCAGAGATTCTCGAACAATATGTCTCCACCTACCGCGAGCCGGACCGTGTTCATGGAATCTGCGAGGAATATCGAGCGGCTGCGACCATCGATTTCGAACACGATCGTGCGGACAAAGACGCGTCAAGGCGAATCGAGTGTCCGATGCTCCATCTATGGGCCGAAGGCGGCCCGCTCGACACTTTCTACGCAAAGGACGGAGGCCCCCTGGGCATTTGGCGGCAATGGGCTCCGCACGCGCAAGGACAGGCGATGAAGCGTGGTCACTTCTTCCCGGAAGAGAACCCTGACGACACCGCAGTTCTCGTCAAGCAGTTCGTCTCTGGATAAGCAATCGATCGCCAATTTTTCTTGGTGCCGCCCATTTCGAAAGGGACTAGCCCCTTATGCCTGAAGTAAAGAAATAAAGGAGATGCGGAAATGAAAAAGTGGAAACTTGTGATTCCTATCGCAGCGGTCGCGGTTTTTCTCGCTTGGTATGCATTCCGACCCGAACGGCTTGTGGTTAATCGGCGTGTCGATGAAGCCATGCCAGCCGCGCAAGGTAGCTCGTCGCCGCAGCCTCTTGTCTCCGGCCAGTTCTACAGCATCTTGCACCCAACGGCAGGTACCGCAACCATCTACCGGATGGGGGATGGCAGTCGCGTTCTTCGCTTTACGGGTTTTATCACATCAAACGGTCCTGATGTGCACGTCTACATGGTCGCCTCTGACGATGCAAAGGATGTAGCGACGGTGCAACAGGCTGGTTTCATCGATCTGGGAGTCATCAAGGGTAACGTCGGCGACCAAAACTACACGCTCGGTGGCGACTTGGACTTGGCTAGATACCGCGCCGTGTCCATATGGTGCAAACGGTTCAGCGTGAATTTCGGAGCCGCGGCGCTGAGACCGACGCAGGCAGCGCACAATTATTAGGACCGGATCCATCTGGCAAAGGGCAACCGTCACTTAGGAACAAGCGATTTTCGATTCCCTGGGTGAGGTCAAGAGTATGAAACCCACTATCTGCTAGTAAACTCGCATGTCCCGACCTGATGATCAAGGCGGAGCAGGAATTGGGAGCATTCTTCAGCGCCGTCAAGGAGTTGTCCGGATCAGCACAGCCGGAGCTCTCAGCTGAAAATTGGCTGCACGAGTTACCGCCAATGAGTCGGCTACCCCTCATCAACTCGCGAATGGCGACTGCAACCGGTCAAAGTCTCGGCACGGATTGCAAGTCGAGTGAACGCCCCGAAAGAAGCCTTCGATTCTCGCGACCGAATCAGCGCGCTCCGCAAGCGAGGCAGAGCCAAGGAAACTTGGCTGCCGCGCCAAATGTCAGCTTTTTGTAAAAAACTGCGTCGGCACAGTATTAGGAGTTGACTTTCCGGACTTGCCGATGAGAAACTCCCGTCCCGGGTCGATTACATGGTCCAAGAAGTGACCCAGCAGACAACAACAGTTCTCCACCTTACACGAAAAAAGATTCTCCACCGCCGTGGTTTGTTGATGGATAGCAAAAGGGGAATTCCAGACGCGCGCTATTCCACGATGGTTTCGATTTCGCATTTTCGAAAGGGGTATTAATATGTCTCTCGCCAGACGTCTGTG
>Ga0210398_10001380_pt1 | contig 25204 bp, 16 predicted proteins | sample IncBWC4OmetaG_FD_161047 | JGI IMG/M metagenome (GOLD analysis project Ga0210398, IMG submission 161047) | Forest soil microbial communities from Barre Woods Harvard Forest LTER site, Petersham, Massachusetts, United States - Inc-BW-C-4-O | ecosystem: Environmental > Terrestrial > Soil >... | reverse complement strand
CTGCTGCTGTGTCCGCGCCCCGCCTTCGCCGCACGCTCACGCTTTGGGACTTGATTCTTTACGGCGTCATCGTGATTCAGCCGGTCGCCCCGATGTCGGTGTTCGGCGTGCTCAGCAATCGCGGTCATGGTCACGTTGTCACCACGATCCTGATCGCCATGGTCGCGATGCTTTTCACCGCAATCAGCTATGGGCGGATGGCGCGGGCCTATCCCAGCGCTGGTTCGGCGTTCACTTATGTCGGGCAAGAGATCAACCCGGCGCTTGGCTATGTCACGGGCTGGAGCATGGTCATGGATTACCTTCTTAATCCGATGATCTGCATCATCTGGATTAGCCAGCAGGCACATGTGTTCGCACCCGGCGTCTCGTATGCCGCGTGGGCGGTTTTTTTCGCGTTTGTGTTTACCGCCTTGAATGTGCAAGGTGTGAAGACATCGGCTCGAGTAAATACGGCGCTGGCTGCGGGAATGGGAGTGGTAATTGCAATCTTTTTTGTGGCGGCGGCGCGCTACATTTTTGGCCAGCCTCACGATGGTGCAGCATTCTTTACGCGGCCCTTTTACGATCCCGCGAGTTGGAATACGAAAGCTGTGCTAGGTGGCACCTCCGTTGCCGTCCTCACCTACATCGGTTTTGATGGTATCTCCACCCTCTCCGAGGAGGCCGAGAATCCGCGGCGAAACATTTTGCTCGCGACAGTGCTGGTTTGTGTGGTGATCGGCATTCTGTCGGCCTTCCAGGTGTATGCGGCTCAGCTTATTTGGCCGGCCTCTGAACCGTATCCCAACATGGACACAGCTTTCACTTTCGTAGCGGGACGCGCCTGGGCACCGTTGTTTGCCATCGTCGGGTTCACCTTGGTGGTGGCGAACTTTGGCTCCGGCATGGGCGCGCAACTGGGTGCGGCGCGCCTGCTTTACGGCATGGGACGCAGCAATGCCCTGCCGAAGTCCTTCTTTGGCGCAGTCGATCCTAAACGTAGAGTCCCGCGCAACAACGTACTGTTTGTCGGCGTACTCGCCTTAGCCGGTGCGTTTCTGCTTCCAGCGCTCGCCGGAGCCACCACCGGCTACGATCTGGGCGCCAACCTGCTCAATTTTGGCGCTCTGATTGCCTTCATGGGTGTCAACGCTGCGGCGTTCGTCCGCTATTACTTGCATGAGCCGGAAAAGAAACTTGGTAATTTGCTTCCGCCTGTTCTGGGTTTCGTAATCTGCTTTTTTCTCTGGATCAGCTTGAGCCCGAAAGCGCTGGTCTTTGGCGCGATCTGGATGGCGATGGGGATTGCGGTAGGCGCCTGGAAGACTAAGGGCTTTCGCGGCAATCTCGTCGATTTCGAGTTGCCACCGGACGAGGAATGATAAATCCCCAGAGTTTCGCGACAAGGAGAGGGTTGAATGCTCGGCTCGAACAACATTGTTGCTTTTGTTCCGACGAAAGACGCGACCAAATCGAGAGCTTTTTACGAAGGAGTGCTGGGCCTGCGCTTCGTAAAAGATGACGGCTTTGCGTTGGTGTTGGACGCGAATGGAATTATGGTGCGGGTATCGCAAGCGCCACAATTCACGCCGGCGCAATTTACGATTCTCGGTTGGGAAGTTACCGACATCGAGAAGATGGTCGCCGAGCTGCAGGAAAAAGGTGTGCACTTCGAGAGGTACGGATTTATCGAGCAGGACGATCTTGGCATCTGGACCGCGCCAACGGGTGACAAAGTGACATGGTTCAAAGATCCCGACGGCAATGTGCTTTCCGTGTCACAACACGTTTGATGCGTGCGCGGCTGAAGATTATTTTGCTTGCCTCCTGGCCTGGTCTTTATCCTCATCCTCACCTGGCCGCGCGGCGGTTACGGGACCGCGTATATCCGAGTCACCCGGCCCGTTTCCATACCCATTTCACTTGAGGGTGACGTTTACGTACGCAGTGTGAATGGACTTGTAGCCATGATTCGGGTCGATATCCATAATTGCGAGCTGGTACTTTCCCGAGGTGGGCAATCTGACCGTCTGGTTGATGAAGGCGCTGTTGACGCCGACCCCTGTCGGAGACTCGGCGAGCTTGATTCCGCGCGAAGTGTCCCAAACTTCGATGTGATCGATCAGCGGCGTATGCGATCCATTCTGTTCATAGGCATAGGCGTTGATCGGTATGCTGGTCGTGGACCATGTTGAATGGTTTGCTGGCGAGTTAACGAACACGCCGGTTGCGGAAGATACGGTGAAGCTGACGTCTCTCTCGTGAATGCGTTGGCCAGCAGTGCCCACATCTTGCACCGTCAGAGTGTAGTGGCCCGGGGATAATAAATACCATTGGCCGAGGCTCGTTCCCTTGGGCGAGTCTCCAAGCTTGCTGTTGCCGTTCCAGACTTCGATATGGTCAATCCCTGAACTCGATTCCTCCGCACTCCCTTCAACGGCAAACGCGCTCAGGGGGAAGAGAGTGGCCTGCGTCGAATGCTCCGCCGGAGTATTCACGAAAACGCCGTATGCGGAAGACTCGGTGTAGTTTGTGACTTCCTTGTGCAGAATCTTGTAGCCCGGAGGGCCACCGATGTCCCGGACCGTCATCTGATGAGGTCCGTTCCCCGTCACCGGAAACGCGCGATGGATCACCTTGCCGGTAACGTTTCCAAGCTTGGTCGATTTTCCCTTGAAAGTATCCCATACTTCCATATGGTCGATCTGTGCGTTCAACTCCGACGCTGCGGCATTGACTAGCACCGACGGTCCCTGCGTGGAGCCACTCGGCGGCGAGTTGACCACCACGCTGCCCCCGTTGTCGGAGAAAAAATCCGACATATCAGCAGCGCTCGCCGACCAGCCCGGGTGAGTCTCGATCCCGAGCGCATCCAGCATGGTTCGCAATGTGTTCTCGTGCTTATAAGCAGTATTCGAAACGTACCCCCGCTTTACATTGGGACCAATCAATGCCGTGTAGACCCTGCCAGCCTCGTCATCATCGCCGTTGTCAAAGGTTACAATCACCAGTCCACTTCCGCCCGCCTGAAAATCGGGTGATTTAAGCACGGGCGTGAGATTGCTATTCAAGAAGTCGTCGCCATTTGTCAGCGAGGAGCAACTGTCGTGCAGGTCCCAACAGCCGTCGGGAACAACGATCGCGAAGCGCGGCAGAGTGCCGTTAGCTACATCGATGCCGAACTGTTCGAAGTCCACAATGTTGCCTTGCGCCCCCAGCGTATTGCTCAGGACTTCCTCATACCACACGGCGGCATTGTGGCGTGCGTAATAGTTCGTGAAGGGTGGTTGGTTGGCCGAAGTGAAGTCGGGAACATTAACGTTTCCCCCCGCGTTGAGATAATTCTGAGCATAGACCTTCCATGAGACTGGCTGATTATCCATCAGCTGAAAGATATTTGAATCGGTGATCGGATCCTTGCTGACGGTCGCTTGGCAGCTATTCTCCGAGAAGCAGTCGTTGCCGTTGCAGTAGAAATTGTGGCTTCCTGAAGGCAGACTGCATGCCGGTGCGCCCGAACACGAATAATTAGACTCGCAACTGCCCGATGCCAGATACAGATAATCCAGCAACGAGCCGCTATGGTCCGAATTGTAGTTGTTGGCATATCCGTAGCGATTTCCCTGGCTCACCAGCCACGGCATGCCGTTGGGATATACGGTGTTGAATGATGTGTTTTCGTCGATCACTAAAACGACGTGCTGGGCGAGTGGAACTACCTGGGCAGAGACCGTCAAGCATGCGCAGAGTACGACTACTACTCCCAGGGCGCAGCGGACACTAGGAAGAGAGAGAGCAGAGTTGACGAAGTGGCTGTTCGGACGCATTCAAAAGTTCCTCTCGGAGTTTTCATGGCGAGTTGAGCAGCACCGGCCAGTCGTGCCTTACCGTTCTTGTTTTTGGCGCAGGGAAGCGCCTTCCTCCACCGATTACCTTTTAGGTTTTGCTTAGAGTCGACAAGGGGGGTGTCAGCCGACCGCTGGCACGGTAGCGCTTCGATCGATCGCTGACTAGATATCGAAGGTTTTAAGCCAGTCGGCTGGAGTGGTCCCGTCCGTAGGATTTCCCGCCGACCGATCCAAAATCCCGCTTTGAAGTTACTCCACGTTCCAGCCGGTGACTTCTACCACGGGCTTTTCAGTACCTAATTCGTGTGAGCGGTAGGTCGCGGTCAGCTCCCGTCTCTCTCCGGGGAGCAGGGAAATGTAATTGTCTTCCCAGACGACGGGCAGGATTTCTTCGCCCTTGGCGCCTTTGCTGACTTTCAATCTCACAAAAAACGCCAAGCTCTTGCTGGGATTTTCGAGCGTGACGTGGGTAATGGACTCGTCACCTTTGCGCTCGGTGCGGTCGGTAATTTTAAGCTTTACCTCGGGCAATTGCTTGAGAGCGGTGAAATCGGCATAAGAGTCGGTTGGAGTCATCCACCAGTTCGACTTGGCCCAGTCGAGCGTCTCGGGTTTCGTAGAGAGCCAGTAGAAATTCGAGCCAGCCAGTTTGCCCTTTGAGTCTGTGAGTCGCAAGACGACGAAGTACACGGGGCTCAGTCCGGCTACGTCAGGCAAAGTGAGTATCTTGGCGGTGCTGTCGGCGAGCGCATCAACCGTATCCTCATGGGAGAACTTCTCGGTCATGGCGAGATCGTAAATCTTGGTCGTAAGTTTCAGATCTTTGACGTCTGCATACTGGCTGCTGACTACCCAGATGGAATGGTCGTCATAGCCGTAGATGGGATGCAGCGCTTCCATGGAGCGCTTGGCGCCGAAATAGCCGCCAGCAGGGCGAAGATAGTAGTCGTAGAGATGCCAGATCATGGAAGGCCAGGCGTTATTGAGCATCCACTGAATCACGCCCGTCGATTCGTACTTGTTGCGGCTGTAAGCCTCGTACATGGCGCGTACACCTTCGTAGGTTTGCAATTGCGACTTGAAGGCGAAGTCGGCAACCGTGTCCGATTTGCCGTAGCGGTTGGCGAGCGCCGTGCTGAAGACCTGCATGGTTTTGAATTCACCACCGCCGGCGTGATAGTTCCAAACCTCATCGATCGGCCAGAGATGGTCTTGGCCTACCATGGCTCGGATGCTCTCGATGGGAGGAACGGCCGGTCCCATGCTGGTTTCTGTATTAAAGCCGTAGGCGCCCCCGCAGCCGCCCGGGTTGCATGCCTTACGGTCGGGTTGGCCTTGCAGTGTGTCCTGCTCCCAATAGCTGGGAGCTACATATTCGTAAGGCCCCGTCATTTTGACGCCGCTCTCTCCCGTGACCGTGGTGGCTTTTCCGGTGGCCGAGGAGACCACGGGATTCGGCCACAAAAGTTGCTTCTCGATATTCAGGTACATCTGCTCGACGTCGGGCGGAGGAGGATTGTCGCTGCCATTCAGCCACATGACGAGGCTGGGATGGCTGCGCAGGCGATAGATCTGATCGCGCAGGGATTGTTGCGCGATTTCAAAATCCTGCGGCTTCCAGCGCGGCCAGCGCTCCCAGAAGTCGCAGCAGCACCATCCCGCCATCACCAGGATTCCCTCGTGATCGGCGAGATCGAAGAACTCCTGCGTTTCCAGCTTGCCTTCGAGGCGGACCGTATTCAGCCCCATGTCGCGCACGTAGCGGAATTCATCGTGAAGCCGCTCGGAATCTTCGCGCAGCATCATGTCAGGCGTCCAGCCGCCGCCGCGGATCAGGATGTTTTTGGCGTTAATATGGAAGGCGCGCCCACCGCTGGCGTTTAGTTCGGAAGTGACTTCGCGAATGCCGAACTGCGTTCGCGAACGATCACTGGCAGCGCCATCGATCTCAAACTCCATGGTGAGCGGATAAAGATCCGGCTTGCCCATTTGCGCCGGCCACCACAGGCGCGGATTCGAGAAGACGAGCGGAGGGAACTGCTCAGGAGTGAAAGTGACGTCTTTGCTTTCATTCCCCGCTAGGTCGACTTCCTGCTCAAAGGTGACGTTTTCGATCTGGCCTTTCAGCTTGCCTTTAACCGGATGGGCGGTGCCATTCTTCACTTGCGCGGTAACCGTGAGTCGCGCGGAATCGTTTGCCGGCAGGTTCAACTTTGATACGACGGTGGGATAGCGCAGGGCAACCGGTCCGCTGGTCGTAAAATAGACTTCGCGCCACAGGCCCATGTTCTTGTCGGGAGGCGCGGGGTTCCAGTCGACAAACGTGATGGCCAGATCGTTTTCCGTCGGGGCGAAGACCTGGACAGCGAGAACGTTTTCAGCGCCGGCTTTCAGAGCGTCGGTGACGTTGAATTCGTAGGTGCGCCATGCCCCGGCAACGTCGTTGGAATTGGCAATCTGTTTTCCATTCAGCCACACGTTGGCGCGGTAGTTGATTCCTTCGAAATTCAGCCACACGGTCTTTCCGGAGTAGGACGCCGGCGCCGTAAATGGTTTGCGATACCACCACGAGACGGCATAGGGGCTGTCGGTCTGCATGGCGAGGTTGGAAAAATTTCCGCCGATTGGGTAGGTCACTCCGGCAAACTGGCGCAGGTTCGTGGCGAAGAACGGGTCGGGCAGAGTCTTCGCCTTCACCAGAGCCGCGACTACCGTGGTGGGAACGCTGACATCGTGCCAACCCTGGGGAACAAAATTGAGAGTAGAGATGACTTCGCCCCGGGCCTCAATCTTGGCGGAGGATTCGAGAGCCCAGTGGTCGTGCAGCGCGAGTTTTCCGCTCGGTTGAGCGGGCGGATTCTGATCCGGGGATGGGGAAGCGGCCGAGGCTACGGCTGGGAAGAAAAGCGAACCGGCCAACAGAATAGTCAGGGAACGTGCGGACAAGAAAGTCAGGAACCTTCTTCCGAAAATCATCGTGCTCTCCTTGGAACCCCACTGCGGATCGCCCTACAGCTTCCGATCCATGGACTTCGATTCGCGAACAAGATGGATAACACGTCTATTGATACGTTTCAATAGATGTTTTTGGCGGGCGGGATCCAGCTCGCGGGACAAGACCGCATCAAGAGCAAATCGGCGCAGCCGTAGCGCCCGGTTGCTTAGTTTATAATGAATGATTCTGCGGCACACTTCCGGAGTAACAAGAAGATGATTCGTTTTCTGCAAACCGAAGGCCCATTCAAGAAAATAGTGCTCAGCGGCCTGCTGCTGCTGATTTGCGCGGCAATGGTGATCGCGTTCGTGCCCGGTGTCGGCACCGACGTGTCTGGCAATCCGGGGGCGGGTGTTGTCGCCAAGGTGGACGGCCAGGACATTAGTGCCGAAGAAGTGCGAGAGACGGCACGTGGGATGTTGCAACAACAAGGAGCACAATTGGGCGCAAATGCTGCGATCCTGCTGCCCTTTTTTGCCCAGCGCGCGGCCGACCAACTGGTGGACCGCCAGGCGTTGGTTTCCGAGGCCCAGCACCTCGGATTGAAAGCCACTCCGCAGGAAATAAAAGACGAACTCCAGCACGGACGCTATGGAGAAATTTTCTTTCCCGGCGGAACCTTCATCGGCCAGGCGGAATACGAGGGGCTGCTCCAGCAACACAATCTGACCCCCCCGATTTTTGAAGACTCCGTGGCCAAAGAAATTGTGATCAGCAAGTTGCAAGCGCTGATTACCGGCAGTGTCTCGGTGAGTGAAGCTGCCGTCCGCCAGGAGTTCGACAAGCAGAATATGAAGGTGAAGTTTGAGTACGCCGTTCTGAAGCAGGACGACATCAAGAAGGGCCTTCACCCCACGACCGAGGAGTTGAAAGCTTTCTACGACAGCCACCTGAAAAATTACGCGAATTCGATTCCGGAGAAGCGCAAGGTCAGCTACGTCATGATCGACTTCGCCAAGATCGAGAATGGCGTACAGGTCACACACGACGAGTTGCAGTCTTATTACAACCAGCACCGCGATCAATATCGCGTACCGGAGCAGGCGAAAGTCAGCCATATTCTGATCAAAACGCCCCTGCCGGGTCCCGACGGGAAAGTCGATGAGAAGGGCGTGGCGGAGGCGCAGAAGCGCGCAGAAGATATCCTCAAGCAGATCAAGGGGGGAGCGAAGTTCGAAGACTTGGCCAAGAAGTATTCCGAAGATGTTCCAAGCGCGAAAGAAGGCGGATCGTTGGGATGGATTGGCAAGGGTCGCACCGTTCCCGAGTTTGAGAAGGCCGCTTTCTCGCTACCCAAAGGCCAGATCAGCGACCTGGTGAAGAGCAGCTATGGTTTTCACATCATTCGGGTGGACGATCGGCAGGATGCCCACATGAAGACGCTCGACGAAGTGCAGGGCGAGATCGAGCCGGTCCTCAAACAGCAAAAGGCACAGCAGATCGCCCAGAAGACGGCGGACGACTTGCTCCAACAAGCTCAGAAGCAAGGACTGGATGCTGCCGCAGTTGCCAAAGGCCTGCCGGTGGTGACCTCCGACTTTTTCGACCGCAAAAGCGTGGTGCCCGGATTGGGCCCGTCGCCGCAGTTCATGGATGCGGTTTTCACCACGGCAGAAAAGTCCCCACCGCAGACGGCTGCGACGTCCGGAGGCTTCGCCGTGTTCAACCTGCTGGCGGTCAAGCCGCAATCTACGCCGACGTTTGATGAAATTCGCAGCCGGGTGGAAGAGGAATTCAAGAACGAGCGTTCGAGCATTCTTTTGTCTCAGAAAACTCAGGAACTCTCCGATCGCGCCAAAAGCGGGCACGATTTGAAGAAGGCAGCGAAAGACTTGGGGGCGGACCTGAAGACCAGCGAATTCGTTGCGCCCGATGGCCAGGTTCCTGATATCGGCTCCATGACCGGGCAGGCTGCGGTTGCCTTCAGCATGAAGCCCGGAGACATCAGCGGACCGATCAACAGCGGGGCCAACGGGGTGGTGATTGCGATGGGCGAAGTGCAGGCTCCGTCAGAGGCTGATTTCGCCGCCAAGCGCGATCAGATTCGTGACTCTCTCCTGCAGAGCAAGGAGCAGGAATTGTTTGGGTTGTTTGTGAGCAACCTGCGCGAGCAGATGGAGAAATCGGGAAAAATCAAGATCAACCAGGAAGAGATGAAGACGCTGACCCGTGCGGGCAGCGAATCGGGAATTTGAGGAAGTGATCGAGTTGCATGCCATTTTCACGCGCCGCAGGCATTTTATTGCATCCCACGTCGTTGCCTTCGCGCGGCGGCATTGGTGATTTCGGTCCAGCTGCCTATCAGTTCGCTGACGCTCTCGCCTCGGCCCGCCAGGGACTCTGGCAGGTTCTACCGTTAGGCCCTCTGGGTTACGGCAATTCGCCTTATTCTTCCACTTCTGCGTTTGCCGGCAACCCACTGCTGATCAGCCTGGAACGACTGGCCAGCCGTGGCTGGATCGATCCCGACAAGATTTCCCACCTCGCTTCTGATTCCAGTCCGGTAGCCTATGAGCAGGTTTTCGCCAGCAAATTACCGTTGCTGTTTGCAGCCGGCCGAGAGTTTGTCGCTTCGGCGCCGCCAAGCGCGCGCGAACGGTTTGAACGGTTTTGTTCCGAGCATGCCTGGTGGCTGGATGATTTCGTTCTGTTCGATGCCCTGCGGTCCAAATATAAGCTGGCGAGCTGGAATGCCTGGCCCGCAGAATTAGCGCGTCGCGAACCAGCCGCGATGGAGCTCGCTCGCAAGGAACTGGCGGATGATCTTAAGATCCGGAGCGCCTTGCAGTTTGCCTTCCACGAGCAATGGCAGGCGTTGCGGCGTTATTGCGCCGAGCGCAAGATCCGTATCGTGGGCGACGTGGCGTTTTTTGTGAATTACGACAGCACCGACGTATGGACCCACCGCGATGTATTCCGTCTGAATGAGAACCTTGAGCCGGATGTAGTTTCCGGCGTGCCGCCGGATTTCTTCAGCAAGACCGGACAACGTTGGGGCAATCCCCTTTACCGCTGGGATGTGATGAAGGCGCGAGGCTATCAGTGGTGGATTCAACGCTTGCGCTGGGCGACCCAAAACTGCGACTACATCCGGCTCGACCATTTTCGCGGCTTCGATCAGTTTTGGGAGATTCCGGCTGGCGATCCCACGGCCATCAACGGGCGCTGGGTGGATGGTCCGCGCGACGACCTGTTTCACAAACTGCGCGAGGCCTTGGGCGGGCTGCCGTTCTTCGCGGAGGATTTGGGCTACATTACTCCCGCAGTGCATGCCCTGCGCCAGAGGCTCGAAATCCCGGGAATGGCGGTGCTGCAATTCGGATTCGGCGACGAAGGTGCGCACATCTACCTGCCGCATCGCGCTGCCGGCAAAGTGATCTATACGGGAACGCACGATAACGATACCACCGTGGGCTGGTACCAGACCTCCGCCGAGGAACATGAACGGCGTAACGCGGATTCCTACCTTGGGCGCTCGGACGATGGCATCCATTGGGCCTTCATCCGCGCGGCGCAGAATTCGGTCGCCGATCTTGCTCTCATCCCCTTGCAGGACGTGCTGGGCCTGGGCAGCGAAGCCCGTATGAACACTCCGAGTCTGGATGGCGGGAACTGGCAGTGGCGTCTCGCTGCGGGCCAGTTCACGCCTGAATTGATCAAAAAACTTGCCCATCTCGCGGAATTGACCGACCGGCTTCCTAGGCCGTTTTCCATTCCTCCGGAGGAAAACTTCGCCGCCTGAAACGGCAGCTCAGCCATTCCATGCCGCAAGCGCGTTGTGAATAGAGTGTTACAGGGCCGGGGAGGCTTTGCGCCCCGCACCGAATCGTGTATAGAGGTTAGGGAGAGTTTTCTTGGCCGGCGAACCCATTGTCGAAGCTCGGGCGATTGAGAAGTCTTACCCACAACCCGATGGGACGCGCATCCAGGTGGTTGGACTTACTGACTTCGCCATTGAGCCGGGGAAGATCATTGCCCTGCTGGGCGCTTCCGGTTGCGGCAAATCTACTTTGCTGCGCATTCTGAGCGGACTCTCGCAACCTTCTTCGGGGGCGCTTTTCTGGCACGGCAAGCCTCTGAACGGTCAAGCCCCGAATGTGGCTATCGTCTTCCAAAGCTTCGCCTTGTTTCCTTGGCTCACCGTGCTTGAGAACGTTGAAGCTCCGCTGGAGGCGAGAGGCGTAGCCGCGGTGGAACGCCGCAAACGCGCGCTGCGCATGCTGGATACGGTAGGTCTCGACGGTTTCGAAACCGCGTATCCCAAGGAGCTTTCCGGAGGGATGAAGCAGCGCGTCGGCTTCGCGAGGGCTCTCGTGGTTGAACCGGAAGTCCTCTTTATGGACGAACCGTTCTCCGCTCTTGACGTGCTCACGGCAGAAAACCTGCGCGGCGAGCTGCTGGAACTGTGGCTTAACCAGAAGATGCCCACCAGCGCCATCTTCATTGTGACCCACAACATTGAAGAAGCAGTGATGCTCGCCGATCGCATCGTTGTGCTGGGCAGAAACCCGGCTCGCATTCGTTCGGATTTTAATGTGAAGCTCGTGCATCCCCGCGATCGCAAGTCGGGCCGTTTTGTCGAACTGGTGGACTACATCTACAAGATCATGACTGAACCGGACGTCGAACACGCTTTGCCTGATCCGGAAAGCACCGGGCAGATTGTTGTCCCGTCGGGAGGTCTGAAGAAAAAGCAATCGCCTGTCCGGACGAGCCGCTATCAAATTTTGCCGCATGCGCGCGTGGGTGGAATTGCTGGTCTGCTGGAGTTGTTGCACGACCGCGGCGGACGCGAAGATCTATTTCGTCTGAGCGAAGAACTTGTCATGGACGTGGAGGACTTGTTGCCCATCCTGGAAGCCTGTGTTCTTCTGGGCTTCGCCTGGTTGAAGGAGGGCGATGTGCAGCTCTCGCCCCAGGGCGTGGCGTTTGCCGATGCTGACATCCAGCGACGCAAGGTCTTGTTCCGCGAAGCCTCGCTCGAGCACGTCACCATCCTGAAGCAGATTGACAGTATTTTGAGGCGCAAGTCAGATCATTCGATTGCTGACGAGTTTTTTAACGATATTCTTGACGATCATTTTTCCGAAGACGAAGTGCAGCGCCAGTTGGATACGGCCATGAATTGGGGCCGTTACGCGGAAATTTTCGATTACGATCGCGAAAACGGCCGCTTGACGCAAACCGAAGCTGCTACCGTTGAAATCGCAGGGCCGTCTGGCGATAATCAGCACTCAACTCCCACGCCGAAAGCCTGATCCCCAGTTCAGTCGAAAGAAAGTCAGTGCATGAAAAAGAGCATCAGCTTCCGAGGATTCTCGGCCTATCGCTTATGGTCGCAGCTGCCGACCCTCGAAACCTCGCACCTGCCCGATGTCATCATGTTCGCGGCGGGGATCGCACTGTTCTACGGCGTGGTCACCGTCGGACGATCGTGGTTTGGTCCCTTCACACCTTCGGTGGAGATTTCCCGTAGCCTGCGCGCATTGCCGGCCTACGCTGGTTATTCGTTGCTGCGCATCACCATTGCTTACGGGTTGAGTCTGGCCTTCACCATGGTGTACGGCTACGTGGCGGCGTACAACGCGCGCGCCGAGCGCTTCATGATCCCATTGCTGGACGTGCTGCAGTCGATTCCCGTGCTCAGTTTTCTGCCGGGCGTCATGCTCGCGATGGTCGCGCTTTTTCCGGGACGGCAATTGGGCGTGGAACTGGGCGCCATCCTCCTCATTTTCACTGGCCAGGTCTGGAACATGGCCTTCAGCTTTTACGCCTCGCTGAAAAGCATTCCGAAAGAGATGCGGGAAGCAGCGACAATCTACCGCTTCAGTTGGTGGCAGCGGTTCACGCAGATGGAGCTACCGTACTCGGCCATCGGGCTGGTGTGGAACTCGATGATGTCGGTGGCTGGAGGATGGTTCGCACTCATGGTTTGCGAAATGTTCGTACTGGGGCCGCGCGACTTCCGTCTCCCCGGCTTGGGGTCATACCTGCAAACCGCGGCCAGCGCAGGGGACACGACCTCGATCCTGTGGGGCGTGGTCACCATGATTGCAGTGATCGTGTTGCTCGATCAATTCATTTGGCGTCCGGTCATCGCCTGGGCGGAAAAATTTAAAGTTGAGCAGGTGGAAAGCACCGACAGTCCGGGGTCCTGGGTTCTCAACCTGGTGCAGCATTCCACCGGGCTAGGCAAGCTTCGGCAGAAGACCTTCGAGCCCCTGGGGGAGCGTCTTCTTCTGCATTTTGCGCGGAAACATACGGAAGAAACGCCGGAGCAACCCGCGGCTCCGTGGCGGGAGTGGATGGTGCGCGCACTGGCGCTGCTGGGGCTGGTTGGAATTGGCTACGGGCTGGTCCGCGTTATCATCATGCTCACCGGCTTACAGCGGTCTGAATTGCATGAAGCCGCGCTGGGCCTGGGTGCGACGTTCCTGCGAGTGAATCTTGCTTTGCTGATCGGTGCCCTATGGACGATTCCCGCGGGCGTAGCGATTGGCTTCAATCCTCGACTGGCGCGCATTGCGCAACCGCTGGCACAAATTGCGGCGTCGGTTCCGGCTACCGCATTGTTGCCGGTAATCCTTCTCGTACTCATCAGGCTTGGTGGTGGACTCGGCGTGGCTTCGATCGTGGTTCTGCTGCTGGGCACGCAGTGGTATGTGTTGTTCAATGTCATCGCCGGAGCGATGGCGATCCCGACCGATTTGAAAGAATGCTGCTCCGTGTTTCGCGTGCGTGGCCTCGAACGCTGGAAGAAACTGATTCTGCCGGGAATTTTCCCTTATCTTGTTACCGGCCTGGTGACGGCCTCGGGTGGAGCTTGGAACGCCAGCATTGTTGCCGAATACTTTCACTTCAAAGGGCAGATTTACACCACAACTGGACTGGGAGCAACGATCAGCCAGGCCACCGACAGCGGCAACTTCAAGCTGTTGCTGGCCGCGACCATGATGATGGCGGCGACGGTGGTTACCATCAATCGATTAGTCTGGCGCAAACTGTATGCGCTGGCCGAAACGCGCTTCCGGCTGGAGACCTAGACGCAGTAGCCGTGATCAGCAGCCAGTCGTTAGTCATGCGGGATATGGTTTGCTTGCTACACTGACCACGAGCCCCTAGCCAGTGATCGCCGCTCGGTCACTTCTGGTTACTTTCGAGTTTCGTCACGAGCCACATTTCATCAGCTTTTAACGTGTTCTTCATCCCTCCGCAACCTCCCTGGGTTATTTCTTTAGCATGCCCTCAAACCATCTGCACGGAGAAGAAACGGGGCCAGAGGTGTTGTCACACCTGGCTGGCTTTCCTGGCGTTCCGGCGCTGGCAGAGAAATTCATTTCCCTGGACAGAGTGCGGGAGCTTTACCGCCAGGTGCAGCCATCTCCCGACGGTTTCGGGCTGGAAGGTCTGCTGGCGGCAATGCGGGTGGAGTTGCAGGTGAATGCGGCGGACACCGCACGAATTCCTGCCGCCGGCCCAGTGGTCGTGGTCGCCAACCATCCCTTTGGAATGCTCGATGGGGCGATGCTGGCGGTGCTGTTGACGCGCGTTCGTCCGGACGTAAAGGTGATGACGAATTTCCTGCTCCGCGACGTGCCCGAATTGGCGCGTCACTCGATCTTCGTGGATCCCTTTCAGAGCGACCGCGCCAACGCCATCGATACGAATCGACGCGCCGTGCGGGAAGCGCTGGCTTGGCTGCGGGGCGGCGGAATGCTGGCTGTCTTCCCGGCCGGCGAGGTATCGCAGTGGCAATTTCCGCAGGCAGAAATCGCAGACCCGAGGTGGAACGACACGGCGGTGCGTCTGATTCGCCGCACTGAAGCCACAGCGCTGCCGGTCTATTTTTGCGGACGCAATCGCGTTGGCTTTCATCTCTTGGGGATGATCCATTCGCGGCTAAGAACGGGGCTCCCGCTCGAGGAATTTCTTCAACCAGAAGGGCGAACCGTGGAAGTCCGCGTGGGCAGCGAGATTCCCTCCGCCTCGGTGTCCGCCATTGTGGAGGATCGCGAGGCCACTGAATATCTCCGCTGGCGCACCTATCTGCTGGCGCGCCGGAGCCGGCAGGAGAAATCGTGGTCCGTGGCAGTGCGTTCGAAGCTTTCAACCAAGGTGCAGGAACCTCTGGCTCCTCGGGAACCGTCGGACGTGCTGGCTCGGGAATTGAACAGCCTCGCCAGCGATCGAAGTCTGGTGGAGAACGCCGAACTTGCCGTCTATCTGGTGAGGGCGAATGAGACTCCGCGAGTGCTCGAAGAGCTGGGGCGATTGCGCGAGGTCACCTTTCGAGGCGCCGGCGAAGGCACCGGCAAGAACCGCGATCTCGACCGTTTCGACGATTACTACTGGCACGTGTTGTTGTGGCATAAGGCAAAGCAGGAACTTGTGGGGGCTTATCGTGCCGGCAATACCCGAGAGATTCTGGCTAAGCACGGAGTGAGCGGTCTTTATACCAGCACGCTGTTTCGCTTCGACGAGCGCGTTTTTGAAAAGATCGGTCCGGCACTGGAGTTAGGGCGTTCTTTTATCAGACCGGAATACCAGCGCCAGTACGCCCCGTTGCTTTTGTTGTGGAAAGGAATTGCGCGCTTGCTGGCAATGCATCGAGATACTGCGGTGCTATTTGGCCCGGTGAGCATCAGCAACGATTACTGCAAGGCCTCGCGCGAAATGATTTACCGCTTCTTCGAAGCCCGCATGCGTGAGGATGAATTGGCCGGGATGGTTGAGCCGCGCCGGCCGTTTCGTCCTGCCCGATTGCGGCCTTGGGATTGCCGCGCCATGTGTCATGCTTTGCGCGATCTGGAGCAACTCTCGCAGCCGATCACCGATGTCGAAGCCGACGGCAAAGGACTGCCCATCTTGCTGCGCCAATACGCCAGGATCGGTGGCAAACTTCTGGGCTTCAACGTGGACCGGCAGTTCTCCAATGTACTCGATGGTCTGGTGGTCGTAGATCTGCGGAAAACCGATCCGGCGATGTTGGAAAAATACATGGGACGCGAGGGCGCGATGCGATTCAGGAGCCGACACGCCTGCAATTGTTAAGAGCGTCGCCCAGGGTTCGCCCTCAGCCTGGTTCGCTCGTTCGGCAAAATACAGGATTGCGCGCTGTCCTTCAGAGCAGACGCCAAACGGATCCCGAGACCGGCCAGCTCCTCCGCACTCATCAACTCCTGCAAGCCTTCGAACAGCAGACGCTCTTCCTTACGAATATGAGTGGAAAGCTGTTGCGCGAAGGCCAGCAAGCTTTCCTCGGACATTCGGCGTGCCCCAGCCTGGTAAAAAGACTCGCGCAGCGAAGCGTGCTCGGCGATAAGATCCCCCACCATCGGGGATAATTCCGGGAGTCCGCGCGCAGCCGGGAAGAGCACAGATTCTTCGACCGCGAAATGAACTCTGATTTCCTGCTCGAAGTGCTGCTCGATCTCTGCTTGCCAAGCTTCGAAGTCCGCCTCCGGGATGGGCTGTGCGCGATCGATGCGCACGCACAATGCCAGCGCCCGTTGATGCTGGTGAGAAAGCGGAATCAGGCTCTTATCGCGCAGCATAGGGTTACCAGGGTGCGTAAAAAACAGGAAGTGTCACGTCAGGCTCACCGGCTCCGCGGTTTCGGTGATCGCCGGACGTATCGTCAACCAGTCCGTGCGAACCCGCTCCCATTCCTGGATTAGCATGCCGTTGGCCTCGAAAAAGCTGCGAATGCGCGAATGTTCCCAACCCACAATCTCTTCGAGAATCGGTGCCAGCACCGCCAAAGCACTGGTGCTGAGCACGGTGCGCTTCGCAATCTGTGAAACGTGCGGCGACTCCGAGACCGCGATGGTCAATCCATCCCGCGCATTCAGTTGCAACATCACATGAATATCCGAGCTGCCATCTCCCGAGTAAATAACATGATCGGGGCCGGTGACGTGCTCGGCCAGCAATTGGTTGAGCACCGCAACCTTGCCGTAACCCGCTGTGGCCCGGACAATGGTGTCAATCTCGCCCGAAGGCTTGTAGCGGAACTCAGTGCCGAAAATGTGATCTTTGGGAACGATGTCCTCGAGCGCAGAGTGGATTACTTCGACGGGCGCGGCTGAGAGGATATAGAAATCGAATCCATGTCCGTCCACCCCCGTTTCGAGAATCTGGTAAAGCAGTTTGATGTCGCCCTTCAGGCGGATGCGCTTTCCCACCTCGTGAAGATGCTCCTTCCGCACCTTTGCTTTGAACTCCGGATCGTGCAGCAGGAGATAGGCGAGTTCGGCTCCCTGCTGTACCAGGTTGATCTTGGCCATGCCTTTGGCTTTGCGTTCGAACTCCGCCGTGGGAATGCCGACCAGCTCGGCCAGCACGTAGCCGGAGTCGTTGAAGGTGAGTGTCTGATCAAAATCGCTCGCGAAGATATAACGTTTGATAGGTTTATCCACCATGTGATCCTTAGATTCGCGATGAAGATGGAAAGGCCCATTTAAAGAATCGATAGGAATTATAACTTCCTGCGAGCCCAATCCGTGGGCACAAACCAAGACACAAATCGATGGTTGACCAATTCTTCGGGCCAGAGCCAGGAACTTTGCGCTCCTCTGCGCCTTTACTAAATTCCCTGACACGTCCAGAATAGAGGTGTGGTCCGCCACGTTTGATCGAGAAGAGCGGGCGGGCAGTTTTCAGAGTCAACCAAGAAGCTGACCCATAGACAGGAGCCCTCATGCTGGCATCTGGTGAACTGATCCGCTCGATGAATTATGTGGACGACATCACGACCACGTTGCGGCGTATTTGCATTTCGATTCCCGCCATGAACACGGAAGAGCGCAAACGCCTTGCCGACAGTTTGCGCGCGGCTGGCGGCGCATTGAATGACGCCATCAAGGATCTGGAAAAAGAAAGAGTGGTGGCGCAGTAGTGACGGCAGCGAAGACCATCGCCGTGATCGGCGCCGGCACTATGGGCCGCGGCATCGCGCACGCGGCCGCAATTGGCGGCTATCGCACGATTCTCGAAGACCTGTTGCCCACCGCGCTGCGTCGAGCCGAAAGTGAAATTCGCGCCAATCTCGATAAAGCAGTTGAACTGGGGAAAGTGTCGTCACCCGAAGCCGACCGGGCCTTCCGGCGTTTGGAATACGCGAGTTCGGTCGATGAGGCCGCGCGCGAGGCCGATCTGGTGATTGAAGCCGTCCCGGAAGAGATGGAGTCCAAGCTCGAGATATTTACTCTTCTCGATAAAATTTGCCGCCCGAATACGATCCTGGCCTCGAATACTTCTTCTCTCAGCGTGACGGAAATTGCCAGCGTAACTTATCGTGCGAAGCAGTGCGTGGGCATGCACTTTTTTAATCCCGTACACAAGATGAAGCTGCTCGAAGTGGTGCGGGCTTTGGAAACGGACGACGACACACTGGCCACCGTTGTCGATGTCGGTAAGCGTATGGGCAAGGAAGTCGTGGTGATCAAGGAATCGCCGGGCTTTATCACCAGCCGCATCAATGCCATGATCGGCAATGAGGCGTTTTACATGCTGCAGGAAGGGGTTGCCTCGGCGGCGGACATCGACAAGGCGCTGAAGCTCGGACTGAATCATCCCATGGGGCCGTTCGAGTTAGTTGACCTGGTGGGGCTCGATACGCGCCTGAATATCCTCGAGTACCTGCACAAATCGCTGGGAGAAAAATTTCGCCCCGCACCGCTGCTGGTGCAGTACGTGAGGGCGGGGCGGCTGGGGCGGAAGTCGGGACGCGGAGTGTATCAGTATCCTGAAGTTGCAGCCGGAGAGATAAAGTCCGCCGAGTCCACGGCGGCGAAGAAGGCAACCCTCGCGGAAGTTAAAGGATAGGGGCTTCAGCGCGCCATCGGCCTGCGGCCAAAGTTCAAGCCAGACAAAGATTCCGTTCTCTCCCACTCCACTCCCTTTGCCGCAACCAGAACCTGAAAACTTTCGCCCATGCCGGCGGGCGTCACCAGATGTTTGAGTTGCAGTGCGACCTTCGCTCGCTCTTGCGGCAAACGGCATTCTTCAAAGGCGTCGGCAAACTGATTGGCTTCTCCGATGCCCAGTAGAAACTGCGACTGAGTAACCAGTTTGTGGGTCTGCATCCCATGTTTTTCCGCGGCGGCGGCGAGCGCGGTGAAGTTTACGTCGGCGGTGATATCTTGTTCGCCGGGAGCCTCATACGGGCTGGTGCTCACGGAATGCTGGCGAACCGCCTTCAGCGTTCCGCGATGGCGTCCGGCGAGCAGTTCATCGCGAGTGTAGCCGTAGTCGATGGCGATGACGAATCCGCGCCGTAGGCCGGCGGCAATGCGCTCCAGATATTCTCGCGCCGTGAGCGACACTTCGATGCGTTCCTCCAGCTCGGGATGGACCGAATAGCGATCGATAAATTCCAGTTCCTGGGGCGAAGACGGAGTCCAGGCTTCAAGGAATCGCCCTTCGCGCGCGTCGATCCGTAAAGAACCCTTGGTGCTTAGGATTCCGACAGGAAGGGCATCGAAGAATTCGTTGGCGAATACGATGCAGTTCTGAGCGCGGCTGCCGTCAAGAGAATCACCCCTGGTCAATTCAGCTTTCCCGGATTGGAGATAGGGTCCCAGAGTTTCATGGATTCGTTCGCGTAGAGGCTGCGAACTTTCGACCAACTCATAATGCAGGGCGCGGAAGAAATCGGGGAATTTCTTCCCGGACCAACCCAGCACGTCCTCGGCGAACAACCCGCGGCCTGACCCCAGTTCCACCAATCGGATTTGTTCAGGCGAGCCGAGAATTCGCCACATCTCGTCGAATTGCCGGGCCAGCAACCGGCCGAATACCGCGTGCACGTCGCTGGAGGTGTAGAAATCGCCAGCCCTGCCGAACTGCTGGGCATCCCGCGCGTAGTAACCGAGTTCGGGATCGTAAAGGCAGAGCTTCATATAGCGCGAGAAGGGAATCGGTCCACGCTCCCGGATTTCCTGCTCAATCTTCAGCCTTAATCGATTCACGACTCTCTCTGACGCCGCTCGGCGCGGTCCTGCGGCGTGCGGATAAACATCTCGACGAAATAATCGTGCATTGCGTCATAGAGCTGGCGCTGAAAATTCCATTCCAGCTGTGGATGATCGAGGTCGCGGGGATGCATCTCGAAGTAATAGGTATGCACTGGAACAGACTCGTCTTTGAAACGAATGATCACCTCTACTCCTTCGCCCTTGGCGCGCGCCGAAAAGTTCAGTAGAGGGTGTTCGTACAAGCGCAGCTGATCGAGAACGAGTTCGAGGCGAGCATTGCTTTCGGCCACCCAAGGATTGTAAGGCAGATTGCCGCACCACCGCTCAGGACGACAACTCTAGGAAAAGCTACTCGTAGCGCAGGGCTTCGATGGGGTCAAGCCTTGCCGCCTTGATGGCCGGCAACATGCCGCTGATGATGCCGACAAAAGTGAGGATCGCGGTCGACCAGACGAGCGTTGCGATATCAATGTAGAGATGAATATCGCCTTCGCTGGCGTCCTCGATGAATGCACTCCAGAGAGTCAGCGAACCAACTGACCAGGAAACAAGATAAGCCAATACCACGCCCAAAAGTCCGCCCAGAGCCGTGATTACCAGAGCCTCGGCGAGGAATTGGAAGAGGATGTGCCAGCGATGCGCGCCCAGGGCCTTCTCCACGCCGATCTCGCGAGTACGTTGCGTCACCGAAACCAGCATGATGTTCATCAGGCCAACGCCGCCGATTCCGAGCGTCAGCAACCCAATAAAGCCCAACAGAACCTTAATTCCGACCGTGATAACGGTGAGGTCCGCCAGATCCTTCACTGCGTCGAAGACAAAGATGGCGCGATCGTCCTTGGGATTGAAGTTGTGATGAAAGGCCATGGAGTTGCGCACGGCCGCGACCATCTTGTCGTGATCGCCCTCATAATCCATCATGATGCCGTCGAGGTAGTAGCTGTTCTTCAGGTCGCTCATGGCGCTGTAGGGCACATAGATCAGCGAATTCATGTCCTCGTCGCCATTGGAAATGGTGTGGCGAAGAACGGCCACGATCTTGTACGAGATGCCATCGACGCGAATGCTCTCGCCCAGGGCATTCTGGCCGGAGAAAAGCTTCTTCTTGACCGTGGATCCGATGACGGCTACGCGGGTGTGAGTAAAGTCTTCGCGCTCGCCGAAAAACGCACCTTCGCCCACGTCGAGTGCGCGAATTTTCTCGTAGGTCGAATAGACGCCATGCACGCCGTAGCTGGCGCTGCGAGTGCCAAACGCCACCAGGCTCTGCTTGTCGACTTCAGGCGAGATGCGGGTGAGCATGGGGCATTCGGCGCGAATGAACTCGAGATCGTCGCGCGTGAGCCGCACCTGGACGCCTGCCTTGGTGCCTCCCGCCTGAATCGAAGTACGTCCCGGGAAAATCGCCACTAGGTTGCCGCCGAAGGTGCGGAAGGCAATCATTAAAGCACTCTGGAAACCGGAACCGTAGGCCAGCAGAAGCACAACCGTCGCGATGCCCCAGGCCATGCCGAGCATGGTGAGCACGGTGCGGCGGCGATTGTGTTTCAGCGCGTTGCATGCTTGCCTGCTCAGTTCGCCAAACATGATTGCTCCAGATTTCTTACTCCTGCCGCAGCGCTTCTACCGGAGGCAGCAGCGCCGCCTTGCGCGCGGGATAAAGCCCAGACACAACACCTGCAATAGAAAGTGAAACAATGGCGACGACGGCGGACGCAGGCACAATCCGCGGCGTGTCGAACCCTTCGGGCGAGGGCAACTGCGCCAGCAAGGCCACGAACGCTCCGGAGATGGCCAGGCCGATGCCCCCGCTGAACACGGTCAGAAATGCGCCTTCCACAAAGAACTGCGTCATGATGTTGCGATGTGTGGCGCCCAGAGCCTTGCGCAGGCCAATCTCCCGCGTTCGTTCGGTGACGGAAACCAGCATGATGTTGATGATCCCGATCGCACCCAAGCCAAGAGTAACCAGGCCCACGACGCCCAGAAAATAATCCATCGCGTCAAAAATCTTTCCCACGCGAATGGCGCCATCGATGGTATCCCAGTCCATGAAAGCGTCCTCGAGACCGGGATCGAAAAGATGCCGCCGCGCGATGATGGCGTGAACTTCGTTCTTGGCTTCGAGGTGCAACTCTTTCTTGATGGGCCGGTAGTTGATGAAGGAGATCGCATTTTCCGAGTTCTGCGCCTTCAGCGGAAAAAGCATTTTCATCGTGTCGAAGGGCACAAAGATGCGGTGGTTTGTGCCGTTTTCCCCCTCTTTGCCGATCTTCGGGATTACGCCGATGACCTTGAAATCCACGTCGTTCAGCAGAATTGTGCTGCCCACGGCTGGCTCGCCGGGAAACATATTTTTCAGTAGTTCCCATCCCACCACGGCTACACGACGATGCTGCTTGTTGTCCTCTTCGTTAAACCAGCGTCCGGGATCGATTGGCAGGTTGCGAATCTCGCTGTATTCGGGAACCACACCGAAAACTTGTCCGCTCGTAGATCCGTAATCGCTGACTGCACGGATGTCGTCGCGCTCCAGAACCGGAGAAACGGCGCGCAGAAACCGGGCTTGGTCACGGATCGCAAAGTAGTCACCATAAGTGAGGTAGTAAGGCTGCCCTGACTGGAAGCTGCCCGTAACTGCCGGGATCCGGCCCGGGAAGACGAACATTATGTCTTTCCCCAGTTCCGCCAGATTCTTGTCCTGGCCGCTGCGGAAGCCCTCCCCCAGACCCACCAATAGCAAAAGCGAACCCACGCCCCACGCAATTCCGAACATGGTCAGGAAGGAGCGCAACTTGTGCGCCCACAGCGTGGAGAGGGACTGCCGGACGATGTCGAGAAGCATCCGCATAGACGAAGAAATGCGCCCTCACGCCTCTAGCGAGAGCGTGAGGGCCCCGGGTAACGTTCAGGCGAGGGGTCTCAATCCCGCCTAACGGTCTGATCAGTAATACGCCGCCGGGTCATCGGAAGTTCCCTGCTGGCGTTAGTTGATTAGACCGGACGGGGCCGAAAAAGGTTAGCCGGCAGGAATGGACATTGGAAATGCTGGACGGATGCCCGGCCGTTTTCGTGCCGACATTGCAACAAGGGGGACTAAGTTCTGCCAGGAACGCGAGGCTGCCGTGGAACCTGCGAGCTATGTATTCGGCGCTGAGAGGCGGCTGGTCTCAGTAAAGTTTTAAAACCAGGTTACAGCCTCCGACATAGCAAAGTACGCTGCGTCGCGCCGGGCAATGCACGATTCGACCCGGATTTCTCCGAGATTGCAGACATGTAAGTTACGTGGATCGATCGGGATGCCACGGGACTCAGTGCTCTTTCGTGAGCGATATCTAAACCACATCTTGCCCGCACGCTTGGGACGAAGAGGGCAGCTCTCCCAATGGCTGCAGTGGTCTGATAAAAAGAACTGATTTGAGTGAAGAACCACCGGGAACGTTGACAGACTCGCGACTCTATCTCCTCAGGATAAGAACACAGTTTATGCGGTGCTTTGGCTAGTTTACTCCTCACGAAGCAAGACCATGGGGTCAATCGACAGCGCGCGTCGTGCCGGAATCCACGTAGCGATTAGACCCAGCAACGCCATGGCGACCACAACGCCCGCCAACACCAGCGGATCCCGAGGAGTTGCCTCAAACACGATGAAAGCGAGCACCCGACTCGCCAGAATTCCCAGCAGCAACCCCGCCGCAGAACCAAAAGCCAGCAACCGGAAGGCGCGTCCCAACGCCGCCTTTAACACTTCCTTACGCTGCGCCCCCAGGGCAACGCGAATGCCCAGCTCGCGCAGTCGCTTGCTGACGGAATATGCTGCCATCCCAAATATACCTGTGATCGCCAGCAGCGCCCCGATTCCACCCATTACACCCAGCGTGATCGTTGCCATCTGCGCCGGAAATAGGACGGTGACCATTTCGTCGTAGCGAGTCTCCATGTCAACCGGCAAGGCCGCATCCAAGCGGTGCAGCGTGTTTCGTATCGCCGGGCCCACAATTCGGGGATCCCGGTTAGATCGCACGACCAAAAAGGCGGTGCCGGAAGGTGATTGCAGAATGGGGAGGAAGACCGCCCCATGGGGGTCTTCCGTCAGACTGCTGTACTTCCCGTTTTCCGTGATGCCCATCACTTGCACACGAGTTCCGTCCGGTATTTTGAAATAGCCGCCGATTGCGTTTTCGGCGGAGCCGAAGATTTTTCGTGCAAATTCGCGATTCACGACCGCGACGCGCGGCGCATTCTTATCGTCATGCCAGGTGAAATCACGTCCCCGGAGCAACGTCGTGCCTTCGGCGCGAAGGTAATTGGGCGAAACGTGGAACATGTAAACATTGGCGGCAGCATTGGCGGGCCTCAGATCGGTGGTTTGATCGCTGAAGACATCGGCCGACTGGGTATCGTTTAAAAGAAGCGGATCGCTCAATCCAACTGCTTCGACGCCGGGAATGCCCGCCACTGCATCGAGCATGCGCTTCTGCATGGGCAGCAATTGATCGCCCGTGTAGCCGGCCATGCGCAAGTCGGCGCTCACCAACAGGGCGTTCTGCGGTTCAAACCCGAAATGGGCGTGCAGAGAGCGAGACAGGCCCCGGAGGGCAACCATGGAAGAAGTGACCAGCACGGCACAGAGGGCAATCTGCACGGCCAGCAGAACGTCCCGAGCAGTGACGCGCCGCCCAGTTCTGGCGGTTGATCCTGCTTTGACCACCTCGTACGGATTGCTACGAAGCACCAGCGTTACGGGAACCGCGCCAAAAAGGAATCCGCTGGCGAGGCTCAATAGGAAAGCGACGGCATAAACGGTGGCATCTGGGTTTACAGGTGAGTGCATCGGGAAGTTCCCGAATGGCTGCCATCCGCTCAGCCAGTGTAACAGCGCCGAACCGACCCACAGTCCGACGGCGCCGCCGATGAGCGAAACCAGCACTGCTTCGCTAAACAGACCGCGCATAATGCGCTCGCGACTTGACCCGAGCGCGAGCCGCAAAGCCACTTCGCGGGAACGGTCGGCAGAACGCGCGGCGAACAGACTGCCCAAGTTGGCGCACGCGGCCAGCAGAATTAGTCCGGCCAGCATCATCAACCCGCCCAAGAATGCCGCAAACGGTCCGATAAACTGATCGCCAAAAAAGCTGGGCCGCGCCAAAGAGAAGCTCATTTGGCCATCGTCTCTGGCATAGGTCTTTTCCAGATAGGCGGCAATCGAGTTCAGGTCGGCAGTCGCCTGGGCTGAACTGACCCCAGTTCTCAGATGCCCTATCACCTGCATGACAGCGCGGTTACCGCGGTCCTTGAGGTAATCGGTACCTTCCACTTGCTCACAGTTGACTATCGGCACAAAGAAATTAGGAGACAAGAACACTAAAGTCCCGCGAAACGCAGGAGGCGTGACGCCAATG
>Ga0210398_10001379_pt1 | contig 25227 bp, 21 predicted proteins | sample IncBWC4OmetaG_FD_161047 | JGI IMG/M metagenome (GOLD analysis project Ga0210398, IMG submission 161047) | Forest soil microbial communities from Barre Woods Harvard Forest LTER site, Petersham, Massachusetts, United States - Inc-BW-C-4-O | ecosystem: Environmental > Terrestrial > Soil >... | reverse complement strand
CGGGCAGAAGCAGCGCGTCACCATCGGAAGGCTGATTACCTACCATCCCTCGGTGGTGGTCCTCGACGATGCGCTGTCGAGTGTCGATACCGAAACCGAACGGTCGGTGCTGCACAACCTCAGCGACAGCGTGCAGGGCCGCACTACGATTGTGGTCGCGCATCGCGCGTCGACGGTGCGCGACGCCGACGAGATCATCGTGCTCGACGAGGGGCGTATCGCGGAGCGCGGCACGCATGAAGACTTGATGGCGCGGCATGGAATATACGCGGAGCTTTTCCATCGCCAACTACTCGAGGAAGAGCTGGCGCAGTACTGATGATCCATCAGGAACAAGAAGCGCGCGAGGTGCAGGTCTACGACACCCATCTGATCCGGTGGGTGTGGCAGTTCGTAAAACCCTACCAGCATCTGTTCTGGATGTCGGCGGTATTGATGCCGCTGAACTCGGCTTTTGCGCTGGCGCAGCCGTACATCGTCAAACTCACCATCGATATCTTCCTCGCGCATCGCAAGGTCATGCCGCCTAAGTGGCTGGTAGGGATAATCGCAAGCGTCGCGCCGAATCACGGATTGTTCGTGATGGGAGCGCTGTACCTGATTCTTGTCCTCGGCGAGTTCGCTACGTTTTACGGCCAGTTCTACATGACCATGATGGTTGCGCAGTACAGCCTGTCGGATTTGCGGCTGGCCTTGTTCCAGCGCGTCGAGCAGCTCCCGATGGCGTTTTTCGATCGGACCCCAATCGGCCGGCTGGTAAGCAGGATTAGTACCGACATCGATGCGATCAATGACATGTTCGCCTCCGGGTCGCTAACCATCTTCATCGATTTCCTGACCCTGACTGGCATCGCCGTCATCATGTTCATGCTGAATCCGCGCCTCGCGCTATGGGCGTTTCTGTCGATTCCCCCGCTATTTTTGATCATCAACTTTTTCCGCGTACGCGCGCGCATTGTCTATCGGGAGATTCGCGATCGCCTCGCCGCGGTCAACGCGTACCTTTCCGAATCGATCAACGGGATGGCGGTGATCCAGCTTTTCACGCGCGAGGACGTCAGCGCTCGCGAATTCGACGTGTTGAACGTGAAGAGCCGCGACGTCCAAATGCTCGCGAACATCTATGAAGCGGGTCTGTTCTCGTCGGTCGAATCGCTGAGCGCGATCACGGTGGCGGTCATCCTCTGGTTCGGCGGCGGCGACGTCATCCGCCATGCGATCACGATAGGGACGCTGTTTGCCTTCATCGACTACACGCAGCGCTTTTTTGGGCCGCTGCGCGAGATCTCGAACAAGTACACTACGCTCCAATCGGCGCTGGCGGCGGTCGATAAGATCGAGCGCCTGATGCTCGAGCCAGTCACGATCGCGAGCCCGGGACAACCGAAGGGCAAGGGCGTCCGCGCCGGCGCGGTGGTTTTCGATCACGTAAATTTCGAATATCGCAAAGGCGAACCGGTGCTGAAGGACCTGAGCTTCAGCGTCGAGCCGGGACAGAAGATCGCCATCGTGGGCCCGACCGGCTCCGGCAAAACCACCATCATGAAGCTGCTCAACCGCTTCTATGATGTGACCTCGGGCCGAATCCTGGTGGATGGCGTCGACGTACGCGAGTGGGATCTGACGGCGCTGCGGCGCGCGATCGGGCTGGTGCAACAGGACGTGTTCCTGTTCGCCGGCGACATTCTCGAAAACGTGCGCCTCGGGCGGGCTGACCTTTCCGAAGAAGGGGTGCGCGAGGCGCTCGCGCGCGCACAGGCGTTGCGCTTCGTTGATCGGTTGCCGTCGGGCCTCGCGCAACAAATAAGCGAGCGCGGCGCAAATCTTTCTTCAGGCCAGCGTCAACTCTTGTCGTTCGCCCGCGCCCTGGCGTATGACCCGAAGATTCTGGTGATGGACGAGGCAACCTCGAGCGTGGACAGCGAAACCGAACGCCTCATCCAGATCGCGCTGAGCGAGCTTCTCAGCGACCGGACCGCGTTGGTGATCGCGCACCGGCTATCGACCATCGAGCGCGCCGACCGAATCATGGTGTTGGCAGCCGGCGCGTTGCGTGAGAGCGGGACCCACGACGAATTGCTGAAGCTGCGAGGGCTCTACTACCGTCTCTTCGAGCTGCAGTACGCGGCCATCCAGGAACCTGCGCGCGAGGCTGTGGACTGAGCGGTGCGAGTTAGCACGCGCTGCTTTGTGGCGGTCGTCGCGGCGACCCTGCTCGCCGGATGTAACATCGGCTACATCGCGCGTGGTGCGTATGAAGAAGCGCGCATCCTGTGGAATCGCAAACCGATTCCCCAGGTGATTGCCAATCCCGAGCTCGATCCGTTGGTCCGCGCGAGGCTCGAAACTGTTCTCGCGGTGCGGGATTTTGCGCGCGACCATCTCGGCCTCACCGTCGGCGGCGCTTACACCACGGTCTCGCCGGTGGATAAGGGCGCGATCGTATATGTGGTAATGGCGGCAAGGCGCGACTCCCTCGAACCGTACGAATGGTGGTTTCCGATCGTCGGGGCGGTGCCCTATCGCGGCTATTTCAATGAGGACCAGGCTGACTCACTAGCCAAGGAGATGGAGGCCAAGGGCTACGATACGATGGTACGCCCGGCGGTGGCGTTTTCGAGCCTGGGATTTTTCAACGACCCGCTGCTGTCGAATCTGCTGCGCCTCGACAAGGTGGAGCTGGCCGGCGTCATTACGCACGAGCTTTTCCATCGCACCTATTTTCTCCCGAGCAACGTGACTTTCGACGAGTCGGCGGCCAACTACGTGGGTACGCGCGGGGCGGTGGAATTTTTCAAACAGACTGAGGGCGACACCGCACCCGACACGATAGCAGCGCGTGGTGTCTACGACAGCGACGTGAAGTTCGCGCGTTTTCTGTTGATGGCGCAGGGAAAGCTGCTCAGGATTTACACCAGCGATCTTTCGAGCGATGAGAAGTTGAAGCGCCGCGACGTCGCTTTCGCCCAGATCAAGGCCGACTACGCGAAGCTCAAGCCCACGCTATCGGGGCTGGAACGATTCGACCTCGACAAGGAACCGCTGAACAATGCGGTGCTGATCAATTATCTGATCTACTTTCATGACCTGGATAACTTTGCCGCGCTGGAACGGATCAATCATGGAGATCTCCGCGCCACTATCCAGCGCATCATCGATCTCGCGAAAGCGCACCCCGACGATCCTTTTTACGCAATATGGGAGGCGACCCGCAGCGCACCGCCCCCAGAAACCTCGCTCGAGTCGATCAAGCCGCCCGGCTAGGCCAGCAGTTCGGTGAGCTCGATGGTCAAAGCGCCATCGAATCCCGCGAAGAAGTGATCCGCACCCTCGACGATCCTGAGTTGGGCGCCGCAATTCTCCGCCAGTTTCATTATGGCGGGTCGCGGACAATATGAATCGCGATCGCCGGCTATCAACACGATCTTTTTCCCGCTTTTGGCGGTGAAAGAGAAATCACTCATTCCGACTGGAAGCGCGACCGCAGCGATCGTCGCGACGTTTTCCAACTCGGCGCCGACCCGCATCGCTATCGCCGCGCCGAAAGAATAACCCGCCATGACAGCCGCATCCTTGGCGACACCAGCTTGGGAAAGGAGGAACTGCAGCGCGGCCTTCGCGTCGTCGGCTTCACCCAAACCGCCCGAATGCTCACCCTCGCTCGCGCCAACACCTCGGAAGTTAAACCGCAAAGTCGCAAAATCGCGTTTCCATAACGCCGCGAGGATCGCCTCCACGACATTGTTATGCATTGACCCGCCGTAGAGTGGGTGCGGGTGGCAGACGACGGCGCCGCGTGCGGATGCGACGCCGGTGGGCTTTGCGATTAGCCCCTCGAGTTTCAGTTGGCCGGACGGGATATTGACGGATTCTTCCTGCATCGGAACATATTCATAAAAGCCGGCTATGGAGGCAATTGCAAAATTCGCCGCTGATCGAATGCTTGCCCGAGTAGCTCGGTGGCTCCGAATGCTCGGCGCCGACACAATCTTCGATCAACGCCTCGACGGCGCGGCGATGCTGAAGGCTGCGCGCAGCGAAGGCCGGATCATGCTGACGCGCGACAAGCGCCTGAAAACCGCGCCCGACGTGCTGTATCTCGATTCCAACGACTTCCGCGAACAACTCCGCCGGATCATGGCGCGCTATCCTATCGATGTGGTCCAGAACGCTTTCTCAAGGTGCGCCCGATGCAACACGCTCCTCATCGAAGTGGACCGCGAAGTGGTGCGGCGGCGCGTCCCGCCTTTCGTCTATGCGAACAACGAGCGATTTTCCGCGTGTCCCGGTTGCTCTCATCTCTATTGGAACGGAACTCATCGCGAGCGAATAATTCGCGAAGTCCGGGAAATTGGGCTGGCCTCAAGCGCGCAGAATTCGACCTGATTCTTAGGTAATAGCTATCTTTTGCAAAGACCGATTATTTTGGGATTGTCATGAACCTGCCTCGTCATTATAAGGAATGGTGACCACTCGGTAATTTTGATCTAATGCCCGGGGAGGGACGCCATGAAGAAGGTCCGATTGGGCGTCATCGCCACCTTCATTCTCGGCCTCAGCATCAATGCACACGCGGTGTCGCTCACCCTCGAAGGGGTTGGCTCCAGCGTCAGTGTAGGTAACTCGCAGGCGCTTTACGCCAGTGACTCCTCGGGCCGCGCGGTACCCATCACCGCGGTGGGAATGCCGGGCCCGGGCGGAGGCAAAGTTACCGAACTCGGCGTCCCCTCGATGATGCCGGACGGGCGTGTGGTCTTCGGTGCAGAGATCACGACCAAGGGCGAACATGGATCCACCGATCGTTCGCAATGGGGCATCTTCATCGGTAATCCCGACGCCGCAGTGCCGCAGCGCATTACTCCACTCGAAGTTAAATCCAAACCGGCATGGTGCGACCCGGTCTATCACGGTGACCCATACCCGGTTGCCGATGCGAACGGACAAATTGCCTTCATGGCAGCGCTCGGCCGGGACCGCGACGCGCTGTTGCTCTATTCCCGCGGCACGCTTTCGTGTCTCGCCGAATCGGGTAGCAAGACCAACGAAGGCGACGAGATTGTAGTGCTAAGTTTCGGCAGTCCGCAGATGGGCGGTCTCGGTGAGGTGGTTTTCAACGCCTGGCTAAAGCCCTCGCAACTCCATCCCGGCTCGCGGAACGACAACACCGCGCAAAATAATCGGCATCTGCAAGCTTTGCTGATTGCCACTCGCGCGGGCATTCACGAGCTCGCAGTCGAGGGAGATTTTGGACCCAATCACACCGAATATCAGCGGCCGTTCGGCTTGCCGAGTGCGATCTCCTCGCCGCAGGGAACCCTGGTCGCATTCACCGCCAAGACCCCGAGCGGAGCCGCGCTGTTCATGTATGACGGGACCGGAATGGTTCGCATGCTGCAGACCGGAACCGCAACACCGCTCGGGCCGGTTTCGTATGTCTCGCCAGGTCGTCCGGGTGTGATGGCGGACGGTACCGCGGCCATTTTGGCCGGATGCGCGCGAATCCCGGTAATTTTCCGGCTCAACCGCGGACTGCTCGATCTCAGGATTCAGCGCGGGCAGCTAACCCCGCTCGGCGCGATCATCGAATCGCTCGGTGATCCGGTGCTCACCGCCTCCGGGGCGATGTTCGTCGGTGCGACCGACACCGACGGGCGCGAGCAGCTCTACGTGTTGGATCGCGACGACGAGTTCTTCGAGGTCGGATCTCCGGAGATGCTGTATCGGATAGAGTTTGACGATAATCAAAATCATGAACACGCCATCTTCACCGGTACGCTGAGCGTCAATCAGCACGGCGACTACGGTTACCTCGGCGGCCGGTAAAACTAAACGAATTACATTTCTGGTCGGACGCCCGCCGGGTCTTAAGGTCGAACGCGGCCTCCACCGGAATGCGTCTTCGGCTCCTGACAAATCCGCATCCGGCCGACATAATAGGTGTCGGCCTTCCGCACGGTACGACAGGAGCAGTTGTTCATGGCCTCTTTCGAAAAATTTCTACATCTGAACCAGCAACTCTATGACTATGTGATCGCTCACGGACACAATGGCGATCCGATTTTGCAGGATCTGGCCGAAGAGACGCGCAAGCTGGGTCGGATTTCCGGAATGCAGATCGCCCCGGAGCAAGGCACCTTGATGGGACTGCTCGCGAAATCCATCGGCGCCCGTTCCGCGATCGAAGTCGGAGTCTTCACCGGATACAGTTCGCTCAGCGTGGCGCGCGCCCTTCCCTCCGACGGAAGACTGCTATGCCTCGACGTCAATGAAGAGTGGACCGCGATCGCGCGGCGCTATTGGGAACGCGCGGGCGTCGCGAGCAAAATCACGCTCAAACTCGGTCCGGCAGCGGACACGCTGCGTTCGCTTCCGGCCTCGCACACGTTCGATTTCGCATTCGTCGACGCCGACAAGAGCAACTATCGAATCTACTACGAGGAGATCCTCAAGCGTCTGCGCGCCAATGGACTCCTATTGATCGACAACGTGCTGTGGGACGGCCACGTCATCGACGCCAACGACAAGTCGGCCGACACGGTGGCGATTCGCGAGCTGAATGATTTCGTCGCGGCCGACAGTCGCGTCGATGCGGTGATGATCCCGGTTGCCGACGGGATCACCATCGTGCGCAAGAAATAATCTGGCGAGCTACTGGCCAGGTGGCTTGGCGGCGGCGAAAGTGCGCGCTCCGCGAACCACCTGCGCACTCACCAGGTTGCGATTATTCAGAATCTGCCACGCGCTCTCGGGACGTTCCTCGGGATAGTCGATTCGCGCGTTCTTGCAGATGGCAGCGTGCTCGACTTTGAAATCCGGCGCGGTGATCAGGAGCTCGGTTTGGAGGCCGCTTTCAGCGCGTGTGGTTTTGATCGCGTCGACGTGATCGTAGGCGAGGCGGCTCGGTTCGATGGTCTGCAACAGGGGCAAGGTGACCTCGAGCAGCGCCCCCTTCTCGTCGCTTATGATCGCGTGAGCGCGATTGCGATCGGCTTCCAATGCAATTTTACCGAATGCGTTGGGATACCCGCGCTCGAAGACACCCGCGGCCAGCACCGTGCGGCTGTTGGTAATCGATGCGGCGGTAAACACCGCGGGCATCATGCTGAGGCGGCACCCCAGCCCCAGCGTCGCATCGCGAAACGGACCCACCGGACTCTGCGAATTATCAACGATGAAGAGTCTGCAATATGCGGGCACGGTGCGGCCGTATTCGGGAGGCAGCCAATCGAGGAGAACTTCCTTGCGCACCTCGAAGTAAACATTGATCATCGTCACCTCGCTGCACGTCCACGGCAGCGCCGGATATTCCGGCTTCAAAGACGGCAGTTCGATGCGATACTTCTCGTGTTTGGCTCTTCCGAAATCCGGCACCGGCTTCTTCCTACTACTCTTTCTGCTGGGGCATCAGGCTTAGGCTTGCGGCATTGGAGGCGCTTCGGGTCCACCGTCGGTCTTGGTCGGAGCTTTTTTCGCGCGTTCCGCCATTTTCTCATCGGTGAATTCGGGCATCACGTACTTGGCAAACCGCTCGAGGCTCGCCAGGACCTTCTGATGCGGAATCATCTGATCGAAATTGATCAGCATCACCACGCGCTCGACGCCGACCTCCTCCCAGTAGCGCATGTTCTGGATGATTTCTTCGGGCGAGCCTACCGGGAAGCCCTCGCGCAGCGACAGAATTTCCGCCTGGCTCAGCAATGCGGTCGCGTTGGCCTGCGCGGTGTACGCGTGCGAAGGATAAATCCCGCCGAGGCCGACCAGATGCGCCGCGGTCTGGAAAAATGAAAACGCCGCGGCTCCACCAACCGCCTTGGCTTCGTTCGGATCTTCACCGCAATAGAGCCAACTCGCGGCGTTGACCTGGTTGTTGACGAATTTCCCCACCGGATCGCAATGTTTGATGATGCGCCGATAGTCCGCGACCAGCCGGCGATAGTCCGCCGGCGTGCCGAGCGTCACGCCGAGCATTCCGATGCCGCGCTCGGCGGCCTGCACCGCCGTCTCCGGCGATGAAACCGCCACCCACATCGGAGGATGCGGATCCTGAATCGGTTTCGGCAACACGTTGCGCGGCGGCATCGAGAAGTACTTCCCGTGCCATTCGAACTCGTCCTCGGTCCACATTTTCGGAATCGCCCGGATACACTCGTCCCACATTTCCTTGGTGCTGTCAGGATCGATGTTAAAGCCGCCGACCTCGGTCCACGTGGCGGAGCGTCCGCTGCCGAACTCGAGGCGTCCGTTGGAAACCAGATCGAGCATGGCAGCGCGTTCAGCGATTCGTGCGGGATGATTCATCGGCGGCAGGCAAACCGAGATCCCCTGCCCGATGTGGATGCGTTTCGTTTTCGCCGCGGCGGCGGCGAGAAAAACCTCGGGCGCAGAGCCGTGCGAATACTCCTCGAGGAAATGATGCTCGACTTGCCAGACCTGATCGAAGCCGAGTTCGTCCGCGAGGATGATTTGCTCCATCGCCTGGTCGTACTCGCGCAGTTCAGACTGCCGTGACCACGGCTTCATCACCGAATGTTCGTAGAAGATTCCGAATTTCATGGCTTACGCTCCATCACAGGCTACAGCCTGCGCCAGATCCACTCAGTTCAGTTTTTGCAAGCTCGGACAAAATCCCAATCCCACGGTACCTTCGCCGCAATATGCGCCCGCCGAAGGTCCCAGCGGAGTCACCACCAGCTTCGCACATTTGAGCAGCCTCTGCGCCTCGGCCGCGAGGTCCTTCGCACCCTCAGGATGGTTGGCATGCGTGACGACTACGATCGCTTCGCTGCCGGCCAGCTCGCTTTGCGCGAGTTCCAGCATCTTCGCGATGTTCTCGGCCTGCGTGCGCGCCTTACCGATGACTGCAATCCGGCCCCATACACGAATCAGCGGCAGCATCCCGCGCAGCGGACCCACCTTCATTTCATAAAGGGAGATGCGACCGTCGCGGCGCAGGTACTCGTTGGTCGGCGGCGCATAAAAACTGTCGATTTGCGGCGTCGCCTCCTCGATCGCGCTGATGATGTCCTGAAGCTCGGCGCCACGTACGGCCATCTCCGCCGCACCAATCGCCACTGCGCCCAGTGCGGTAAGCGCGCGCCCGGTGTTCATCACTTCAACGTCGATCTTGCTGTCGCGCTTCGCGACCACGGCTGCCGAATATGCGGCGGTGTAGGTCGAGCACGATTCGAACGGATTGATCAGGCATAGCACGCGCTCGCCGCGCTCATGCGCCTTGCGATACGCGGCGAGAAAATCGCTCGGCATCGCGGCGGCGATGGTGGGCAGCCGCGGCTCATCCTTCAAGCGGCGATAGAAGTCGGAACGATTGAGCGCGTCGTCATGAAAGAACTCGGTTGCGAAGGCGACCTGAAGCGGCGCGGTCTCGATGCCCAACCTCGCGGTCTCGGCGGCCGGCAAATCGACGCTGGAATCGGTTACTATCGAAATCTGCTGATTCACTTTCCTACCAGATGTTAGATTCTAAGCGTTTAGCGTGACCATCCGGCGGGGTCAAGAAAATCGGGCTGTACTACTTCGACTCCAGTTCAGCGCCGTCGCACGATGGAGCCGTGGCGCGGCTCACGCTAAACTCGCAAGAGATTCTCGCGCAGGCGGCAAATGGAAGAACGTTACGACCCGAAAACGATCGAGCCCAAGTGGCAGGCGGAATGGGAACGCGCGCAGCTCTATCTGACGCGAGAGGATCCCGCGCATCCGAAATTTTACGTCCTCGAAATGTTCCCCTATCCTTCCGGCGCGGGGCTTTCGGTCGGCCATCTCCACAACTACGTCCCCTGCGACGTCATCGGACGCTACAAGCGGATGGCGGGGTTCAACGTCCTGCATGCGATGGGATGGGACGCCTTCGGACTGCCGGCCGAAAATGAGGCGCTGCTGCGCCAGTCGCATCCGAGCGAGACGGTGCCGCGCTACGCCGCCAACTTCAAACGCCAGCTCATCATCTCGGGATGCGCGTACGACTGGACGCGCGAGATAAATTCGTCCTCGCCCGAATACTACAAATGGACGCAATGGTTCTTCCTTTTGTTATACAAGCGCGGGCTCGCGTATCGCGCGATGGGCTCGCAATGGTGGTGCGATAAATGCCGCACCATCCTGGCCAACGAGCAGGTCGTCAACGGCTGCTGCTGGCGCCATCCGGATAATCCGGTTTCAAAGAAAGACCTGGAGCAGTGGTACATCAAGATCACCGCGTTCGCCGATGCGCTGCTCGATGACCTCGAAACGATCGATTGGCCCGAGCCCATCAAGCTCATGCAGCGCAACTGGATTGGCCGTTCCGAGGGCGCCGAGCTGGCGTTTCCGGTCACCGGCCAACCCGGAAAGGAAGTCCGTTTTTTCACCACGCGGCCCGACACCGTCTTCGGCGTATCGTTCATGGTGCTGGCGCCCGAGCATCCGCTGGTGGCGGAAATCACCACGCCGGAGCAACGCGCCGTGGTCGAGACCTACGTCACCCAGGCGCGGCGTCAGACCGAAATCGAGCGGCTCTCGACGGTCAAGGACAAAACCGGCGTGTTCACCGGCGCGTACGCGCGCAACGTTTTCAGCGACAAGGACATCCCGATCTGGATCGCCGACTACGTCCTGATGGGGTACGGCACCGGCGCGATCATGGCGGCGCCGGGCGAGGATCAGCGCGATTTCGAATTTGCCAAAAAGTACGGCCTCGAGATTCCGGTGGTGACCGCGCCCGCCGATGGAAATCCGGCGCCGAAGGATTGTGCCTATAGCGAACGCGGCATCACGGTGAACTCCGGCTTCCTCAACGGGCTGGCCACCGACGAGGCAATCAAGGCGGTCGGCCGCTACGCCGTCGAACACGAGATTGGAAAACCTACCATCAGTTACCGGATGCGCGATTGGCTGATCTCGCGGCAGCGCTACTGGGGCGCGCCAATTCCGATGGTCTACTGCAAGAACGACGGCATTGTCCCCGTGCCCGACGACCAACTGCCGGTGCTGCTTCCGGAAATGAATGAATACCAGCCCTCCGGAACGGGACGCTCTCCGCTCGCGAATGTTCCCGAATTCGTGAACACGATTTGCCCCAAGTGCGGAGGACCGGCGGAGCGCGAAACCGACACCCTCGATGGCTTCGCATGTTCCTCGTGGTACTTTCTGCGCTTCGCCTCACCGCATGAGAACGCCGTGCCGTTCGATCGCAAGGCGGTGGATTACTGGTTGCCCGTCGATTTGTACGTCGGTGGCGCCGAGCACGCCGTCATGCATCTTCTCTATGCGCGGATGTGGACCAAGGTGATGCGCGACGCCGGGCTGATCAACTTCAAGGAGCCCTTCTCGGTCCTGCGCAACCAGGGCATGGTCGCGGCGAGCGACGGCTCGAAGATGTCGAAGAGCAAGGGCAACGTCGTCACGCCGGACGAGATGATCGACAAATACGGCGCCGATCCGCTGCGGCTCTGGGAACTCTTCATGAGTCCCTTCGACGAGGCCACACATTGGAACGAGGACGGCGTCGCCGGCACCTCGCGCTTTTTGATGCGGGTGTGGACGATGGTCCGCCGCTACGTCGAAGCCGGTGCGCCAGTGGGGAATCCGAGCGATGAGACCATCAAGCGCACGCACAAGACGATCGCTACCGTCACCGATCACATCGAGCGCCTGCGCTTCAATACCGCACTCGCCGCGATGATGGATCAGCTCAACTACCTCGCGAAACTGAAGCCGGAAGAGCTCGGCAGATTCGCGCTCGAGACTTACATTGTAGTGCTGGCCGCGATGGCGCCGCACATCACCGAGGAGCTCTGGCGCGCGCTCGGCCATGAAAAATCCATCCATCTCGAATCGTGGCCCAGGTTCGATCCCGCGCTGACGAAGGAAGAGACCGTCACCGTGGTCGTGCAGATCAACGGGAAGGTGCGCGATCGCTTGCAAGTCGATGCCGCCGCGCCCGAGGCCGAAGTGGTTCCGCTCGCGCTCGCCAGCGAGGTGGTGAAGCGCCATCTCGAGGGCAAGCAGCCGAAAAAAATCATCTACGTGCCGGGCAAGCTGGTGAGTCTGGTGATCTAGCGCGCGCGTCGCTTGAAGGTTCGAGCCGCCGCGTGCGATGCTCGCGTCGAATCGACTTTAGCCAAGGAGTCTGCCGCGATGTCCGACGTAGTAACTCTCACGCGCCATCAGAACTGGGCCGCGCTCTCGCTCAATCGCCCCGACAAGCGCAACGCGCTCAACGTCGACGTCCTCAACGGGATGGACAAGGCGCTGCGCGAAGTCGAAAACGACCAGGACATTCGCGCGCTGGTGGTTCGCGGCGAGGGCCGCCATTTCTGCGCCGGCATCGACCTGGCCGAAGTCGAGCAGGCGGAGTCGGGTCACAATCCGGCGAGTCTCGAAGGCGTGTTTCATCGCCTCGAGCAGCTTCATGCGATCACGATCGCCGCGGTGCAGGGTGCCGCGATCGCGGGAGGCCTCGAACTCGCGCTCCATTGCGATCTCCGCGTCGCAGCTGATGACGCGAAATGCGGTATGACGCTGGGCAAGGTCGGCCTGATGGTGCCATACGATTTCACCCGCAAGCTCATCGAGGTCATCGGCGCGGCGAACACCTCGCTGATTCTTTTCACCGCCGATCTCTTCGATGCGAAACGGGTGTACGAAATGGGCATGATGTCGCAGGTGGTGCCGGCCGCCGAGCTGGACAAGACGGTCAGTGCGCTGGCCGAGAAAGTGGCCGGCAATGCGCCGCTGTCGCTGCGCGCGATGAAGGCGACCGTGCGCCGCTGTATGAGCGAGACTTTCGACGCATGGCATCAGGACATGCTCGACCTCGCGCGGGCGGTGCGTCAGAGCAAGGATGCGAAGGAAGGGCCGCGCGCGTTCCTCGAAAAGCGCAAACCGGCCTGGCGCGGCGAGTGATCAATCCGCTGAGCGAAGCGCTTTGCCGATCGCGATTGCGCTGTGCAGCAGCGTGCTCGGAACATTCAGCGTCCCGGCGACATTCGAGTAGGGATAAAGGCGCGCGTTGATGTGAGCGTGCAGCGGCAACCCTTCGCCCTGATGAATCTCATAGTCAAGCGGCAGCGGACCGAGCACGCGAAGGATTCGATAGAGCGCCCGCGCGAAGACCCCGATCTGATGTTCATCGAGGTCGGTGAGCAGGCCGAGATGCTTCGGCATCACGACGTCGTAGCTACGCGGAAACAGGCCGATCGGGCTCGCATAGGTCACCACGCCATGCTGATTCTCGATGATCAGCCCGATGCGCTCAAACAAATCGATCATCTCGTTGAATAGTCCCGGAGTCTCGCGATCGGCCAGCGCCTCCTGCGCTACCGCGGGAAGCGGCCGCGGCGATCCAATTATCTGCTGATGCACATGGGGCTGCGAAGCGCCCGATTCGCGGCCCTGATTCTTCCGGACTGCGAAAGCTTTGACCTCGCGATTCTGCAACGCGTGGCGCATCACGCGCGCGTCGGTCGCGATCAGCTTGATAAAATGCTCCTCGCCCAAAATTCCGGTGTAGGCGAGATCACTGTGCATGCGAGGCGCTTCGATGAAGTGGCGCGGATCCTCAATCACCACGTACGATTCGTTGCGATCGCCGGTCAGTTCGGCGGGTATGCGCGGGAAAAGATTGTAAATGACGCGGATGACCCATTCGGATTTGCGCACCAGGCCGGCGCCGTTCCAATGCGGCATTTCGTCGCGCGTCAGGCGAAAGATTTCCGCCGTGGTCTGGGTTTCATTGCCCGGACAAAACGGGCAAGTCGCGACCGCATGCTCAATCGCGGCCTCGTCGAGAGTGGCAGGGCCGGGCGGATGATGCTCGCGCCCGCTGAGGGTGAACGCGAAACTTTTGCCGCGCAGGTCGACGACGTAGGAGATCACCCCGGTGACCGGATTTTTCATCCATAGCAGCTTGTCGCCGCGAATTTCGTATTCCAGCGCCATCTATCGTTTCCCGATCTCGCTCATGCGCCACCATCTTTAACAACTGCGGCGACGGGAAAAAAGGAAAGGGCGGCTTGCGAGCCGCCCTTGGATATAAGATGCATTTTTCGCTGCGAGCTTGAAATGCGCGCTACTCAGGCATTCGCGGGAGCCGGTTCGCGCGTTTCCTTATAAGCGAAACTCAGTTTGTCGCCCTCGAGGTCGACTACCGCGGTGCCACCTTTCTTAAGGCGTCCGAACAGCAGCTCATCGGCCAGCGAGCGCGCGATCTCATTCTCGATAAGACGTCCGAGCGGTCGCGCACCGAACTTCGGATCGTAGCCATGCTCGGCCAGCCACTTGCGCGCCTTCTCGGTGACTTCGAGCTTCACCTTCTGTGCTTTGAGGCGATCGGAAAGCTCGCCGATGAATTTGTCGACGACCCGCTCCACGACTATCGGGCCGAGCGGCGCAAAATCAATGATCGCCGAGAGGCGGTTGCGAAATTCGGGACTGAACATCCGGTCGATGATGTTCTTCGGACTACCGCTGGTCCCGCCATGAAACCCGATCATCGAGCGCGCGAGTTCCTGCGCACCCGCATTGGTCGTCATCACCAGCACCACGTTGCGGAAGTCGGCCTTGCGCCCGTTGTTGTCCGTCAGCGAGGCGTGATCCATCACCTGCAGCAGGATGTTGAAGAGGTCGGGATGCGCCTTCTCGATTTCGTCAAGCAGCAGCACACAGTGCGGCGTCTTGTTGATAGCGTCGGTGAGCAATCCGCCCTGATCGAAGCCGACGTAGCCGGGAGGCGCGCCGATGAGACGCGACACCGTGTGGCGCTCCATGTACTCGCTCATGTCGAAGCGAATGAACTCGATGCCCATCACCTTCGCGAGCTGGCGCGCGACCTCGGTCTTGCCGACGCCGGTCGGACCCGCAAACAAGAATGCGCCGACCGGTTTATCCGGATGCGACAGCCCCGACCTCGCGAGTTTGATCGCGCGGGAGACCGCTTGCAGCGCGGGGTCCTGCCCGTAGACGACCTGCTTCAACTCGTCTTCGAGGTTTTGCAGGCGCTCGCGATCATTCGCCGAGACGGTGCGCTCGGGTATCTTCGCCATCCGCGCGATGGTGCGTTCGACGTCGCGCAGACCCACCGTCTCGGGTTCCTTCTTGCCCTTGCCGCGCAGATGCGCCGCGACGCCCGCCTCATCGACAACGTCGATCGCCTTGTCCGGCAGGTAGCGGTCATTTATATAGCGCGCCGACATCTCGACCGACGCGCGCAGGGCCGCCGAGGTATATTTCACGTTGTGGTGTTTTTCGTAATACGACTTCAGCCCGTTCAGGATTTCGATGGTTTCTTCCTGCGTCGGCTCGTTCACCTCGATGCGCTGGAAGCGGCGTGCGAGGGCCTTGTCGCGATCGAACGATCGCTTGTATTCCTGATAGGTGGTCGATCCGATGCAGCGCAGATCGCCTGACGCGAGCGCGGGCTTCAGCAGATTCGACGCATCCATCGTGCTGCCCGAGGCTGATCCGGCGCCAACGATGGTGTGGATCTCATCGATGAAGAGAATTCGCTTGGTGTTCCCTACCACCGCCTTGATGACGGCCTTGAGGCGCTGCTCGAAGTCGCCGCGAAATCGCGTACCCGCCAGCAGCGCGCCCATATCGAGCGCGTAGATCTCGACGCCCTTGAGCGCGTCGGGAACTTTTCCGTTATGCACCGCGAGCGCGAGGCCTTCCGCCAGCGCGGTTTTGCCGACGCCCGCCTCGCCCACGAAAATCGGATTGTTCTTGCGCCGGCGCAGCAGCACATGAATCGAGCGCTCGAGTTCCTTCTCGCGTCCGACCAGCGGATCGATTTTTCCCTGCGCCGCGCGCTCGGTCAGGTTGATGGCGTAGGTCTTGAGCGCCTTCGAGGGCGAAACTTTACGATCGCCCTCCTCGTCGCCACCACCTTCGGATTCGCTGTCGCCCTCGGCTTCCTCGGCGCCGCCGGTTTCGGAATTCGGTTCGGCCGCCAGTTTCGACACGCCATGAGAAATGAAATTGATCACATCGAAGCGCGAGACATTCTGCTCCTGGAGAAAAAAGTAGGCCGGCGATTCGGTCTCATGGAACATCGCGACCAGCACATTGCCGCCATTGATTTCATTGCGACCCGAGGATTGCACATGAAGCGCGGCGCGTTGCAGCGCGCGCTGCACGCCGATCGCGTAGCGAGGCATGACGGTCTCGCCCTTGGGCATGCGCTCGACTTGTTCGTCGAGATAGCGCGCGAGCTTCTTTTTCAGCTCCTCGAGGTCGGCGCCTGAGTTGTGCAAAATGTTACTGGTGGTTACGTCGTGAAGCATCGCGTACAGGAGATGCTCCAGGCAGACGTACTCGTGGCGGCGATTGACCGCCTCGGTCACCGCCAGCTGCAAGGTTACCTGCAGCTCGCGGCTGAGCATGATATTTCCTGATGCCATCTAGTTCGCGTCGCCGGGGGGCGGCGCTTTCACTCCTTTTCCATCACGCATTTCAGCGGATACTGCGCCTCGCGCGCGAGTTCCTCGACTGCATGGACCTTGGTTTCGGCGACTTCGAAGGGAAAAACCCCCGCCACGCCCATGCCGTTCTGATGGACCCAGAGCATGATCTTGGTCGCCTCGGCATGCGGCTTATGGAAAACCGTTTTGAGCAATTCGACCACGAACTCCATCGGAGTGTAGTCGTCGTTGAGCAGGATGACCTTAAACATCGGCGGACGCTTGGTCTTCGATTGCGTCTTGGTCCGCCGCTCGATGACGGTGCCGTTGCCGCCGTCCTCACCGCCGCCGCTCTCGTCGCCGTCGGTGGACTTTGCGCTAAACTTTGCACTAGTCCGGGCTCGAATCGCGAGCCGTCTGATTTCATCTGAAGTCATACGGTCACAGTTCCGCTTTGCACAAATATAAGGATAGCAGACCCAAGATGCATTTAGGGAGTGCGCAAATTCAAGTTCTTGAACGATCGTTTATCGAAAAGAGTTTTGAGAAGCATCAACTGTTGTTAAGCTCTTGGCCGGAGCGCGCACGACCAAAGAGCATGAGCCAGAGCAGAAACGGTGTGATCGAAGTCGCGGTTGTCGAAGGCATCGGGAAAATTCCGCGCGGCGAATGGAACGCACTCGTCAGCGACGACGATTCGCCGTTTGTCGATTGGGATTGGCTCCATGCGATGGAAGCCTCCAAGAGCGCGATCCGCAACACCGGATGGGCGCCCTATCATCTCGTCATGCGTGACAGCGCCAAAAAAATCATCGCCGCCTGTCCCCTCTACCTCAAAACTCACAGCATGGGCGAGTTCGTCTTCGACCATGGATGGGCGGAGGCCGCGCAGCGCGCCAACATCAAATATTATCCCAAGCTGCTGGTGGGCGTGCCGTTCACGCCGCATACCGGCCGCCGCTTCCTCACCGCACCCGAGGTCGACCGCCCATCGACGATCGCCGCGCTCGGGCGTGCACTTATAAATGTATGCACGGAAAACAAATTTTCATCGGTGCACGTGACTTTTTGCGCTGAAGATGAAGTCGAGCCGCTCGCGGGCCTCGGATTCCTCGAGCGCCTCGGCTACCAGTACCATTGGCGCAACGCGGGATTTCAAACCTTCGACGACTACCTCGCGCGCCTCAAGCATAAGCGCCGCACCGCCGTACGGCATGAACGCAGCGCGCTCGCCGAGCAGGGCCTCACGGTCAAGGTGCTGGCGGGCGAGGAGATTCCCGATTCACTGTTCGCCCCGATGTATCGCATCTACCTGTCAACTATCGAGAAGCTTTACTGGGGGCGGCAATATCTGACCCCGGAGTTTTTCGAGTTGATGCGCACCGATTTCAAGCGCAGCGTCGCCTTCGAGTTGGCCTACAAAGACAAGGAGCTGGTCGCGGGGAGTTTCTGCCTCGAAAAAGCCGGCGTGCTCTACGGCCGCTATTGGGGATGCTTCGAGGATTTCAAGTTCCTGCACTTCAACGTCTGCTACTACGCGGGCATCGAGCATTGCATCGAGCGCGGGCTGACGCGTTTCGAGCCCGGCGCCGGCGGCGAGTACAAATGGCTGCGTGGCTTCGATCCGGCGCTGACCCGCAGCATGCACTTCCTCGCGCATCCCGGTTTCGCCAAGGCGGTGGGCGATTTCCTCAAGCGCGAGAGCCGCGAAGTACGGCATTGGATCGAGGAAGGCCGCGAACGCAGCCAGCTCAAGCCTCCTCCGCCGTCTGATGCCGAAGTCGAATAGACCTCAGCCCCGCGCACTCACGTATTGAATTAGAGGCTCCGACTTACTAGACCGACAGCTAGCAGACAACTGCGAGCTTGGGAGGCTATCGATGCCGGAATCAGGCGACAAATTTCCCGCCATAAAGCATCTCTACCAGAACTGGGGAATGGACTCGCTGCGCTGGAATTACTTCAAGCCGCGCCCCGGAGACATCGTGGTTGCCACCACCTACAAAGCGGGCACGACCTGGGCGCAGGTGATCGTCGCCAATCTTATCTTCGCGGGGAAGCTCCCTGCCTCGATTGCCGAACTTTCTCCCTGGATCGAGCAGCGCATCAATCCGCTCGAGCTGGTCCTGACCCGAGTCGAGAACCAGAGCCATCGCCGCGCGGTCAAGTCCCATCTGCCTTTGGACGGTCTACCGTTTTACAAAAATGTTCGATACCTGTGCGTCGGTCGCGATCCCCGCGACATCTTCATGTCGTTCTGGAATTTCTACGGCAACTTCACGCCGCAGATGATCGCTCTCACCAACTCGATTCCAGGCCGCATGGGAGAGGAACTGCGCCCCTGTCCCGACGATATTCATGAGCTTTGGGAACATTGGATGACTCACTCCTGTTTCCCGTGGGAGCGCGACGGCTATCCTGGCGGCTCGGTCCTTCATCATGCGCAAACGTGGTGGGACTATCGTCACCTGCCGAACATTCTACTGGTGCACTTCGAGGATCTGCTGGCCGATCTTGAGGCTCAGGTAAGGCACATCGCCGACTTCCTGGAAATCAGTCCACCTGCGGATGCATGGCCCATGATCATTAAGAACTGCACTTTTGCCGAGATGAAGAAGCACGGCGAAGAATTGATGCCGCAGCTAAAGATGCTTCTCACCGGCGGCGGCGATTCATTTTTCCATAAGGGAACCAACGGCCGCTGGCGCGATGTCCTCAGCCACGATGAGCTGCGGCTTTATGACGCCGCTGCTGACCGCGAGTTGAGCCCAGATTGTCGCCGATGGCTCGAGCACTCCCCGCGGTGAGAGCTAGCCGCGCTCGGCCACGTCGCCCACCAGCACCAGCTTGCGCGGCATCACCTCGATGACCTCGATCTCCTCGACGTCCTTCTTGCTCGCGACGCCCAACTCCTTGAAGCGGCGCGTACTCACCAGCACGCGCGATTCCACCGAGCGCGCGGTGTTGTTGAACTCCTCGACCGCCTTGCCCAGCGCGCCGCCGAGCCGTGCGAGATACGACGCCATCGTGCCGATGCGCTCGTGGAGTTCCTGGCCAAGCTCGCTGATGCGCTCGGCATTCTCGGCGAGCTGCTCCTGGCGCCATCCGTAGGAGACCGCTTTCAGCAGCGCGATCAGGGTGGTCGGCGTCGCGAGGATCACTTTCCTCGCCGCCGCGTCTTCGATTAGCGATGCATCCTGTTGCAGCGCCGCGCTGAAGAACATTTCGCCGGGAAGAAACAGCACGACAAATTCCGGCGTCGGTTTGCACGCCTCCCAGTAGCTCTTCGAGCTGAGCTGGATGACGTGGGTGCGGATTTGATTCGCATGATCGCCGAGCTTGAGCGCGCGCGCCGCCTCATCGGGACATTCCATCGCTTCCAGGTAGGCCTTCAGCGGCACCTTCGAATCGACCACCACGTTCTTGTTACCCGGCAACTGGATACGCAGGTCGGGCCGAAATCGGCCACTCTCGGTGGATTGCATTTCCTGCTCGAAGAAATCGCAATGCTCGACCATCCCGGCGATCTCGACCACGCGCTTGAGCTGAATCTCGCCCCATCGGCCACGCACCGCGGGCGTCCGGAGCGCGTCGTAAAGTTTGTTGGTCTGCGCGCCGAGGCTGCGCAGCTGCTCGGTCAGTTGACCCTCGACGCCGCGCCGGTCGTTTTCCATCTTGCGCAGTTCTTGGTCGAGCTTCGCGAGCGAGTCGCGCGCCGGCTTGACGATGTCATCGATCTTTTTCTCGCGCGCCTCGAAATCCTTCGAGGCGACATCCTGCGCCGCCTTGAGCTTCTCCTCGGCAAGCTTCAGGAAATCACCGGTGCTCTGCCGCAGGGTGTCCGACGCGAGCGATTTGAAGGTATCGGTGAGAGTGCGTTCCGCCTGCGCGAGGAGGCCGCGCTCCTCCTCGAAGCGCTTCTGGGTTTCCTCGGCACGAGCGCGCGTTTCCGCGAAACCGGTTTCCGCGACGCGCAGTCGCTCATGCAAATCGTCGCACTGCGTTTGCAAATGAAGGCGCTGGGTCTCCAGCGACTCGCCACGAATGCGTTCTGTCTGTGCGATTGTTTCGGCTTCGCGAATTTTAGATTCCGCGTCGGACCACGCGCGGGCGCGCGCCACGAACCATCCGAATGCCATCCCGAGCAAGGTCGCCACCACCGCCACCGCCATCCACTCCATCGCACCACCTCCAACTCACCGCGCTTCCGGCCATCCACGAATTGCAGGAGACCGACACGATTCTAGCGCGATGCCCACGTCAAATGCGATGCGTAGATCGCGTCGGCCTGCTATCTTTCTTGCCACATCGAACGCCCCGCCGACCCGCATCCAGTGATGAAGACTCTGCTCAAAAAAGGCTCGATTCTGATCCTGCTCGGCACCGGCGGCGTCGGCAAAACTACCGTCGCCGCGGCGCTGGGACTCGCGGCCGCGGAGACTCACCTCGACACCGCGCTGATAACAGTCGATCCTGCGCGGCGCTTGCGTGAAGCGCTCGGGCTGAACAGTCTGGGCGGAGCTCCGACGAGGATTTCTGCGAGCGCGCTGCGATCTGCCGGCCTCGATTCGAAGCTGAAACTCTCGGCGATGCAGCTCGATGTTAAGGGTGCATGGGACGCGATGGTCGACCGCTTCGTGAAGTCGCCAACGACCCGCAAAAAAATTCTCGACAATCCATTCTACAAAAATTTGACCGAGGAATATGCCGGTTCCGAGGCATATGCGGCGCTGCAACAGCTCTACGACCTGCATCAATCGGGCGCGTTCGATATCGAGATCGTCGATACTCCGCCGGCCGCGCATGCGTTCGAGTTTCTGCAGGCGCCGGCGAGACTCGCGCGGCTGCTGGATTCCCGCGCCGCGCGATGGCTCTTCACCCCATCACTTTCGGCAGGGCGATTCGCGATGCGGATCGCCAATACGGCCGCACGCTTTGTCATCCGCGAGCTGGAGCGGTTCGCCGGCGGCAATGTGCTTTCGACGATCTCGGATTTCTTTGAGGCGGCGGCGGAGGCGGTCGACGCGATGGTCGAACGCCTACATAAAACCGAAACGCTGCTGCATTCCCCCGAAGTGCGTTTCATCCTGGTCACGACGGCCGAGGAGGATCGCCTCCGGCGCGCGCGCGAGCTCATCGACGAAATGAAGGCGGAGGGTCTCACCCTGAGCACGATAGTCATCAATCGTTTCCTCGACGAGGAAACCTGGGCGGAGGTCATCAAGCATCCGGGCATTGAGCCGCACAAGCTCAACGGGATCGGAAATTTGCGCCCCTCGACGGAAGCTGGAGGCGGCATGAATGGCGTGGTGGATTTCCTCGAGGAATATCGCGCGCGTGCAATCGACGACATCGCGCGGGTCGAGCATTTCGTGCACGAGTTATCATCGAAGGCGACGGTCGCGATCGCGCCTGAAATCGAGGTGGGCGTACGCGATCTCGGGGCACTGTCGCGCGTCGCCCAATGTCTCCTCACTCCCGTATCGCTGAAGAAAGCCAGACAAAACCACAAAGGCACAGAGGCCCAAAGTTAGGACGCCACCCGACCAGGAACTCGCGCGCCGACAAATCCTTTAGTTCTTCTATCCTACTTAGTGTCTTGGTGCCTTTGTGGTTAGCTCCTGGATTGAATGCCGGAGTGCGCCTGTAAGCCGGGTTCTGTTCCCCTTACGGGGCGACGATCATTCCTCTAGGCCGGCGATTGCTCGCCGGCTCGTGCGGCCGAACCCGAGGGATCATGAGCGGGCCGCTCACCCTCCTATTTGGCCTTGCACCGGATGGGGTTTGGCATGCGCGCACGGTCACCCGCGCGCCGGTGGGCTCTTACCCCACCATTTCACCCTTACCCTTTCGGGCGGTCTGTTTTCTGTGCCACTTTCCGCAGATCACTCCGCGCCGCCGTTAACGGCCATCCTGCCCTATGGAGCCCGGACTTTCCTCTCCGCAAAGCGAAGCGATCGCCCAGCGCACTCTCGGCGATGCGGATTGTAACAGCTATGCGAGCGCCAACGCAGCCGCAACTACGACAAGGTCGAGCGGCGCTTTTCAGAAATCGCGTTGACCAGCCGCGGCAGTACGTTCGCCGATCCGCCGCGCAAGCTGATGTTGCAGTAGGGGGTGATTTCGGATTCGTAAAGGTTGACCTCGACCAGCACGCCGCCGCGTTGCTTCACTTCGAGCGCGAAGCCGGCCGCCGGGTACACCGTCGCCGAGGTTCCCGCCACGATCACCAGATCGGATCGCGAAGAATGCGCCTGGCATTGCATGAGAACGTCGGTGGGTATCGGCTCGCCGAACGAAACCGTGTCGGCCTTGACCATGCCTTCGCACTTCGGGCACTTCGGTGGCAGCACCTCGAGGCTGATTTCCTCGGCGCTGAAGCGCGAGGTGCATTCGAGGCATCGCATCAGCTTCCAGTTGCCATGGATCTCGGCGAGCGCCTTCTGCCCGGCCTGGCGATGGAGATCGTCGACATTCTGCGTGATAACGAACTTGAGCACGCCCATCGCTTCGAGTTCCGCGAACGCGATATGCCCGGGGTTCGGCTTCGCCACTTTGAGTGGCTTGAAGAGTTCGTCGTTCTGACGGCTGATGCGCTCCTCCCACGCCTTTTTGGGATTTTCCATGAAGCGCTGAAACTGGTTCATCGGCGGCTCGCCGTACTTGGTCCAGAGCCCGCCGGGTCCGCGAAACGGGGGAATGCCGCTTTCAACCGACATGCCCGCACCGGTCAGCGCGATGGGATATTTGGCGCGCAGGATGACGTCCGCGGCGGCGGCGATTTCCTTGTCGGTTGCGATTTGCGCTGCTTCGTTTGCCATACGGGAGCCCTCGTTCACACGATGGTGCATGAAGTGAAGGTGAATGCGTATACAGCGAGCCCCGGTTCGAGCGCCTTAAGCTCGATCGCACCTTGATTGACGGTCTCGTTGTCGACCAGGTTGTACATCCGCGGCCGATCGACATTCACCATCGCACGTCCACTGTCGGTCTTAACGTCGGCACCGGGATGCTCGCCATTCGACAGCGTGATTTCGACTTTCACCGCACCACTCGCGCCGGGACCCATCACCAGGTTCACCTCGCGCGCGGTATAACGAAGGCGAAGCGCCGCATTCGCCGATTCGGCGTGCGCGGACTCCTGCTCGAGCTTCCATCTGCCATCGAGATACGCGGTGCTCTCCATATGACGGCCGGGATCGCGATAGTCATGCGCCTTATCGCGATTGATACCCTCGGGATTGCCGAAATTACCGCGCGCGTGGCCAAGGTAAAGTTCGGGCGTCACGCGGTAGCAAACCGCGCCAGGCTGATCGCTATCGCGCACCGGTTCCATCGGCGGAGGAAACTCGGGCAGCGCGGGATTCAGATCCTTCAGCGCCTTCTGAATCTGCAGCTCGCTCTCGGGATAGGAGCCCTCGCCGAAATGGTAGTAGCGAATACGGCCCTTGCCATCGATGAGATATTTTGCGGGCCAATACTTGTTCGAATAGGCGCGCCAGATCGCATAGTCGCTATCGGACACGATGGGATACTCCAGGCCGAATCGCTCAGCCGCTTCCTTCACATGCGAGCCTTCGCGCGCGAAGGAAAATTCCGGCGCATGAACGCCGACGACCACCAGCCCATCCTTCTGATAACGGCGGTACCATCCCTCGACATACGGCAGCGTGCGGATGCAATTGACGCAGGTGTAGTCCCAGAAATCGATCAGCACGACGGCCTTGTTGCGTAGTTCCTTGAGATGAACGGGACTGCCCTGAACCCAGGCGCCACCTTCAAGCTCGGGAGCGTATATGGTCTCGGTAATAGTCGGCATCGAGGGCTAGCATAGTTTGCCCGCGACGCTTCCGCCAATCGGCGGCGAGGTGCTACCAATCGATCATGGCTATCGCGGGTCTATCCATCGTTGCGATCGAAAACGCGGAGCAGATGCGCCATGCGCATGACATTCGCCGCCGCGTCTTCATCGAGGAGCAACACGTTCCCGAGGACGTCGAAATGGACTCCGATGATGCGCACGCGTTTCATGCGCTGGCACTCCTCGACGGCAAACCGGTCGGATGCGGCCGTTATGTCGCGCATGGCAACGAAGTGAAGCCTGGTGAAGTGAAAATCGGCCGGATGGCGGTGCTGCCGAATCTTCGCACCCACGGCATCGGGCGCGAGATTTTGCTCTTCCTGATGCGCATCGCGCGCGAGCGCGGATATCGTCGTGCGATTCTGCATGCGCAGATGACGGCGGAAGGATTCTATCTGAAGAACGGCTACACGCCGGTGGGCGAGGTGTTCGAGGAAGCCGGCATCGCGCATCGCGCGATGGAGCGGGAGCTAAGCTGAAACATCAGACCGCGAACTCCGCGATGACCTTCGCAACCTCCGCCGGCTTTTCGAGGATCACGTGATGGTGCGCGTCGGGAATCACCACCAGTCGCACGTGCGGATTCGAGGCTGCCGCGGCCTCCGATGATTCCTGCGTCATGATGCGGCTCTTTTGCGCACGCACCAGCAACGTCGGAAGTTGCAGCGTGCGAATCGTGTCCATCACCTGCAAACCGTCGCCGCCGAAGAAGCTCTCGCGATCAAATTTGAGTGTGAAGCCGCCCGACTCCGCGGGCAGCAGGCTTTTCTCGGCGATCGCGAGCACGCGCTGCTGGGGAATCTCGCCTTCATTCGGCATCAGGCGGAAACGCGCCTTGGCGGTCTCCAGATCCGGATATACGACCGTCGGCAATGCTTTGAGGCGATGCAGAAAGCGATCGCGGCCACGAGTCGAAACCACCGCGGTATCGATGACAATCACGCCGCGCGCGAGTTCGGCGTAACGGCTGGC
>Ga0210398_10001375_pt1 | contig 25275 bp, 13 predicted proteins | sample IncBWC4OmetaG_FD_161047 | JGI IMG/M metagenome (GOLD analysis project Ga0210398, IMG submission 161047) | Forest soil microbial communities from Barre Woods Harvard Forest LTER site, Petersham, Massachusetts, United States - Inc-BW-C-4-O | ecosystem: Environmental > Terrestrial > Soil >... | reverse complement strand
GAGGTTTGGTCCACCGTGGCTGTGGTCCAGATCAAAGTTGGTAGCCAACCCGACCGGCTGCAATGGCACGGTCTGTCCATCCGAATTTACATAATTCGATACGATATCGTATGTCGGCCCATTCCCAGACGGGCTGCATCCCGGCGCGCCGCCATTCGCAGTACACAATCCCTGAAACAGATTGTCGGGCGTGCGGTTCTCCTGAAAGATCACTATCACGTGCTTAATGGGCGTTGATCCGTATTGTGCGTGGGCCAGCGATGTTACAAGTCCGGCACCGACAAGCCACCAAACTCTGAAACCAGATTTCATGGAAATTCTCCTTGCCTGAGGAAACGATAAGCGATCAAGGGTGGAGACCGGATACTCCAAGCCCTCACAAGAACTGGTTAGGAGCTTGGAACCCGGCGAGTTTCGAAAAGTTTCTCTAAGGGCCGACAAGATTTTGCCTCACCTGGCTCTTATTGCGTTAGGAGCGCGGAGAGAAAAAGGATCAGGAGTCGCCAATTCGCATTGCCCAGCTTTTTATGCTTGTTCTCTCGGTCCAATTTGTTCTATATTGCATAAGAAATGAAGCGAGGAGAACTTCTCGGATCGCTGGAGCACATAATTTTGCTCGCCCTGGTGCGTTTGGAGGATGGAGGTCATGGAATGATCGTGCGCCGAGAGATTGAAGAACGTACCGGTCGCAATATTTCCATCGGTGCCGTGTACGCGACTTTGGAGCGGCTCGAGGCAAAAGGCTATGTCAGCTCATTCACCGGCAAACCGACGCCGGAGCGGGGGGGCCGCGCGAAACGGCTCTTCCGCGTCGAAGCGGCCGGCAAACGGGCGCTGCAAATATCCGAACAAACCATTCGCAGCATGACGGCTGGTCTGAAAGACCGCTGGAGGACGATATGAGGGGCTGTTTGCCGCCGCCATTCGCTTGCTGGCTTCTCGAATCTGTTCTGCCGGACCCCTATCGGGAAGCCATATTGGGCGACCTGATCGAAGAATACATGCTTCGCATCGAATCCACGTCGCGATTCACCGCGTCTGGTTGGTTTTGGAGTCAAACCTGTCGTTCTGTACACTTCATGCTCTGGTCCTCGCTGCGGAAAGGAAATTGCTTCATCGCCATGGGGGTGTACATCTTCATGGCGACGCTGAAGTTTGCCGCCGACTTGCTGATCTCGAAGCTGGTTTCCCCAGAGCAAACGACCCAGATCATTCTTGCGCCGATTGTGTTTCTCACGACAGCCGCCATCGGGGGTTGCGTCGCTGCGAAAATTCGCCGTGGCGCGACGATTTTCTTGGCACTGCTAGTAACGATTACGGTTGCCATTTTGATTGACCTCAAGGTTTGCGCCATACCGGTGCCGTGGTGGTATCCGTTGGGATTTCTCACGCTGGGGCCTCTGGCGGTGATCATCACACCGGCACTTTTTGGACGCGCAAAGCAACAAAGAGTTGTCAGATAGGCGGCTGGCTGGGGACGATCGAACCTCGTCGCGGACTAAGGATTTGCCGCAGAAAGAAAGAAAGATAGTTACGAGAATCAACTCTTGGAAATTGAAACCTTGGACGGTGGGCAGCATCGCCCTGCTTTCCTCTGCCGCTGGATTGCTCATCACTGCCCGCCCGATGCACGTAAAGCCAGTGAGTGCCCCAATCCCGTCTTCGAGCTTCGCGTTTATCATGCTGTGCCGGGCAAACTGCCGGCGCTGAAGTCACGGGTTCGCGACACGACTTCAAAGCTACTTGCCAAACACGACCTGAAGGTCGTGGGGGACTGGGTACCCGAGGGTGCTCCCGAATGGGACAATACATTCGTCGATATCTTGGCTCATCCCGGCCGGCAGGAAGTGAAGAAGAACTGGGACGCGATGATGCCTGATCCAGAGTTTCAAGAAGTGATCAAATCCGGGCCTGCCAACAAGCTGGTGGAACAAACAGACTCGACCTACATGCGTCCGACAGATTTCTCACCGTTGAAGTAGCCTGATCCACCAACTCTCGGTGAGGATCGAATAAACCCGGTTAGTCGGCAACGCTTACCTTGGGATCACTTCCGGCTTGCTCGTAAACCAGGACTTGGGCGCTTTCCTGATCGAGCAAACTGAGTTGGTTCACTCCCATGCCGCTCTCTGCCGCCACCCGGCGGGATTCTCCGTTTAAATCGGCGCCAGCATGGGAAGGAGAAGGATAGGAAGGTAAAAACTGTGCGACGACTGCTACTCGCTCCGATGGTCCTTGGAATGACGAGGGTTACCTTCGGCCAGCCGGCTTGGGCGGACTCGGATCGGGCCTGCCTGTAGAAATCGGACCTGTTGAGGCGTTTGATCTTTTGATTCGAAGGGTGATCTCTACCATGTGACAGCTGGGGCTGTTAGTACCGGCAATGGTGTTGTGCTTGATACCACTCAGGGGCCGATGCGTCGCGCCCGCTTCCGACCTGCGGTCGTCAGGTATGAGCGTCGCGCCGAGAACTTTCTAGGGGATGCTCCAACTCGCCTCGTCTCTGATTCGACTGAGGTATTCAGATAGTAGGTTCTAGCAAAAGCACCAGCGCTTTCGAAACGGTCAGCGTGGTTCTTGAGTGCTGCCACTCGACACAGGCAAGCCGCGCGAAGCGCTCTGCGCTGTATCAGGCCGGGTGTTTATGACCTCGCTCGAAAAGCGAGACGGCTGAGGACGATATCCGTTGCGCGTGCGGATCTTGTATTTTTTCAGATTGTCGCCTACCAATTTTACCGTGATCGCACGCCAGCCAGAGTTGGAATTGGCTTTCGGATAGTAGCTTAGCGAATAAAGGTGCGCCAAGTCGTCGCGGATGGCTGCAAAAGCCCGCTTTTCATCTCTCCAGTTCTTGGCAAAGTAGGCCTTGCCGCCGGTGGCCGCGGTCATGCGATCAAACACGGCGGTGGAGACCGGTTCCAATCTTGCTTCCTGAGTGCTGATCATGTATATGGAGACGCCAGCGGACTGGGCGAATTCCGCGACATCCTCAGGAGGCACAACGCTGGAGTTGTCCGGACCGTTGGAAAACACGACCACGACTTTCCTGCCCTGATAGTGGGTCGCATCCTTTAGCGTGAGCAACAGGGTGTTATAGAGTGCAGCTTCGTCTCCGGCCACGGTTGAGCGGACGGCATGGAGAATCTGGGTCCGGTCGGGAGTAAGAGTGGCGGCTCGAGAGAGATCCCGGTTGTAGGAATAGAAGGCAATCTTGTCCGCGGTTTCCAGCGAACGAACAAACTCGGAAATGGCATCTTGCGCAAAAACGAAGCCGCGATACATGTAGTTGCTGGTATCAAACAGGACGAATACATTGGCGCCAGCTACTAAGGCACTGAGAGTCTGAGGCGAGCCCCCGAAAGAGGAGTTGCCGGTCAAGCTGGTGGCCGGATTTGCGGATGCGTCGGTTTCAGGCGGGTCAACCACACGAAATGCCGGTCCATTGCCTTCCGCAAAGGTCGCAACCTTCTCAGCAATTCCATCCTCAACTACGGCAAAATCCTTGGGATGCAGGCCGGTAATATACTTCCCGTCTTTATCGGTCACTGCAATGTTAAGCTGCACCAGGTTGACGACCACGTGAACATCGGCGCTCTCCTGAGCTACCACGCCGGCGCATAGACCCAGCAACAGACAAAGAAATCGAAGCGAGTTCGTTGCCATAATGTCTCAGTTCCTGCTCTGAGAGCCCACTTACTAGGCTCGCTGAATTCCCGCTCAACCATTGACTACAAAGCTCTCACGGCCCACTCGCACCTGCACTCGCGGGTGAAACCATCCTGCCGTTCTGAAAGTCTTCGCCGGTTTCGTGCATCGCCCGCAGCAGCGCTGGCCAGTCTTCGAAGTCGGTGGCGGAGATTTTTTCCACCATATGCCGGGTCAACTGCGGCACCAGATGGTTGAGCGTCACCGCGGATTGTCCACTTTCATCGGCCAGACGAGCCCAGTACAGATTGGGCGAATCCCAAGACTCCGCCAGAAAACGGCTGGGGCTTCCCTCAAATGCGGGCAGAGGTCCGATATTGAGCAGTTCGCGACCGTAAGTTTGAGCCAAGCTGGGATGGGGCACACCAAAATCGTGTGACAGACGCTTCCAATTAACCTGTTCGGGGTGCTGGCGCGAGAGATCTTGGAGTTCCTGCGTCGCCGTTCCCCACGAACGGGTTTCTTCCGGATACCTGCGCTGAAATTCGGCAGTCAGATAGAACGTGTCCGCCGGCGCCATGCGAGTGAGTACCTCGGTTACGTGACCGGCTCGCAGACCCTGCTCCACTTGCTCTGAGCGCTGGGGGTTCACACGATCCGAGAGGATCGTCATCACCTTGCCCCGTAGTTCTTCGTCCTTCGCCGAGGCGGTAAGGAGTTCCTCCCCCGTCCGCTGATAGAGCGTGACCGCGTGCAGCTCGTTCTGGCTGATACCCCACCAGCGCGGCAAGACTGCACTAGTCAACAGGCCGGGGGTCAATTCCTTCCAAATGAGAGCCTGCACATTTTCCGGAGAAATAAAGTCCTGCTCGAGATCCGCCAGAACATATGGCAGATCGGCAAGGGAACCAACAAAATGAGCGCCTCCGCCGGCGGGAGAGCCTTGTCCAAACAGTTGTGGAGCCTGCCACACCGTCTTGATGCCACCAACCGTCTCGGCTGCGAAGTCGTGGGAGCGGACGAGGAGCGGGTTATTGTGCAGAGCCTGAGAGCCCGGAGGCTCGTAATAGGCATAGTTCAGACCGACAAGCGTGTCCCGCAAGAAAGATGCGAGCTGACCACGAGCTTCTTCGAGTTGTCCGTGCGAAGGGGCAGGAGATTTGAGAACCTTGGCTACGTCGGTCCGCATCTGCACTTCAGTGTGATGGTTGTTATAGATTCCTGCAGCCCATTCGGTATGCTCGCCATTGGTGAAAATCGGCCGCGGCATCTCGAATTCCCGTATCTCACCCGCGCGATGAATCTGGAATTCGTTCAGCGCTTTCCCTTCTCCCTTTTCGGTCAAGGCATCGCCCAGCGAAAGCAGGGTATCGAGCGAAACCAGCCGCTGATCGTCCAATACAGACCGGATTCTGATCGCGAGCTCCTGATGGATCTTTATCGCTTCAGGGTTAGTTTGCCGAGGTCCGGCCAGCAGGTCGATGATCTCGTCCTGAGAGACTCTTGTTTCGCCAGTAGCGAAGCGAAACGCCTCTCCCAGTGAAGCTCGCCCCGCATTATATAGTTGTGCCGCCGATCGGATCCCAGTGAATGGCCTGATCACCTGCTGCCACGAATCATTCAGTCGCGCATTCGAGATCTGTGCCTGCCGGGCAAAGATCTGCCAGATTCCGACATTAGACTGAAACATGCCGAGCGCGTTGCCGCGCACGGGATTGGCAAGATTGTTGAGCGCTTCCGCAGTCTCGAGGAACAGCACAATGGATGCGTCGTTCAACTCCTGAAACTCGGAAAAGATCCGATACTGATCACTGAACTGGTCAAATCTGCGCGTCAACAGGCGCACCGTCGCAGGAGCCAGCCGCTGTTCGGGAGATCGTCTGCTCTCCAGTTCGCTGGTTGCCAGGTACATCTGCACCGGGCCTTCGTCGGTGGTCGCGCGGGAGAGAGCGAACATGGCTTGAACGAGTTGATCCGGATTCTTCAAGTTGTTGCCGCGCGTGCCGGACTCGCGCACCAGATTCTTGTGGCGAAGAATTTCTTTCCACACCTCGAGATCTCCAGGGACAAGCACTTCCCCGCTAGGGTTCAACTGAAGCCGGGTGACCAAAAGCAGCAGCGCGGGGGCCGGGCGGAATATGCCCATGGTCGCGCTGGCCGAGGAATCTGGACCTCGCAGGGCGTCATAGAAAAGTCGCAGCCGATGCGATTCGGTGAAATATATTTGCTGATTTCTATTCACCCGCGAAAGTACATCAAAATAAGCCATCAGCCAACCCTTGTCTCTGGCCAGCAATCTCTGGACAAAGGTCGCGGGCGACGACGGGCTCGCCCCTACCAAATCCTTCCACGCAGATTCTGCGCCCGCCCCTCCTGGCACGATAACCCGATTCGCTCGAATGCAGAGGTGGCTTCCGTAAAAATCAAGGACGCCGGCGTAGGGCAGCAATTTCCGGATCCCAAACGATCGGTACAGGAAATACTCGGTTTGGGTATCCAGCTTGGATAAGGCCCAGTACAAGCGCGCCACCGCGGGATCGCTCAGGATCGTATCAATCAGATCCTTGCTGGCTTCCTTGTAATTTTTCCCACTGGCCATGGTCCAGTCGCCAGTGGCGAATATCAGCGGCACGGCAGAAGCCGCGTAGTGGTACTCGAAAGGATTCCCTCCTTGCAGCGTGCGCTCCAGTTCGAGGAGAGGAAATCCGGAATCGATGGTCAGGAAGGCCCGGTCTGCATCCGCCGTCTGCAAGGACGTGTCCGGCGTTCCACAGTCTGGCCGGCTCCGATAGCCGAGGATGCGCAGAAGCGGTTTCGCGTCATCACAATTCGAAACGCGAATTATGCCGCCGCTCGCGGCTAGGGCGGACAGCTCCCTGGCCTGGACGACGTAGCGGCTCAGCAGGATGAGAAATTCCGTCTGTCTCTTGGAGCTGTCATAACCCTCCATAAAGACGTTGCGACTGAGCAACGGCAGCACTTCTTCGGGTGCAATCTTTTGACTGATACCCGCCATGCGCAGAAAAGAACGCAGCGGCCCTGGGATCATGAACTCCGCAGGGGGACCGTCTAGTACGTTTTCCGAAGGCGGGTTTGCCGTTGCATCAGAGGTGTTCGAAGAAGCGGAGTTACCCGGGTCTGCTGCGTTGGCCGACACGCAACAGCAAGAGCAGATGAAAGCAGCGACAAGAATGGAGAGGCAAAGAGGGAGTTTCACAGCTGGATTCCCCTTGGAGCCGACCAAACCTGATCCAACCAAGAGCACGTCGCGGAGAGCAGGGTATGTCAATCATCCGCTGAATCGTCTCGTGACCATTATCGAGTTTGTGCTTCCCGGCCCCTTATTTCCAATGCCGGTCAAAATAACCCATTTCTCCAAATTATCCAAGCAGATTCGTCGATTTATTGAAAAAGTTTCTTATAGCGTGGGAATAGCCCCGTTTTCCCACTTTCAGCATGGGGTACCCGATCAACCTACAACTTAGCTAACTTAGCCGCAATTGCAACCATATTAGGCCATTGTTTCCGCCGGTTCGCCCAGAGCAATCTCAGCCTCGCGCGGCACCCGCACGCGGGCCCTCGAGACCAGCATGTAAATGGACGGCACCACAAATAGCGTGAAAACCGTGCCGATGATCATCCCGCTCACCAGCATGATACCGATGCTGTTTCTCGCGCCCGCCCCGGGGCCTTTGGCCAGCACAAGGGGGAAATGTCCGAAGACGGTGGCGGCCGTCGTCATGAGGATCGGACGCAGCCGCGTACTGGCCGCACCGGTAATCGCCTCAAGCTTACTCAGCCCGGTTTCCTGCAGGTGGTTCGCGAATTCTACGATCAGAATTCCGTTCTTCGCGATTAGACCGACGAGAGTGATCAATCCGACCTCGCTGTAGATATTCAGCGTCGTGAAACCCAGGAAAGAGAATACGAGCGCACCGGTGATGGCCAACGGGACAGAACCCGCCAGAATGATGAAGGGATCGCGGAAGCTTTCGAATTGTGCGGCGAGCACAAGATAGATCAGGATCGCCGAGAGCAGGAAAGTACCCAGAAACTTGCTGCCCTCGACCCGCAGCTGGCGCGACTCGCCCGCGTAATCCACCGTGAATCCCTGGGGCAAGATCTGTTTAGCCTGATCCTCAAGAAAAGTCAGCGCCTTATCGAGCGGCACGGGCGGCGGAATGACACCTTGGATGCGCACCGCATTCAGCTGCTGAAACTTATTAAGGGATCTCGGTTCGGTTGTTGTCCGGAGACTAGCGAATGTCGACAGCGGCACGAGTTTGTCTGACGAACCCTTCACATAAATCTGTGAGAGCTGATCGGGAGTAAGCCGCTCGATACGCTTGACCTGCGGGATCACCTTGTAGCTCCGTCCCTGAATGCTGAAGCGGTTGACATAGTTTCCGCCCAGCATGGTGGATAGATCCTGACCGACCTGGCTCAGGTCCACTCCCTGGGACCGTAGTTTGTCGCGGTCGAATACGACCTCCGTTTGTGGCTGGTCAAACTTCACGTCGGTGTCGGCGAAAATGAACATGCCACTAGCCATCGCCTTCTGCACGATCTGTTCAGCCAGTTGACTGACCTGCTCTGGCTCGGCAGCCGACACGATCGCAAAATCGACGGGGAAGTTCCCTCCTCCAGGAAGCGGAGGCGGGGTCAGCGGAATGACCCGTACTCCGGAAATCTTAGATAGCGGGCCGGTGGAGTCGACCAGCAGTTCTTGCGTAGTCTTCTTGCGCTGGCTCCACGGCTTGGTCACCATGCCCCCGAAGCCGCCACTCGGATTTGTGATCTGAAAGATGCTGGCGCTCTCCGGAAATGAGTGGTACACGTTGTAAACCTGATCGGTGAACAGGTTGGTTTGATCGAGAGTGGAGTTGGCGGAGGATTGAATGACTCCGAACACGACTCCTTGATCCTCGGACGGCGCCAGTTCGTGCTGCGAAAACAGGTAAAGCGGAATCATGGACACAGCCACGATGGCCCACAGAGTGAGCACCACCGGACGATACTCTAACGTTCCCGCCAGCAACCGGATATAGAGATTTCGAACGTTCTCGAAGCGCCGGTTGATGATTCCGGCGAAGCCTCGCTCCGTGTCCCCGGCTCGCAGCAGCTTCGAACCCATCATCGGCGACAACGTGAGCGCCACTACACCGGATACAATGACGGCACCCGCTAGCGTGAACGCAAACTCGCGGAACAGGGCGCCGGTTAGCCCTCCTTGAATCCCGATCGGCGCATAAACCGCTGCCAGCGTGATCGTCATGGCGATGATCGGTCCCACGAGTTCACGCGCAGCGTCCTTCGCTGCCTCGAACGGCGTCTTGCCCAAATGCAAGTGCCGCTCCACGTTTTCCACCATCACGATGGCATCGTCAACCACCAGGCCCACCGAGAGCACAATCGCCAGCAGCGTAAGCAGATTGATGGTGAAGCCGGCGATGAGCATGAGGAACACAGCTCCGATCAGCGAGATCGGAATGGCGATGACCGGAATCAGAACGGAACGGAACGAACCGAGGAACAGGAAGATCACCACCACCACGATCAGCAACGTCTCAACCAACGTGTGCAACACTTCATTGATCGCGTCCTGGATGTATTCCGTCGAGTCGTAGGGAACTCCCAGCTTCATACCGGTGGGCAATTGCCCTTCAATCGCCGGCAAGGCCTTACGCACATTGCGAATCACTTCCAGTGAATTCGCGGTGGGCAGAACCCAAACGCCCATGAAGGTTGCGGTCTCGCCGTTAAAACGGACATCCTGGTCGTAGTTCTCGGCGCCCAGCGACACGTCCGCGATTTCTCCCAGTCGAACCACCACGCCATTCTGCTGCTTCACCACCATGTCGCGAAACTCGTCAGGAGTTCGCAGGTCGGTATTGGCGATCAGGTTCACCGACACCATGGAACCCTTGGTGCTTCCGAGCGCCGACAAATAGTTGTTTTTTGCCAGCGCATCGTGCACATCGGAAGGCGAGACGCCGCGCGCGGCCATCTGCTCGGGCTTGAGCCAGATTCGCATGGCAAACGTGCGATCGCCCAGGATGTCAGCCCGCTGCACGCCGCTGATTGCGCTCAGCTTGGGCTGCACGACACGGGTCAAGTAGTCGGTGATCTGGTTCTGATCGAGGTCGGTAGAAGAAAAGCCGAGGTAAATCGCGGCGAACTGATCGTCGGCCGTTTGGAGGTCGATGACAGGAACTTGCGCATCCGGAGGAAGGTCATTGCGGACTTGCGCCACCTTGGCCTGGATCTGAGTCAGCGCCGCAGTGGTGTCGTAGTTGATTTTCAGGTGCACCAGGATGGTGCTCAATCCCTGCGCGCTGGTCGACTCCATGTAGTCAATCCCATCGGCGCTGGCAATGACGCGCTCGATCGGCGTCGTAATGAAGCCGCGCACCAGGTCGGCGTTCGCGCCAACATAGACCGTCGTAATCTGCACGACGGCGATGTCGCTGCGCGGATACTGCCGTACGCTCAGGGAGCGAATGGCCTGCAACCCGGCAATCAGGATCACGAGGTTCACCACGATCGCCAGAACCGGACGCTTAACAAATAAATCCGTGAACTTCATGTGCGCTCCTTCCGAGGCAAACTGAGTCTAGCTATCACGTTTAGCTATCCTCGGGCTTGGGACTGGCACTGTTGGCCGGCTTCACCGTATTGTTTACCTGGACGGGAGCGGCGTTACGCAGCCGAAACACCCCAGAACTCACAACCTCGTCTCCGGGATTAATCCCGGAAGTGATGGCCACCTGATCGCCGCGAGAGCCCTCGACTTTCACAACCTGCTGGCGCACCCCGCGATAGGTGTTCCCTTTTGCGTCTTTCATTTCGACAACGATGAACACGGAATCACCGTAGGGAGCATAGTTGATGGCCGAAGCGGGCAGCGGAACAACCTGACGGGCCTGCCCCAGCGGCAGCTCGACTTGCACAAACATTCCCGGACGCAATTTGTTTTCTTTATTGGTAATCGTGGCCTGCACCTGAATATTTCGTGTCTGCTCGCTGATGACCGAATCGAGGGCCGTAATGCGGCCGCTGAACGCCATCCCCGGCAAACCGCCGTTCGTGACCCGCAGAACGTGACCAGGTATCACCTTTGGCGTGTCTTGCTGGGGCACTCCGAAATTGACATAGATCGGGCTCAGAGATTGCAGGGAAACGATGGCTTGCCCCGCCGCCAGATATTGTCCCAAGCTGACCTGACGAATTCCCAGCAACCCTGAAAACGGCGCGTGGATGGTCTTACGAGCAATTGCCGCACGAATGTCACCGACCTGTGCCTCCGTTGCCTTCTGTTGGGACTCGGCGGTGTCGTAGTCCGAACGGGAAATGACTCCTGCCTTTACCAGTTCCTGTGCCCGGCCGTAGTTGATGCGGGCCAGATCGCGCTGCGCCTCAAGATTGGCGAGCTGCGCCCGTTCCTGGCGGGTATCGAGCTCGACCAGAGTATCGCCCTCGTGCACCCATTGGCCCGAGTCAAAATGAATTTTATCGATAGTTCCGGGCAGGTCGGCGCTGACCGTCACGCCCTGAATCGCGGCTGCCGTACCGATCACTGACAAGGTGGAAGGCCAGCTTTCCCGTTGAGCCACCACCGTGGTTACCGCGGTGGGCGGAAGCTGGAAGCTTGCACCCTGTGCGATAGCGGCCTCAACCTGCCGGAATTTTGCAAATCCGAGGCCCCCTAAGACAAGGGCCATCACCACTAACATCAGGATCATTCGTTTCGCCATACATTCTCCAGATCTTGAACAAAACACTTGGGTGTTGTCTGGACTACGGGGTCAGACGCGCAACGCGGTTGTTTCGTATAGATTTCGCCACTGGGAAAAAAGATTCAGAGTTCTTGCCTCTCGTTTGCTTACGCTTGCTGTCAATGGGGCGTCCGGGGCGGGATAAGCCCTTCGATTAAGGACGCAAGACTAGTGGGGCAGATCAACGAGCACGGTAAACCAGTCCTGTTGGTCGTCCCGGAGACGGCCTCGGGGAATTGCTCCGACGAAGATTGGGGGTCGGCTGCTCCGGCCTGTATCTTCTCGATCGGCGTTTGCGGCGCCACACCGGAAAAGATGGAATGGCCTGTCCGAGCAAGACCACCAACCTCGGCAGCACCACGCCCGCAGACATGGACAACGCGAAGGCTAATTGCGCTGAACTCGCTGCGCCTCCAGTCTGGCTCACCATGAGTCCCGGGCCCGTCGATCCGTGTCCCGCCAATCCCGTCACGTTGAACTTTTTTCCCCCGGGGCGACACCGCGCAATCTTCATATGACGCCCGTACGGTCTTTCGATCCCACGCTCAACTCCGGGACGATTTTCGACTGGGGGGAGAATTCGCAACTCCACAAATGGACAGTTCGACCGGACCTTTAGCTTGTCTCGCCGGGGGCCATGAATATTCCAGCGCAGACGTTCGGGACACTCCGCCGGGAGCAATGCCGGGAGGATTCTGCTCTGCACCATCCCCTGTGGTGATGCCAACGCAAACGGCGTGAACGGTCGTTCACTCGTCTACGACGCTGTCCATTACGACGCCATCGATCTCGCAGCAGAGGGATGGCTGAAGGCTTTATGGGATTCGCAAGGCTTCGGGATCACGTTTCTATTCAAGAAATTTGATCCTCCGGTAATCGACGGGGGCCAAATCTATGTGTCCAATTCCAATGGCGGCGTGGATCTTTACCGTTTGGCGCAATAGAGGCCATGGTTCGGGATCGCCGCAGCCGAAGGCTCAGCTTCGTCCTTCGGATTTTCAGGACAGCTTGGTTTTCGAGAGGGGCATCTCGCGGATACGTTTCCCGGTTGCAGCATGAATGGCGTTGTAAAAAGCCGGAGCAAAAGGCGGAACACCCGGCTCTCCCACGCCGGCAGGAGGAGCGTCGCTCTCGACGATGTAAACGCTGGTGTGTTTCGGAGCGCTGTCCATGCGGACCAGTTCATAGTCGTTGAAGTTGCTCTGGTTCACTACCCCGTTGGTAACACTGATCTCGCTTAAGAGGGCGAGACTCGCCCCAAAGCTGGCTGCTCCTTCTATCTGGTTGCGAACGTTGTCAGGCGCCACGACGGTTCCGCTATCAACCGCTGTCCAGACATGGGGAATCCGCACTTGGCCCTTTCCGTCTACTTCGACTTCCACGACCGTGGCCACGTAGGTAAAGAAAGCACGGTGTGCAGCGATACCGAATCCATGTCCGTTCCCATGGGGACGCTTCCCCCATCCTGACTTTTCGGCAACCAATTCCACAACGCGACGCAGCCGCGCGGTATCGAGTGGATAGCGTTTCTCTTCTTCTTGCTCGTCGGGATCAAGTCTTACCGGGACGATGCGGGGCGGGCCAATCAATTCGAGGAGGTACTGGACAGAATCCTTATTGCCTGCGTTGGCCAGTTCGTCGGCGAAGGAATGAATGGCGAAGGCGTGATAGACGTTGGCAACGCTGCGCATCCATCCGATGCGTACATGAGCGTCAGCCGGTCCGTTCTCCGCTCGGTGGTTGGGAATGTCGAAGGGCAGGTTGTTCCAGCCTAAGCCCATTTCATCGTCAGCGTATTTGGCATTGACGTCGAAGGTAGAACCGATCGGAGGATAGACGGTGCGCTGCAGCCATGCCGTCGGTTTGCCATCCGGTCCAACGGCGGCCTTCATGTACATGGCGGCGACCGAGTGGAAGAAACCAAATTGGATGTCATCTTCACGCGTCCAGACAACTTTCACCGGTTTGCCGAGCTGTTTCGAGAGAACCGCTGCTTCCGCAACCTGGTCGGGTTTCGATTTCCTCCCGAACCCTCCCCCGAGCAGAGTGACGTGGCAGGTCACATCCTCTTTCTTAATGCCCAGTACACCGGCGATAGTTTCCTGCACCGCCTGCGGGCTCTGGGTCGGAGCCCAGGCCAACACTTTTCCGTCTCGATATTCTGCGACGGCGACCGGTGGCTCCATCGCGGCATGCGCGAGATGCGGAGCGTAGTATTCCGCCTCGATGATTTTGCCGCCCTTGGCAAATTCCGCGTCCACGTCGCCCAGATTGCGCACCACCTTTCCCGGCTGACGTGCGGTGGACTCCAGAGTCTTGCGGAACGAACCGGAATTGTAAACCGCGTGCGGACTGGCGTCCCAATCGATCTTGAGTGCCTTGCGCCCCTGGAATGCGGACCAGGTGTTGTCGGCGATGACGGCAACGCCGCCTAGTGGTTGGAAGTGATGCGGGGGTTTGAAGGTCTCGATGGTCAGCGTCTGCTTCACGCCGCGCACTTTCAGAGCAGCCTTGTCGTCATAGGATTTGATCTTCTGTCCGAGGACAGGCGGATGCTCGACCGAGGCATAGACCATGCCCGGCATCGCGGCATCCATACCGAATGTGGCTTTGCCGGTGACGATCTCCGGGAGATCAAACAGCGCGTTATCTTTGCCGATGTAGCGCCACTCCGACCGGTTCTTAAGCTGTACATCTTCCTTCTGGGGAACTGGAAGTTTAGCAGCCGTGGAGGCGAGTTCCCCGTAGCTGAGCTTGCGCGCGCTCGCCTTGTGGACGACGAAGCCGGGCTCGGTCGTACACTCTTTTTTCGGCACATTCCATTGCTTCGAAGCAGCGCTGATCAGCATAGCGCGACCGGTAGCTCCGACCTGCCGCATCTGGTCGAAGAAACTGCGAATTGAGTGCGAGCCATCCGTATCCTGATCGCCGTATTTTGCGTCACCAATCGCCTGATCGATCTTCACCTTTGCCCAATCAGCATCAAGTTCGTCCGCCAGGATGAGAGGCAGCGCGGTGCGGCTGCCACAGCCCATCTCCGAGCGGGAAGCCACGATGGAGACGGTGCCGTCGCTGGCAATCGAGAGAAAAATGTCGGGCTGGAAAACAGAGGGAATATCGCTGGAAACGCTGGCCCAAAGCGGCTTGGGGACGAGCTGCACACCCAGCACCAATGTCCCAGCTACCAAGGCGCCCTTCAAAACTCCCCGCCGGCTCACATTCTGGATATTGTTCATACCGTTCATACCTTATCCTTCGCAGCCTGGTGAATCGCCGCACGAATGCGCTGGTAGGTTCCGCAGCGGCAAAGATTGCCCGACATTGCCTCGTCGATCTGCGAATCACTGGGATCGTGATTCTTGCTCAGGAAAGCAATGGCCTGCATGATCTGGCCGGTCTGGCAGTATCCGCATTGCGGAACCTTAATCTCCATCCAGGCCTTTTGCACGGGATGCAATCCGTTGGCCGAAATTCCTTCGATCGTGGTGATACTGCTTCCCTTGACCTCTTTCATCGCGACCGAACAGGATCGCACCGCTTCCCCGTCTTGATGAACGGTACAGGCTCCGCACAAAGACATGCCGCAGCCGAACTTCGTGCCGGTAAAACCGGCGATATCACGCAAGTACCACAGGAGTGGCATTTCGGGGTCTCCGTCGAAGGTTCTGTCCTTCCCGTTCACCTTGAAACCGATCATTTCGCCTCCGGTTTAGGAGCTGATAGAGCTCGCGAAACCTCCTATCGTAGTCATTCGCGAGGTGCGGTTCAACTGCGTACTCAATCGGCTTGTAACCAGAAGACCGCTCCTTTTGAGATGGGCGGCAGCGTAAAGGTGACGGTCCCTTGTTTCCACCCGCCTTCTAGCCTCTGAGGGCTACCGAGAAAGGGCAAGAAATAGGCCGACATGCCCCGCCCTCCGGGCACGCTGATGGTGACAGTCTGCGGAGTCTGAACCGGATTCTTGCCGCCCACCAAGCCGGCGAAATTGGCGAGAAAGACGTGGGTCTCGCCGTTCACGCGAGAGATGGAAGAGGCGACCTTGGGCGATGCCGAGACTTCGATGCCCGCGCTAGGTGGAAGACTATCGAGAAACGCCTGCTGCAACTGCGGAGTTGCTTGATCAAAGCCAGCTTCGAGAGAAGCGATGTAGGCCTTCCCCGGGCATGCGGGGAAGCGCACGATGTCTGGCGGATGGCCAGATTCAAGAGGGTTATTTCCTGTAATGATGAGCTTCTTGCCTGCCCCAGAGTACCGCTCGAGCAAGGTCCGTTCGCCCTCGCTCAGAATACGAACGTCTGGGAGGACGAGAGCCTGGCCGTGAAATTCATCGAGGGTTCGAGGCGTGACGATCTGGAATTCGCGATGGGACTGCATCAGCAGAACCAGAATTCCGCGATAGGAGCGAAGGAAATCTTCCGCATAAAAGTTTCGTGTCTGAGCTGAGAAATAAACTCCAATCGGATTGATCGGGGTACGAGGCAGGTAGAAGGTTTTTTCGTTCTGTTTGATCCAGGAGAAAATCCTTTTACGGGTAGCAGGATCGTTCGAGCCGGCCATGGAGTGACCCGGCGCATCCCAAAAATTTGCTCCCGCCATGACCTGAGACATCGCCAGGTTCATCATGGCTTCGCTTCGGTCCACAACTTTGTCTCCATCCCAGGAGTAGTTCAGTATCCAGGTCGCCTTCCCTTGGGCAAAAACTCGGAACGTGTGCATGCCGACCTGATAGTAGAACCAATTCAGGGGCGTGCGGGCCGATGCCATGTGATCACCGCTGCCGAATTCGTATTCGTGGGCGATGGCGTCGACCACGGGATACAGGCTGTAAACATCGGCTCCCACACGGACTGATTCCGATTCGATGCCGGGATAAATTTCCGGGATCGTTTTGATCTGGGGATTGACTGATTTGGCGTTGTGGTCGATCTCTTCGAGGAAATCGGTGAAGGTCTGAATGCGAAAGTCAACCCAACGGCGAAACTTGGGATCGGAAAAGTCTCCCAGCTTCAAATCTTTTCTCGCATCGAGTCCCGTCTTTTTTTTAAACGCCGCCACGGTGTAGTCATCGAAGCTGGCCCAGGTGTCTTCCCAGCCGTCGAAGTGGGTCATCCAGTAGGGAATGTCGATGTAGATACCGTCAATTCCGGTCGCCGCAATTTGCCGGACGCGCTCCATATAAGTTCTTCGCCATTCCGGAGCATAAGGACTGACCCAAACATCCTCATCGCCGGCAGCGATCCAAAACGCAGAACCTCCGCCAAAGATCGCGGGTTCACCCGTGATTTTGCGCTGCAACCAGTCGGGATGATCCTTGGCTAGCGTGTGGGCAACCTTGTCTCCATGAGCGGTGATGCATTCGGTTCCGGCGATGTAGACGAAGGCATAGTTTCCCGCCGCATGCGCTTTTTCTGCCACGGCACGAATTGCCTGCAGCTTCGCGGTGGGATCAAGAAAGCTTTCGTAGCGGCCGGGTATGTCGTTATCCACCTCAATCCCGAAGACACCCGTTTCCTGGGCGTCCGCGACGATCTTATCCGCGCTGTTCCGGGCGAGACCGTAGGCGCCGATGCGCACATAGTTCGTCCAATTTTGTTCGACCGCGGTTGGAGAGGCGGATGCGGCTACGAAAAAGATAAGAACACATAATGCCATTCTGTGTGGATGCATGCGAGATCCATTCATTCGTCGAGAACTAACAGCTGCTGCTCCATCCGGACCGCGATCGTCGAGGTGGAAGAACACTTTAACCGTTTACGGCGACGAAGGAAAGTAATGGGAGAGTTCACGAAGGCCACCTGCGGAAGCGGAGGGAGTATTATGCGGATGACCGATGGAGTATGAAACGGAGTGAGTAATGTCCGAGTCCATTGAATGGCCGCCGCCGCTTTTGGGGCGGCCTCGCCGTCGCCGCCGCTTCCTTCTCGTTCTCGTTGGGCTGGCAGTCATCTTCTTCGGCGGCCGGGCCGTGTTGTCCTACTTCGTGGACGTGCTCTGGTTTCGGTCGCTGGGCTATGAGGACGTGTTCTGGAAGACGCTGAATCTTCAGGGGGAAATTTTTGCGGCTTTTGCAGCGGCCACGTTTCTGATCCTGTACGGATCCTTCCTCGCGCTGAAGCGAGCCCATCTTCCCGATCTGCCGGAGGGCCAAACCATTCTGATCGGGGGACAGCCGGTGAAGCTGCCGGTGGAACCTGTGCTGCGGCTGATTGCTCTTGGTGCTTCCCTCGTCATTGCCGCTGCCAGCGGCGCCGCCATGATCGGGGAGTGGTCGACGCTCGCGCTGTTTTGGTATACCCCTCGCACTACCGGCAGCGCAGCAGAAGCGATTTTTGGCAAGCCGCTGACCTTTTTTCTGTTCGCACTGCCGGCCTGGGAATTGATCGCTGGTTGGCTGCTTACGCTCGCCGCGATTCTCTGTGCGCTTGCCGGTTTCTTCATCCTCATCGCGGGCGGAGCTCGTGTGCTCGCCGGACGTCTCAGTCGCCACGTCACTCTACCTTGGCGCGGATTTTCGATCACCTTTGCGTTTCTGTTGCTGGTTCTGGCAATGCGCGCCTATATCGGCCGGTTCGAACTGTTGCTCGAAGATCACACCATCTTTGGGGGTGTGACCTATACGGATGCACACATCACGCTCACGGGGATGCTCGTCGTCTGTGCCGCACTCGTTCTTGGAGTCGTGATCGCACTCGTCAACGCCGTGCGGGTGCCCCGGGGGCGCTGGCTGGTCGCAGCAATTCTTCCCGCCGCAGTCTGTTATATCGCGGTTCAGGGGATCGCATGGTACGTCAGCAGCTTTATCGTCAAACCGAACGAGTTGGTCCGTGAGAAGCCCTATATCGTCTCTAATACTGGGTTGACGCGGCAAGCCTACGGACTGGATCGCGTCTCGCAACGCGAGTTCCCTGCTGAGACAACGGTTGAGGCCGCGGACCCAGCGAACAATCAGGCCACACTTCAGAACATCCGGCTGTGGGACTGGCATGCACTCCAGGACACGCTGCGCCAGATCCAGGAAATCCGAACCTACTACGACTTTCCCGACATTGACATCGATCGATACACCATTGACGGCACGACTCGAGAAGTGATGCTCGCTGCGCGCGAACTAAATGTGGAAAAACTCCCTGAGAGCAGCCGGAACTGGATTAACGAGAAGCTGATCTACACCCACGGGTATGGCATCACGATGAATCCAGTCAATGGATTCACGGCGGAAGGGCTGCCCACGCTGATTTTGAGCAACATGCCTGTGCAGAGCACGGTGCGCAGCCTGAGCGTGACGCGGCCGGAAATCTATTTCGGCGAGTTGACCGATACCGACGTCTATGTGAAGACGCGGCAGAAGGAGTTCAACTATCCGCAGGGTGAGAGTAACAATCTCACGTCGTACGAAGGCAACGGCGGAATCGTGCTCGGCGGGTTTCTGCGCCGCATGATCATCGCGCTCGACCAAAGCGACCTGGCGAAGCTACCCTTCAGCGATGACGTTAATAAAGATAGCCGGTTGCTGATGCGGCGTAACATACGCGATCGCGTAGCGGCTTTAGCGCCGTTCCTGACCTTTGATCCGGATGCCTACATCGTGCTCGGCGATGATGGACGGCTGTCTTGGATAATGGACGCGTTTACGGTTTCCGACAGCTATCCGTACTCGACCCACACTCGTCTCGACAGCGCTTCCATCAATTACATGCGCAATAGCGTGAAGGTGGTCGTCGACGCCTACGATGGCACGACAACGTTCTATGTGTTCGATGCGGAAGATCCCATCATCGCCGCCTACCGGCGCATTTTTCCGAGTCTGTTCAAGGATGCTTCCATGATGCCTCCGGACCTGCGGAAACATGTGCGCTATCCCGAGTTACTGCTTAAACTACAGGCGGAAGTTTACGGGCTCTATCACATGACGGATCCGGAAGCGTTTTACAACCGCGAGGATCTATGGACGGTCGCCACTGAAGTGAGCATGGGCCCGGGAGGGGAGCAAGTCACGCAGCCCATGCAGCCCAACTTCGTACTGATGAAGCTGCCGGGCGAAAGCGGCGAGGAGTTTGCTGAGATTCTACCGTTCACGCCGGCCAACCGGAATAATCTGATTGGCTGGATTGCCGGACGCAGCGACGGCGCACAGTACGGTACGTCAGTGGTCTACAACTTTCCGAAGACCAAACTGGTCGATGGCCCGCTGCAAATCGAGGCGCGGATCGACCAGAACGCGCAGCTTTCCGGACAGCTGACCTTATGGAATCAGCAAGGCTCGCACGTGCGGCGAGGTGCCCTGCTGGTAATTCCGACGGGGAAGGCGCTGTTGTATGCGGAACCGATTTATCTGCAAGCTGAACGAAGCCCGATGCCGGAGTTGCGCTTGGTGGTGCTTGCGCTGCAAGATCGGCTGGCCTACGGACCAACCTTTGAATCGGCGATGGCGTCCCTTTTCGGGGGGACGGTCTCATCGCTGACGGCAACGTCGACGACTGCAGCAGCTGTCTCCGCGGAGCCGGCACGCAGTACTGGCGCATCCGCCTCGTCATCGCAGCCCGCAGCTAACCCAAATGCGCTCATTGCGGAGGCCGGGAAAGACCTTGCGGATTACCAGCGCCTGACGGCTGAGGGTAAACTCGCCGAAGCTGGACAGAAGCTTGAAGAACTAAAGCGCGCACTCGACAAGCTGAATGCGCGACCAAAGTGATCTCGCTGTTGTGTCGCTGCCAAGTTGGACAGTAAACCGCAACTGAAGACTTACTTAGGTACGCCAGCGAAGGTCGAATTGTGCTCGGGGAGTACTTTGCTGGATCATCCCCGTGAGGGTTCGTTGCCAGCGGTCCATGTTCTCCACTTCGGTCAGGCTCCTTGCCTTCTCCTTTGCCCACATAGCAAGGGCGATCGAACTCATTTGTGTATGGGGCGGGTGTCGATCAAACCAGATCCAGATCTTTTAATTCGTGAAGCAGCGCCTTCTCTACTTTCTTCTGAAGATCGGTTGGGAGTTTTCTGCCACCCGAAGTCAAGTAGAAGGTATCAATTGCCATCTGCCCTTCAGTATCGATCAAGGCGATTTCGATGTTGCACTGCTGGTCGGAAAGGCACGAACTGATTCTGTGCAATAAACGGGGGCGGTCCTGGGCGATTACCTGCAACAGTGTGCTCGTCGAAGAGCATTCGTCGTCGAAATCGATCCGCGTCTCGACCACCACTTTGACCTTGCTGCTTTTTTCGCCGCGTTGCCGATCGCGCAGCATTTTATCGAGATCGGCTTCTCCGGACAAAACCGCAGCGATGCTCTTCTTGAATCGCTCCCACTCCGATAAGTTCAACTCCAAGGTACGAAAGCGGTCAGTGAAGTAGAGCGAGTCCACCACGGTTCCGGCCTGGTTCGAAAAAGCGTTCGCCTTGACAATGTTCATTCCCCAGGCGGCGAGCACTCCAGTTAACGTCGCGAACAGCGAGGCCCGATCCCTTGTGACCAGCGTGAGTTCATACCAATGCCGGCCGCGCTTAAGATCTACCTGTATGCCATCGTGACCCAACTGCTCCGCCATTTCCATGTGATGCATCACTTCTTCGGCGGAGTGAACCTGCAAGTATCTCTGCGGAAACCCTTCCACGAACTCCCGGAACCTCGCGCCCGTAACCGGGGCCAGGCTACGCAGACGCGCAAGTTTTTCGTCGCTCACATCACTGTGTACGCGGTGGTCCGCACTGCGGTTCAAGTAGTTTGCCGCTCCGATGTAGAGCTGCCACACGTTCTCCGCCTTCCACGGGGTAAGCGCCTCCGGGTTCACTGCCTTGATATCGGCGTAGGTGAGCAGGCACAACATTTTCAGCCGCTCCGGCGTTCCCATTTTCTCGGCGAAAGCCGCCACTGTCTCGGGATTGAAAATGTCGCGCCGGAGTTGCGCTGACATTTCCAAATGGTTCGCGATGAGAAACAACACCGCAGCGCGCTCGCTCGATTCAACATCCAGACGGTCCAGACAGTGGCCGGCGATCTCCAGGCTGGCCTCCACGTGATGAGCGCTGGGCACTCCTTTACCGGTGTCGTGCAACAACAGGGCGAGGTAGAGCAGTTCTGGATCTTCGAGTTCGCCCAGCAACTCCGCGTAACGCTTATCCCACTCCGATTTCGACTGGTTCAGGCGGTGCAGGCTCTCGATGGCAAGAATCGAGTGCTCATCCACGGTAAAGCGATGATAAAAATCCCGTACCACCAAGGAATCAATCGGCTTCAACTCCGGGAGCAACAAGGTCAACAGCCGCAAGGAATGCATGGCACGGAGAGCCTCGGCGGCGTGCGGCTGCAACAGAGTCTCCTGCAGGTAGAGCCATAGCTCGGCTCCTCGGGGCGGAGTTACGGCGAGAGCGGGAAGCGCCTGCTCAATGCGGTGCTCTGTGGTCGCGCTCAGTCTCAGGCCGTGATGCGCCATAAAATGAAAGAGGCGCAGCAGCATCTCGGGATCCTCGAGCGACGAGGACTGTTGCAGAAATATCAATCCGTCGACCACGGAAAAATCGGGATGCGAGGGTCGCGATCGCCAGCCCTGAAATTGCCTGCGCAAAGCAGACCAGGACTCCGGGATCTCTTCCATCAACTGCAGGACAGCGCGTTGCACGGCGCGCGCATGACCGAAATAAATCCGCATCCAATCCGCGGCTGTAATCTCCGCCGCATCGAAAACCCCAATCTTTCGCGCGGCTGCCTCGTCCTGCGCCTCCCAGCTCAGCGCGTTGTCGTCACGCCCGTGGCGAAAATGCAGGAAACACCGCGCGGCCATCAAAAACTCGAGCGCAGCTTCCAGTTGCTTCCGTACGGGCGCTCGTAGAGAGCTGCTGTCAGGCCAGTCGCCTAGCTTTCCCATGGCCGAGATCAGCCCCAGCCAGGAGGCCACATTGCAGTCGCGCAGGCCCCCTGGAGTTTCTTTCAGATTCGGCTCCAGATGGAATACGGTGTGCCCGAACTTTCCATGCCGTTGGCGTGTCACCTCGGCGAGTCCCTGCAGAAGGGGTTTCGATTCTCGCACTACCAGCTTGGGGATCACCTTGTCATGAAGCCGGGCAAACAACTCGCGATCGCCAGCCAGAAAACGGGAATCGAGAAGAGAGATGGTGAATTCGGTATTGTGGGGATCAAAGCGATCGCATTCCGCCAAGGTCCGCGATGCCGGACTCAACTTGAGTTTGAGGTCCCAAAGTTCCTGCGAGAAACGTTGAATTGCGTTTTTGTGAGTCGCCTCGCCCGCCCGGTCCGCACACAGAAAGAGCAGGTCAATATCGGAGTAAGGGAACAGCCAGCCGCGCCCGAAGCCTCCCGTCGCCACGAGCGCGAAGCCTCGTGGTCCGCTCTCGTCAGGAGAGGCACACTCCCGCCAGAGCCGTTTCAGAACGTCTTCGATGAGGAGCGTGCGCTGAGCGACTGCGACGCCACCCTCTCCGCTGGCCGCGAAGTCACGCGCGATTCGCGTGGACTCCTCAGCAAGAGAACCTCGCAGTTCACTGATCAGTAAAGACGCCGCCGTCATGACGTTCAGTCAATGCTCTCACGCTTCGTGTCCTTGCGAGATAGCTGGGATCACGATGCCTTTAAGATGTCGTCCGGTCGCGTCCCGGCAGAATGTTCCCCTGGATTTCCGGTATCTTCTCTCCTGGATTTCCTTATCTTGATCCTAATCTCGGCGATTTTTTTGCCAGGCGACGTCAAATCGCGGACCCCTACAACGCTCCCTCGCCCCGCTCATCGTTGCGAATGCGAATGGCTTCGTCCACACGCGTCAAAAAGATCTTTCCATCCCCGATCTTGCCCGTGCGTGCAGCCGCCACGATGGATTGCACCGCCTTCTCCACCATCGCGTCTGGCAGCACCACTTCCAGCTTGGTCTTGGGAATCAGGTCCACGCTGTACTCGCGCCCGCGGTAGACCTCGGTGTGCCCCTTTTGCCGCCCGTGGCCGCGCACCTCGATCACCGTCATGCCTTCGACGCCGATCTCTTGCAGCGCGCTCTTGACCGCTTCCAGCTTGGAGTTCTGGATGACCGCTTCAACTTTCGTCATGATGTTGTTCTCAAACTCTGAGTTTTCCCTGCCAGGCGCGGATCTCCCGCGCAAGCCGGCACCAGTATTATCCTCCCTTGTTCTGCTTCGGCAAGTCCAAGCGCAGGATCGTTTCGTTTTTTGACACGCGACCGATCAACTCTGGTGCGCAGACACAACCGAAATCGATTGGAACACAAATCAGCCCGGGCTCACTTTACCGTCTACTGTGGTTTTAAGGAAATCGAAACAATTGATCAGCTCCATCGCGATTTATAAAATGGCCTCAGGCCGCGTTCTCGAGGGGTTGCCGTCCAGTCGATGTCGAGCCTAAAGGATTGTGCGTAAGCCACTGTTGGCGCAAGACTTACCTCATTGCCAGACGTCTCGCCGAAATCGCGCTCTCTTTGTCGTGTTGGAGACGGCCAACTCTAGCTGAGCTGGGACCGGGGAGACTAGGGGCATCTCTTCCCAATAGCAGGCTGAGGTCGAGAGTATGCGATTTGAGCGGGGAGTGGACGGTATAGTCGTCGCCTGTGATGACCGACGGTGGTGAGAGCATGCAAACCTCGCCAAGACCGGTAATCTTGTTCTTGAAGTTTCCCGCCACCATGTTACAGATCTCGCCCACGCGTCTCAGATAGAAGGGCCTACCTCGTCGACCTCCACGCCCAGCATCTTCGACGCCATGAGGGCGGCGGCCCGGCGCGTTGACAGCATACCTGCATCACTCCGCAAAGCATCCCCGCCTCTCGCCCCATGGCAGTCACGCTTAGGGGACCTGATGGTTCGGTTATCGGCGAGGTCAACCGGGAATTCAGCATGGTTTCGAAGACCTCGCGCGCGGCCAGTTCCAGCAGCGGAAGCCAATCCTTCTGGATGTCTTCGGCCGCCGGAATGAGATTCCTGGTATTCCCCTTCGTCTCCCAAAACCGGAATCCGACCGGCCGAGCCGATTAGGCCTTCGACGTTTCTCCCTTCTGCCGTACTCAGCCGTCCGCGGCAGTATTTCTCCCGTCATTGGCACACCGACAGGAAAACGGGCGGGCACTCGTTTGGAGGTGAACCTTGAACGAAAAGCGAGTGGCCAGCGGTTTGCTGATAGTCTCAAAGTGGATGTTCAGGAGAAACTGACTCGTTGCCTCCCATCATTAATGCACAAGGAATCTCGAAATCTTTCGGAGCCAATCCTCTGTTCGAGAACATATCCTTCACGGTCTCGGAGGGGGACCGCATTGGGCTGATTGGCCCGAACGGATCGGGGAAATCCACGCTTCTTCGGATTCTCGCTGGTCAGGTGAGCCCCGACGGCGGAGAAATTGCCGTGCGCAAACGAGTTCGTCTCAGCTACGTAGAGCAGGATTCGAAATTCAAGCCTGGCGATACCGTTCGATCCGTGGCGCAAAGCGCCATGGAGCGTGCCGGCGTGCCGGAATCGGAGCGCGGAACGCGCTTCGCGGAGACCCTCGGCCGCGCCGGCTTCGAAGATCTGGAGGGGGAAGCCGGCGCATTGTCGGGCGGCTGGCAGAAGCGGCTGGCGATGGTTGAGGCAATCGTTCAAGGACCCGACATCCTGTTGCTCGATGAGCCGACGAATCATCTGGATTTGGCGGGAATCGAGTGGCTGGAAGGCGTGCTCGAGGCTGCGCCGTTCGCCTGCATCATGGTCAGCCATGATCGCTATTTTCTGGAGAATGTCGCCACCACCATGGCGGAACTCAATCGGACCTATCCCGATGGACTGCTTCGAGTCGCCGGAAGCTACAGCCGGTTTCTGGAGAAGAAGGAAGAATTCCTCCACGCCCAATCCAAGCGGCAGGAGGCGCTG
>Ga0210398_10001374_pt1 | contig 25296 bp, 35 predicted proteins | sample IncBWC4OmetaG_FD_161047 | JGI IMG/M metagenome (GOLD analysis project Ga0210398, IMG submission 161047) | Forest soil microbial communities from Barre Woods Harvard Forest LTER site, Petersham, Massachusetts, United States - Inc-BW-C-4-O | ecosystem: Environmental > Terrestrial > Soil >... | reverse complement strand
CCAGAATGCCGCCGTTGCCGGCGCCGCGCACGGTGTTGCCGGCGATGCGCAGGCCGCGCGCGTCGGTCGAGAAAATGGCGTTGTCGGCGGCGCTCACCGTGTTGCCGGTCACTTCGCCGTCGATTGCCTCAAGCGCGATGCCGTTGCGCCCGGCACCGACAATCTCGCAGTCAGTGATGCGCAGCGCCCGGCCTTGCGCCAGATGGATAAGTCCGCGCCGCTCGGGCAGCGGGATGTTGGCGCCGTCGAGGATGAGGCCTGAGAGCGCGATGTTGTCGCTGCCGGTGGCCGACAGCATCGAAGGGCCGCCGGCCATGACGATGCGTGTCATCCCGGCGACGCCGGCGATGGCGGCGTGGGTTGGCAAATTCAGCGCGCCGGCGCGATAGAAACCGGCCGGCAGATGCAGGACCGTGCCCGCGGCCGCGGCCTGGTCGATGGCGCGCTGCAGGTTCTTCGATTGATCGTCCGGCGCGTTCGGCCGCAGCCCGAGCGCGGTGGCGTCGGTTACCGGCCGCGCCGCGACGTCGCGCGCCAGCGCCGGCACTGCGGCGCCGGCCGTGGCAGCGCCGGCGAGGGCGGCAAACAGGCGGCGGCGGTCGAGGCTCATCGCAAATTCCCGTTGGGCGAGACGCAACGTCTATCACGTGGTCTGGCACTAAACCGTTTCAGTGCGGTACACGCGACGTTCCCGCGTTAACGGTTAACGGCGGCTTGCGGCGATGAGGGCGATGAGGATCGCTTCGGCGGCCTTTAGAAATTGGCCGAGCGTCGGTGGCTTTTTCGCGCGTCGGCGCGGTCGCGGCTTGGTGCTCAGCGGCGGGATGTGAACGAATTGCACCAGGGGCCGAGCGCCGCGCGTCTGTTCCAAGGCGCGCCAGTAAACGTAGTTGCACAGATAGCGGCCGGCATTGCGCGACAGCCGTGCCCTCGGCCCCGCTGCGCCGGCAAGGCGCGCCAATGGCGCGTTGCCGGCGCGTGCCGCCGGTCCGTGAAGTTTGATGACGCCGCGGAGCGGCCGGTGCCCTCTGGCATCGGGAAACAACAGCGAGACGGCGTTGCGCGCCTGCGTCTCGATGCACAGCTGGCGCCGTCGCCCAGCGACGCCGAACATCAGCACGATGTCGGGTTTTTGTGCGAGCAGCTTCGGCAGATCGCGATCGACCGACGCGTAAGCGGTCGCGAATATATGCGTCGCACGTTCGATGCCAGCCAAGGCCGGCCGGCGCCTGCGCGTCAACGCCTTCGCCAGCGCCGCGCTCGGATTGAACGGCGCGCCGGGAAACGGGCCGAACCCGGTGATGAGGACGCGCACGGCGTCAGAGCTCGAGCATTTCGGCGATCTTCTCGACCGCCGTGGCTGGAGCCAGCCGCCCGGCCGCGACCTCGGTTTCGAGCTTCGGCAACGCCGCTTTGAGCGCGCGGTCGGAGCGCAGCGGCGCGAACAGCCGCTCTTCGAGCATCGCCCACATCCATTTCACCTGCTGTTCGCCGCGGCGCGCCGCGAGCTCGCCCGAGGCCATGAGCTTTTGCCGATGTTCGAGGATGTGGGTCCACAGCGCCGCGATGCCGTCGCCGTTAAGCGCCGAATAGGTGACCACCGGTGGTGACCAGTTCGCCGAGGCGGGGTTGAGGATATGCAGCGCCGCGCCGTATTCGGCCGCCGTCAGCTTGGCGCGCGGCAGGTTGTCGCCGTCAGCCTTGTTGATGGCGATCATGTCGGCCAGCTCGACGACGCCCTTCTTGAGGCCTTGCAATTCGTCTCCGCCGCCGGGCAGCACCAGCACGAGGAAGAAGTCGGTCATGTCGGCAACCGCGACTTCCGATTGGCCGACGCCCACGGTCTCGACCAGGATCACGTCGTAGCCCGCAGCCTCGCACAGCAGCATGGTCTCGCGCGTCTTGGCGGCGACGCCGCCGAGCGTGCCGGAAGCAGGCGAAGGGCGGATGAAGGCGTTCGGGTCGGTCGCGAGATGCGCCATGCGGGTCTTGTCGGCGAGGATCGAGCCGCCGGTGCGCCGCGACGATGGATCGACCGCCAGCACCGCCACCTTGTGGCCTTGCCGCGTCAGCATCGAACCTAGCGCGTCGATAGTGGTCGACTTGCCGACGCCGGGGGAGCCGGTGATGCCGACGCGCACCGCGTTGCCGGTCGCTCCGAGCAATTTCTGCGTCAGTGTCGCGGCAGTGCTGCGGTGATCGGCGCGCTTGCTCTCGATCAGCGTGATGGCGCGCGACAGCACGGTGCGGTCGCCGGCGCGGATACCTGCGGCCAGGCGCTCGACGTCAGGAACGGGGGAGGGCGAAGCCATGCTGTCTCATCGGCGGGTGGGCGCGGGGCGTCAAGTCAGTGTTCCATAAGCAAAACGAGTCCGGCACCCGCATGCGGTTTTGCGGCGGTGGCGCGCGCGAAGGCCAGCACCGCCTCGCGGCTCGTTACCCGACAGGCTGCGCCGGGCGGTTTTTCACAGAACTTGCTTTGCGTCGCTGCGTCGGCATCGCTCTCGTCGACCACGGCCACCAGATAAACGCCATCGGCGAGCTTGCGCGCAATGCCATATTCCACCGGCTTGCCGGCGCTCAGCGTTTGCACGATGAGGTCTGAGCCCTCGATGGCGTGGAGCGTGAACGGACCGATATCCTTGGCGCCGCGGCCGATCGGGACGTAGCGACCGTCCTGCCAGCGGAACGTTTTCGCGCTCGGCTCGCGCGCGGTCCCATCGCGTAAGACGTAAAAGAGCAAGTGCGGTTCCTTGCCGAGGAGCGGCTGGCCGTCGGTCAGGATCGGCCCATCGGACGAAATGCAGCCGGTCAGGAGCGCGAAGCTTGCGAGCGCAAGCCCGAGAGAAGGCAAATGTGGCGCACGCCGCCGCGCTGAAATTTTGTTCATGGTGCCTGCGCAATAACCTGAAAAAATTGAGAATGATTCCAGATAGTCTACACCGGCGCCGATGTTTCTGTGCGGTAATTTAGTGGATCGCAACCACACTGGCGGTAAGAAATCTGCAACGCCTGGAATAGCGTCTTTCTGAATTGACAATCGAAGTCGGTCAGAGCACCGCCAACATTGGTCTTGGAAAGACCGCGTTGTGGTCGAACTCAGGCCGTATCGCGCCATTGACATCGCGCTCAGCCACGGGCGCGGCGGCGCATGCCGTGCTTCCACCGATGGTACGGGAGATCACGATGACCTGGGACGAGATCGAGGGCAATTGGCTGCACTTCAAAGGCAAGCTGCGGCACAACTGGGCCAAGCTCACCGACGAAGACATCACCCGCATCAACGGCCGCCGCGACGAGCTCGCGGCCCGGCTGCAGGAGCGCTACGGCTTTGCCCGATCGGAGGCCGAGCGCGAGATCGGCGCCTGGATCCGCTCGCAGCGCCACGCGGCAGCGTAGCAACTCTTACGGCAAAATCGCGAACGCCCGCGCCGGGAAGCCGAGACCTTTTTCCACCTTCGGCCAGGTCACCACGACGACCGCGCCGGTCGCGGGCACTTTGTCCAGGTTGGCCATGACCTCGATCTGATAATGGCCGTGCTGGAGGATGTAGGTCTCCGAATCCATCTTGTCGGTGGTGTCGGTGTCCATGGCCTCGTGGCCGGTCGCGGTCACGCCGCGCTGTTCGTAGAGATATTTGATGGTCTCGAACGCCCAGGCCGGAAACGGCTGGCGCTTGAAGCGCTCGGGGTTGGAGTCCCAGTCCTTGTACATGTCGGTGCGCAATGCCACGAACGCGCCTTTTGGCACCCGACCATGCGTGCGTTCCCATGCTTTCAGGTCGGCCATTGAGAACGCATGGTTCGGGTCCTTGCCGAGATAGGGCGTGTCGTCGAGCACCACGAGCGGCAGGATCATCTGCTTGAGCGGAATTTTATCCATGGTGATGCCGTCCGGCGCAAAATGCGCCGGCGGATCGACATGGGTGCCGTATTGCCCGACCATCTCGTAGAACGTGGTGCGGAAGCCGTCCTTGGCGATGGTGTAGGGCTCGTGCGTCTTCGGATCCGCGGCGGGCGAGAATTTGGCCTGGCCGAAACCCGACCAGACCGGCGTTTCCGGGCCAAAGCTGTGGGTGAGGTCGACGAAGGTTTTGGTGGCGATGATGCGATAGGCGGTCGCCAGGTCCGATTGATCCCTTGCCTGCGCTGGCGCGGCGACGGTCAATGCGGCGCAGATCGCACCGATCGGTAGCAAAGCAATACGAACCATCATTGAACCACTCCCCTCTATGGCGATCGGGCTTCTCGATCCCGCCGTCATTGCGAGGAGCGAAGCGACGAAGCAATCCAGGCGGAGCCTCAGCACTGGATTGCTTCGCTCCGCTCGCAATGACGGTTTAGGCATCCGGCAGCGGAATGAACTCTGTTGTGTCGCCCGGCACGATATCGAAGCGGCCGGCCTTCCAGTCGGCCTTGGCGGCCTCGATGCGTTCCTTGCGGGAGGAAACAAAATTCCACCAGATGTGGCGCGGCCCGTCCATGGCGGCGCCGCCGACCACGACGAAGTGGGCGTCGCTCGCCGCCCGGATCGCCACCGGATCGCCGGGCTTGAGCACCAAGAGCCGCTCCGGCCCATGACGGTCGCCGCCGATCTCGATCTCGCCGCCGAGCACATAGACGGCGCGCTCTTCGTGAGCGGCGTCGAGCGGCATCGTGGCGCCGGCTTTGAGGTGGGCCTCGGCGAACAATGTGTCCCACGAGGTCACGACCGGGGAGCGCAGGCCGTGCAGCGTGCCGGCGACCACGCGCAGCGCCAGGCCGTTATCGCTGAGCGCGGGGATGTCGGCGGCGGCAGTGTGGGCGAAGGCCGGCGCCGTCTCCTCATCTTGCATCGGCAGCGCCACCCACAGCTGCAAACCGTGCAGCGGCTCGCCGCCATCGCGGTGGTCGGCGGCAGTGCGCTCGGAATGCACGATGCCGCGGCCGGCGGTCATCCAGTTCACCGCGCCCGGCCGGATCGGCATCGCGGTGCCAAGACTGTCGCGATGCACGATCTCGCCGTCGAACAGGTAGGTGACGGTGGCAAGCCCGATATGCGGGTGCGGCCGCACGTCGACGCCGTCGCCGGCCTTGAACACCGCCGGGCCGAAATGATCGAAGAAGATGAACGGCCCGACCATGCGCGAGCGCCCCGACGGCAGCGCGCGATGCACCTGGAAGCCGCCGAGATCGACCGAGCGCGGCACGATCAGCTGCTCGATGGCGTCGCTCGTTTGGGCATCGCCGAGGCTCGGGTCCTTGCCGGGGAAAAAGCTCATGACGCTCTCCTCGTAGCCAGATGACCAGTCTCCGCCAAGCCTAGAAGCTGCCGGCGGAGCCTGCCAAGTCACGATTGCTTTAGCGGCAAATCGGGCGCGCCGTCAGCGCCGCGGTTTGGCCTTGGCCACCAGGTCGGCGATGAAGCGCGGCTGGGCGAAGGCGGCAACGTGGTGCTCGGGCGTCCAATACTTGGTGGTGAAGCTGCCGGCCTTGCGGTAGCGCGCCGCGATGGTCTTGGCCGGCGTGACGCGCAGCGCCTTGTTGTCGCTGGCAAAGCCGATCGCCATATGGCCGCCGACATAGACCGGGATGGCGGCGACATAGCAGGTGGCGTCGGCGAACAGTTTGCGGAATTTCGACATGGTCGAGGTCAGCTCGTTCTTCTGGAAGAACGGCACGCCGTTTTGCGTCACCAGGACGCCGCCTTTTTTCATGCAGCGCCGGCAGCCGCGATAAAACTTCTCGCCGAACAGGATCTTGCCCGGCCCCTGCGGGTCGGTGGAATCGACGATGATGACGTCGAAGCGGCGGTCGGTCTTGGCGACGTATTTGGCGCCGTCGTCGATGACGCTTTCGAAGCGCTTGTCGGCGAATACCGGGCCGGTGAATTCGGGGAAATGCTCCTTGGCGAATTCGACCACCTTGGCGTCGATCTCGACCTGGGTCAGGCGCTTGACCGTCTTGTGCTTGAGCACTTCTTCGGCAATGCCGCAATCGCCGCCGCCGATGATCAGCACCTCTTGGGCGTTACCGTGGGCGAACAGCGGCACATGCGACATCATCTCCTGGTAGATGAACTCGTCGCGCTTGGAGATCTGGGTGGCGCCGTCGAGCATCAGCATTTTGCCGAAATACTGCTGCTCGAACAGGATGAGGTGCTGATGCTCGGTGTGCAGCTCGTAGAGCACCTTGTCGACCTCGAAGGTCATGCGGAAGCCGAGATCGTCGAACAGCGTCTCGGGGATCCAGCGTTTGTCGGCCATGACACCTCCCAAGCCTTGATGTGAGCAGGTCCTGATGTGACCAGGTCTTGATGTGAGCAAGCCTTAAAGTGAGATAAAGCGCACAAGGAAACGGCCGGGACCTGGCCCGGCCGCTTGATCGTCGCAGATTCGCTTCCGCGCTTTAAGCGGGCGCCTAAGCGTCTTGGCCGCGCAGCAGCTCGTTGACGCCGACCCGCTTGGCCGAGAAGGCTTCGCGCAGCACCGGGATGCAGGCGTCGGGATTGGCCGAGCCGCACATGAACACGTCGAGCGCGGCATAGCCGACTTCCGGCCAGGTGTGGATCGAGATGTGGCTCTCCGCCAGCACCGCCACGCCGGAGACGCCGCTCGGCTGGAAGTGGTGCAGGTGGATGTGCAACAGCGTCGCCTTGGCGGCATCGACGCAGCGCCGAAGCGTCGCCTCGATGTGGTCGATGTCGTCGAGCCGTGTGGCGCCGTGCAGGTCGACGATCAGATGCGCGCCGGCGCAACGCACGCCATTGCGGACCGCGAAATGATCGTAGCGCTCGTCCACCGGCGGCGGCGCGACTTTGAGTTTGGCTTTTCTTGCTTCCGTTCGGGCGGTGCCTGGAGCCCCCAAGCCCTTCACCGATCGCAAGAGGGCATTCTGTGCCATGCTTCCTCTCCAACCAGAGACCAGAACCCGAGATGCCGGCGAACCGGCGCCGCGGAATGCGAATGCCGCCCGATCAGTCCACGCGAGCTGACCAACAGCGGCAAATTCCCCACATAAATGCAATCAGCGGGGAGTCAAGAAGATTCTGCAAGAAAACCTTTAATGCTTCGTCTCGTTCCACAGTTCGCGGCGCGTCGAGACGCGCTGGCGACGCCGCGGCGCGCGTCGCAGAAGCGCTCGCGCCGACTTGCGGACGCCGCGACGCTCGCTAAGCTCGCTCACGGCAAAGTCAGAACCAAAAATGGATGACGAGGGATGGACACGAGCTTCGCACGAGCGCATTCGATAGCGCAGAAACCGTTGCGGCACAGCGCTTTTCGCGTTTGCGCCTGTTGTCGGCCGATGGCGCTTCCGGCAAATCCGGCGCGGCGGAATTTTCTCGGCGGCGGCCTCGCCGCGCTCGGTCTCGGCGCCTCGGCGGTGCCAGCAGGCGCTCAAGCGGCGCCGGAGAAGACACGCATCGACGTCCACCATCACTATGTTCCGCCGGTGCAAGGCGCGGCGATGGCGAAGCACGGCGGTCAGGCGCCCAAATGGACGGTGCAGTCGTCGCTCGCCGACATGGACAAGGCCGGCGTGACCACCGCCGTGCTGTCGCTGCCGCCGCCCGGCGTGTGGTTCGGCGACGTCGAGGAGGGACGCTCGCTGGCGCGCGCCTGCAACGAGTACGGGGCGCAGCTCCGCAAGGACAATCCCGGCCGCTTCGGATTGTTCGCCGCCATTCCGCTGCCCGATACCGAAGGCTCGCTGCGCGAGATCGCCTATGCCCTCGATGTGCTCAAAGCCGACGGCATCGGCCTGATCACCAGCTACGGCGAAAAATATCTGGGCGACGAGGCTTTTGTGCCGGTGTTCGAGGAGCTCAATCGGCGTAACGCCATGGTCTATACCCATCCGGTCAATCCGGCCTGTTGCAGCCATTTGGCCGATGGCGTCGGGCCGAGCTCGATCGAGTTCGCCACCGACACCACACGCACCATCGCCAGCCTGATCTTCGGCAAGGCCGGCACCGCGTTCCGCTGCCCCGACGTCCGGTTCATCTGGTCGCACTCCGGCGGCACGCTGCCGTTCCTGATCGGCCGGTTCATCCGCGAGCAGGTGGTCAGGAAGGATCCGCGCATGCCGGACGGGCCGGAGCCGGTCGTGCGCAAATACTTCTACGAGATCGCCCAGGGCAATGAGCCCGGCCAGTTCGCGGCGCTGCTGAAGCTCGTGCCGGTGTCGCAGCTCATGTTCGGCTCCGACTATCCCTATCGCGAAGCCATCGAGGCGGCGAACGGGTTGCGCGCCTATCCGTTCACCGACGCCGAGCGCGCTGCGATCGATCGCGAAACCGCGCTGCGCCTGATGCCGGGGCTCGCCGGCTGACGGTATCCGGCGGTGCACCGCACCATCCGCGGGCCACATTTTCGCCCGCGGATGCTCATAAGTGATGGCGACACGGGGTGGCCGAAGCAGATATAAGCCGGCCACGTTGACCCGCCGGGCAAGGGCGGGAGAGAAAGGGAGAACGACTATGATGCGCAGTCTGGGAGCTGGGGTGCTGTTGGCGTTGTCGGCTTTGCTGCCGGCGCAGCAGGCGGCGGCGCAGGATCCGCTGGCCGGCGCGATCGTCGGCGGCGCGCTGGGCGGCATTATCGGCGGCGCAGCGGGCCGCGGTGCGGGCGGCGCCTTTGCCGGGGCAGCGATCGGAGCTGCGACCGGCGCCATCATTGCCGGCGAAGCGCAGCGGCGCGCCGGCGGCTATTACTGGTGGCACGGCGGCTGCTACTACCAATATCCGAACGGCGCCTGGGTGCAGATCGCGCCGAATTATTGCAGCTACTGAGCCGCCGTAGCCGTCGGCGCGCTCTAGCCGCTGACGGCGACCGCCTGCGGGATCGCCGGCGCCGCCGGCTTCTTGGCGCGGGTGCGGAAGAAGCCGAGCACGCGTTTGGCGGTCTCGGGCTGCAAGCGGTTGAAGCTCATCAGCGCCCGTTCGAGATCTTCGGTCGACATGCCGCGATCGGCGGCGCGCAACAGCAGCACGGCCTTGGTCGTGGTCGACGACAGGCCCGCGACTTTGGCCAAGATCAGCACGATCTCGGCGCCGGGATCGAGCAGCGCGCGCTCGACCACGTCGATCGGCGTGTCGCACAGGAGCGACAGCGCAATGGCGGTTTCCTCGAACTTGCGGTCGCGCGCATATTGGTAGATCTCGGACTCGCCGATGCGGCGGATGCGGTTCTGCCGCGCCACCGCCGCGTCGGCGGCGGCAAACGCCGGCGAGGAATTGCGGATCTCGTCGCGCATGCCGCCGACCACTTCGGCCATGACGCCGTCGATCGTCGTCGCGGCTTGCGGGTTCTCGGCGGCCAGCCGCGCGCGCACCGCGCTCGAGGCTTTTTCCAGAAGCATCAGGAAATGCGGCCGCGGAATGTCGCCGCGCATGCCGACTTCGCTCGCCAGCGCATCGTCGCCGTGCGAGCGGCTGACCAGGGCGCGGAAGCCGGCATCGGAGAAGCGGGCGCCGCGGTTCTTCACCACCGCATGCACCACGTCGCGGTCGCCGCGCTCGACCAGGATGTCGGTTATGGCTTCGCTGAGCGCGTCGCGCTGGGTGATGGCGTAAAGGTGCTGCTGGCTCTTGCTGTTGGCGGTGGTGACGAGGGTGTGTTCGCTGAGTCGTGCCGACCGGGTCAGCACCGGGCGCGCGACTTCGATGTCGTCGTCGGCGGCGAGGAGCTGGATGACGTTCGACGGCGCGTTGGCAATCGGTGCCAGGCGCTGGGCGAGCTTGGCCCGCGCCTTGGCCTCGATCTTGACCATCAGCCGCGCCATGACGTCGTCGAATACGCCGATCTGGTTCTCGGAAAAGTGCGGCGCGCCGTTGATGAAGAGATCGGTGACGCTGGTCAGGATCTCGATGCCGCGCGTACTCGGGCCGGTGGCCAGCGTCGTTTCGAGCTCGTCAAGGAGGGAGAGAGTTCCGTTCATGCGCTACGCCGCCACGCCATTGAATTACCGTTGAGAATGCCGCGCCAGCGGTGAACAAACCGTTCTCCGCGGCGGCTGGGTGGCGCAGCTTGCGGTTAACGAAAGATGAATTGCGCCTCTGCCCCATTTCCGTACCGCAACCGCGCGGGCTTGCCGCAACCGACACGTTATCGCCGGCCGAAGGCGCCCATGCGGTTGTACACCTCGGCGGGAACGCGATAGTCGCGGATGACCGGCCGCGGATCGCGCAAGCCGAACGCCTCGCGCTGGACCATGAAGCACCACAGCGCGTCGCTGGCGTCGCGGACGAGGCGCGCGCGAGCCGCGTCCTTGGCGCCGGAGTCCTTGGCGCCATGGCTGCGGTCGTATTCGGCGAGCGCGGCCAGCGCCGCTTCGAGCGCGCGTCCCATGCGGCCGAGCGCCGAAACTTGCTCTTGCGCAATCTCGTAGTCGAGCGCGGCGATGCGTGCCGTTCGCGAACTTGAACTGGCTTGCGGTGGGCGTAAAGTCATACCATCAAGATAATAAATCCCGTCATCGCTGTGGAGGATATCATGCGAAGACTTGTTGTCGGCAGAAGACTTGTCGTCGCCGTCCTGTCGATCTTTGCGTTGGCGGGCGCGATCCGCAATGCCGCGGCCGAGGATACGCTTAAGGTCGCCATCCCGCAGAAGGGCGCCTGGGACGCCGGCATCGCCGAGCTCGGCCAGCGTGGCGGCATCTTCAAGAAGCATGGGCTCAATCTCGACGTCCTCTATACGACCGCCGGGCCGGAATCGATCCAGGCCATGATCGGCGGCAGTATCGACGTCGCGGTTGCGTCTGGCGTGTCGGCGGCGATCGGCACCTTCGGCAAGGGCGCGCCGATCCGCATCATTTCCAGCGAAATGACCGGCGCTCCGGATCTGTATTGGTACGTGCCGGCGGATTCGCCGATCAAGACCATCCAGGATTTCAACGACAAGACGGTCGCCTATTCGGCAGTCGGCTCGTCGAGCCACGGCTCGCTGCTCGCGTTGATCGCGCAATATCACCTGACCGCAAAGCCGACCGCGACCGGCAATATCGCATCCACCATCACGCAGACCATGACCAAACAGGTCGACGTCGGCTTCGGCGCGGCGCCGTTCGGCCTCGATCTGGTCGAGGCCGGCAAGGCGCGCATCATCGCCTCCGGCAACGACGTCACGGCGCTGCGCACCCGCGCGGTGCGCGTCAATCTCACCGGCGCGGTCACCTTGCAGAACCGCAAGGACGCCATCGTGCGCTTCATGCAGGCCTATAAGGAGACCGTGGACTGGATGTATTCCAGCCCCGATGCGCTCAAGGCCTACGGCGACTATTCCGGCCTGCCGGCCTCGATCGTGCAGCGGGTGCTCAAGCTCATTCCGAAGGAGGCACTGCAGACCGACCAGGTCATGGGCATCGACGACCTCATGGCCGATGCGGTGACGCAGAAATTCCTCGCAAGCCCGCTGACGCCGGACCAGCTCAAGGAGCTTATTCAGATTCAGAAGTGATTGTTTCCCCTCCCCCTTGTGGGGAGGGGTAGGGGTGGGGTCGAGAGGTTCTATAAAAACGTCGACGCTCTCACTTCACCTCACGACCCCCACCCAACCCTCCCCCACAAGGGGGGAGGGCTACTTACCGCTCCCACGTCACCAGGCTCACCGCCGCCGCGGCGTCGAGATCGCGCCGTGGGCCGGCCTTGAGGCCGTGCCGCATCAGCACGTCCTCGGGCGTGGCAGTCGGCCCGACCTCGTTGAACACCGGCCGGCCGCCGGGGATTTTGGCATTCGCCGCGCGCGACAGGTGAAAGCTGTCGTAGAGCGGCAGGAACATGCTGAACACCTCGGTGCCGCCGATGATGGCGATGACGCCGTCACCGGCGCCGAGTTGTTTGACGGCTTCCTCCAGCGTCGTGCCGGTCGGATTCCAAAGCAGCGAATTGGGGTGTGCCGGATCGGGCGCGGTCGCCGCGATCTGCCGCGAAACGACCAGGCGTTTTCTCCGCGCCGCGCGCGGGCCGCCTTCGTGGGAATGGCGGCCGTGGACGACGACGGCGGCGGCGTCGAGACCGGCCTGGAAGAAGGCCTGGTCGGCGTCGTTGCGGATCGAGGCCGGCATGACGCCGAGCGCGTCGGCGATCATGCCGTCGGCCGAGACGATGACGTAGCCCTCGATGCGATGCAAGGCGTTTGCCTCGCGCCTAGAACACCGCGAGGTATTTCAACAGCGAGATGATGCCAAGCACAATGACCACCACGCGCACGATCTGCTTGGCGCGGCCGTCCATCGGCAGCATGTTGACGAGATAAAGGATGAGGATGACGACGACAAAAGTGATCAATGCGCCGATGAGAACGTTCATGGAATCCTCCGCGTGAAATGCTATGCGAGAAAAACGTCCCGCGCCCCGCCGATGCGAGCGATAATTGTTAGCACTCTTGATGCATCAAGTCATGACGCGGTGCCGAATACGCGACGCCCTAACGCGCACGCAACAACGCCCGATCGCTGTTCCGGTTCCGCGCGCGCCGTGCGGCGGTTATTTTCACCCGCCGGGTTTTCGCCCTATACTCGCCCGATCGAGGAGTCGACCATGCCCGAGCCCGCAAGCCTGATCATGCTGCAATTCCTCGCCTGGGTGGCGGACCGGCCGCGGACCTACGCGGCGACCATGGAGGCCTGGCACAGCACCTGTCCGCGGCTGTCGGTCTGGGAGGACGCGATCATCGACGGGCTGGTGCGCATCGACAACGAGGCCGGCCGCCCGGTCCGGCTGACGTCGCGCGGCAGCGCCATCTTGGAAGAATCACGCGCCCACGCGGGCTGAAGAGCGCCCCGGAATGGCGGGCCGCGCGGCCTACTCGCGGCCGAGCTCTTTGGCCACCGCGTCGACCACGCGCGCTTCCATCGGCTCGACCGCGGTCGGAAACACGGCGGCGATATGGCCGTCGCGGCCGACCAGATATTTGTGGAAATTCCACTTCGGTGTTTCCAGCGGCCGCTCGCCCGCCGCCCATTTGTAGAACGGGTGCGCGTTCGGGCCGACGACCTCGGCCTTGGCGGCAAGCGGGAAGGTGACGCCGTATTCGTGGTTCGCGGTCTCGGTGATTTCCGCAACGCCGCCGGGCTCCTGGCCGCCGAAATCGTTCGACGGCACGCCGACCATGATCAGCCCGCGTTCGTGGAAGCGTTTATAGAGCTGCTCCAGCCCGGCATATTGCGGCGTGTATCCGCACAGCGAGGCGGTGTTGACGACGATGATCGGCTTGCCGGCGAAATCCGACAGGCGAATCGGCTCGCCTTGCAGGCCGGCAAAGGAATACGCGTAAGCGGTGACAGGGCTCATTTGGGTATCTTTGGCGGCATCGTTGGTTGACGCTGCGTGCGCCAGCCTGGGCGTCGCCAGGCTGCCGGCAAGGAGCGCGAGAAGGCTTCTGCGGTCGGTGATCATGGTCAATCTCCCGCCGACATTCTAGCGCGTTTTCCGCCTGGATCGGCTCGGCGCATTTGCTAGGGTCATCAATTATCCGGGAGCAACGTCATGAACGGATCACCGAGCGACGCCCAGGCCAAGGCGCTGGAGTTCGTCAACAGCGCCTCCAGCTATGTTTTGCTGGCGACCATCGCGCTCTTGGCCTGGGTGGCGTCCGGCGTGGAGTTTTCCAACGACGGCTTGCGCGTCGCATCGATGACGTGCCTGACGCTGTCGGTCGTGTTCGGCGTCGCCACGCTGGCGCTCATTCCGCTGGTGCAGGAGGCGCGGCGGCCGGGTCAGTCGAACTTCGAGGTCGAAGCGCGCTTCATGCTGCTCGGCCAGCGCGGCGCGCGGCTGAAATCGGCGCTGCTGCCGCAATATCTGTTGTTGCTCGCCGGCCTCATCGTCTACGTCATCGGCATGATGAATTGAAAAGCGCTGCCGCGCGATCGGGTCGGGCCAATCGATTGGCGCGCTGGACCTACGGCGCCCGATAAGCACCGAGCATCTTGTCATCGCCGTCAAACCGTATCATGGTCGGGCTGGGTTGAATGAGGGGGCGTGGCAATGAGGCTCGCAAAATCGGGTTTAACCGTTCTTTTCTTCGCATTCGTGGCGCTGTGCATCGGCTCGGCTGACGGGCAGGCCCAGACGTTTAGCCTCAAAGTGTGCAACACCAGCAAAGTGTCGGCGTCGGTCGCCATTTCGAATCTGGTGGCCGTCGGCGACAAGCGGTTCGAGGTCCAGGGCTGGTGGACTGTCGCTTCGGGCGATTGCGACACGCTCGGCACCTTCCCCCAAGGGTGGTTCTATATTTATGCCGAGCAAACCAATACCGGACAGGAAGTCTGGGAGGGCGATTTTCCGCTCTGCGTCGAGTTTCCCGGGCCGTTCGATCGCGTCAATACAGCCGGCACCACCTGCACCGCGGACAATTTGAAACAGTTCACCTCCGAACTGGTCCCGAGCACCACCGGCACGTTCACCTATACGTTGCGCTGACCGCTGCCGCTCCGCGGACTCCGCGGAAGGCCTGGCCATTGAAACGACGAAACCGACCTGGTCCCCAAGGGACCGGTCGGTTCCTGCTCAAACAGCAGCGCCCGCGCTACATGACCTTGTGGGCGACTGTGGGCTTGTGCGACACGGTGGTGCCGCTCGCGGTTCCCGCCGTGTGCTTTTTCGCCCAATGACGGCGGTGGGCTTCGACCTTCTTGTGCGTCGACTCGGATGATGGCGCCGACGTATTGGCGTCAGCCTTGGGATAGGTGTCAGCCGCCTTGGGTGGAGTTTGGGCCAAAGCCGGCACGGCGAGGAGCAAGGCGAAGCCGGCGATTGGTGCTGCCATCGCTGCGATCTTCTTCGAAAGGCTCATTCGAAACTCCTTTTAGGAATTTGGCTGTTCATCCGACATCACGCGGCACCGCTTTCGCCGCTGCATGTACCGCCCAGCGCAGCGCCTACCGGCACAGTATGGCACAAAATGGTCTAACGTCGAGAGAGTGGGCGCCGGATTCCGTCCTCATCGACGTCCATCTTTTTTCGAACGGGTCTCTAGCTCAGCGGCTTGCCGGGCTGCGGCGGGATATCGAACACGTTGAGCACCAGGCCGATCATGCCGTAGAGGCCGGAGCAGGTGACGGCTTCGATGACGCCGTCGAGCCCGAACGCCGCTTTGGCGCGCTCGAGCATCGCGGCGCTGACGGTCTTGTTCGCCAAAAGCTCGGTGACGAAATCGTAGATCAGGCGCTCGTCGTCGCGCTTGAAGTCCGGCCGTTTCCTGGCGCGGATGGCGTCGATGACGTCTTGCGTGATGCCTTCTTTCAATGCGTGCGGCTCGTGCACCGACCAGGCATATTGCACCGTGGCGCTGCGGCACAGCATCAGGATGATGAGCTCGATGAGGCGGCGGCCGAGCTTTGGATTGCTGCGGTAGTAGTTGACCAGACGGTCGGCCGGCTCGGCGATGTCGGGAGTGTGGATCAGCACCGAGAACGGCCCGGTCAAGGTGTTGCGCGGCCGCGATTTCAAAAAGTCGTCGTGGAGCTGTTGCTGGCGCGGCGAGAGATCGTCGCGTTTGACGTCGGCAATGCGGGCCATTTGCTTTTCCTTATTTCAATTCAGCGGAGCCATCGCCGCGGACCGCGGCGACGTAGCGTGCGACCGAGCGCTTGACCACGTCCTTGCCGCCGCGCGGGATCGTGCGGTCGAACCAGGCGCCGTGGATGACGTCGTATTGGTAAGGCTCGAGCAGCGCGCCGATGCGTTCCACCGCGGGCGCCGACAGCGGGATCATGTTCGGGTAGCTACGCATGAAGGTGACGAATTTGCGGTCGGGAATCACCTGCACGATGTCGCCGGAGAGCAGCGCGCCGCGGCCGTCGCCGCCTTGCGCCCAGTGCAGCACCGTGCCGCCGGCAAAATGGCCGCCGGCGCAGATCAGCGTCACGCCGTCGGCCAGTGCAAGCGTATCGCCGTCCCAGAATTTGATCGCCGGATCGGGCCGCATCACCCATTGCCGGTCGGCGGCATGAAGATGGATCGGCGCATCGAAGGCGTGAGCCCATTCGACCATCGACGAATAATAATGCGGGTGCGAAATGGCGATGCCGCAGAGCCCGCCGAGGCCTTTGACGATTTCCTTGGTAGCGTCGTCGAGCAGCGAAATGCAGTCCCACAGCACGTTGCCTTTGGCAGTGCGCAAAAGCAGCGCGCGCTGGCCGATGGCAAAAGCCGGCACCGTGCCGATGCCGATCAAGCCCGGCTCGTGCTGGCGAAACGTATTGGTATAGCGCCGCGCCAGCGCCTCGTGGGTGGTCCAGACCTGGCCCGACGGCGGCACGAACTGGCGCTCTTCGTCGCAAATTGGACAGCGCGCCGGCTCCGTGTCGGAGGGCGTGAACTGCGTGCCGCAAGTGTTGCAGATGAAAGCCGGCATCGGCGGATCGGACATGAAAAACGCGGCGCTCGCAAGCGCCGCGCTTTGTCTCGATCGGGCTCGATCAGGTTAGCACGCCGTATTTCTTGAACCAGGCGGTCATGCGCTTCCAAGCATCCTCGGCCGCTTCCTTGCGGTAGCTCGGCCGGTAATCGGCGACAAAACCGTGCGGTGCGCCGGGATATTCATGAAATTCCGCGGTCTTGCCGGCAGCCTTCAACGCAGCCTCCATCTGCTGCACCTGCTCGACCTTGATGCCGGCGTCTTCCTCGCCGTAGAGACCGAGCACGGGCTCCTTCACTTCCGGGGCCAGATCGATCGAGCTCTTTGGCGCGGCGTCGCTCTTGTCGATCAGCGTGCCGTAGAACGCGACGCCTGCCTTCAGGTTGGGATTGTGCGTCGAGTAGTGCCACACGTTACGGCCGCCGCGGCAGAAGCCGATGATGCCGAGCTTGTTGGTGTCGCCGCCTTGCGACTTGGCCCAGGCCACGGTGGCGTCGAGATCGGCGAACAGCTCGGTGTCGGTCTTGGCGTTGACGATCGGGAAGATCTTCGGCATTTCTTCGATCTTGGTCAGGTCGACGCCGCCTGTTTCGGAACGGAAGTAATAATTCGGCGCGATGGCGAAGGCGCCGAGATGACCGACGCGGCGCGTAATGTCCTTGACCCATTCGTGCAGGCCGAAGATTTCCATGCAGACAAGGATGACCGGCGGATTTTGCACGTTGGCCGGGCGCGCGAAATAGACCGGCATGTTGCCGCCCGTGACCGCGACGTCGGCCATGCCGGCTTTCAGTCCATTGGTGTCGGTCTGGATGGCGTCGGCGCGCACCGGGCCGGCGGCGAGCGTGTAGCCCGCGGCCGCGGCGGCGGAACTCGACATAAAACCGCGCCGCGACAATGGCGGCATGACCTTAGACAGCCCGACGATGTCGGATGGCAGATTTTGCATGTTCATTGGGGGGATCCTCCCGCTTCTGTTGGAACGGCTGTTATGCCTGCAAGAATAGTATGACGGCAGCGCGACGTATAGGCGGCGCCGTGCGCCCCCTAAGAACACCGCAAGCGGCATTTGCATTCCGGCCGGCATGCGTCTATTTGGAATTCAAACGAGGGTTTGAAAAATGGCGCAATCATGACGCGGCCGTCCGACGTTACCCGCGAGCGGATCATGAAGGCGGCGGAACGGCTGTTCGCCGAGCGCGGTTACGATGCCACCTCGATCCGCGCCATCGTCGCCAAGGCCCGCGTCAACCAGGCGGCGATCAATTACCATTTCGACGGCAAGGACGGGCTTTATCGCGAGGTTTTGCGCGCCGCGTTCCAGGCGCTGACCGAGCAGCAGCTCGAACATGCCGACGAGATGAAGGCGATGTCGCGTGAGGCGGCGCTGGCCGAGTTCATCCGCCGCCAGCTCCGCCCGCTGTTGGGCCGCGACGAGTACAGCCGGCACATGCGCATTCTCAATTGGGAGACGGTGCGGCCGACCGCGGTGTTCCGCAAATTGCTCAGCGAGGAGGCTGCCCCCTTCATGGGCCTGGCCGTGGAACTCGTGCGCCGGTTCCAGCCCGAGGCGGATCAGCGCACTTTGGTGGCGGCCGCCGTGTGGCTGCTCGGCCAATGCAGCGTTTTCCTGCGCAATCGCGAGCAGTTAGCCGACCCGCCGCTGGGCCTGGTGCTCGACGAGAATAGCGTCGAATGGCTTGCCCAGACGGTCAGCCGTTGGGCAACCGGCGGTCTCGGCCGGCGGGCTTGAGCTTGGTAGGGGCCGAAAAATAGGGGGGACTGCCGCAAAAATTCCTTTTTCTCGGCCTGCCGCCGCCCAGAACGGATGTTTGAAATTCAACCGACCGTTTGAAAAACGGGATGGTCAGAGGGACGGGATCATGCAGCACCAAGCGACCCAGTCGACCGGACTTGTGAAGTATGTAGCGCAGACGAACTTGGCGCAGACCAATCTGGCGCCGAAAAGCTTGGTGCCGCATCACGACGCGCCCTTGCTCAAGCGGTTCATCGGCAAGCTCGTCGTCGACGTTTTGCCGGCGACTTTCGTCAGCGTGCTCGGCGGCGTCATCATCGCCCAATACCAGCTCAACCACGTCGCGGCGTCGCATCCGGCGACCGAGCAGGTGGTGCCGGCTTCGGCGGAAATGATGCAGCTCGTGCGTGACGAGCATGCGGTCATCATCGACTATCTCAAGACCCAGTTGGCAGCCGAGAAGAACCGGCACGCCGCGGAAGATGCCGCGGTCGCCGACGCCCGCCTGGCCGCGACCGAACCGCCGGCGCCGGCCGCAGCCCCGCTTCCGGCGCCGCGTGCCGTCGCCGCGGCGGTCATAGCCAAGCCGGTCCCGGCGCGGACCAAGGTGGCGACCGCTCCGGCTCTGCCGCCGCATGCGCCGCTGCAGATCGCGCAGGCCGATCAAGCGGTGAGCGTTGCGCCCATGGCCGATCCAGCGCCCGAATCGAAATCGCTTCTGACCAGGACCATCGAGATCAAGGACCACGTGGTCGGCGTCACGCTGCACGCGGTGTCCGCGATCGGCAGCATACCGTCGTGGATCGCCTCGATGGGCGATCGCGTCGGCGGCTCCGGTACGACCTCGAGCTCCGCCGGACGCATGTTCCCGACCTCGCTGTGACGCCGTGCGCCGGCTGCGCCAGCGCTGCAGATCGACCGGCGTCCCGACGAAATCGCGTTTGCCGACTTCGACGCCGCTATGGCGCAGGATGTCGGTCAGCCGCGCGCCGAGCTCGGCAAAATTGGTTTCCGTATTGGCAAATGTGAGCGGTTCGGCGCCGGCGAGACGCGCGGCGGCGTTGACCGCGTGATCGGTCGCCGCGCTAGCTTTGCGACATTGTGTGGGAATAGCGGCAGGAGGCGACAAACGATCGCCACCAAAGCCTGTTCGACTCCTGTTCGAGAAGGACAACCATCCCGGCTGTTCACAGCGAAGAGGAGCCTTCGATGTGCGACTATAGTCTGCACCATGTCGCCAGCCGACCCGCTACCGTCGGCGACAAGCTGGTCACCACCAGGTTTGTCAACACGCCGACCGGCGGCTTCGCGGCACGCGACGATGCCAATGTCGCGGTCTGCTTGCGTCCCGGTACCGAGCTTGCCTTCAAGCATGACGTCGAATGCGAGGCGGTGCTCGGCATCCTGCCGAGCCGCAAAATCGGTCAGCGTCTGGCGCGCTTCCGGCAAATCAACATGGAGCAACCTTGCGTCCATCACGACGCGCTGGAATTCCCCGACGGTAAGGTCGTCCTGGTGACGCGGCTGCGCGAAGGCCAAGAGGCGACCGTGCTGCAAATGCCGGCGGCGATTCGTGGCGAGCGGGTTGCGGTCGCGGCAAGCGGCGGCGACGAGCCGATGCTGGAGGCGGCGCTCGAGCGCTTGCTGTCGCGCTAGGCTTGCGGAATCGACCAGCGGGCCAATCTAGTCGGGTTCCTTGCGGGGGCCGCGGCGTGAGGCCGGGCTCCCGCCTCTGGCGGCTTTTGCTGGCGGACTTATGCGCCAAGATTTATGCGCCCAGACTTATGCACAACGCGGCACCGCGAAACGGTAAAATACGGGGGCATTGAGGGCTGGGCACGCTTGAATTGATGCCTATTGGCAACAGGTCATAAATTTCGTGTTTACAGTGTCTTGCGACAGAGGCGGATCATGCTAAGCGGAGTCTCTCAAGCAGCGGAACTCGCTCCGCAGTGACGCGTTTTGGCCACTATCGACCGTAGTAATCGGCAGTTGCAGATATCGGGCAGAGCCAACTCACGTTGGTCTAGTTGGGCTTCCTTGGAGGTTGCGATGCGGTTCGCCGGGAATTTTCATCCCGAATGGGGCTACCTTGCCCCCGCACCCAATTTCATGCGCACGGCGCGGGTTGTGGTCGTCGCTACGGCGATCGGGGCTACGGCGGGCGCCGCCGTGGTATTGTCGCTGGCCGAGCGCTCGGCGCCCGGTGCGATGGCCGATGCCGGCAAGACGTTGGTGGTCGTGCATTCGCTGGTGCAGCCGGCTGAAGCCGCCGTGCCCGCTACGGCTCCCATTGCCGCTGTGACGCCGACGCCGGTCATTGCGCCCGTGGCCGCCGCCGTGCCCGCTGCGCCGGTCGCTCCGGCGGCGCCCGCTAAAGTGCAGGCCAGCATTCAACCGAGCGCGCCACCCGTTACCGCCAGTGCGCAGCCGATCGCGCCGCCGCCCACGCCGAGCGAGTCGCGCACAGTGTCGACTTCGGCGGCACCGGCGAGCGTTGCCGCGCTGTCGGAGAGCCCGCCCGTGGCTGAGGCGTCACCGCCGCCTGCGAGCAATGCCGTTCCGCCCGCGCCTTTGGCGCCGCAAAAGGACGCCATCAAAAAGCCCGCCGCGACCGGCCAGCAGCCGCTGCGCGGGCCGCAGCCGGCGTTTGCCGCCGCTCCGAAAAAGAAGCCGGAAGAGCGCGGCCTCGGGCCGGCGTTACGCCGGCTGTTCAGCGCAAACTAAATACGCGATCGCAAGGCTGATAACTTGCGCGCCAGGTGCGGCCGCAATGGCGATGGAAGCGCGCGCCCATACACGCAAGCATCATTGCATTCCACACCGACAACTACAGTCTGTGCGCACATGCGTTTGCCGCGCGAGCAAACAAATAAAAACCGCCCGCCGGGTGTTCGGCGGGCGGCGGTAGGCGAAAATAAGCGACGACGGGCTACTTCCACCAGGCCTTGCACCAGTGGTGCTTCATCGCGTAGGCGCCCTTGGTCTGTGCGACATCCCAGCTCGGCTCGCTGACCCAGAGAACCTGTGAGGTCCCCCAAGGCTTGGCGGTGTGGTCGTACCACGCCCGGCAATTGCCGTTATCCTTGAACTTGACCACGGCGTAGTCGGCGCTCGCAGGCGTCACCGCCGCGAGACCAAGCGCCAGAATGCCAATTCCAAATACCAAACTTCTCATTATCCAGCTCCCTGTTGCTCCCGTTCGGGAGCGTTCCGAAGGCGCGCGGTCGCATTCAGGCAAGCCTGTAGCGGCGACGCACCCGCTATCTGTCGCGTGCGACAGCAGAAAAGTTCATTGACCTGTTTGTCGCCGCCCGGTCAGTGACAGGTCCTGTCAGTTACAGGCTGTCAGTTACACGTCCTGGCGGCGATCGCGGCGTACAGGGCGGAATTGGCCGACGACCAGTCGGGCGTCATGGCGACCTTGGTCCAGTTGACGCCCCAGGGCGTCGCGCCGGCGTCCCGCCAGATCTGGCAATAGCCAGTGTCAAATCGCACGACCGCGTAATCGGCGCGCGCCGGCGTGGCGGCGGCAACGCCCAGCGCCATGAGGCCAACCGCAAATGCAAAATGTTTCATCGTCGGCTCCGTGTTGTGCAGGTCCCTGAACTTGCAGATAATGCGGGCCCGATAACGGGGCAACACCGCCGCTCCGATCAGCGCGTTCGTCGTACAGCCAAAGGAGGATAGTTCATGCCCGAAGTCGTCGTTTATATTCTGGAAGGCCGATCGCTCGAACAGAAGCGCGGCCTGGTGAAGGACATCACCGCAGCCGTGGTGAAGAACGCCGGCACCACGCCCGAGCAGGTCACGGTGTCGCTGGTCGAGACCGCGAAGAACGCGAAGGCCAAGGGCGGCGTGCTGTTCAGCGAGATGCCGGCGCGTTGAGCCGCCGGTACTGCAGCCAATCCACTGTTAACAGGTGGCCGGTGTGCTGTTTGGCACATCGGCCGCCGCCGTTTTTAGCCATACTCTCAAGTGTTGAAATCCGGCAATTATATACTTGACATAGTAGCCGGGACATGAGACAAAGGCGGCACAGAGGGGTAGCCGCCATGTCCGTAGATTTCACGAACCCGATCTTCACCGACGAGGATAAGGCCAGGGAGCATTTAGAAGCCCTCCGGTGGCCGGATGGCGCGTTCTGCCCGCATTGCGGCTCTACCAATGTCCACCGCCTGGAAGGCAAATCTCACCGTCCGGGGCTGTTCCAGTGCAACGGCTGCGCTCAGGCGTTCACCGTGCAGGTCGGCTCGGTAATGGAGCGGTCGCATATCCCGCTGCGCAAATGGGTTCTGGCGTTCTACCTGATGAACTCCAGCAAGAAGGGCATCAGCGCCCATCAGCTCCACCGGATGCTTGGCGTTACCTACAAAACGGCATGGTTCCTTGCTCACCGCGTCCGTGAGGCCATGAAGCCGAGCAACCCGCCGGCGCTAGGAGGCGAGGGCAAGATCGTTGAAGCCGATGAAACGGCGGTCGGCGGCAAGTCCAAGAACCGGGCTTTCCGCAAGAAGCCGATCAAGAAGCAAATCGTTGCTACGCTCGTTGAACGTGGCGGCGGCGCTCGCTCAATTCTTGTGGCCGAAGGCAAACGCGGCCGGGTCAGAGACTTGCGCCCGTTCATGGTTACGAACGCTTCTCGTAAGTCGCGGTTGATGACCGATCAGGACAAAAACTTTGTTCGCATCGGCGAGGAATTTGCAGACCATCAAGCGGTAGATCATCACCGGGCCGAATATGCGCGCGGCGATGTCCACACGAACACGGTCGAAGGGTTCTTTTCGATCTTCAAGAGAGGCGTAATCGGCGTTTATCACCACGTCTCTGACGCCCATCTAAACCGATACCTCGCCGAATTTGATTTTAGATACTCAAACCGCGCCAAGCTTGGCGTGAACGATGGGGAACGTGCGGCGCGCGCCATTAAGGGCGCACAGGGTAAGCGCCTAACGTACCGGCCTGCTAACTAAGGCTCGAACTCGAAAACAGATTGCTAGGCGGTTTTTGGCTTGGCGGAAGCGGCTTTCCGGCGAGGACTCTTAGCCTTTTTGCCGATAGGTTTATGCGGCTTGGGCGGCGTGCTCAGCGCAATGCGAAGGGCTGCATTTGCTCGTCTAGCAGTTTCTTCCGCGCTGTATTCCTCAGAGGGTTTTGCCATGGCGAAAAAATCACCGAAAAAGGGGCTTGATCCGCTTAAGATATTCAAACATGCGACTGGTTTCCACCAGAGTTATTTGAGAATTCTCAATTCTATTCCAAGCGACGCGCCACAGGAGATTAAAGAACAGGACGTTGGCCTTATTTCAATGCCCACCATGGCGCTGTCAGCATTTACAAGTGAACTCTATTTCAAATGCCTCTTGTGTGTTGAAATTGACGAGGTACCCAATGAACACAACCTCAAATTTCTATTTGGTCTGCTTAAAAACGAAACCAAGCGCGAGATTGACGACTTATGGGACATTGATATTCGCCAACCGCATAGGCAACCCATGATCGAGTATATGCGTACATTGCCGAAAGGCGACAAGGTCAAATTAGACCTGCGGTATGCCCTCGATGTCGGTGCCGATTCGTTTATGGACCTCAGGTATTTCTATGAACGAGAGCAAGTTTATTTCCTGCTTACCGATTTTCCTACAATCCTTCGGAAGGTCATTCTGAGGCGGTTTCCTGGGTGGGAATCGGCCCTTCCCAAACCGTCCATAGACCTAACTCGTTGAAGGCAAATACGGCGCGACGTGCCCGCGTGCCATTTGCCGGCACATAGTCGATGAGGAGGCCGCCACCCTCGATTCCCTCCTCATCGGTACTACCAATCCGCACGATTGTTGCCCCGCGCATCCCTCGCAAAAGCACCTCCCCACCTTCCGGCGCGTACAATGCGTGCGGGAAGGCTTCCACGATTTTCAACCCAACATAATCCACAAGAACCCTCCTTTAGGGAGGGCGATCAGCTACTTGACACCTAACCTCAGCGTCGGCCTGTCGGATCAGGCGATTATGCCGCGCCGCACTCTATGTCAAGTATATAATCGCCTGAAATCCTTGTGAGTGCACTGCACAATTTCCTTGTTGCAATGCGGCAAATCGCTGATAATACGTCTTGTATGCCAGGGTTTGAATGCCAGGGGTCATAAGCAAGCCCGAAAACAAAAAAGGTGGCACATGAGCGACATATGGGACACGAAGGATGGCCGGCGCCGGGTGCGGCGCGACCCGCCGACGGTCGAGGAAGCGGTACAGGCCGCCCAGGGCCTGACCGATGAGCTCAGCGAGCAGATCGAAATCGTGGCGTCGCTGATGGATGTGTCCAGCGATGAGGCCCGCGGCGCCGTGCTGCGCCTGGGCCAGCGCAAGGACGTCAACCGTTTCACCATCGCCGGGCGGGCCGGCTCGCCGCGTGCGGTCGTGGTCGAGCGCATTACGCGGCGCCCGCTGCGCACCGGATCGATCGGGCGCTGATAAGCGCGCCCGCTATCTTTTGCCGGGATCGGAGATCATGCCCTTGGCCACCAGGCGGTGCCAGATGAAAAGCACGACGATCGCGCCGATCACCGAAGTGATCAGTCCCGCGCCCTGATCCGGGCCGTAGTGTCCGATCGCCTGACCGATCCAGGTCGCCAGGAACGCGCCGGCGATCCCCAAGAGCGTTGTCAGAATGAAGCCCGACGGATTGTTCGGCCCCGGCGCCAGGAAGCGCGCGATAAGGCCGGCGATGAAGCCGATGATAACGGTCCAAAGAATACCCATGACGACCCTCGCAATGTTTGACGCGTGATACTCGCACGGAAGCGGCGGGGAACGCTACCGCGTCGGATCCGGAGGGAGCGACGCTGCGGCGGCTGGGATGGGGCGGCCGGATGAATTATGCTGCCACGCTTTGTCATCGCGCATGACCGGGTCTGCAATGACCAAAACCATCGAAAAGCCGCGCACCAAGGTCAAGACGAAGACGCAGCGGCCGCCGCTGTACAAAGTCATCTTGCTCAACGACGACTACACGCCGCGCGAGTTCGTCGTGCAGGTGCTCAAGGCGGTGTTCCGCATGAACGCCGATCAGGCCTATCGGGTGATGATGACGGCGCACCGCCGCGGCGCCTGCGTCATCGCGGTCTATACCCGCGACGTCGCCGAGACCAAGGCCAAGGAAGCCACCGAGCTCGGCAAGAGCAAAGGCTATCCGCTGTTCTTT
>Ga0210398_10001373_pt1 | contig 25309 bp, 24 predicted proteins | sample IncBWC4OmetaG_FD_161047 | JGI IMG/M metagenome (GOLD analysis project Ga0210398, IMG submission 161047) | Forest soil microbial communities from Barre Woods Harvard Forest LTER site, Petersham, Massachusetts, United States - Inc-BW-C-4-O | ecosystem: Environmental > Terrestrial > Soil >... | reverse complement strand
GTGAATTCTCCGTCGCTAGCCACACGATTCGAATGCAAGTCGTCGTCGCCGCGCTCGTCATCATCGGTTTTTTTGTTTTGCAGTGGCGCGGAATCCGCTGGGGCAGCGGCGCGCAACTCCTCACGGCGGCGATCAAAACCGCCGCGTTCATCATTCTGGTGATTGCGTGTTTTCTTCTCGGCGGAGCGGCGCACCACGCCGCCACGCGATCTGCCGCGCGCGCGCTGGCGCTGCCGTCGGGGTGGCCTTTTATCGTTGCGTTTATGCTGGGGCTGCAGGGCGTCATCTACACAGTAGATGGGTGGGACGGCGTGATTTACTTCGGCGAAGAAGTTCGCGAGCCCGGCCGCGACATTCCGCGCGCGATTTTTGGCAGCGTCTTTTCCATCATGGGGATTTATCTGCTGCTGAATCTGGTGGCGCTATACATTTTGCCGATGAACGAAATTGCCGGAAACACTTTTGTTCTCGGCACCGTCGCGAATCGCATCTTCGGGGCCTTGGGTGATCCGATCATTCGCTCCATCATGATCATTTCCATGCTGAGCTGCCTCAATGCCAATCAGCTTTTTTGTTCGCGCACGCTCTATACCATGAGCTGTGACGGACTATTTTTTCGCCGCGCTTCCCGGGTGAATGCAGGCGGGACGCCAGTGCCAGCGTTGTTTCTCAGCACAGTGGTCGGTTTGCTTTTTCTGCTGACCGGTACGTTTGAGCGCGTGATCGCGATGCTGTCATTTTTCTTCGTCGCGAATTATACGCTGTCGTATGCCTCGCTGTTTCTGTTGCGCAAACGCGAGCCAGAAATGGAACGTCCGTACCGCGCGTGGGGCTATCCGTGGCTCCCGGGGATTGCGCTAGTCGCATCCGTCGTTTTTCTGATCGGCTCGATCGCCACGGACCGTGAAAATGCGCCGTGGGCGCTCTTGATGCTACTGCTCAGTTACCCGATGTATCGCGCGCTGAAGTGGGCCGCCAACCGTGAGAGCGCCACAGCGTAACGACGATCTTTGAAGAACGTTTCCTGTTTGACTCACTTTCGTCGACTACCACTAATTTGAAACTTTCTCCGCGACGGACTTGCCTTGCAGGAAGAGCAACAAATAATCTTTGCCGCCGGCTTTGGAATCCGTGCCGGACATGTTGAAGCCGCCGAAGGGATGAGCGCCGACCATCGCGCCGGTACATTTGCGGTTTAGATAAAGATTGCCGACGTAGAACGACTCTTCGGCCTTTTTGATTTTTTCAGGATTCCTGGAATACACCGCTCCAGTCAATCCAAATTCCGTATTGTTGGCAATTTCCAGCGCGTGATCGTAGTTTTTTGCTTTGATCACCGCGAGCACGGGACCAAACACTTCTTCTTGCGCGAGCCGCGCGTGCGGATCGACATCCGCAATAATCGTCGGCTCGACGAAGTAGCCGTCGCCGGCGGCGCGTTTGCCGCCGGTGAGCAACTTCCCTTCCTTCTTTCCGATTTCGATGTAATCGAGAATCGTTTTCATGGCGGAAGCGCTGACGACCGGACCCATGTAATTGTTCGGATCATCGCTCGGGCCGACGGAGATTTTTTTCGTGCGGTCCACCAGCTTTTGCACGAACGTATCGTAGATTTTCTCCGAGACGATCACGCGCGAGCACGCCGAGCACTTCTGCCCCTGGTAGCCGAACGCGGCTTGCACCGTGCCTTCCACCGCGGAATCGATGTCGGCTTCTTCGTCCACGACGATCCCGTCCTTGCCGCCCATTTCAAGCACCGTACGTTTGATCCAGATTTGCCCGGGCATGGCTTTGCCGGCGAGTTCGCTGATGCGCAAGCCGACTTCCTTTGAGCCGGTGAAACCGATGTAGCGCGTCTTTGGGTGCGTAACTAGCGCGTCGCCGACGGCGCCTCCCGGCCCGGTGATGAAGTTTAGGGCTTCCTTGGGAATGCCGGCTTCGAAAAGAATATCCACGAATTTCGCGGCGATCGTCGGCGAGTCGCTGGCGGGCTTGAGCACCACGGTGTTGCCGGTGACGAGCGAGGCGGCCACGAGCCCAGCCATGATGGCGCAGGGAAAATTCCACGGGGGAATAATCACGCCGACGCCGAGCGGAATGTAGACAAGATAGTTGCGCTCGCCGCGCTGGGGCGTGAGCTTTTGCGGCTCGGCGAGGCGCAGCATTTCGCGGCCGTAAAATTCGAGGAAATCAATCGTTTCGGCAATGTCCGCGTCAGCTTCGGGCCAGGTCTTTCCCACTTCGTAGCAGACGAGCGCGGCCAGCTCGAATTTGCGTTCGCGAATGATGTGCGCGGCGCTGAAAATATATTTGGCGCGTTCCTGCGCGGGGACTTTTTTCCAGGTGTCGAAATATTTGCTGGCGGCTTCGACGGCCTGCTTGGCCATGTCCGCGCTGGCATGCTGGAAGATCCCAATGATTTCCATCGGGCGCGAGGGATTCGTGGACATACGCTTTTCCGTGGTGGTGACTTTCTGGCCGTTCAGCCAGATGGGATATTCCTTGCCGAATTCGGACGCGACTTTTTTGAGCGCGGCTTCCATGGCCTTGCGGTTTTCTGGCTTGGAGAAATCGATGAATGGCTCGTTGGTGAACTCGGTGACGTGAATTTTCTGTTCAGCGGTAGCCATGGCGGGTTCCCTCCTCACAATACAAACAAGACATTGTACTGCGTCGCGAAAGAACGCGACAAGCCTCTCCGGTAGAGAAGAGGACAGACAGGAGTGTCTGTCCTACTGGCGTGTAGCGCGTTCGCATGTGGGAGCGTGAAACGGTCATGACGTTTTCCTTACGGGCATGGGATCGAGGCCGGGGATGCCGGAGAAGATCTTTGGGTCGGGTTCAGGCCATTGGCGCTCGGGGCGCGGGAGGTCGCCGAAGTCGAGACGGAAGGGTTCGTCTTCGGGGTGGAGTTCTTTTTCGATGGCGGGGAGAGTGCGGGGGAGGAGATTGGCGGTGTAGGTCATGACGGCGGCGCGGCGTGGAGTGATCTTGTTGCGGGCCTGGAGTTTGTAGAGTTCGCCGAGAGAATGGTTGATGGCGACGGCGGAGCGGAATTCCTGGTTGTCGCCGATGAGAGTGGCGGCGAGGTCGGCTTGGTCGAGACCTTTCTGCCGTGAAGCGGCGTGTTTGTTACACAGGCCGGTTGCGGCATCAGAAATCGGTAGACGGCAATGGCGACCACTAGGAGAGCGTTGCAGACAGTGGAGCTGGATCGAGTTGGAATTGGCGATGATGGTTTCGATTTGCGGATTCATGTGCATTCCTTTCGAGCGATAGGCGGAATATCCCAATTTGGGAAGAGTTGGTATACACCCCGGGTGTTTTCGTAAGAGTGGCAAACAAAGGAGTTGCAGGGATACGGAAAATGAAAGAGTGCGGAAGCTATTGAAAAGAAAGGACGGAGTTTGGGAGAGATTTTCGGAGTTACAAGCGTAGTGTTGGAGTGTGGGTACTTTTGATACGAAGAAGATGGTTGATTCCGATTCACGCGGAATGGTAGCATAGATGTTGGCGTTTATCGATACTAACTACATAGTGATTCGAATCGATGCGGCAAGGGAGACACAGAGGGGCGCAAGTTGGGGGACGGAAAGGGCTTGCGAGAGGGGTAGGATTCGAACGAATTGTGGAAATGTTTTTGGGAGAGTTGAACGATGAGCGACGAAAAATTGAATGGGCAGTCTGCGGGCGGTGCGAGTAAGGATGCGAAAGAAGTTTGCGAGTGCGGGCATGCTGCGAACAGGCATGTGGTGGGGAAATATACGTGCCAGGCGCCGGGCAGTCGCAAGGGCTATTGCCCGTGCATGCGGTTTATTCCGAAGGGTGCGAAAAAAGCGGCAGTGGCTGGGTGAGGCGGGCGGGGAGAAGTAGACGGGGAGAGCTGGCCGGATATCCGATGATCGCAGGTCGCTGGGCCTGTTGCTCACCCGCGATGTTGCTCTACCCGGTAGGCTTAATGTCGCGATTGCACTCGATTCGCACACCTCCGCGGATTCCAGTTGTTCGGTTACCGCGCTAATCGAGAGCTGTGTCGGAAAAAACAAGCCCATTGGCTGTAAACTTGGGCCGTCATGCCTCCCTTTGCGATCGGCGCGTTGTTAGGGCTCCAGTGTTTCCATGTTCTATTCCTGGCCTTGCACGACTGGATTCCCGCTGGGATCGCTTAACGACTTGACGGCCGTACGGATGGCGAACTCCACTCACAAGTTGGTCACTGGGACGCTGATCAGTCTCACGCCCTTTGCGATTGGACTCTATGCAAGTGTTGTTCACTTTGGCGGAGCCTATCCGTCGTGGTTGGTCTGGTGGCTCTGGATCAGTTATAGCTTTTTATTCATCGGTGAGCTACAGGCTTGGTGGGTTCCCTACCTGTTCCGGTCCGAGCCAATTCGCGCAGCGCGCTACCAATCGATGTTCGGGGCAACGCACGCTTTCCTGCCCGAACGCAACGGCATTCGACCGAATACCCTGCACGTGATCCTTCACCTGGCAACGCTCGCCACATTGTTTGTTTTAGCTGCGCTCACGTTACCATGAGCCACTTTTCCGGTAAGCGCGGTTATCAGCCCCTTGCACGAATCGCACTCGGCGATTCTTCTATTATGCCGCGCTCAGCTGTAGAATGGCATGGCAAGCTGCTCTCTGAATGGCCACCATGAACCAAAATCGCTTCAAAAGGATCGCTCTTTACGCGAGTGCTGGAATGTTCTCCGTCTTTCTGGTCATTGGCCTGCTGCTCGGCGCCGAGCTGAGGCGAACAGAAGCGGAAACGGGTGCGGTTTTGTCCGCATTTTTCTCGCAACAAGTACTGCGCGACATGTACCAGTGGGGCGCCGGGAACGCAGTCGAGATAGCCGTTCAGCGCAACCCAGATTGTCGCATGTGTCCGGGGCCCGGAAGTGGGATAGAAGAACAATCTTGGTTTGCACAATCATTGAAATCGCGAAGGAGTTTGCTCTCCGGTGCCTGGTTTGCACAATCATCAAGAACTACCCGAGCCAGTTTTTTCCTAAACAGTATATTCTCGACGGACATCAGCACAGACTTGCGTCTACCAGCCGGAGCTCGGGCGGTTTTCCTTAGCCCAAGCGACCTAAGGACGAAGAGGAACGACTTGGGTTTCTTTGTTGTCTCGCGCGTTGGGTTGAGTCTGAACAAGAACGAAGCACTATTTTACGTTGACCACTTCTGCCCCGGATTGTGTGGCGGTGGTGGCTACGTTCTCATGCGCAAGGTTAACGGTGAGTGGCAAGTTGTTTACCGCCAGGCTACCTGGGTATCGTAGATGCCGCGAAGAACCATCAATACGTGCGTCGCTCTGCTCGAATACAATGCAACTAAGTTCGGTTGTGCCCGACCATTTGAGCTCGCATGCCGTGCCGGACAGGTCAAGTTCTAGGAAGGGCCCGGTACAGTAGTGTTGGACGGGAGGGCTGCGAGGTAGACGGCGAAGTTTTCGTTGAACAAGGCGCCGGGCCGTTTTTCCCTCAGAAGGGCCACGGCATCCACACCTTTCATGCCGAGATAGGTCAGCACCATTCCCGCGACCAGAGCCGAGCGGTTGAGTCCCATGCCACAGTGCGCCAGGACTTTCTCGCCGTTGGTGACCAATCGCGCTCCAAGCCTTCCCAGGGCGTGCAGCTTATTCAAATCCGGCAGGCCCTCATCGAAGATGGGAAAGTAAATATAGAGCATGTGATTGGGAATGTTTGGAATGCCCAAGTCGAGATCACCGTCCAGGTCTATCACCGCAGTAATGCCATGATCCTCGATGCACTTCCAGTCGTCGATCGAGGGGGAAATAAACAGCTGGCGTTGTTCATCGAGCGGCACGAGATCCATGGAGGGTTTTCCCGCCTTAGGCGTTCCACTGTACCGAGTTGGTGAGGATGTTTCAATGGCGCCTGGCGGGAAAGGTGGGAGATTGCGCAAAGATGTGAGCGCGGAAATCGTTGGTGAGAAAACTGTGGCGGCGCTGCGACACATGCAGGCCGAAGTGTGTGATTTGAATGGTGCACGCATGATAATATCCAGCTGCATAGCCGCGCCCAGACCGAGGAACGTCTCTCGAAGCCGAGGAGAAGAAGAGCACTCCATCCGATGTCGCGAAAGAAGATTCTGGTTATCGAAGACGAGATCGGCCAGCTAACGATGGTCGCCAAGCGACTGAAGGGAGCGGGCTATGATGTAGTAGGCGCCCGCGATGGTCTCAGCGCCGTCAGCACCGCCCGCAAAGAACAGCCAGACCTAGTGGTTCTGGACCTTGGATTACCGGGGGGAGACGGCTTCGTGGTGATGCAGAGGTTGCAGACACTCCTTTCGACGGCGACAATTCCTATCATTGTGGTTAGCTCGAACGATCCTGCCCAGAGTGAGGAACCCTCCAAACGAGGGGGAGCGGTCGCATTTTTACGCAAGCCGGTAGACTTCGAAAAGCTGCTCCAAATCATCGCAGAATCGATTGGAACTCCAGAGCCAAGCCCCTGATGGTGGCAGTGCCAGCGTGCACATATTCGCACTTGTGTTGACTGGTCTAACCGCCTTTGGGTGGTTGACGCCAGGTGGGTCCTACGCGGACAAAGACGAAGAGGACAGACAGGAGCGTCTGTCCTACCTGGCGGCCAAGACAGAGAGAAGCGAAGAGGACAGACAGGAGTGTCTGTCCTACTAAAAAAGAAGGCCCGGCGGGGGAGCCGGGCCTTCTGGTTGATTGGGGGACTGCCGGGCAGCTACCTGGAGGCGGTGGCGGCCAGGGCTACGGCTTTGGTTTGCACGGGCTGGGCGACGACGCCGAGCTGCTGCATGAGGCCGAGAGCGTCCCAGTTGACGAAGCCTTCGGCGATCTTGCCGTTGGAGACGCGCGCGATGGTAATGCCGGTAATCGTGAACTGCTTGTTGGTTGCGGCAATTCCGTTCAGATCACCCTTATGGGTGCCGCGGCAAGACCAGCGGGTCATAACGGTTTCGCCTTCGGCAATGACATCCTCAATGGTGAAGTGAACGTCGGGGAAGGCATTGCGATAGAGAGAGGCGCGCTTCTTTTCGCTGTCCGGGCCACGGCCAAAATCGGGCGTGGAAGCGTCATGGTGCTGGTAGTTGGGAGCAAAGAGCTCTCCGGCCACGGAAAGATTGCCGTTGTTCCAGAGTTCTGCGAACAGACGACGGACGATAGCTTTATTGTGTTCAGACATGAGTGAATCTCCTTTTTAAGAAACAGAAAAACGGTCCTCGCATGGAGCGAGTCGAGCTCGAGTGTTGTGGCGTGTAGCCGCTGCGGGCTTGGTTGTGCAGTCGTGTACGGCGGACAGAGAGCGAAGCCCCGCGCGAGCGGAGAGAAAGGAGCGGAGGACGTACTGCCCTCTTGGCGCTCGATGCGGAGCTTAGCTGTTAAAGAAACTGCCCTCGGACTACGGAGCGGGAGTCTCGCCGTAAAAGGGCGAGAGCACGAGGTGATAGTGTGCTTGGAAGGTGTGGGTGTCAAGAGGAATCGGGTGTGGAAAAAAGAAAGTTGAAACTAGAAATCAGAAACTGGAAATTGGAAAACGGAATTGGAGACGGGAAGAGAGCGGCCCGCCTCGGAAGGCGAGCCCTACAAGAAGAAGCACGAAGAGGACAGACAAGAATGTTTGTCCTACTGGGCGGCACGCTAGCGCTTGGGTGACAGTTTGTCTAGAGCGGGGTAGGAGGAGGCTTCGACGACGGTGCGTTCGGGGGGCTGGGATTGCTTTTCGAGGGCTTGGACGAGGGCGCGGAGAGCGAGGTCCATGGTGACGGAGGTAATCACGGCGGCGGTGAGGACGCGCGAGTCCACCAGGGGCTTGACCTGGCTGGCGATGCCGATGCCGAGGAAGGGGACTTCGAGCCACTTTTTTTGCTGTTCGGGGTCGACAGAATTTTGGAAGGCTTTGCGGGCGCCCAGGGCGAGTTCGTGGGTTTGTCCGGCGACGGCATTAAATTTTTCGGCGCGAGAGGTGGCGAGACGGAGCCAGGAGGCGGCGCTTTGATTGGCGCTGTCCTCGCTCCATTTGCTACGGAGCGTGGTGGTTTGCACGCTGCGCGGCTTGGTGGTTTCCATGCCCTCGCGGCGCTGGACGGCGACGGAGCTCATGCTGGGTCCCTCAATGCATAGAACCGAGCCGCCCTGCGGCACAAGTGCGGCGAGCTGCTTGCCTTGCAGGCGGCCGATTTCCTGCTGGCCCTGCGTGACGGTGAAAACGGGAACTTGGGGAGTCTTGCGGAGTTGATAGATGTAGTCGACGTCGCTGTTGCTGATGACCCAGGCGATGCCGGCGGCGACGGAGGCTTCGGCGACGCGGCGGAGGCCGCTGGCGGTGACGGGTTCGACGAGAATGGCGTTGGGGCGATCGTCCGGAGGGGATTGGATGAGCTTGAGCAACTGCTGGCTTTGGGTGATGGAGTCGTCGTCCGCGCGGATGACCTGCAGAGTCACGCCCAATTGTTTTGCGGCGGAGTTTGCCGCGGCGCCTTGTTCGTGCTGATAGGCGTTGTCATTGGGAAGTGAAACGACGATCCGCAGCTTCTTCATCGAGCGTGGCTCCGGGGAATGCGCTTGGACAGTATACGTCGAGCCACGGAATGTGATTGCGCGAGCAAGGAGCATCGCCGCGAAACGAGTAATGAGGTTGCGGCGTTGCTAGGAAAGATTACGGTTCGTACCAAAACTGGATGGTGACGTTGACGTGGGCGGGGACGGGCTTGCCGTTTTGCGTGGCGGGATCGTAGCGGTATTGCTTGACGGTATCGACGGCGGCGCGGTGGAGCGTGGCCGGGCCGGAGAGAACTTTTGCGGCGCTCACGCGGCCGGAGGGATCGACGGTGGCGTCCACGATGACGTTGCCGGAAACGTAGCCGAGAATCGCGTCAGCCGGAGCGGTGGGGCGGACGGATTTGACGAGCTTGGGCGGGACGATGGGGCCGCCTTCAAGGAGGAGCGCGGTGGAAGCCGGAACGGAATCGGCGGAGCGGACCGGAGTGCGTTTAGAGGTGGAGACAAGAGAGGCGGGTTTTTCTTTGACGTTCGAACTGGGCGCGGCGTCTATGGTGGAAGCGGGCTGCGGCGCGGGGACGTCCCCAGGCGTGGCGTTCGCGGCGTGCTCGGCTGAGGAAGAAGAGTTCGCAGCAGGCGAAGTGGGCTGAGCCGAGGGCGCAGTGGCAGATGGCTGTGCGTTGCTCGAAACGGCCGGCGGCTGCGCGGGTTTTTGTGGGGCGGGCGCGGTTGGATGTGCGAGGTTCGCCGGCGGAATGAGATTTGTGTTCGCTTGCGAAGAAAGAGGCCTGAGTGGCGGAAGGCCGGGGATCCAATTCATGTACCAGGCGGCGCCGGCGGCGACGAAGATTAGCGCGGCGGAAAGAAAAAGGACGCGAGGCGCGCCGGACTTGGGAGGCGCGGGGATTTTCATTGCCGCGCGCGGAGAACTTTTGGGTGCGAGGCGGGCTTTTTGAAAATCGAGCGCAGGCTTGGGAAGAAGATCGTCTCCCGAAAATTGTGGCTCGGATGTTGCGTGCGGTTGGGGCGGCGCGGGAGAAGGGGCGTCGATGGGAAGAGCTGTCACGTGCGGCGTCAGGGGGTGCGGCGTTTCCACGTGCTGCACTTTTGTTGGCTGGACTTCCACCGGTGGAGCGGGTGGCGCAGCGTGCGTTTCCACGGGGATGGGAGATGGAACGGCAGCCACGGCGGGGGCGGGCGCTGACGTGGGAGTTGGAACGGCAATCGCGGCGGGGGCGGGCAGCACGGGCGGAATCGCTGCTGCGGTTTTTATTTCCTGGAGCGATTTCAATTGGGCGCGGAGGGCTTCGACTTCTTTGACCAAATCATCGACTTCATTGGCGGTGGGAGCGGGAGTTGGCGTGCCGGGATCGTCGGCGGTGGCTTCGGCGGAATGCACGAGCTCGGCGACTTCGGCGTGCGGGGAGTCCTGGGGAGCGGGCTGCGGCGTTTTGGGAAGCTCGATGCCCCAGAAGCCGGGAGATGGCTGGGTGAATTCGAGCTCGACGTAGCAACTGGTGGGCTTGTTGGCGCGTTTGCGCGTGACCTGGGCGATGACTTCGCGCTTGGTGTCCTGGTTGGTGAGAAAGAGAAGCTGGCCGGGAACGACAGCGGCAGAGAGGCGGATGACTCCGCCGTTTTCAAAGACGAGGACCGAGGTAGTGTCTTCGGCAAAAAGTTCGCGGCTGCGCGTATTGGTTGAAGGGCGCGCACCGGTGGCGACGACCTTCGCTTCGTGAGCGACGGCATTGGGACGTGGGGATTGCGGAGAACTCGCCGAGGGCGAGCCGTTCGAACGGCTGATGTCCACTGCGGAAGCCACTCAGATTGTCCCTCGTGCGCTGGGGCTGGAGCAGCGCAGCTGTGAGATTGAGAAGGTGGAAGCCGTGAAGAACCGTCCACGCGACGATTCGAACGACAGTTGATCTTTGCAGGCAGGGCTGCCGCTGACCATAGTACAAACGTACTGCTTCGCGCGCGGACGCGCCTGTCCGAAGGTCTGGTTACTTTTTGGCTGCCGCGCGGCGCGGCATCTGTTGCCGCAGGCATCGTCTTCGGGCAACGTTGAAATATTGGCACGCTGCACCCCAGCTGCCGCCGGACAACATGGAGGAGGTATCTCCAGTTTCCGCCGCACGGGCCAACTCTCTACTAAAACTTCCAAAGAGCAGCGAACGATTCGATGAAAAACGTCTACAGATTGCTGTTCGCAGTTTTCGCGTTGCTTCTGGCGCTGCCGATATGGGGTTCGGCAAAGCCAGCTCCGCCAAGAGAGCATCCGGCGTATCTACATGCGTTGACGGATTTGCGGCACGCGCGAGCGCATCTGCAGCGCCCCGATGGCGGGGAGTTGCGGCAGCAAGAACGCGACGCCATTCATGAGATCGACGAAGCCATCAAGGAAATCAAGAAGGCTTCGATTGATGACGGCAAAAACCTGGACGACCACCCTCCCGTAGATGCCAGGATGGATTGGCGCGGGCGGCTGCACCGTGCGCTGGAATTGATTGACAAGGCGCATCATGATGTTTCCGAAGAAGAAGACAACCAATTCGCGGAGCGGCTGCAGGAGCGCGCTTTAATCCACATTGACAAGGCGCATCACCACATCGAAGAAGCGATTCACATGGTCGAATAGTTCGAAACGCATCGCGCATTTCTGGAGCACCGCAGCGTGTTATTGCTGCGGTGCTTTTTTGCGCTTACGGCTACTAGCGAGCTGGTCGACTTAGCCTGAATAGCGGCCAGTGCCGCGCCAGTCAGGGAGTATGTGCCGAAACCAATAGACTATTTTGAACCAGCCGGAAGCCTCGATGACAAGAAGCGCACCCCAGAGGTCGCTGTGTTCGCCTCGGTAGCGACGCTTCCAATGCCAGACGGTAAAAATCGTTTCGTGGATGAAAAATGGAACAAGCATCAAGATGCCAATTAGAACTACAGGGACCCTGATCGAAATTTCCTTGGCGCCGAATCCAAGCGCAACAACAGCTACCCCAGCAAGAGCGGTCAGGCCAAGCTTCTTGGTCATGACGATTCGTTCTTCCAACCATGCGTCGGACATGCGGGCCCTCCCAAGCACTGTGCAGTTCGGCGAAATTGTCGCCACACTAATGGGCCGGTTCGAGGACGAGTTTTTGGATGCGCCAGTTCAGGATTTCGGCGACGTAGAGTTCGTTTTCGGAGGGGCAGGCCATTTCGTGGATCCAGCCGAATTGGCCGAGCTGCTTGCCGGATTTGCCGAAGACGCCGAGAACTTTTCCGTCGAGCGTGAGCTTGTAGATGCGGCCGGGGAAACCGTCGGAGCTGTAGAGCACTTGATTTGGCCCGGTCGTAATGCAGATGGCCCAGGGCGCGCCGGGCGCCATTGTGCCGGTGGTGGCGTTGGGTTTGTTGCCAATGGCGGGGCGCGCGTTGGGATCGACTGGGACGTCAATGGTGATCTGGCGGAGGAATTTTCCGTCGCCGTCGAAAACCTGGATGCGGCGGTTGCCGCGGTCGGCGACGTAGACGTTGTCGTGCGCGTCGACGGCGATGCTGTGCGGCGTGTTCAATTGGCCGGGCTGATCGCCGGGTTCGCCCCAGGACTTGAGCCAGTTGCCGTCTTTGTCCACCTTGGCGATGCGCGAATTGATGTAGCCGTCGCTGATGTAGGAGTTGCCGGCGGCGTCCCAGGCGACGTCGGTGACTTGGCGAAACATTCCGTCAATCGGAGGGAGCGGCGGCTTGAGATGCTTCAGCGGGCCGGTGTTTTCGTCGGAGGCTTCCTGCTTGCGGCCGATGACCATGAGGACGCGGCCTTCGGGGTTGAACTTGATGACCATGTCCGAGCCTTTGTCGGTGACCCAGATGTTGTCGTCCTTGTCGATTTTGACGGCGTGCGCGAAGGACCAGGCGTAGAGATGGTGGCCGATTTCGCGGATGAATTTTCCGTCGGGGGCGAATTCGAGGAGTTGCGCGGCGGCGGCAGCGAACGCGGGCCCGGTGGAATTGCCGCGGGTGAACACAAAGACGTGGCCTTTCGAATTGACGGCGACGCCAACGACCTCGCCGAGATAGAGATCGGGAGGGAGCTTCAGGAAGTCGGGGACGGAACGGAAATGGAGTTCGGGCGGCTGCTGGGCGAAAAGAGGAGCGGCCAGGAAAAAGAATAAGACGAGGATGGAGCGTTTCATGGGTTTAGCCTCGACACTTCGCAGAGCATCATACGCGCGTTTGCGAAATCAGTCGCCTGTCAGGAACTTGTATTGGGGTGCGGTCAGAGGAACGACGGAGAGGCGGCCGATGCGGACAAGTGGGGAGTCCGCAAAGAGCTTGTTGGATTTGATTTGGTCGAGGGTGACGGGCTTGGCGAGCAAATGCCCGGCTTGGATTTTGACGGCGGGATTTTTGGGATTGGAGGCGTCGGCGGATACGACGGTGGCGGTGCCGACGGCGGTGCGGCGGTCGCCGGTTTCGTAGAGGATCAGTTTGTCGCCGGGCTTCATGGCGCCAAGGTTCCGCAAGGCCACGGGATTGTGTACGCCGTCCCAGACGGTGGCTTTGTCGCGCTGGAGGTCGGCGAAAGAGTATTCGGATGGTTCGGTTTTCAGGAGGTAGTAAGAGGACATGGAGACTCCACTTTTGTTTGGTCGTGCAGAGGCATTTTACACGCTTTGCGAAAAAGAAAAGAGAGTCAACCGCAGAGACACAGAGGACGAAGAGAGTAGAGAGGACAGACAGGAATGGCTGTCCTACCAAAGGACGTTCCTTACGGTGCTAGAGACTATTTCTTTTTTGTGGGGAGGATGCGGGGGATTCTGTGCTGATGTTGAGAATGGGCGATTAGTTCGGAGAGGCGCTTTTGTCTGGTTTCTTCTTTTTTTGCGGTGATGACGCGGTAGGTGGTTAGTTGTTTATAGCCGGGGGGTTGGGATTGGAAGAAATCCCATGCGAGTTTGTTGGCGCGGAATTGTTTTTCTTGTTCGCTGGTGAAGCGGGCGCTCTTGCGTTGTTCGTAGGAGTAAATGGCGGATTTTTTTTCGTTGCGGGCGGCGAAGGCTTTGAGGCCGGCGGGATGCATCAGGCCCTGCTTGGTGAGCTTTTGAACGAGATTGATGTTGATGGCGCTCCAGGTGCTAGTGGGTTTGCGGGGAGTGAATCGAATGGTGTAGCTGGTTTCGCCGAGGCTCTTGCGAACGCCGTCGATCCAGCCGAAGCACAGGGCTACTTCGACGGATTCGGGCCACGTGATGCTGGGCTTTCCGGAGCTTTTTTTGTGGAAGCCGACGAGGTATTCAGAAAGTTTGTCGTGATGGGCTTCGAGCCAGGCGCGGAAGTCAGACGGGGTGGGGAAGAAGGTGGGTTTTGGCGGCGTGGGTCTGGCGGAAGCCATCATTTCTTACTCTGGATAAGACGATATTGCGTAATGATCTCCTGGGCGGCGTCGCCCAGTTTTGCCAACTGATGGCGGTGCGAACTCAATTCTTCCTGCGAGGCGCTCGCGGTGAATGCTCCTGCATCTGTGAGAACGTAAAAGGTGACTTGGCCTGGTTGAGGCAAAGGGAAGGTGTCCGTTGTCCGCATCTGGGACTGAAACTCACCGGCGACGGATACCATTTTCTGCGCGCCTTTGCGGATCGAGTCATGAGATTGTCCTCCCCCAATGGAGCCCCCGCCGCTGCTCAGATAAATGCTTGCGGTTCCATCAGCAATGGCGATAACAGTGGCGGTGCCATTCGTAACGCCCCAATCCATGACCGCGGCCCAAGGTTCCGTGGGCTTGGGAGGAGCGGGCAATCCGATCTGCTTTCGATTGAGTTTCAGAATTTGGTTGCGGAGGCCCAGATAGGGATTTTTCGCTTCGGAAGTCATGACGGTAGTCGAATTTTGCGCTCGATTCGAGCGGCTACAAAGCATTATCGCTGCAAGACGCATACTATGCGTGCTCTAGACAAAAATCAAAAAGACCTTAAGGTCTGGGGCTTGAGAAAGGATCGCGCAGGAAAAACGCGCAGCCAGATTGGTTGTGCCACCAAGGCAAAAGCGGACAGACAGGAGTGTCTGTCCTACTGGGAGGTGAGTTCAGCGGTGGCGGAGGCGAAGAGTTTGGTGTGGGCGTCGATGTCGGAGGCGGTGGTAGCGGGGGAGATCAAAGCCATGTTGTGGAAGGGCGTGAGGAGGACGCCGCGGTTTAGGGCGTAGAGGTGGAGGAAGCGCTCGAGTTCGAAATCGGCGGCGGCGGCCGATTCGCCGCCGTTGCGGGGAGGCTTGGAGGCAAAGGTGTATTCGGCGCGGGCGCCGAGTTGAATTACGTTCCACGGCAAGTGGTGCGCGCGGATTTCGGCGGCGACGCCGTCGTTGAAGCGCTGGGCGAGCGGGATCATGTGTTCGAACGCGGCGCGAGTGAGGACGTGTTCGAGAGTGGCGCGCATGGCGGCTAACGAGAGTGCATTGCCCGCCAACGTACCGCCGATGCCGCCGACATCGCAGTCTTCGAGATGGATGCGCGCGGAGATGCGCTGGGCGATTTCTTCGCTGCAGCCGTAGGTGGCGCCGGGAATGCCGCTGCCGATGGCTTTGCCGAAGACGAGCATGTCGGGATCGAGTTTCCACGCGGCGGTGCAGCCGCCGGGGCCGGCGCAGATGGTGTGGGTTTCGTCGGCGATGAGGAGTGTGCCGTAGCGGCGGGCGAGTGCGCGTGCGGATTTCCAGTAGCCGGCATCGGGGAGAATGATGCCGACGTTGGTCATGGCGGGCTCGGCGAGGATGCAGGCGACGTCGTGATGCTTGAGGGCGTCTTCGAGTGCGTTGAGATCGTTGAATTCGACGACGCGAGTGGTTTCGGCGGGATTGACGGGCGGGCCGATGTTGCCGCGGCGCGGGGCGACTGCGCCGTTTTCGAGCGTGGCGAAAGATTCGTCCACGGTGCCGTGGTAGCAGTAGTGGAAGACGAGAATTTTCGAGCGCTGGGTAATTTCGCGGGCGATTCGAATGGAGAAGCGATTGGCGTCGGTGGCGGTGAGCGTGAATTGCCAGTAGGGCAGGCCGAAGCGGCGCTGGAGATCTTCGCCGACCCAGAGGGCGTCTTCGGTGGGCAGCATGAAGGTGATGCCTTCTTTGGCGCGGCGGGCGACAGCTTCGGCTACGACGTCGGGGGAGTGGCCGGTCATGGCGCCGGTGTCGCCAAGGCAGAGGTCGATGTAGTCGCGGCCGTCAACGTCGGTGAAGTGCGCGCCTTTGGCAGATTGAACAAAGATCGGAAATGCCCCGGCCCATTTTTTCATCCAGTTCATGGGGACGCCGCCGAGGAGGGAGGATTGCGCGCGAGTGTAGAGAGCGGCGGATTTGGGAAGGTCGGCCAGGAAGCGTTGCGATTCACGCTCGTGGAGCTGGCGAAGTTTCGAGCGACCGATCGTGCTCATCGGAGTTCGCGGATGATTTCGCGGGCGGCGTTGGCGCCGCTGGCACCGGTGAGGCCGTTGCCGGGATGCGTGCCGGAGCCGCAGAGGAAGAGGCCGCGGATAGGCGTTTTGTAGCGCGCCCAATCGAGGATGGGGCGCATGGTGAAGAGCTGATCGAGCGCGAGTTCGCCGTGAAAAATGTGGCCGCCGGTGAAACCGTAAGACGTTTCGAGATCCTTCGGTGTGATGATCTGCATGTATTCGATGAGATCGGGCAGATTCGGCGCGTAGGCGGCGAGAGTTTTGACGACGGTGTCGCCCAACTCCTTGCGGCGCGTGTCCCAGTTCCCTTCCCTCAATTTATACGGCGCGAACTGGACGTAGGCGGAGAGGACGTGCTTGCCGTCGGGAGCCAGCGAGGGATCGAGAATCGTGGGAATGGTGACGTCGAGCCAGGGGGCTTTGGAGAAATCACCGTATTTGGAGGCGTCGAAAGCGTGCTCGAGATAATCGATTTCCGGGCCGATGTGAATGCGGCCGGAAAGGGACTTCAGCGAACTCTCGGTGACGTCGAGCGCGGAAAAAATGGGCAAGCCGCCGAGGGCAAGATTGACTTTGGCGACGGTGCCATTGGCGCGGAAATTTTTCATGCGATTGGCGAAGGTGGGATCGAGCTGCGAAGGATCGAGTAGATTGAAAAAGGTGCGCTTGGGATCGGCGCCGGAGACAACGGCTTCGACAGCGATTTCTTCGCCATCGGTGAGAACGACGCCGGTGACGGCGCCGTCCTTGATTCGAATGTGCTCGACCTCGGCGTCGGTGCGAATTTCGGCGCCGGCTTGTTTTGCGGCTTCGGCGACCGCGCGCGTGAACGAGCCGAGGCCGCCGCGCGGAAACGCGGCGGAGCCGACGGGATGCGCATCGGCGGCGGCGCGGAGAAGAAGTACGGCGGTTGATCCAGCGGACCAGGGGCCGAGCGCGGTGCCGAAAATGCCGCGCGCAGCGATGGCGGCGCGGAGCAATTCGGTTTCGAAAAATTCGGCGACGAAATCCGCGACGGCCATGGGGCCCCAACGGAGGAGATCGAAGATGCCGGTTTTGCCGAGGCTGCGGGCGCCGCGACCGGTTTTCAAAAGATTCCAGAGATCTTCAGGAGTGGGATGATCGATCGCGGGCGGCGCGATGGAAGAGAGTTGCGCGAAGAAGCCGGCGGTGTTTTCTAGAGATTGCGCGAACTGCGCGTACTTCGCGGCGTCTTTTTCGGAAAAGCTGGAGATGCCGGCGGAGGTTTTGGCGGCGTCATTGTAGAAGAAAAGCGCTTTGCCGTCTGGCGAGGGCGCGAAGACGCGCGGATCGGGATTGAGCACTTCGTATTCGAATTTTTCGAGCTGGAGATCGCGCGCTACGTCGGCGCGCAGCGGGCCAAGCGTGTGCGACAAAGTGGAAGCGCGGAAGCCGGGATGAAATTCCTCGGTAATGGCGCCGCCGCCGACCATTTCGCGGCGTTCGAGAACGAGCGGCTTGAAGCCGCCTTTCGCGAGATAGAACGCGGTGATGAGAGCGTTGTGCCCACCGCCGATGAGGACTACGCGCTGTCCGAGGGGCATGATCAGTTGGCCGCCTTGGATGCGGTCGCCGTTGAGCGCGAAGTGCCGCCTTTCCATTCTTTCAAAATGACCTGGCTGGCGAGGCGGCCGTTGGCGCCCATGATGCCTCCGCCGGGATGCGTGGCGGAGCCGCACATATAAAGGTTATGGATGGGAGTGCGATAGTAGGCCCATCCGGCAACGGGCCGGAGGAAGAAAAGCTGTTCGAGAGAAAGCTCGCCTTGAAAAATGTTTCCTTGCGTGAGGCCGAATTCGCGTTCGAGATCGAGCGGAGTGAGAATCTGGCGGCCGATGATGACGTCTTTGATGTTGGGTGCATACTCGGCGATGGTGTTGATGACGTTGTCGCCGAAGGATTCTTTTTGCTCGTCCCAGGTGCCTTCGGCGAGTTTGTAGGGCGCGTACTGAACGAAACAGGAGAGAACGTGTTTGCCGGGAGGCGCAACGCTGGGATCGGTGAGGCTTGGAATGACCATGTCAATGTACGGGCGGCGGGAATAGCGGCCGTACTTGGCGTCGTCGTAGGCGCGCTCCATGTAGTCCATGCTGGGTGAAATGGAGATGGCTCCGCGAAGATGCGCGCCGGGACCGGGGAAACATTTGAAATTGGGAAGGGCGCTGAGCGCGAGATTCACTTTGCCGGAGGAGCCGCGGAATTTGTAGCGGCGGACGCCTTCAAGGAAATCGGCGGGGAGCTCGCTAGGCTCGAGAAATTTTTCAAAGGTGAGATGCGGGTCGACGCTGGAGGAGACGACGCTGGCGAAGAGTTCCTCGCCACTCTGCAGCGCGACACCGCAGGCACGGCCGTTTTTTGTAAGAATTTTTCCGACGGGCGCTTTGGTGCGGATCTCTGCGCCGGCTTCACGGGCGGCGTCGGCGATGGCGTTCGAAATGGCGCCGGTGCCACCGCGGCTGAAGCCCCAGGAACGAAATGCGCCGTCAATTTCGCCCATGTAATGGTGCAAGAGAACATAGGCTGTGCCGGGCGAACGAATGCCGAGGAATGTGCCGATAATTCCGGAGGCAGACATGGTGGCTTTAAGGACGTCCGTTTCGAACCACTGGTCGAGGAAATCGGCGGAGCTCATGGTCATGAGCTGGACAAGAGTGTAGCGCTCGTCGGAGGAAAGTTCGCGGAATCGCTGCAGCAGAAAATTAAGCTGCTTGAGGTCTTTGGGATTGAGCGTGGTGGGGTCCGGAGGAACCATGGAAAGCATCGGCTTCACAAAGCGGCACATGGGCGTCATCATTTTGGAGAATTCGTCATAGGCTTCGGCGTCGAGGCGGGAGTGGCGGCGGATGTCGCGGATGGATTTGGCATGATCGTTAACGCGCCAGAGGTAGTCGCCACTGGGCATCGGCGAAAAGGTGCCATCCAGCGGAAGAATTTCGAGGCCATGGCGCGGGAGATCAAGTTCGCGAATGATTTCGGGCCGCAGCAGCGAGACGACATACGAGCATTCGGAAAAAAGAAAGCCAGGGAAGATTTCCTCGGTGACCGCGGCGCCGCCGAGAACGTGGCGGCGTTCCAGAACGACGACCTTCTTCCCTGCTTTGGCAAGATACGCGGCGTTGACCAGGCCGTTGTGGCCTCCGCCGATAACAATCACGTCGTAGTGCTGCCCCATTCAGTGTGACTCCGGTATCGCTCAAAGAAGAGAGAAGACCCGCGGAAACGATGACGCGACATTTTACTGGGACATGCAGCGCGGCACAAGGTCCGTGAAAATTGCTTTTCAAACGAGTCGTCTTGCAGGGATAGTTAACTGGCAACTATAATTCGTTGTCGTTGCGGCGATGAGCGCCGCACGTAGATCTTGGAGGAACCGTGCCGGTTGGAACTGCGTTTCATGAGCGAACGCTGGCGTTGTGCGAGAGCCTGAATTACCGGGAATGGTCGGGCTATTACACGGTCAGCGTGTATGAGATGCATCACGAGCACGAATACAACGCTATCCGGAATTCGGCAGCGCTGATTGATATTTCGCCGCTGTTCAAGTATCGCGTGACGGGACGGGATGCGACGAAGTTCGTGAACCGCGTGATCTCCCGGGACATTGACAAGGTCACGGTGGATCAGGTGATCTACTGCTGCTGGTGCGATCCGGAAGGGAAAGTGATTGACGACGGGACCATCACGCGGCTCGGCGAGAATGATTACCGTTGGACGGCGGCAGACCCGAGTTTGCGGTGGTTCCGGCAAAATGCGCTAGGGCTGAACGTGAGCATCGAAGATATTTCGGAGCAGACCGCAGCGCTGGCGCTGCAGGGGCCCATGTCGGGCAGGCTGTTGCGCGAAGTGACGGATGCGAAAATCGAGAACCTGAAATATTTTCGCGTGACGCGTGGAAAAATTGCGGGCGTGCCAGTGGATATTTCGCGCACGGGATATACGGGCGATTTGGGATTTGAAGTTTGGATGCCTTGGAAGGACGCGGTTAAGGTGTGGGACGCGCTGATCGCCAAGGGCAAGGCGTTCGACATTCATCCGGCTGGGATGATTGCGCTGGACATCGCGCGGATCGAGGCGGGACTGATTTTGATTGAAGTAGATTACACCTCCAGCAAGAAGGCGCTGATTGAATCACAGAAATATTCGCCAGCGGAGATTGGTCTGGGAAAGCTAGTGGATTTGAAGAAAGATAATTTTGTGGGGCGGGACGCATTGGCACTGGAAGCAAAAAAAGGCGCGGAGCGCGGGCTGGTGGGATTGGAAATCAATTGGAACGAAGTCGAAGCGCTCTACGACAAGTTGAGAATGGCACCGCAAGTGCCGAGCATAGCCTCGCGCGTGGCTGTGCCGGTATACCGCGGCAGTCGGCAGGTGGGGAAGGCGACTTCGACGACATGGTCGCCGACGCTGAAAAAAATGATCGCGCTGGCCTGCGTAGGCCGTGAGAATTCCAAGGTTGGAACGAAACTCGCTATAGAAATGACAGTGGAAGCGGTGCGGCACACGGTTTCGGCCAAGGTTGTGCCGATGCCATTTTTCAATCCACCAAGAAAAACCGCCGTGCCAATAACCTAGCTATAGTCTGTCTAAGGACCATGTCAGACGATGACAAATTCGAACTGTTGGCGGAGCTCATTCAGAAGCTATACGGGGTAACGGATATTTTAAACGCAGAGTTTGCCTCTGACGGACGAAGGTTCACGCTAGACGGTCATCTCCTTGGCAGTATCGGTGAGGTTTTGGCAGCGTTTGCGTTCGACCTCCGATTAGAACGACCATCAAAGAAAGGCCACGACGCCAGAACGAAGGGTGGAAAGAGGGTTCAGATCAAGCTCACCGCCGTCGATTCCGGTATTGCTCTCTACTCCAGGCCTGACTTCCTGATTGCTCTTCACCTGACTGACGGCGGAATCGAGACCATTTACAACGGGCCCGGAGCAATTGTTTGGAAAAGCTGCGGAAAAAGACAGAAGAATGGACAACGCCGTATTAGCCTTGGCAGGCTTCGCCATTTGAATGAAACCGTTACGAGTGCCGTGCCAGTCGTGCGGCCTCTACCAGCCATCCGTCGCCGGAAAGCTGCCGATTCACTTCGATAGTCGGTTGTATTTTTTCAAGACCGCGCGGAGTTTGTCGTGCGGGAGGGCGATGACCTTGTGATCGTTGATGCCAGTCATGGTTTCGGCGGCTACCATGGCGTTGATGACGGCTTCTTCGGTGGCTTGGACGGTAGCGGCGAAGAGTGGCTCGATCTTGTCGTTGGGCAACATTTTGAGATTGACGACATGGTCGGCGGCCGCGGCGCCAGGATTGGCGGTGGAGAACGCGATGAAAATGTCGCCGGAACCGTTGCCGGAGATGCTGCCGTTGCGTCCGAGGCCGAGGGAAACGCGGCGCGAGAGACGCTTGAGCTGATGCGAGACAAGCGGCGCGTCGGTGGCGACGACCACGATGATCGAGCCGCGGTCCAGTTCGCTGAAGGACGCGGAGGCATACGCAGGCTCTTCGGGAATTTCCCTGCCGACGGGCACGCCTGCGATGCGCAAATTCGGGCGTACGCCGTAGTTGCATTGCACGAGAACTCCCACCGTGTAGCCTCCGGATTTCTCGTCGAGCTTACGCGATGACGTGCCGATGCCGCCTTTGAATTCGTTGCAAATCATTCCCGTGCCGCCGCCGACGTTGCCTTCTTGAACCGGGCCGGACGCCGCGGAATCGATGGCGTGAAATGCGTGTTCCGGCTTCACGTGGAAACCATTGATGTCGTTGAGCCAGCCATCCCACGTTTCCGCGACGACAGGTAACGACCACCAATAACCCGTGGGATCGGGCTGACCGTGCGTCACGCGCCACTGAATGACGGCGTCGCGGACGACTCCGACGCTGTGCGTGTTGGTGATCATCACGGGACCTTCGAGGAAGCCGGATTCTTCTACCCAGGTGGTACCGGTCATTTCACCATTGCCGTTCAGCGACCACCAGCCGGCGAAGACGGGATTATTCATGGAGTCTTTGCCGCGCGGCAACACGGCGGTCACTCCCGTTCGAACGGGGCCTTTGCCGACTTCGAGTTTTCCCTCGCCGGAAATAAGCGTGGTGTGGCCGACGAGGACGCCGGCAACGTCGGTGATGGCATTGAACGGGCCGGGCGTGCCGTCGAAGGGAACGCCCAGATCGCGGGCGCGCGGCTTGGCAGGTGGATTTTGTTGAGCCGGGACACATGCCACCGGCAACGAACAAAAAAGGAATGCGAGAAAACGAAAACTGGACAAACGGGTCATGGATTATTTTTTCTCCCAGGAAGATTGCGCGGAACGCAGCAGCTCGGTATTTTTCTCTATAGCTTTTTCGAGCCGCGCCGCTTGCTGATTCGCCAATTTCCAATCGGATTTCTCTACGGCCTCGGTCAACCCGGGGAATTCCAGGTGCGCATAGGTGTACCGCGATGCATAAAGAAGGTGTTGAAACCAGGGGCGCCCCGGAATGCCGTTGGGATCGAGCCAGTTGGATTCCACCTCAAGAAGTTGATCATTGAGGCGTTGCAGTTTTTCAGGCGAAACATTTCCTGCAAGGAGATCGCGCGCGGTCACTTCGTGCAAGAGGTGGCCTGCCTTTTCGAAGTCCGCGATGCGGGAATGCAGGCGCTTGAGATTGACATGTGACTTCAGATTGTTTTGTGCTTCCAGTTCTCCGAGAAACTGTTCGAGCGTGGAACCATTGAAGCCGAAATCAAACGGAAGAACGTCCGCGTTTGCAAGGCGCAGCGCGACGAGACCCCAGATGCGCGTGAGCGCAACGTGGTATTCGAATTTTGGATCGCCGATGTGCGACATCCAATAATGATCGTCGTACATCGAGTGGTAGACGCCGTAGTCGCCGGTGAAGCCCAGATTAATGACGGGGCGACCGAGATGATTCAGAAAGACAGTGTGATCGGAGCCGCTGCCAATGCGCGTTTCAACGAGCGCGCTATCAAACGGGACGGTGCTGGCTTTCGCGTCACGCATGGTCGTGGTGCGCCAAGCTTCGTAGAGCGAGCGGCCCGATGGCGCGCGAACATCCTTCGAAGCTTCCACGAGCATTGGTGCGAGAGACGCTACAGCAGAAGGCGAAAAGCTGAGGCCTTCCGGACCCGCGGTAGTGGCGGCTCCGGCAACAGACTCGTCCACGTTCAAATACGCCACGAGTTTTTTCTTCAGGTCGTCGGCAAATTGTTCGCCCCATTCGGTTGAGCCGGTGAGCGCATATTCTTCGCCGTCCCAACTGCAGACGATGATGCTACGGCGCGGACGAATACCGCGCTGCTTGAGTTCGCCGATGGCGCGCGTGAGCTCCATCATCGAAGCGGTGCCGCTCGAAGGATCGACGCCGCCGAAGGCCCACGCGTCGCGATGATTGCCGAGCAGCACCCATTCGTCGGGAAGTTCGCTGCCGCGAATGCGCGCTTCGACGACGGTGTAAGGCTGCATGCTCGTGTCCATGTCAATTTTGACGTGGACTTTCACGGCACCGGTGAGGCGATATGTGATGGGCAGCGCGCCCTGCCACTCTTTCGGGACTTCGGGTCCATTCATGTTTTCAAGAAGCGGCTTGGCATCACGCCAGGAAAGTGGGAGCGCGGGAATTTTTGGAAGTGAAGTCGCTTCGGCAGGAGCGATGTGTTTTGCCCCGGGTACCGAGGCCCAGCCGGGCGTAGTGGGATCGCCAGGAACAATAAAATCGTACGTGATCGCGCCGCGCTGAATGTAGCTTTCCGGACCCCACGGACCATCGGGGAAAACTTTGCCGTGCGTGTATCCCTCTTCGGCGGGATCGGAATAAATGAGCAGAGCGGCGGCGCCTTCGCGCTCGGCAGTCAGCGCTTTGAAACCACGATAGCTATACGGATTCGAATAGCGCACGAGAACGATTTTGCCTTTGACGCGGATGCCGTTTTTTCGCAGGAGATCGTAATCTTCGGGATTGCCGCTGTGTGCGTAGACGACTTCGGCGGTGACGTCTCCTGAAGCGGAGTAGCCGAAATAGGCACCGGAGACGGCGGGATTTTTCGTGTCTGGATCGACGTCGTACGGATCTTCGCGAAGAGACGCGGTGAAATGGACGGGCTCGGTCATTTCGAGAGAGATGCTGCGCGGCTGCGAGTGCAAGACGTCGTAGCGGCGGAGGGTGACGTCTTCCCAGCCTTGCTTGCGCCACTCCTCGGCAACGTAGTCGGCGAGTTTATTGTTCCGCTCGGAAGCGGCGGGATGCGGTTCGGCGGTGAGCGTGTGGTGCCATTCGCGGGCTTTGTCGGGCGAAGGGATGGACTGAAATGTGGTTTCGAGTTCGTGTTCGCCGGCGGCGTGTGCGGGAGAAAATCCGAGGATGGGAGTGGCAGGTGGCGTGTCTTGCTTGAGCTGAGCAGAGAGCGTGAGAGTCACGAGCAACACGGAAGCGAACGCGATTAGAAAACGGCGTGAACGAGGGGGCATTATTGATTCGCTCTCCAAGTAATCGAGCAAGTGGACTGCAAAGAATGACAGCCGGACTACGGTGCATCAAGCGGAAAAAACTTTCGCGAGTGCCAGAGTGAGCGCACGAGCGATCAGTCCGGATTCTTCCGGTGAAATCGTGAAAGGTGGGGCAAGGAGAATGTGGTCGCCGCGCAGGCCATCCACGCAGCCTTGCGTGGGATAGGTGAGCACATTTTCGTCAAGGCAGGCTTGCCGAATTTTTTCGGCGATGTTATCGGATTTTGGGAATGGCTCGCGCGTGGCTTTGTCCTTGACGAATTCCACACCGAGAAGGAGTCCGAGGCCGCGGACGTCGCCGACGTTGGGATGCGATTGCAGTGGAGAAAGAGCTTCGCGCAGAGTTTTGCCCGCAGGAAGCACACGGTCGAACAGATTGTGTGTTTCAAGATAGTCGAGGACGGCGTTTCCCGCGGCCATGGAAACCGGATGCGCTTGATATGTGAAGCCGTGCATGAATGCGCCGGAGCCGCGTTCGAACGCTTCCAAGACGCGCGCGGAAACGAGCACGGCGCCAAGCGGCGCGTACCCGCTGGCAACTCCCTTCCCCACCAAAATAATGTCCGGCTCGATGTTCCAGTGCTGGACGGCGAATGGCTTTCCGGTGCGCCCCATGCCCGTCATCACTTCGTCCGCGATCAGCAGAATTCCGTTTTTGCGACAGAGTTCGGCGATGCGCGCGGCGTAGCCGTCGGGAGGTTCGGCGGCGCCGAGCGTAGCGCCAACGATGGGTTCGAAAATAAAAGCGGCGGCTTGCTCGCGCGCGCGTTCGAGCAAATGGACTTGTAGATCGTCCGCGCAGGCGAGTTCGCATTGCGGAAAAGTCTTTTCGAACGGGCAGTGGTAGCACA
>Ga0210398_10001372_pt1 | contig 25310 bp, 17 predicted proteins | sample IncBWC4OmetaG_FD_161047 | JGI IMG/M metagenome (GOLD analysis project Ga0210398, IMG submission 161047) | Forest soil microbial communities from Barre Woods Harvard Forest LTER site, Petersham, Massachusetts, United States - Inc-BW-C-4-O | ecosystem: Environmental > Terrestrial > Soil >... | reverse complement strand
CGCGGCCGCGAACGGTTGAAGCAGGAATTCGAGGCCGAGTTTCGCCCCATCTTCGTGACGTTTACCACCGGCCGCAGCGCGGAACCCACCCCGCTTTTTTTCACCCAGCATGACCTCACGCGCCTGGCCACGGCCGGACGCCGGCTGGTTGAAATCTGCGCCGCGCGGCCCGAGGACCGCATGCTCAACTCCCTTCCCTTCGCACCCCATCTGGCTTTCTGGCTCGCGCATTACGCGGGAACATCCGGCGGCGTCCTGACGGTCAGTTCCGGCGGCGGCAAGGTGATGGGCACGGAAGGCAACATCCGCCATCTCCGCAAATTCAAACCCGAGATACTCATTGGCGTGCCGACCTTCGTCTATCATCTGCTGCATCAGGCAGCGGAGGAAGGCGTGCATTGCGAAAACCTGCGCTGCATCGTGCTCGGCGGCGAAAAGGTGAGCGACGGTCTGCGCCAGAAATTGCATGACCTCGCCCTCGAACTTGGCGCCCGCGATGTGCAGGTGCTGGCCACCTATGGCTTCACGGAAGCCCGGCTCGCCTGGTCCGAATGCCCGTTTCCCCATGACCAGCCCTCCAGCGGTTATCATCTCTACGCCGATCTCGGCATCATGGAAGTCATTGATCCCAAAACCGAGGAGGTGCTGCCGCCGGGCCAACCGGGCGAATTGGTATTCACGCCGCTCGATGCGCGCGGTTCCGTGGTCCTGCGCTATCGCACCGGCGATTACACGGACGGCGGCCTCATCTATGAGCCGTGCCCGTATTGCGGACGTTCGTTGCCGCGGCTGCTGGGCAACATCTCCCGCCGCTCGGAGGTCAAGCAGATGAATTTTGACAAGATCAAGGGCACGCTTGTGGATTTCAATGAAATGGAGCGCGTGCTCGACGACGCCCCGCACATCGGCGCCTGGCAGGTGGAACTGCGGAAGGTCAACGACGACCCCCTCGAACTCGATGAGCTCATCCTCCATGTGAACAAGCTCAATGGCACGGACGAGGAGCAACTGAGCCGCGAACTCGGCGAGCGCTGCGTCGAACATCTCGAGATTCATCCCAACCGGATTTTGTTCCACGACGCCGATGAAATACGGGCCCTTCAGGGCGTGGGAACATTAATCAAGGAACAAAAGCTCGTCGATCATCGGCCGCAAATGCGGCCCGTGGAAAAGACCGCCGTCAACGGCAATGCAGCCGGGAATATATTGGAACGATCCTATGAAATCTAACCGCCTCGTTTTTGTCGATGGTGTCCGCACGCCGTTTTGCAAGGCGGGCACCGAACTTGCCCCGCTCGGCGCGGATGAACTGGGGCGCATTGCCGTCAATGCCCTGCTGACCCGCACCGGACTGGATCCGGCGCTGGTGGACGAAGTCATCTTCGGCTGTGTCGCCCAGCCGGTTGACGCCGCGAATGTCGCACGCGTAATTGCGTTGCGCGCCGGCCTGCCGGAATCCGTTCCCGCGAGCACGGTGCAGCGCAATTGCGCCTCCGGTTGCGAAGCCGTCACGATTGCGCAGGAAAAACTGCTTGCCGGGCGCGGTTCCATTTTCATCGTAGGCGGCGCCGAGAGCATGTCCAATATTCCGCTGCTGTTCAAACAGTCCACCGCGGCGAAGTTCGGGCGACTGAGCCGCGCCCGCAATCTGGGCCGGCGGCTGCAGGCGCTCTGCCGCTTTCGGCCGTCGGACTTTCAACCACGCGTCGGGCTGCTGCTCGGCCTGAGCGATCCGGTGTGCGGGATGAACATGGGCGAAACCGCCGAACTGCTCGCCCGCGAATTCGGCATCACGCGCGAAGAACAGGACGCCTTTGCGCTCCGCTCAAATGAGCGCGCACTCGCGGCCCGCGAGAAACACGCCGAGGAAATCTGTCCCGCCTATTTCCCGCGCCAGGCCTCGGCCATCACGAAAGACAATGGCCCGCGCGACAAACAATCCCCGGAGGCGCTGGCAAAACTCAAGCCGGTGTTCGACCGGCGGACCGGGACCGTCACCGCCGGCAATGCGTCACAGGTCACCGACGGCGCGGTCGCGCTTCTGGTGATGTCCGAGGAACGCGCCAATGAACTCGGTTTCACGCCGCTTGGCACCCTGGCCGGTTATGCTTATGCCGGCTGCGACCCGAGCCGGATGGGCCTCGGGCCGGTTTTTGCCATCAGTCGCGCCGAGGAACAAACCGGCCTGACGCTGGCCGATGCCGATTTGGTCGAATTGAACGAAGCTTTCGCCGCGCAGTCAATCGCCGTCATGAAATCCGCAGAGTCCAACGCCTTCGCGCGCAAATTTCTGCACCGTGACCGCGCGCTGGGAGAAATTCCCGCCGCGAAACTCAATGTCAACGGCGGCGCCATCGCCCTGGGACATCCCGTCGGCGCGACGGGCGCGCGGGTCATCCTGACAAGTCTCCTGGAATTGCAGCGCCGCAAGGCCAAACGCGCGCTCGTCACCTTGTGTGTCGGCGGCGGCCAGGGTGCCGCATTGTGGCTGGAAAGGAATTGAAATCTTATGATTGAAACCCTGCCCTCCCGTCTCCCGGCTTCCGCCGGTTCGACTTCACCCCGCGTCGATGCAACGAGGACGCCTTCCCTGATGCCGCGAGCCGAGCGAACCATTCAACGGACGCTCCGCGATGACCAGATTTGCGTGCTGACGTTCGACCGCCCTGATTCCAGCGCGAACATCTTCGACCGCCGCACGCTCACGGAACTCGATGAAGAACTCGACTTCATCAGCGGCTCACCAGAAATCAAGGGCGTGATCCTCAACAGCGCCAAGCGCTCCATTTTCATCGCCGGCGCGGACCTCAAGTCAATGAGCGAAGCCTCGCCCGAGCAGGTTCGCGAGTTGATTGAACTGGGCCAGACGGTGATGAACCGCCTGGTGGCATTAACGATTCCCACCGTGGCCGCCGTCCATGGCGCGGCCGTTGGCGGTGGTTATGAACTTTGCCTCGCGTGCGATTATCGTGTCGCTTCCACGGACCGCGCGACGAAGCTCGGACTGCCGGAAATCCAGCTCGGCCTGCTGCCGGCCTGGGGCGGCTCAACACGCCTGCCGCGCTTGATCGGGCTGCCCAAGGCGCTGGACATCATACTTGCCGGCAAAACGCTCGCGGCCAAACCCGCCTTGAAACGCGGGATGGTGGACGAACTTGCGCCGATGGAATACCTCGTGGATGTCGCTGCTCGAATGATCCGCCGCGGCAAGCCGCATCGTTCCAAGCACCAGTTGACGAACAACGCCCTGGTCGCGACGGTGATCGCCACGCGGCTGCGGCCGCAGTTGCTCAAAAAAACCCGCGGCCACTATCCCGCCGTGCTCAAGGCTCTGGAAGTAGTTACTCACGGTGTTTCCTGGTCGATTCCCGAGTCTTTGAAACTGGAACGCGACGGCATCCTGGAACTGTTGCAAGGCGACGTTTGCCGCAATCTAATCCGTGTTTTCCTCCTCCAGGAACGCGCCAAGAAACGGGTTCTGGCCGGCAATGCGCCACAGGACGAGCCGAAGGCGGTCGCCCGCACTGCAGTCATTGGTTCCGGTGTGATGGGCGCCGGCATCGCCCAATGGCTCAGCTCACGAAAACTGCCGGTCATTCTGCGGGATCTCAATACGGAACAGGTCGCCAGGGGCATGTCTTCCATTGCGAAAGTTTATCAGGACGGCGCCAAACGCCATGTCTTCACTCCGCTCGAAGTTCGCGACGGCATGGATCGCATTTATCCGGCGCCGACGGAGGTGCCGTTGCAACAGGTGGATCTCGTGATTGAAGCCGCAGTGGAAAAGCTCGAACTCAAAAAGAAAATCTTCCAGCGGCTGGATGAACTGGCCGGTGATGACACCCTGCTGGCCACGAACACTTCGGCGCTGCCCATTTCCGAACTGGCCGCCGGCACACGCCGGCCCGAACGCGTCCTTGGACTGCATTTCTTCAACCCGGTTCACCGCATGCAACTGGTTGAGATCGTCGCCACCCCGCAGACTTCGCCGGAAGCCCTGCAACGCGCCCTGCGCTTCGTGCAGCAGATCGGCAAGCTGCCGGTGATCGTCAAGGACAGTCCCGGCTTCCTCGTCAACCGCATCCTCATGCCTTACCTCGTCGAAGCCGGAAATCTTTTCGAAGCCGGCGCCAGTGTCACCGATCTCGACAAGGCGATGCTGGACTTCGGCATGCCCATGGGCCCGATGGCGCTGTTGGATGAAGTTGGCATTGACGTGGCCATGCATGTGGCACAAACGCTTGCCGCGAGCTACAGCGATCGCATGGTGATTCCGGCATGTTTGGGCAAGATGGTCCAGGAGGGTTTGCTGGGACGCAAATCCGGTCGCGGCTTTTACATCCATGTCAAAGGCAGCAAGCCGCAGCCAAATCGCGATCTTCCCGTCATGCCCCAACCCAAGACTTACGACTCCCGACTCCTGCAGGAGCGCATGGTCCTGCTGATGATCAACGAAGCCGCGCGCTGTCTTGAAGAACAAGTCGTCACCGACCCCGCGGATGTTGATTTTGCCATGATTATGGGCACCGGATTCGCGCCGTTCCGAGGCGGGCCGCTGCGCTACGCCGATTCTGTTGGCATTGCAAAACTCGTCGCCACGATGGACGGCCTGGTGGCCGGTGGTTCCGGCCATTTTGCTCCCTGCACCCTCTTGCGCAGCATGGCTGCCAGCGGAAAGAAATTTTATGCCGGGGTGCCTGATTCCAATTCTCGTATCATTGGAGCACCCTCCGTCGAACACCCGGTCTCAAACGGGCATTTGAAAAAGCCGGCCAATTCGCCAGAGATGACGCCTCCTGCCACGACCAAGCCTCAGGTGGAGTCACTGGTTGAAGAACCGAATTCGCAAATCGACACCTCAAAAATGTCCGCCGGCCAGCGTGCTGCTCTCGAACTGACCGAGGCGGCCCGGGAAGCCACGCAGAAATCATCCTTTGTCAGCGGCCTGTTCATGGGCTCGTTCGATCTGCCGCGCACATTTCCAGTCCAAAGCGCCGAAGACCGCGATGCCGGCGACGTGTTTCTCCAGAAACTTGAAACAATTCTGCGCGACAAGGTTGACCCGGACGAAATTGACCGCACCGGGGAAATTCCAGAGCCGGTGATCGAAGAACTCGCGAAGTTGGGCGCGTTTGGCATCAAGATTCCGACCCAGTACGGCGGATTGGGGCTTTCACAGACCAATTATTGTCGCGCGGCAATGCTGCTGGGGAGTTACTGCGGCAATCTCACCGCGTTGCTTTCCGCCCACCAATCCATCGGCGTGCCCCAGCCGCTCATTCTCTTCGGCACCGAGGAACAGAAGCGCAAATACCTGCCCCGCGTTGCGCGGGGCGAGATTTCGGCCTTCGCACTTACCGAAACGGGCGCAGGTTCTGATCCGGCGACACTGCTGACCCACGCCGAACCTTCACCCGATGGAGAGTCTTTCATTCTCAACGGCGAAAAGCTGTGGTGTACCAACGGCACCAAGGCCGGTGTCATTGTTGTCATGGCGAAAACGCCGTCCAAGATGGTCCGCGGCAGGGCCAAGGACCAAATCACGGCGTTCATCGTGGAGACGGACTGGCCGGGCGTTGAAGTGTTGCACCGTTGCCGGTTCATGGGATTGAAGGCGCTTTACAACGGGGTCATGCGCTTCACCAATGTCCGTGTGCCGCGCGAGAACATCCTGCTGGCTGAAGGCAAGGGATTGCGCGTGGCCCTCACGACTCTCAACACCGGGCGACTGACCCTCCCCGCGGCGTGCGTCGGCCTCGCCAAACGCTGCCTGGATATCACGCGCCGTTGGGCCGCTGAACGCACCCAATGGGGCGCGCCCATCGGCAAACATGCCGCCATCGCCGACAAGCTCGCCCGCATGGCCGCCAATACCTTTGCGATGGAATCGATGACGTTGCTCGCCGCGAGCGCCGTCGATCAGGACAAACACGCCGATGTGCGGCTCGAAGCGGCCATGTGCAAACTGTGGGGCAGCGAGCAGTCCTGGGAGATTGTCAATGACGCCGTTCAGATTCGCGGCGGACGCGGCTATGAAACGGCAGCATCGCTAAAGTCTCGCGGCGAAAACCCCATTCCACTGGAACGGTTTTTGCGCGACAGCCGCATCAACACCATCTTTGAAGGTTCGAGCGAAATCATGAGGTTGTTCCTCGCGCGCGAGGCCCTTGATCCGCATCTGAAGGTAAGCGGGGCCGTGCTCAACTCCAAGTTGCCGCCGGCACAACGCCTGCAGGGAGCCGCCAGGGCCGCGCTGTTTTATGCCAGGTGGTATCCAAAGCAGTGGTTGCCAACAGAATTATTCAAGGTTCGAAGCTCGAAAACGGCGTTGTTGAACCGGCACTTCCGTTATGCCGCGCGGACGAGCCGGAGGCTGGCACGAACGATGTTCCACGCCATGGCCCTCAACGGCCCCAAGCTGGAACGCCAGCAACTGTTGCTCGGCCGTTTCGTGGACATCGGCACCGAGCTGTTCGCCATCACGGCAACGTGCTTGCGCGCGGAACGAATTATGCAAGGTGAGGAATCTGGCGTGAACAAGACCGAACTGCTTCATCTCGTGGACTATTTTTGTCGCGCGTCGCGCCTGCGCATCGAGGAAAAGTTCCGCGGGGTCCGACAGAACGCGGATCGCGCGAGCTACCGGGTCGCTCAACAAGTGCTGGCGGGAAATGATTCCGTTGCGAAGGCGGCGGCTTCATCACATGATTAAAAGCGCCTCTGAAAAGGGCCGAAGGCGGCGAGGCAAGTCGGGCAACTCGCGCGTGGTTTCCAAGGCCGGCAGTCTTCAGCCCGCCATTCGCGTCGTCATGATGCCGCGCGACGCCAATTATCTGGGCACCATCTTTGGCGGCGTCATTCTCAGTTCCCTCGACCTGGCGGGTGCGGTGGAGGCGCACCAGCATTCGGACCGGAAGCTGGTGACCGCAGCCATGCATGAAGTCAAATTCATCGCCCCGGTTTTCGTTGGAGATCTCGTCAGCTTCTATACCGAAACCGTGAAGATTGGCAACTCGTCGATCACCGTTCGCGTCACGGTGGAAGCGACGCGCGCCCTGGCACCGCATGAGACGGTGCGCGTGACCCGGGCCGACGTGGTATATGTCGCCATTGACGAAGCCGGCAGGCCGGTTCCGGTTCAGCCCTGACACCGGTCTCAACGACCCGCCAGCCTGTTCTGGCTGATTTATTCGCTTCAGGTTCAACCCGGTAAGTTTCCCCCACCAAGGCGCAATTGCCAGCGTGAAGATAAATGGCGGAAGGGGTCGGTTGTGCATCCCTTTTGCCATCTGGTGATTAAGGCCACAAAGGCCACAAGGCACGATTCGCCTCCGTGTCACAATGCAGGCCAATCTTTCTGCAAATTATTGCAAGAGAGACGTTTAGTCAGAAGGTTCACACAGGACGCCCTTGCTGAACGACTTAATGTGAGTCTGAGACCACTAAAGAACTGGGAAGAGGGTCTGGGCTCGACCGACGAGGAAGTATTGGGTATGTGTTTGTCTGGCCTTGGGCCTATGCGGCAAGGCACAATCGGGATGACAACATCCTCGGAACACTTTGATCCCAAGCAATACACCGGCACAGTCATCAATGAAACGGTCATCACTGCTGAAACTGCCATGGGGTGAACACCCCATGGCAACGGAATTGGACCTGCAATACGATGACAGTCATGGCAGTCTGCTGGTTTCCCGGATGCGCTTTGGAAATGCCTTTGAACGTCGGCGAGCAAGCGTACAAAAACAAAATTAACCCGGCAAATCACCTCTAACGATGAAAACAAATTTATGTCGCACAACTGTCTTGGCACTCGGCTTAACCTTGCCCGGAATTGTTTGCGCCGATAATATTGATTATGCGGCAACAGGCAGCCAATTTGGGACAATTGATTTACAAACAGGTGTATTCACACAAATCGGTGAACTGGATGGAATATTGGGGAGTGCCACCCAGGATTTGGCACGTCTCCCGGGAGGATTGCTTTACGGAGACAATGCGGATTCCAAATTAGCCCTGATTGATCCTGCCACCCTGACGACGAGCTTGGTGGGAATCTGCGGCAACAACGTGTTTGGCCTGGCATTTCGCCAGGATGGAACCCTGTTCGGCTGTTCGGGCAACACTTTATATCAAATTAATCCGAGCACCGGCGCAGCTACGCTGGTCGGTGCCATGGGCGTCAATAGCGGTTACTTTGACATGAAATTCGACGGTGCTGGAAACCTCTACTTTGTTGGGACCTCCAATTTGATGGAACTCCCCACACTTTACCGACTGAACACCACCACCGGCCAGGCGCTCCAAATTGGCCAAAGCGGGGCGGTCGGCTTTGAGGTATGGGCCTTGGATTTTGCCAACGGAACCCTGTTTGGCTTTACGTCCGGCGGCCAGATTGTCTCCATCAACACCACAACCGGAGTTGGCACTTTTGTGGCCAACGAAACCCAGCCGAGTCCGATCATTACGGCCGCGCCGGGGGGCGTGGAGGTGGGCAAACCCTACTTGACCATTCAACTCACAAACATCAATTCGGCCGCCCTGTCCTGGCTCGCGCCGTCAAATGCTTTCAGTCTGCAACAGAATCCGAGCGTGACCACCACGAATTGGGTGAGCGTGACCAATTCCGTGAGTGTGACCAACAGCCAGAATCAGGTCGTTGTTTCACGGGCTGCCGGCAATCGTTTTTATCGGCTCGTGAATCCTTGAGGCTGAAGTCTGATTGTCATCGAGGTATTCCCATCCCGTCGCAACCTTTGGGTTTGGGGGGCGCGCTATTTCTTGAGACCCTCGGCGATGGTGGCGAATTGTTCGAAGGCGGCTTCCAGGTCGTCGGTGATTTCCTGGGCGAGACTTCCAGCGCAGGCAGTGGCGGAAGGGGTGGGATTCGAACCCACGGTAGGGTTGCCCCTACTCCTGATTTCGAGTCAGGTGCCTTTAACCACTCAGCCACCCTTCCACTCGTTTGATTGCAATGCCTTACGCGGACATCCGATTTGCGGTCCGTCCTTTGAAAACTTATTGCCTCGAGAAGAGGCCTCGTGCAAACCCGCTCCGCCATAAAACAGCAGGGAAGTATTTCGCATGGTTGCGCGCACGGGGCAAGCTGATTCGGCGCGGACCTAAGACAGCCAGTCTTGGGGTTGCCAAGCTGCAGCTTTCAGACGAGGAAACCATAATCCAGCCGGCTTGAGCCAGGAATGGTTCAGTTGCCGCCCCATTTTTTTCATTACACAAGTTTATTTGGACGATGATCCGCAAGAAGAACCGGGAATATGAACACATCTTGCAATCTGCCCGGAAATCGGGTGGTTATGGGAACAAGGCCGAGGAAGTGGCAGCGCGGACAGTGACGAAACAACATCGTGCAGGCCACTCAAATCCCAAACGGTCTTTTCGAATCTGCTTGTAGCGAAAATTGAGCCACCGGCTGCGAAATATTCTTAGGGAAAATCAGCCTGGTTCTGATTGCCAGGATGGCAACACTGGGGAAGCTTGACAAGGTGAACGAACACCAAAATATTTTAGTTTCCGCCTGCAAAACCAAGCACGGCGGCGGTTTCAAAGGTTCCGGCAAGGATTATTATCATATTCTGCTGGCGGACGACTCTGAAGACGACAGATTTCTTTTGCGGTCCTCGATTGAACGGATTCAACGCCTGAAAATTGTTGCCGAGGTTTCCAATGGAACTGAAGTCATCGCCTATTTCAACGGACTTGGCGGCCAAACAGGTGTCACATCGCCTTTCCCCGACCTTTTGCTTCTCGATCTAAACATGCCTTTCAAGGACGGCTTTCAAGTGCTGGAGTGGCTGAGGACTCAGAAATATGAGAGTCTTCGGGTGGTGGTGCTCACGGATTCCGTTCAGCCCGACCACATCAAGCGGGCGCTGGATTTGGGTGCCGATTATTATCAGGTGAAGGCCAGGTCAACCAGTGACCGCCATACAATGGCCCGCGCGTTCGAAACTTATCTCATGAATTTCTCGAAACTGCAGTTCGATTCTTCGCCGTTGGAGGAAGGCATGACGTAAGGGGTTCTGACGGGTCGCAAGTGTTGAAAATTCTGCGTTGCTGAATGACGAATGCGGATTTTGATTACTGCAAAGGCGCTCGCCGCCCGGACAAGCAGGACCGTGATTCTCCCAACTCGCAATGGATCAAGTGCCGAAGGAAGCAGCCACGCATCAAAACCGAAGTCTGAGGAGGGCTTGTCCACCGCTGCCGGACCATGGCGGACGGTTCACGGTGGTCTGGGGATCTCCCGGAATTGAATTGTAGGTGTAGGAAGCGCTCAATTCCAGCCAGCTCCCGAGTTCCACAACCGGTCCTCCTGCAAATTGAAAGCCGAATTTGTGGGCGTCGAACACATACGGGGCCCTGACGTCGAGATCGACGTGGAGGTCGTTTCCCAGCAAGGGAAGGGAAGTGTCAAGCACCGGAGACAAGAGCTGGTAATGTTGGGGAGTCCAATAGTTGGTTCTCTCGTCCTTGTAGCTGAGATAATCATATTCCGCCCGTATGAATGTTTGCGGGCGGCCAAACAAGCGGTAAGAAAGCTGGGGTTTCTCTTCCCACCATACGTTGGAATCAGAGATTCGCGCCAAGGTGAACGCATTCTGGGCTGAGAATCCGCCGCCAAGGCTGATGTCCAGGCCGCTTCCAACCGATTCCTGCTTCAGCGCATTGGTCACCGTCGCCATGCTACTGACAAAGGGTTGATTGTAAGCCGCGGTTGTATAAATGTCGAAGCCCGTGAGGGGAGACAATTTTGTGAACAGCTGTCCGCCAAAGAATCCGTTCTGATCTTCGTGCCGGTAGTCGAACACATCGCCTTCCAATGAAGCTTCCAGGATTCTTTTTAAATGGGTCTCCAATCCCACGGCTCCGTCAATCCGGTCCACCGCCTCAAAACCCGGGTTGGTGAAGCGCCATCCGGCGCCCCGGGCCAAAAGATAGACGTCGTCGTTGGCATGAACCCGCACGCCGGCGCCAGCAGACTCCTGCAGGAAATGCGTCGTGTCCTTGAAAATATAGCCCTGAAGGTTGACATCCGACGCAGCCATGCGCTTGGCCTCCAACAACCCGCTCGTGGCTTCATAGTCATTCTGCGCGAGCCCCAGGGCTTGCGAATAATCCGTCTGCGCCTCCTTAAGCTCCCATCGCCAACGATGCACATCGCCCCTGAGCGTGAGCGCTTCCACATTGCCTGGATTTTCCTTGATTAGCTCATCAAGCATTTCCAACGCGCGGGCGGTATGGCCGCGCCAGGCCTCGAGTTCGGCCTCACCCAGGCGGGCGTCAGGCTGGTGCGGATCCTTTTGCAAGACCTCAGCATAGATGCTGTCAGCCTTGCCGTATTGACGGAGCCGGGCGTAGGCCCGGCCGAGGTTGGCCTCAATCCAGAGGTCATCCGGCCGCAGGCGCGCCGCCTCTTGAAATTGAGCCAGCGCTTCGCGCAATCGTCCGGTTTGGGTGCAGGCCATTCCCAGCAGTTTCCGGGCATCGACATCGTCCGGCCGTCGTTTGACGACGGCGGCCAGGTAGGGATAGGCGGCGACGGGGTCGTGCAATTTTTCGAGATGAACCCATCCTGCCTTCGTCCAAAGGTCGAGATTATCGGGATCCAGGGTGGCGGCCTTGTCCAACAACTTCGCGGCATCTTGAAGATCCTGTTGAGATGGGCTTCCCTGCAACTTGTCATCCGCCTCTTGCGCCAATGACGCGGCATAGGCTTTTGGGTCAGAGTGGTTCAGTTCATCATCAGAAGTCCCGAGCGGGGACAGTTTCGTCCCGGCGGCGGAAACGGAAACCGTCATTGCGCACCAGCCAAGAACCAGCACAGGGAGGATTTTCATTGGTTGGCCTATTCAAAATAAATGTCGTCAAGGTAGAACTGAGTTTCCGTCGGCGATCCGGACTGGTTGGCCCGCTCAACAATGACTCCGAAGCCATTGCAGATATGGGCCAGATCAGCCGGCGAAAGATCCTTCAAATCAATTTCCTGGCGCACCCAGTCCTGGGTCAGCTTCATTTCCTGGCCGATGACCGGGTTGTGAAGGCTGTCACCAAAGGGTTTGTCACCAAGCATGCCCATCTGGGCCTGAATGATCTCGCCGCCGTGCTCGCCGCGCGCATAGAACACGAGCTTTTTTTTCGCCAGACCACTGAGGTCAAAATATCGCCCGCGATTGGTTTCTCCCCACCAAGGCGGCTTGGCCGGCCCGGAAATGAAAGCGATGCTGATCCACGTGGCGTCCTTCCAGTCCACATGCACGCGGATGCATTGTTCCGTTTCCGTCGACATGGCAATTTTTGAATCCGGGTTTGGATTCTCACGGCAATCCAGGTCAACATGGATCAATTCCGTCAAGTTGGTGGCATCGGACGACCACCCGTATGGGGAAAAAGGCATGGGCGGATGGGCCGGACCGTTGCGATAAATCCAGAAACGACCCTGACCATCCAATACCGGCTGCCGCACATCCAGATCGGAGGCGCCTCTCAGGGTTGCGGGCAATAACGCCAGCATGGCGAAGGCCATCAAACACCAGAGCATGCGCAAATTTTTCATGGTATTCATAATCTATTGGGGGTTGAGAGTTTGCAGGCTGGATTCAACAGGTTTCAGGGGCGAGGCGGCCGGTTGTGGAACTTTTCCAGTAGTCCTCAAAATCTTGAACGCGATAATCGCCTGTGAAAGGACGATCAAACCCAGGAAAGGCAAAGTCCCCCAGACGGTGTCGAGGCGGCCTGGTATCCGGCAAATCCAGATGATGGCGGCGATGCCGGCGGTCATCAGAACAAGATGGGGTTGCACGCCCCGCCATGAAGATGAAGATCGTGACGGCCATTTCGCGCATACCAACCGGTCCTTCACCCGTCTTGTGCGCGCCGCCTTGACCATCGCACAAAGGAGATCCCACCACATCGCCACCCATAATATTCCGGCGCGATACCAGAAACCCCGCCGGCTTCCTTCGGGTATCAGGAATCGCTGCCCGATCATGAGAAGAATTCCGTAGTTCAACGCAAAGAACGGCAGGTAACGCAGACAAAAACCTGTGATGTTGGCGTTCACCGGTGGATTGCCGGTGAGCACGGAGATGAAGGGCATGAGCAACAGCCCCACGAAGGCCACGCTGCGAAGATAAAACAGCGCAAACAACAGGTAGGCCAGCTTGCACCGCCAGGGCACCGCCACCAGTTCAGGAATGTAAAAATAAAACAGCAGGTTGAACATGGAATAGGCCCAGCGTCGCTGTTGTTTTGAGAATTCATCCCAAGTGTCCGGGGCCAGCCCTTCGGCGATGATGTCCGGCACGTACACCCCGGTTTTCCCCAGCGCATGAATCCGGATGGAGGTCAAAATGTCGTCGGCGTCATGCACCGCATAGCATTGTCCTTTGAGCGCCATCAGATCGGTGACGCGAAAAGTCGAGTGGCTGCCATTGACCACGCAGGCGCCGATCCCGAACAGGCCCATTTGGATTGGCCCGTAGAAAAAATAACTCTGCTCGGCGGCGCCCTGCGCAATCCAATTCGCCGAGCGATTGTGAAAAACCTGCGGCCCCTGGACGAAGGCGACTTCCGGCCGGCGGAAGTAGCCCAACACCTTGTCCAGGAAGTCAGGACGGGGAGCGTGGTCGGGGTCAAGGAAGGCGACGATGTCATAATTTCCACCATACTCGTACAGCCACGAATTCAAATTGCCCCCCTTGGTCCGGGCCTGAAATTTTCCGTGCGGCTCGTTGTACTTGGGATTCCCCTTGCGTGAAAAATGAATGATATTCCACGTCTGGCAGCAATCCCTTGCCTTGTCGCTGTTTTCCTCATCCAGCAGATAGGAATCGTGAGGATAGGAGATGCCATTCATCTTTTTCAACGTCCCCTGCAGCGAATCAATCGGCTCGCTGGCCACCCGTGTCGTCACCACCGCCACCCGCAGTCCCGCCGGTGCTTTCATCGGCGCAGGGCGGCGCATGTTCCAAAACAGATGCCAGACGTACAAATAGAACAACATCCCGATTCCGCCGGCGATTGAGAGAAACACGTACAACCCCGGCTGAACGGTGTAATACCTGGCGCGAACCGGATGACACCACCAGCTCAAGAACCAGTATAGACAGGCAAAGTTGAAGGCGAGCGCCAGCACAAACAGACACCGGTATGACGAACTCATGACCGGCTCGGTCTTCACCGGCAAAGCCCGGGCCGCGACCTGCCTGGACAAGCCGGCAAGGCCGAGGGTTATACCAACACAAACCACGGTGAAGATCAGATCGCTCAGCCACGACCATGGTAAATATGGCCGTGAAAGCTCCGGAAAAGTCGCCTGAACCACCCGATCAAGCCGGTGAAATTTCCCGTCCCGATCCTGCAACTGAGCGTAAGGAAAGTCCGCCGCCAAGGAGTTGAAAATCTTGCGCGAGTATTGCATGCATGCCGCCGCATTGGTGGGAATGATCGGCCCGACGCCGGCCGCCAGGGATTGTTTCTGCGGAACATCCGCCGCTTCGAGAAACCTTTGCCAGGCATCTGTTGCAGGCTGGGCTCCCTTGAAGTCATACGACAGCATCATCCAGCATTCGCCGATGATGAAATACCCCGTTCCCACGGTGTTCAAAGCCCAAAAATTGGTATTGGCCGCGCTGTCCCGTGGCGCCTTCCGGTTCAGGAGTTGAAGTTGCTGGGCCCGGGCCGTGTCCTGATACAATGTAATCGCCCGGTTCGCATAGGTCATGGCGTAGCCGTAGTCTCGTGAATATTTGCTGACATACGGGCCATCCAGACATTGCCACGCCGCGGTGATTAAATTCTCGGGCGTGTCGTTGGTGGGGGAAATCCACGAGAAAAAATCGTTGTTTTGTTTCAGCAACCGTCCCAGCGCTGCTTCCGAGGGTTTTCCCAAAATGCCGTAGTGCGCGTCGCCTTCCTTGCCGCGTTCGAAACGTTTCCAGGCCTCGTCTGTGGCCTCATGCACAAACGCCCCGATTACAACCCCCGTCCGGGCGCGGCCCGCCGCATGTGAGAACACCATCACCAAAATCTGTTGCAGATACTGGCTTTGCTGCTCTTCCGTAGTTGAGTTTTCGCCGGGCCGGCCAATTTCGGCGAAGTATATCGGCAGCCGCAACTGGCCGGCGGCCGTCAGGATAATTTCCTCAAACGCCGCCGGGTTTTCCCGGTAACAGTTGATTCCCACCGCATCAATGTTTGTCATCGCCGCAATCCGGCCGGCTTCGTTGGTGGTCAAATCCCCCTGTCCGAGGCTCACAAATTGCGTCAAATTCTTTTTTCGCAGCCGGTCCTTGACCTGGCCGGCCAGCTCGTCCATGAGCGCATAATAGCCGGCGGCATCCAGCCCAATTTCCTGGCCCAGAATGCCATGATCGATGTGATAGTTGTTTTCGTTTCCCAATTGCCAGCCGAGCACCCACGGTTCATCGGCATAGGTTGCCACCAGTTTTTGGATGTGCGCGCGCAACGCCGCCAGGTCCGCCGGATTCTTGAAGTCCATTCCCGTGTTCAAACCCGCCCAGTCGCCGATCAAGACCTTGATGCCGTGCTGGCTGTAAAGTCGCCGGAAAATCTCCTTGGTGCGGGCGGCGTCTTCCTCATTTGCGACCGGCAGTTCATAAACGCGGATGGCGCGAACGCCCAGTTGCGCCAGCCTCGCGCCGTGTCCCTGGCCTCCCGCGTCCTCATCGTTCAGTGCCTGATAAACCTCATGCAGCGAATTTGAATACTCGCGGATGTGCTTGTCGCCTTCGGTGTGCTGGTAAACCACACCGCCAAAGGCGGGCATGCGCACCCCGTCAACAACGAGCCAAAGTCCGGTGGATTCGCGTCGAAATGCGGATGACGCCGCGCCCGGGTTGTCGGCTGCGATAGCACTTAAAAGCGGCGCGCCCGCGGCACCCACCAAAAAAATTGCACCTAGAAATATTCTACGGAGGCTCATTACTCGGTTGTGATGCCAACTGAACCCGATCGCAAAGGCAGCTTCTTCGCAGGATTCAGGCCGCCCGATGAAAAAACCCATAACTCCCCGCCAATCAAAAGTATTCACGTTTTTAGAAGGATTCGGGCCGTCGTATTTTGCAAGCTTCCCGGGAATCCAAATCGCATTTTGCGAGCGGACCCGTGCCTATTAGCGTGCCTGCGCTTGAAAAACGCCACGATGGCGGGTGGCGCATTTTCTGCTTGAGATGATCGAATGAACGCGGTCGGCAGCCGCTGTCGTTACAGGAAGTGGGATCATGGAGGGATCTTTCTGTACCGGCGCGTACAACACATTCGCGAACAAGCGTTGTTTATATGCGTTGTTTATATGGACTGCACGGACGGCGCACCATCCATGATGAAAGACACTCTGTTCATGATTGCTTCGCTCGCGGCTTCGGTTGCGCTGAATTCGCATGGCCAGGCGGCGGCGGGCCAGACCGTGGACGAAGGTTCGGATCAAGTCCGGACGGACCACAAGGAATTCTCACCCCCTGGCAATACCAATGGCTCCGCGGTTATTTGGCAATACGGCGCCCCCACCTTGCGGACCAACAAGTTCAATCCCGTGCTCCCGGCCAGCCTGCCCCCTCCCGCTCCGGATAAATTTGCCTCGGGAACGAATCCGCTCGCGCGTGGCACGGCCCAGGTGAACCTGGAAACCAATCCGCCACATGCCCTCTTTTCACCGGTTGAGGGAAACAATGCGTTCACCGCGACCGTGCCGGAACCGGTCGTCTGGCAGTTTGGCGCGCCTACCAGGCACACAAACAAATTCAATCCGCTGCTTCCCGCAAACCTGCCCCCGCCGGTTTCGGACAAGGCCGCCGCAGGCACGAACCCATCCGAGCGTGATACGAACCCCGCCGCTGCGAGTCTCAACAAAGATGGCCCGGCCTCCGCGCTCTCCCCTCCCTCGGGAACCAACGGTGAATCGGTGATTTGGCAGTATGGGAAGCCCACCTCGCGGTCCAACAGCTTGAATCCACTTCTTCCCACCAATCTGCCCCCACCGGCTCCAACCGAAAAAAAACTATGAGGACACACTTATGAGAATATCAGTCATGGGCACCGGCTACGTCGGCCTGGTGGCCGGCGCCTGCCTTTCTGACACTGGAAATCACGTCAGTTGCATTGATGTGGACAAACAAAAAGTGGCGCGCCTACAAAAAGGCGAACTGCCAATTTTTGAACCGGGACTGGACGAGATCGTCGCCAGAAACATGCGGGCGAAGCGCCTGGTGTTTTTAACGGACTGCGGGGACGCATTGCGAAGAAGCGATGTCGTATTCATCGCAGTGGGGACCCCCCAATCAGAAGACGGCTCCTCGGATTTGCGGTATGTTCGCTCCGCGGTTGAAACGGTTTGCGATCACGTGGAGCACGAAATGTTGCTGGTTTTGAAAAGCACCGTACCCGTGGAAACCTCGGCCATGGTGAAGGAAATGGTAAAACGGGCCGAAGTGCCGGTGCACGTCGTCTCCAATCCGGAATTCCTGAAGGAGGGGACGGCGGTCAGCGACTTCCTCAAGCCGGAACGGGTCGTGATCGGGACCGGTTCGGACCATGCGCGCCAAATCATGGCGGATCTTTACGCGCCCTTCGTCCGTTCCGGCAACCCCATTCTCTTCATGTCGAACGAATCGGCGGAAATGTCGAAATATGCGGCGAATGTTTTTCTCGCCATGAAAATTTCGTTTATCAACGAGCTGGCCATGCTGGCGGAGAAGGTCGGGGCAAACATTCATGAAGTCCGCAAGGCCCTGGTCACGGATTCACGGATTGGCGCGCAGTTTCTTTATCCGGGCTGCGGCTACGGCGGGTCCTGTTTTCCCAAGGACGTGCTCGCATTGATCGACGTCGGAAAGTCTCATGGCATGCAGCTCGATTCTTTCAAGGCCGTGCATGCGATCAACGAACGCCAGAAGCGGGTGCTCTTTGACAAGATGAAATCCCGGTTCGATGGGCAGTTTCAGGGGAAAACCATTGCGGTGTGGGGTCTGGCTTTCAAGCCGATGACAGATGACATGCGGGAGGCTCCGTCGGTGACCTTGATCAACTCGCTGCTCGATGCGGGCGCAAGAGTCCGGGCGTATGATCCGGTGGCGCAGCCGGAAGCCAGGCGGATTTTCGCAGATCGCATTGAGTTAAATGGCGATCCTTATGACACGGTAAAGGGGGCCGACGCCCTGGCCATCCTCACCGAATGGAATGAATTCCGCACGCCTGACTTTCATGCGTTGAAGAATGCCCTGACACATCCCGTGATTTTCGACGGCCGCAATCTCTACAATCCGGACAGCCTGCGGCGGGAGGGCTTTGTTTACCATTGCATTGGCAGGAGGGACCCGTCATGAGCGCATCGGGCGGGACCGACACGGCTTCCTTTGAAGGAAAACGCCTGCTGGTTACCGGCGCCGCGGGTTTTCTTGGCTCCCACTTGTGCGAGAAATTGCTGCTGAGTGGTGGCCGGGTGATTGCCGTGGACAATTTCATTACGGGGCGGAAGAAAAACCTCGCCCATCTGTTTGGAGACCCTGACTTTGAATGGATTGAGCAGGACATAACCCGGCCGATGGAAATTGACGGGAAATTGTCCGGCATTTTCCACATGGCGAGCCCCGCCAGCCCGGTGGACTATGCAAAGTACCCCATTGAGACATTGCGAGTGGGCGCGCTGGGCGCGGAGAACATTCTCGCGCTTGCCAGGCAGCGGAACTGCCCGGTGTTGATTGCGTCAACCTCGGAAGTTTACGGCGACCCGCTCCAGCATCCGCAAACGGAGAGCTACTGGGGAAATGTAAATCCCATTGGACCGCGGGGCTGCTACGACGAATCCAAACGGTACCAGGAAGCTTTGGCCATGGCCTACCAGCGTGTTCATGGCGTTCCCATTCGCATTGTCCGTATTTTCAATACCTACGGCCCGAGAATGCGCGCCAACGACGGCCGCGTGGTGCCGAACTTTTGCCTGCAGGCGCTGCGCGGCGAGCCGCTGACCGTTTATGGGGACGGCGCACAAACGCGAAGTTTTTGTTACGTGGAGGATCTTCTCAACGGCATTGTCAAACTATTTTCATCACCTCATTGCGAGCCGGTGAACATCGGCAATCCCGAGGAGCATTCCATTTTGGAATTCGCCACGAGGATCATTTCCCTCACCGGTTCCAAGTCCGCCATTGTCCACCGACCGCTCCCGGTTGATGATCCAAAAGTTCGTTGCCCTGATATACGCAAGGCCAGACAACTTCTGGGATGGGAACCCGTGATATCCCTTGATGAAGGGCTCAAGAAGACCATCGATTACTTTCGGCGCGAACAGCAGGCGGAAGCTGGGAGGGCGGATGAAGACGAAGCCGGAGCGCCTTCAACGGACAGGGAGGGATCGGTTTTAAAGGAGTTTTGACGAGCCACAAACCCGTGAATGTATCAAATTCCATTAACCTATGAAAACAACAATTGAAGATCGGGATCTGACAAAACAAGCGCCCCGCAGCCCACGTGACCGGTTCGGCGGGTTTGCCATCATTGGCCGGACGGTGGACAAATGTCGCGCCAGCATTTCAGGCCGGCTGGGTGAATATCATTACGACTGCCCGCTGGACAACCAACTTTTCGGATTCAAGGGCATCAATGGGGAACAATTCAAAACTGTCGTTTCCACGTCCCAGACATACGAGGATGTGGCCACGTGGCTGCAATCGAATGGCGCCCGCAAAACACCGGAGGAAATCCGCGCATGGTCGGAAAAGGTTGAAGCGGCGAAGCTGAAGGATGTTTTTGTAAAACATAGCCACGCCGAAGTGCAAGAAGTCACCGAGAGCTGCCGCAAGATGGGTCTGGACTTCAATTCAGCCACCTTGTTCGAGTGGTTGGAGGCCGATGATCGCGCAAGTTTTGAATCGCACACGCACATGGCAGCCCATCGATAAAACTCGACGTGAGTTTAATTCAGACGAAGATCAAGGAAGCCGGCCTGTGAAAACGCCGAAAAACATCGACGTGCTGTTCGTCGCCGGTTTTGGCCCAATCGTTCAAGACCCGGCCGCAAGCCGAAAGTTCTATTCCGAGGCATTGGGACTGCCATTCAAAGAAGAAACCAACGGTTACCTGCATACGGGCGGGCTGGATGGTGTGAAGCATTTTGCCCTGTGGCCCGTGGCACAAGCCGCTCAGTCCTGCTTTGGCACCGATCAATGGCCCGGCAATCTTCGAGTGCCACAAGCGTGGATTGAATTTGATGTCGCGAATATTGAAAAGGCCACCACAGAACTGAAGTCGCAGGGCTACAAACTGCTGGTCGCGACGCAAACAGAACCCTGGGGTCAGGTGGTCACGCGGCTGTTGGGACCGGAAGGACTGTTGGTCGGCATAACTCATACGCCTTCGATGCGGAAGTGAACTCTTACCACTCTGCCTAAAGTCGCCGCGCCCTGCGCTTGGCCGTCAACACCCGAAAAAAATAAAGCTGCGGAAGGTGTTGACCGGCTTGCAAGAGAGACCTGAAAACAGGAGGTGCATTTGTTCACGTTTTTGCGAAGTTCCTCCATCCTAGGTAAAAATCCGGAATCAGAGCGTCCAGGATTCCAACCTGCACCATTTCACAATGGTTGAAATTCGGAGTTTATTGACGATTCGTGACGTCGAACTGCTGTTTCAGATTGAAGAATTGCCAGCTCCGGTGCTTGCAAATTCATGCTAATACTGCTCGCAACGCGGCGGCAATTATGTTAAGCACATCGCGATTTGAACGGTGTCCGCACCCGGAATGCACCGGGTGCCGAGGACAATTTGAGAAAGCACATTAAACATGAATGAGATTCTGACTAAGGTTCAAACGGCGTTTGTGGAAGCGTTTGGGGTTGAAGCGGCACAGGTGACGATGGAAACGGCCCCGGCCAGCATACCGGCCTGGGATTCGATGGGGCACCTGTCGCTGGCCAGCAATCTGGAGCGCATTTTTGGGATCAGCTTTGACGTCGATGAATTGATGGAGATGGAGAACGTGAAGGCGATTGTGGGGATCATTCAGCGGAAATCGAAACAGGCATGAAATGGCGGTCGCCACTGATTGCAATTTTGCAGCCCGCCTGACCGGGCGGCTGGGCCGGCACTCCTTTCTGATTGATGCCGCGACCGGCCAGACGATTTCGCCGGATCAACTGCCGGGATTGATTGCGGGTTATGCCCGGGGTTTTAGCGCGGCAGGATTGAGGCCCGGGGACCCGGTATTGATCGGCACCGCGCTCTCCCCGTCGAGCGGCCTGGCCTATTTGGGCGCGATGTTTGCGGGGCTCGTTGCCGTGCCGGTGGAGGAACGCTCACTCGCGGCCACGGGGGAGGGTTTGGCAAAGGCAACGGGCGCAAAGGCGGTTTGGACCGAGCAAAGTTTCAATTGGAAATGGACGCAGGAGTTGTCTGTGCTTCAGTTGCACGGCGACTTGACCGGAGGGACGGGCGAGACGATGTCCCCGGTGCCGCGTGACGATTCCGATCTGGCGGCGCTGATGGCAACTTCGGGTTCGACCGGAGTGCCCCGGTTTTTGAGGATCACCCATGGAAATTTGATCGCGAACACGGAGGCGATCATCCGCAGCCAGCATCTGGGCGATGAAGAGCGGGCGATGCTCATACTCCCCTTGAGTTATTGTTTTGGAGCGAGCGTCTTTCACACGCACCTTTACCAGGGCGGAGGAGTGGTGTTTGACCGGCGGTTCATGTTCCCGGACAAGGTGCTGCAGGCGATGAACCAGCATGGCTGCACCACCTTTGCGGGGGTGCCGACGGCTTATCACGCGCTGTTGCACCGCTCCAAGGCCCGGACCACGGCGCTGCCGCAACTGCGCCGGCTGTTGCAGGCAGGCGGGCCGCTCGCGGAGCATTTGATCAAGGAGATTCGCAATGCCCTGCCGACGGCAAAGTTTTATGTGATGTATGGGCAGACCGAGGCCACCGCCCGCATTGCGTGTCTTGATCCGGCCCGGCTGGAGGAAAAACTGGGCAGCGTGGGCCGTCCCCTGGATAACTTGACCGTTCGCATTGCGAACGAGCGCGGCGAGGAATTGCCGCAGGGCGAAGTTGGAGAAATTTGGGTCAAGGGACCGTCCATCAGCCAGGGATATCACAATGACCCCGTGGAGTCGGAGCGCGCATTCAGGGATGGATGGCTGCGAACCGGTGATCTCGCCCGCATGGACGAGGACGGCTACCTGTGGATTCAGGGGCGGCTGGGAAGTTTTGTCAAGATGCGCGGGACACGGGTCAGTTTCACCGAAGCGGAGGCGCGCGTGATGGCCATGCCGGAAGTCTTTGAGTGCGCGGCGACCGGCACGTCTCATCCGGAAGCAGGAGAGGCGCTCATATTGTTTGTTGTATTGAGGGAAGGGGCGAAGCTGGCATTGGAGGACATTCGCCGCCATCTGCCCGCGCATTGGGCGCTGGATTCGGTGCATTTTGTCGCCGAACTGCCGAAAAACACGCATGGGAAGGTTTCCCGCACCGCCCTGAAAGCCAAACCAAGACTCGATCATGAACCCGCTTGAACAAAAGATTGATTCCCTGTTGGGGGTACCGCCTTACCAGATGCGCGCGGCGGAAAAGACGGCCAGCTTGCTGGAAGTGCTGAAGGAAGCGCTGGCTTACGTCTGCCAGCGTCACGCGGGGCTTGCCAATTACATACGCCAGTGGCCGGTGGATTTTCAAACGGTCTCATGCATTGCGGATTTGCCGTACCTGCCGGTGGCATTACTTAAGGCCAATCCTCCCCTCTCACTGATTGAAGCGTCCGAGATAAAACGAACACTGGCATCAAGCGCCACCACGGGACAGGTGCCGAGCCGGGTGGTGCTGGACTCACCGACCGCGCGGCGCATGAGCAAGGGGGTCGTCGCCATCCTCCAGGATTTCATCGGCCCCGCCCGGCGCCCGTATCTGGTAGTGGATCTGGCCGGGACGGCGGGAGACAAGCGTGAATTGGGCGCGCGCGGCGCGGCCATTCAGGGGTTGCAACCCTTTGCCAGCCAGGTGACGCACTGTCTGCGTCTTGACGCCGGCGGTGGACTGGAGTTGGACCGTGATTGCATTCTGGATTTTGCGCAAAAACACCGGAGCACAAAGGTGCTGGTGTATGGTTTCACCTATATTCTTTGGAACCATCTGGTAAAACCGCTGCTGGCGGAGGGGATTTGCCTCGATTTGCCGGACGTGCATATCCTCCACAGCGGCGGTTGGAAACGGTTGCAGGACCAGGCGGTGGACAAACGGACTTTCAATGAAGGTCTGGCCCGGGTGTTCGGATGTTCGCCCACGCGGGTGATTGACTTCTACGGCATGGTGGAGAACGTCGGCGTGATTTATCCGGATTGCGCGGAAGGAAACAAACATGCGCCGGGCTTTGGAGAAGTGGTCGTGAGGCATCCGCTGACGCTTGAACCCGTGGCGCCGGGAGAAACCGGGATTATCCAGGTGTGCAGTGTTTTGCCGACGAGTTTTCCCGGCCATTTGCTGCTGACGGAGGACCTGGCGCAAGTTATCCTGAACGACGGATGCGCCTGCGGCCGCCCGGGGATCGCATTCCGCTTTACGGGGCGGGTTCCGAAGTCGGAAGTGCGCGGCTGCGGCAACATCCAAAGCAAACGATAACCGTGAATAAAGTCTGAAACATGCCATGACCGATTGCGTTCATTTGGTTGACTCGCCCGAGGAAATCATCGCTGCCGCCGTGGCGCTGCGAAAAAACCTGGCCGCGAACCACCCGACACCGGCGGAGGTGCTCGCTGTGTTCGAGTCCTGGGCTGGGGCATTGAACGGGCGGGAGCTTGACGCGATACCGGGGGTGGCTTTTTTGAAGCTTTGGCTCAGGCGCGGGACGCTTGAACCGGTGATCATCCGGGAGCTGGGGCGCGGCGCCTTGACGGGAGACTGGCTGGAGGACGGTCGCGCGCGGTTGCGGCCCTTCCCGGTCGGAGTGGTAGGTCACTGGCCGGCGGGGAACATTGAGATTCAGCCAATCCTCTCCCTGACGTGCGGTTTGCTCGGCGGCAACGCGGCGCTGGTGAGGATTCCAAGCGGGCTGGTGGATGTGACGCGCCGCTTGATGGCACAGTTGGTGGCGTGTGACACCAAAGGGGTGCTGGTGCCCAGAATCTCCCTGGTGGCCTTTGAGCACAGCCGGCAGGATTTGCAGGAAGCGATGGCGCGGTCGGTGGATGGCGCGATGATCTGGGGTGGGCAGGAGGCGGTGTTGAATTTGCGCGGGCTGCCGTTTCCGCATTGGGCGAAACTTGCGGTGTTTGGCCCGCGCCTATCGGTGGCGATGATGGATGCGGGCGCATGGGCGAACGAGGGAGAACAGGAAGCATGGTGCCAGCGCATCGCGCGCGACGTATGGCAGTTTGACCAGCAGGCTTGTTCATCCCCGCAGGTGTTGTTTCTCGAACGGCGGAACGGCTTGTCAACCGCCGGATTTGTGTCGGCCCTCGAACGGGCGTTTCACATCGAAAACCGGGCGCATCCACGGCAGGCCATCAGTCCGACACTGACCGCGGCGATCTGCCAGGCGCGGGCCGCGTGGCTGTTGAATGACACGACCCACCGGGCGATTTTCCCTAAAGGCCCCGATTGGACGCTGTTAATGGGATCGGGAGCAACCCTGCCGGAGCCGGTGCAGGGAAAAACCCTCCATATCCTGGAAGTCGATGACCTGAGGGAACCGGTTTCCAGTTTCGACGGCAATGTGCAGACGCTTGGCCTCGCGATGGCGGACGCGGCCAAGGAGACGGAACTGGCAAAGCTGGCCGGTCAGCGCGGTGTGGATCGCATCGTGAAGCTTGGCCGGATGCATGTGTTTGTCCCGCCGTGGGACGGGGTGGATCTGATCCGGCCGATGGTGCGCATGGTGCGCCACGTGCCTTCAGGCGAGTGAACGCGGAAGAAATTGGAAAATCGAAATCATATGAATGTGAATGCCGAATCGTTTCTGTTGAGCATGGACCAGCACGCAAAAATGTTCGCGCCGGGCGCGCGGGCGACGGTGAAGGCGAATCCGGATTTGTGCCAGTGGCTGCTGGATCCGCTGGCGAAATGGGCCCACGCGGCCTATGGCGACCAGGCCTTTGAAGATGCGGCCAAGGGCTATGCCAAGTACTGTCTGGGAGTATGGAAGGCCCAGCAACTTTACGAGAAGGCCGGCCGGTACACGCCACAGGATTTGCCGGACATCGTTTCGGCGGTCTATGAGGACGCGGGTTACATGGTGCCGTATATGTGGGCGGCCATCCTCATCTATCCTTTCTGGCCCTCGGTGG
>Ga0210398_10001371_pt1 | contig 25346 bp, 23 predicted proteins | sample IncBWC4OmetaG_FD_161047 | JGI IMG/M metagenome (GOLD analysis project Ga0210398, IMG submission 161047) | Forest soil microbial communities from Barre Woods Harvard Forest LTER site, Petersham, Massachusetts, United States - Inc-BW-C-4-O | ecosystem: Environmental > Terrestrial > Soil >... | reverse complement strand
CGAACCCGTTTGTGCTGCGCGGGAAGATATATTAACAATCGCGCCGCCGGTTCCACCGCGCTTGGTTGACATACGGCGGACGGCTTCGCGAGCGCACAAAAACGCTCCCGTCACGTTGACCGCCATGACTTGCGCGAGGGCCGCTGCGCTGACCGACTCCACCCGCGCAAATCCCCCGGTAATGGCAGCGTTATTGACGAGAGCCTTAATCGGCCCCAGTTCACGTTCCGCAGTTTGGAAGAGCCGGAGAATATCTTCTTCACGGGCTACATCGGCTTGAATCACGCAGGCACGTGCGCCTGCAGATACGATCTGTTCGGAAACGCCGTGCGCCTCGGACTCGCCGGTCGCGAAGTTAACCGCAATTGAAAATCCGCGAGTGCCCGCCAAGGTGGCAATCGCCGCTCCGATGCCGCGACTGGCACCGGTCACAATCAGGGTGCCGCATTGTTCTGTGCCTGCCATAGATTTTGCGGAGCAGAATTTAGCGCGCCACTTCTTCCGGCTTTTTGTGCATCAACTCCACCACCTCCTCATACCGACGCTGGCCAGTCTCGTGGCGCTTGTAGGCCCGCGTGATGGAGCGCCCTCTCAGTTCCACGCCAGAAGCTGTGGGCCGCACATTGATCGCGGCTCCGCGAAGAAAGAGCGCCACTCGGTAGCGCGGGGTGGCGCCTGCGCCACTCTTCCTCGGCTTTGCGCGTGTTATTCTCGGTGGCCTTGGCCACCAAACTGCTGTGATTGTTCGACGACTGCATCGGAATCCTGATCCGGAGGAATGGCGAGCTGCAATTCGTCCCAGTAACGGTTTCCTGGTCCGCCTTGACCGCCGCGTCCGCTTTGGCCTTGCGGGCCCCGACTTCTTTCGCCTCCGCCGTGAGCTTGGCCGGATTCAGTGCGGCGGTGCCTAGCTCATCGGCAAACGCCAGTCCGGCCTCATGGTCACCGACTTTTTCCGCTTCGTGCGCTAACCGCAACTCCTCTGGCGTTACCGCCAGGGCCGCCATGCGCCGGGCTGTTTGTAACGGGCGCTCGTTCGCCGCCTGGGTTCGCGCAAGCAACCGCTTGCCGGCCGGGGTTGCGGTGGAATCATCGGATTCTGGCGGAGGGCGCAGGGCGCGCGTCCACACCGTACCCGTAATGGCCGCCGCTACCAGCAGAAGCAGGGAGATCGCGGTGATCCAATGGCGGAGTTTCATGGCAATCGGAATTCCGAACGCTGGGTCAAGAATCAATCGCTAGGCTAGTCTTAGTCTAGCAAGTCGGGAGAGAACCGGCGGACACAGCGGTTGTATCGATGGTTACTCCCAACCCTCATCCATTCGCTTCGGCATCGGAGAAGCACACCGGGGACACGCTGCGGCAGACGGAGGGCGAGTTCATGAAGGCCCGGGCCGAACCCGCCTCCGCGGGATACATGTCTTATTTACGCCGACGATGCGGTGGAAGTGCTGAATGGAGCGGCCATCATCTCGGGGAAAATGAACCTTGGGAAGAGTAGTGGAATTCCTCGACGACAGGGAACAACCACCCCACCCCTTAGTTGGACTCCGGTCGGCGCCGATGTTTCAGCGTCCGGCGATCTCGGCTACACCTATTGGAGTTACGAATTCCGCTCCGCCGGCAAAAACGGCAAGCCTGTGGTGGAGAACGGGAAGTACACCAGCCTCTGGAAGATGCAGATGGATGGAAGCTGGCGGGCTGCTGGACAAGGGAACGCGAGCGCAGCTCAATAGAAGCTCTGCATACCGGGTGCGAGAGGCGTGAATCAGGTTCAGCTATTTCCGAAAATGACTGCTAATGGCTTCGGCCTGGCTGCGAGTCACGACCGCAGACAGAGCGGCCGGGTCCGCCTGTTTTACGGCCTGCAAACTGCCAAAGTGTTCGAGAAGGCGACGGGTCGTGCTCTCGCCGACCCCAGGAATCTCGCGAAGTTCAGTGGAGCGATCCCGCATCTGCCGGCGTTTGCGATGGAAGGTCACGGCGAAGCGGTGGGCTTCGTCGCGAATGAGTTGAATCAGATGCAGCACCGGCGAGTGGTGATCGAGGACGACCGGATCTTTCTCTTGCCCAAAGACGTAGAGAATCTCTTCGCGCTTGGCGATGGCTGCGAGTGGCTGGTTGATGATCTCCAGCGATTCCAGGGCGGCGGCGGCTGCATGCAACTGGCCGAGGCCGCCATCGATTAGCACCAGGCTCGGCATGGGTTTTTCTTCCTGCTGCAAACGCTTATAGCGGCGCGTGACCACTTCGCGCATGGAAGCGAAATCGTCGACCCCTTCGACCGTGCGGATGATGAACTTACGATAGTCCGATTTCTTCATCTTGCCGTCTTCCCAAACCACCATGGAAGCCACAGTCTCCGCGCCTTGTATGTGCGAGATGTCGAAGCACTCGATGCGCTTCGGCAACTCGGGAAGACTGAGAACATCCTGCAGTTCCTCCTGGATCGCTTTGGCGTTGGGCTTGAGCACTCGGAAACGCTGATCGTAGGACTGCTTGGCGTTGGTACCGGCAAGGTCGATGAGGGCACGCTTATCGCCGCGCTGGGGGACTAGGATGTGAACCCGCGCGGCGCGGGGATCGACACCGGCGACTTGTTCGGAAAGCAAGTCCTCGAGCGTCGCGCGATCTTCGAAATCGACCGGGGCGTAGAGATTGCGCGGGACATAGGGTTGGCCGATGTAGAGCTGCTTGAGGAGCGCAGAGAAGAACTCTCCGGGATGGAAAGGATCGGTGGCAGGAGAAACAATCGGGCTTTCCTCGCCTCGATCCCCGAGGGCGGATGCCCCCCCAGCTTCGGGGGAGGCGGCCGCGCCATCTGAGGGCGACGCGAACTCCGGCAGATCTTCCCAAAAGAATTCTCTGCGATCGACGACGCGGCCGCCGCGCATGTGAAATAGATTTACCGCCAGCATGCCATTTTCGTAGTGGTAGCCGAAGACGTCGGCGTCGTCGCCTTCGGCGGCGGCGATGCGCTGACGTTCCTGCAATTGCTCGACGGTGGAAATCAGATCGCGGTAACGCGCGGCGCGTTCGTACTCTTCGGCGGCGGCGGACTGCTCCATCCGCGCATGCAACGACTTGCTTAGATCTGTGGGGCGGCCTTCCAGGAAAAGCTTCACGTCGCGAACGGCCTCCTGATATGCCTCCGGCGTGGTCAGGTCTTTCACGCACGGGCCCAGGCAACGTTTGATGTAGTACTGCAGGCAAGGACGGGGATGAAATCGAGTGAGGTCGACCTTGCAGGAGGGAATCAGAAAGTTGCGGTGAATCAGATCGACGATGCGGTATGCGAGATTGGCAGGGAAGTATGGGCCGTAGTAAGCGCTGCCATCTTTTCGGAGGCGTCGAGTGACGTAGACGCGCGGCCAGCGCTCGCCCAGCGTGAACTTCACGTAAGGGTAGGTTTTGTCGTCGCGCAGCAGAATGTTAAAACGCGGCTTGCGTTGCTTGATGAGATTGTTTTCGAGGGCGAGCGCCTCTTTGTTGTTGGCGACGACGATGTAATCGACGTCGACGGCTTCGCGCACCAGCGTGCCAGTTTTCGAGTCCTCCCAGCGGCCTTCGTGGAAGTAACTCGCCACCCGGCTGCGCAGATTCTTCGCCTTGCCGACGTAGATGACTTCGCCTTCGGCGTTCTTGTAGAGATACACCCCGGGCTCGGTGGGGAGGGTGCGGATTTTCCCAAGAAGATCCATGCTGGTTTTCTTGCTTATTCTATTGGATAACGGAATCTTGAAGGCGGTGCAGGGCCGAAGGCCTCACTGCGAGACATCAGCGGCGAAAAGAATCGCGTAGAAGCGGGAGTTACCAGGTTGTCGCCATGAGTCACACACTCACAATACGGCTCTCGGACGAGCTTCTAGCGTGGCTAGTGGCTAAAGGAGAAATCAGGCCGTATACGGGTGTGCCCCTGGGAAGTCGAGCGCGTGAGCCGCTAGAGAGCGCCAAGTCCAGGGGCGGAAAGCAGAGATTGCTTCGCCATGCCGGCGTAATCTGCGGCGGGCCCGCTGAGCTGTCCTCCCGAAAGGGCTTTTCCCGTTCCCGAAGGGAATCGCGGATCCGGGCTTCAGGGTTGCCTTGGCGAGAAGCGACGACGAGCATGATCGCTCGGTCTTTCGATGTGGCAAAGGGAATTACCGAACCTCTGCTGACTTGCGAAGCGGTCCTGGCCGAAGCCGCCTTTCACGTGGAATCGACCCTTACGTGCCAGCCGTGATCGACGCTGGGTTATTGCGGCTGGCGTTCGACAGTTCGAGGAATTTGGTGGACCTGCGGGAGTTGGCGCCTCGTAGGCCGATCGCAAACCCGATTTGGCCGGGCGGTGTTTGATTCGAAGGCGTGAGCTTGATCCCCGGCACCGCCTGATCACGGTTGAACAAAGCTACCTCCGCCTCCGGTTGTCGCCGGAATAAGCGGGAGGCAATCCCCGGATCCTGCCCGCATAGGACTAAAGTTCGAAGTCCGCGAACCAGCATGACCGTATAAAATTTCCCTAGCGGATGTGCGGATTGCGTTGCCTGGGTCCTCCCCGGTTACCGGCTACGCACCTCCCCATGGCCGCAAATGATTGAAAAAAGATATACTTGTGTCAGGCAATGGCGATACGGGAAACTGGCATCTGCCGTGCAAAAGTAGAGGTGGGATTTGCAAGGTAGGGCTTATATCCCAGGGCCTGTAGCACAGCATACGCGCGCGGGAAGAGCCCAGGCGCGCCGAGACGACTGATCAAGGAGCTCCTCAATATGAACCGCACTTCGTTGACGATTTTACTAGCAGCCAGCATGGCAGCCACCATCGGCTGTACCAGCAAAAACTATGTAAAGCAACAGACAACGCCATTGATCAACAAGACCAACGAGCTTGATGACATGACGGCGAAGAACAGCAAGGACATCAAGGATGTCGATGCCCGGGCGCAAGCCGGCATCGAGGCCGTGAACACGAAGACGGCAGAAGTGGATCAGAAGGCGCAGGCCGCCGGCCAGAACGCGGTTGCGGCGCAGCAGATGGCGGACGCCGCGAATGGGCGCGTGGGGGTTTTGACCAACACCGTGGCGAACCTGGACAACTACCGTCCTGTGGCCGAAACTTCCGTCAAGTTCGGGTTCAATAAGGACGCTTTGACGCCCGAGGCAAAGGACGCGCTGGATCAAATGGCGGGAAGCATTTCGAGCACCAAAGGTTACATAATTACGCTGGAAGGAAGTACGGATTCCGTGGGATCGGCCGAGTACAACTACGACTTGAGCCAGCGGCGCGCGAACTCCGTGATTCAGTATCTGGCTTCAAAATATAACGTGCCGGCGCACAAGATTTATGTGATTGGGCTGGGCAAAGACAAACCGGTGGAGTCTAACAAAACCAAACAAGGCCGCGCCGATAATCGCCGCGTGGACGTACGCCTGATGACCAATACGGTGGGCGATACGAATCAGCCAGCGACGACGGGACAAAACAGTCCATCGTCCATGTAGATCGATTTCCTCCTCCCCGGAGGACTTTGCCAACCAGGCCGCTCGCTCCTCCCCCTGAGCGGCCTGTTTTTTGTCTTTGCGTGACTGGGTTAGAATAGCGAATATGGCTTCGCGGTTATTGGGATTTGCCGTTCTAGGTTTAGCGGTAGCGGCGGGCGCGCAGCAGGGAAGTTCTTCCGACCCGAACGCGTCGAACCCGCTCAAGTCGGAGCAATCGGATTCGCGTCTGGCGCCGCCGCGTTCGGATCGGGTGCAGGCGAGTGATTTGGGATCCGCCACCGGGCAGAGTTCAAGCAAAGACACGGAGACCGATTTGGCTCCTCCGGACGACGACGCCAAAACGCACCCGCAGAGTTCAACGGCAGTGGCCGCAGCCGAAGCCGAGGTGTTGAGCGGCGACGGCGTTACCGAGTTCCGGACCTGGGATCCGCACAAGGCCTCGAAGGACATCGAGGTGGGGGATTTCTACTTCAAGCGCAAGAACTACCGAGCGGCCGAAGAGCGCTATCGCGACGCGTTGCGTTACAAAGAGAGCGATGCGGTGGCGACGATTCGGCTGGCCGTGAGTCTGGAAAAGCTGGGTATTCTGGACGATGCCCGCCTGGAGTACGAAAGCTATTTGAAGATTCTTCCGCATGGGCCGGAAGCCGAGCAGGCGCAGAAAGCGATTGACCGACTGAAAGCCCAAACGGCCGCAAAGTAGCTCGGCCGGACGAAACCTCAATCATCGTTCGCTACGCACTCTGCGAGACCGTGCCTCTGACGCCGGCTTTTGTTTCTTGCGTCGTGGGATTGCCGATTTCGCGCTCTCGTCATCGTCGCCTTCGGCCACCTTACTTCTTGCTGCCTCTCCGAGAATCAGATTGGCGGGCCACTTCGGGCCGGAACGGGTTCTGCCTTTGGAGCGAGCCGCTTCGGCCACGACTACTTCGACGGCATCGAGACACGAGTGGAACATTTGCGTACGCAACGTGCCGGTGGCTTCGCCACGGATCAACAGCATGGCCGTGCCGTGCATCAGCGACCACAGCGAGAGCATGAGGCGGGTGTGCTGGCGCGGCGCTCCTCCCAGACGCTTGGTGAGATGCTCGCGCATCAGATTGAAAGATGGCCATGGCTCGTGCAAGGAGGGGGGTTCGGCGAACCGGTCATAGAGCACTTCGTAGGCGTGACGATGTTGAAGGGCAAACTCGAGATAGACCTGGCAAGCCTGGGCCAGCGTGTGCGAGCGGCGGAGACTGGCGAAGAGTTCGTTGCGCGTCTGGATGCGCAGTGCCCGAAGAATATCGTCCCGATCGCGGTAGCGCTCGTAAACTGTGGGAGTGGTGGTGCCGGCGGCCTTGGCGACGGCGCGCATGGTAAGAGCTTTTTCTCCGCCCCGGGCGCGCAGCCGGCTGGCGGCTTCCAGGATGCGTTGTTCAAGTGCAGGATCAGCTTGTCTGGGCAACGGCTCGACTCCGGCGTGTATAGGATCAATGCAGGGCCCGAGAAATAATTTGAACAACGTTCAATTAACAATGTACAATAAATTCACACAGCAAGTAGTTGATCCCGCAGGCTGCGTCCTGCTGGAGCCTGAAAGTTTTCCTTGCAGCCTTCCCCCTAGGCGAGTGGCTCCGGCAGGACAGCGCCGATTCACCGAGATTGGAAACCGAGGAGTGCAGATGTTAAACGATGAACTCAGAAAACCGGCGGGTATTGCCCGTCTCGCATCCGACTTGCGTTCGGCGAAAATCGAACTGTTGAGCGCCCAATGTGCCACCGATCGACTCCGCCTCCAGTATTCCGTGGCAGAGATTGTTTCCTTCGGGGAACGCCAAGCCCTAAAAGGGGCAATCGCCTCCGCCGGTGCGCTGTGCCGTTTTTTTTCTGCGATCGAAGACCAGCTCAAGCAAGCAGAGCAACAGGAGTAAGGTCTCTTCCTAGTTCCTGATTTTCCTTCCCCGTCATCTCCAAGAAAAGGAGCCGCCCCTATTTCTCCACTCGAATGAACTCGCCGGTGGAGGCGTTGACCGCGGCCGTCAGCTTGGCGGCGTCGCGACTCGGTCCGTAAATAACGTGCCAGACGAGTTCGTTGGTGTTGTGATTCCAATCGCAGACGTAGAGAACCGGCGTCGAGGGGTTCTTTTCGAGAATTTTATCGCCGCCATGTTTTTGCGCCACATCAAAAGCCTGATCGGAATCGATCTTAAGAAAAGCGACGTCAAAGATCTGAGTGGATGCATTGCCGGGGTTGTATACGTCTTCGTTCCCGGGCGAGACTCCGCGCGAGGGAGCGTCAGGCGCGTTGCTGCCGGACCAGATAAAAGGTTTGACTCCGTGGTGGGTCGGCGAGGCAAAGCTGGCGCGCCAGACCGCCGACTTGCCGTCGTGGCCATCGCCGTCGGTGGTGGGGACCGATTCGATGCGGAACGGTTTCACATCCGCGGCGTAGTTGCGAGCCGCGATGAAGACCTTCTGAAAAGCGGCGCGTCCGGTGAGCAACTCGGGCCCCTTGGGCTCGGCCTTGGTTTCGGGTGGTTTGGCGGGGTTAGATTCGCAAGCCACGAGCAGCGCGAGAACGGAGAGAAGGATGGCGGAGGAACTCCTCGATATCACGGTACCTGGAATGTGCATTCTCGGCGCGGTGCCTTGGGCAGCGCCGGCTTTTGGCAGGACAAAATCCCGCAGGTTCATGACGGCCTTCCTGTTATAACTGGGATGATTTATGGTCGCTGAACATTTTACCTGAAGCGTGCGGAAACGCGGGATGGCTCTATGAATACCTTGCTCGAAGAGCTGAAACAAGCCTTGGATGCAGCCACCGAGGGAATGACGAACCAGCAGATGGGGTGGCATCCGGCTGGCAAATGGTGCGCGGCCGAAGTCCTCGAACACCTATATCTGACTTATACCGGGACGGTGAAGGGATTTGAACGAGTGTTCGAAGCGGGTAAGCCAATGGCAGGGCGAGCGTCGATGAGGCAACGCTGGCGGAGGTGGGTGGTTTTTAGTTTCGACTATCTGCCGGAGGGTCGAAAAGCGCCGAAGCAAACCGTACCCCGAGGCTTGCCGCCGGAGAAGGTGAGAGCCGAGTTCAGGCTGACGCTAGGAGCGATGGACGAGGTGATCGCTCGGTGCGAGGCCCGCTTTGGGCGCGGGAGATTGCTCGACCATCCGATCTTAGGTCCGTTGACGGCGGCGCAGTGGAGAAGATTTCATTGGATTCACGGGCGGCATCATGTGAAGCAGATTGAGAGACTGCGCGAACAGGCGAAGGGCCAGAGAACCTCGGGCTGAGTGTCGGGAGGCCAGGCAAAGCAAAACGCCGGCCCTGGCCGGCGTTTTTACTCTCTTTCAGCGCTGGGAGGGGGCCGCTCTTACTCGCGCATGGTGGCAGGAACTCCGGCCTTTCGGGCTTCTTCCTGCAGGTCGTCGAGCTTTTGCTTAGCGTCGTCGACAGCTTTCTGTTTGTCGGCGATTTTCTGCTTGAAGTCGGCGTCTTCCTTGTCCCATTGGGTGGAGTTGCGCAAGCGGTTGCCGACGTCGGCATACATAGCCGCGGCGCGGAGTTGATATTCCTTCTGGAGCACGTCGAGTTCGCGTGAGGCGAGGTCGATCGAACTCTTCTGCGCGCTCAGTTTATCCTGCCAGGATTTCCACTCGGCTTGTTTCTTAGCCTGATCGTCTTCGGGCTTCGTGGCGGGAGCGGCATCTTTCGGATCGGAACTCGCCGGGGTGCCGTCGCCGGCATTGGCGGCGAGGGGAGCGCCCACAACCGACAGCTTGTCCTCGGTTGGAAGATTGTCGTTGTCGAAGACCTTGGGCTTGGCTTTTACGGCCGGATCCTTATGGACCTTGCGAGCATAGTCACCAAGCGAGGACTGATCGGGCGCCGGCGTTGTGGTCTGGGCCGAAACCGGAGAACCGGTCAGGACCGTGAACAGCGCGAATATAAATCCAACATAAGCGATGTGTTTCATGGCTTCCATCCTTTGACTGCGAGCATAGGCAGATCCGTTGGTGCAAGATCTGCGGGTTGATCCTGGTGGTTCAGCTTTCATTTCGCTCGACCGGCTGCACTGGCCCGAGCGTCGATGCCTGGGGCATTGCGTTTTTCCGCTAAGAATCCTCCGATGTGGCGGTCCAGACTGGCAGCCTCGCTGGCGATATCGGCAGCCAATTGCGGGACCAGATCAGAATCGCGATTGCGCGCCAACTGTTCGGCGTACCCCGCGATGGTGGTGAGAGAGGTTCGTAACTGCAACGCGGTTTGGGCAGAAATTTCCCTTTGCAACTGTTGCTGATCGCGGATGTGCTCGAATTCGCTGCGATCGCTGATCAAGCACGCCGCTCCGAGCAAACTGCCATCGACTGCGGGAACGGCGGAAACCGTAACCGCGACGCGAAGCCTTTCTCCTTGAGGAGTGGAATAATCTGCCTCCAGCTGACGATGCTTGCTGCCCTCGCGCAGGACCACATGCACTTCCTCTGCGAGCCGCGCCGGCGTATCCTCCAGGCTCTCGGAATGCACCGCGGGCGAGGCTGGCGAACAAACCGTCGCGCCGCGGAAAATATCGGTGGCGCTCATCCCCGAAAGAGACCGGAAGCCCAGAATGTCTTTGGCCGCGGGATTGGCCTGCTTTACTAATCCATTGAGGCCGAACACCAGCACGCCGCAGGGGAGATTGGAGAGCACGGTCTGGCTCAAGTTTTCGCTGGTGCGAGCCCGGCGCTGCTCGGAGAGTGTCTGTACTTGTAATTCGTGTTTCTGCTGCTTCAGTTGCTGGATTACCGTGTTGTAAAGATGAACCGGCAAAGCTTCCAGAGTGGGAGGGGCGACGGAGTCAAGATCGGCCTCGGCAGCGATATCGCTGCGCAAGCGGCGCATCAGCCAGATAACGAAGGTGAAGGCGAATCCCGCAGCAAACAAAACCAGCAGGGCACGCAGCGGCACCGGATTGGCGAGCAGCTTTACCACCAGAGCCTCCCGTACCAGTGCAAGAATTGATTGCCAACAAAGATTGCGAGCAAGGCCATGCTGCCCAAGAAGACGCCGAAGGGCATCTGGTAATGGCGGTAAACCATTTGCGCGGACTGCCACCCCCGGCGGCGCGCGGCCTGCAGGTTGGGCAGCCGTCGCGTGAAACGGTGAGTGCGCTTGATCCACACCATCAGCACGGTGGTTAAACCAAACAGAGATCCGGCCAGCGACGCCGCGAAGATGGTCAAGATGGTGAGCTTGATACCCAGAAACGCACCCACCATTCCCATCAGCTTAACGTCGCCGAAACCCATACCCTCGGTCCCACGCCAGCGCAAGTACGCTGCGCCCGCGCCGTAGATGAAAGAAGCGCCCAAAGCCGCTCCCAGCAGAGAATCGAGCAAAGAGAGCAGCCGGGTCGAGACATCTGCGCTGAAGGGTAAGTTCACCACGCCCGAAAGGAACTGCGAAGCCAGGTCGTTTACCGGAACCAGCAAGCTGAAAATGATGCCAAGAGCGAGGCCGGGAAGCGTCAATTTGTCCGGCAACAGCTTGGTTTCGGCGTCGGTGAAAATGAGACCGAGGATGAGAAATCCAAAGGCACAGTATTTGAACGTAGCGAGCGTGAGCCCGAAGTAGGCGTAGCAACCCAGGAACAAAGCTCCAGTGAGCAATTCGATGAATAGGTAGCGTGGAGAAATCCTGGTCTTGCACTGCCGGCAGCGGCCCCGAAGGATCAGCCAACTGATCACCGGCATATTGTCATAGAAGGCAATCAGGTGCTTGCAGCGGGGACACTGGGAACGCGGTGTTACCACCGACAAACCCAGCGGCAGGCGATAGATACACACGTTCAGAAAGCTGCCGAAAGACAGCCCGAGGAAAAGAATCGACGATGCGTAAAAAGGATCCACTGAGTTGGTGGCGTTTCTATCGAAGTGCGCCTAAAGCATTTCAAACATGCGTCTTCGAGAGAACGCGGACAATGCCGAATCTTGAATGGATTATAAGGCGAAAGATCAGGTGCGACTAAGGTACTGAAGTCACTGTCCGAAAGGCCGATGGGGAACCGAGTGGAAGGCCATCAAGGGAAAGCAATCATCAGCAGATAGCCTTCCAGTGCCAGGGATGAAGACTCATGAGCCGGAAGGCGTCCATTCCAGGAATTCCAGCCGCGGGGTACTAACCGGGTTTCGGGCGCCGAGTGGTGCTCCCAGGTCCGGTCTGTTTGCTCGCACACGAAGACGGAAAAAGCGGCAGCGTTGAGCAGGCTTTCGTTGGATAAAGAACTCCATTCGAACAGAGTGGCCTGGAGTCTTTCGCTGATGGACTCCGTAGGGTCGAGACAGAGAATCCAATCGCAACGCGCGCGCGCAAGGTAGTGTTCGGTCGTATCGCTGGCCTGCGCGCGCAAAATCCGGGCGCCGTATGCGCGGGCAACGCGCAGAGTGGCGTCGGGCGAGTGATGGTCCACAATCATGAGTTCGGCGCAGGGAAGAAGCGTTTCCAAAGCGCGCCCCAGGCGCAGAGCATCATTCGTGGTGTGCAGCAATGCCGTGATCGGAGGCATGGGAACGGAATAATGTTACGTGCAAGAGTGTACGACGAGGGGGACGAGTGCGGCGAATCGAGAAACCGAGAGACGGTTCGGGCCCAGCCGGAAAGCAGGACATTCTTGTCCCCGATCTCATTCGGTGGTTGCTGCTCGACGGGTCGCCGGATAGGACGAGCGTCCAAACATAATTCCCGTTTCCACTTCGACGGGCTGTCCGCTTTCCATGTAGCGCTTGAACTTCCATTGCCTCAAAGCATCGGTAATGGCTTTTTCTTGATCCGGAAATGCACTGAGAAAATGAATGTGCTCCACCTTACCTTCTTTGTCGATGATGATTCGCACTGGGACGGCGTTGAACCTGTGCTCGGCAAAGACCGGCTCAACCCGCGCAATCACATTCTTGTCGTTTGCGTAATCCTTGATACACACTGGAAAAGAGCCGCCGCCCATCCCCGCCGCTGGACGGGCTTCGCCGGGCAGCTTCATCTTATCTAGGTCTGCAATCAAACTCTCCAGAAGTTTCGTGTCACGGCTGGTCAGTACGATTTGCACGGCGTGGCAACGGATCTCGGTCGCAAGAACATACCAATGCAGCTCGGCTATCGGAGACCAATAGGCGAAGAAGGTAAAGGGGTGGCCGGCAACCCTGGTCTGCGTGGGAGGTAATTCCACCTTGTAATCAGCCTGCAAATGATCCTTCGAGTAGTTGACGAGTTCGAGCGCGTTGGTCGCAGGCAGGGGTGTGAAGAACATATCCTGCGCCGTTATCAGGATCGTCCCTCGATTTGGTCTCTTGTAGGTTTCCGTGGGACTGATCTGCGCCAGCACATAGCGCCCCGTATCCGACGGCGGTGGGCCTTTGTATTTTTCGGCCCAATCCGGGGGCAAGGCATAAGTCATCCCAAAATACCGATCGCTAAATACATGGTTGAGCACGCTTCCGCCTTCCGGCAGAGGTGTGACCGAATCACTCGCGCCCGACCATGCCCCCTTGACCAGGATGACGCCTTGCGGCACCTTCGTCGCGGGTTGGACGACATCAGAGAAGTCGCCTCCGTTCTGGGGAGGGTTTTGCGGCTTGGCATCCTGACTCCGGGACGGCAAACACAAGACGGCGACTAGCAAGGAAAACAAGATTGGAAAGCGCATATGTATCCTTTGAGCGCAGAGCAGCCTTAGGGCCGATGATCACCCCGTTCGTAGATTGTTTTCTGTCCAGCACCACCTGTGAACGCTGGCGAGACACTGGCGTGTCCCGCCAGAAGGTTGCGGGAGCAAATTACAGCGAACGCAGGAAGTCCAGAATCTCCTGCTGCTGAGTGGGACTAAGGTCAAAGAATTGTTCTTCCACAACGCTGGCTTCACTGCCGTGGCTCGCATGGTCCTGGATGGCCTTGATCAGGTTCGTGGTGCGGCCATCATGCAGGAGGAATATGCGTTGCCCCAGTCCCCACAAGGGAGCCGTGCGGAACTGGTCGCCGCCCGCCGAGCCCTGCGAGACGTTGTCCGCCAAGCCGGTACCCATGTCGTGAATCTCAATATCGGAGAAAGCATTCACGGGCTGCCGGCTTAGCGATAAAGTGAAGCCCGAAGCCTGGGTTGTGCCGGGCGTCGGATTATGGCAGGTTGCGCAGCCGATGGAGCTGAACAAGGAGCTGCCAGCCGAGATCGCACTGGCGGAGACCGTCTGTCCATTGAGCACGACCCCGCCGGTTGGCGGGGGCGCCAGGAATCGCATGAAGTTGGCGAACGCCGAGACATCATCGAGAATCGCTGGGCCCGTCGATCCCGGGTTGGACGTATCTTCCGGATAACCGGCTCCGCCCAGGTTCAGGCAGGTGGATACCAGTCCGGTGTCGCCCGTGCCTCCGGTCCCATCTTCGCCGGGCAGCGGACGATCTTGGGGGAACAGCAAGTTGCTGATGCCCATCTCGACGTTGTACGCCTCGCCGGAAAAAATGTGCAGCGACTTGTTCTGTGCCTTCCAACCGAAGCGGCTGATGGTGCCATCGTTGCCGTTGTGATTGAAGGTGCCGGAAATACCCAGGTTGTTGTTGAGATTGACCAACTGGTTTTTCAACAGCGTCGAATCATCAAGGTTTTCGATCAGCCCCGCGCCGAATACCGGCGTAGGAATGCGGAAGATAATGTTGTTCGCCGCCACAGCACTGGCAAAGCTGGGTTGCGGCAGCGCAGTGCTGCTGTTGCACGTGCCGGCGTCGGAGCGGCCAGTGACGGTGAATATCGTTTCTACACCCCCGTTGGGGGAGTTGGTATTTACGGAGCCGTTGGAGTTAAAGAAGAAGGGGAACCGCACTTCCAGGGTTGGGCCATTAGCCGTAATAAAAGACGGAATGGTGTTGCCGGGCGCGACCCCGTTACTGGGGAACAGAAATTCAGGGTTGGTGGCCGCACCGGTCCCGCCGCTAGCAGGCTGAGCGTGACATGAACTGCACTGATTGGAGTTAAACCGCGGACCCAGGCCGACGTTGGCGGAGCCGGAAACTGTTTCCACTGCCTGGAAGCGGGTTTGGCCATCGGTGAAAAAAGCCAGAATGCCAGAGGGGTTGTTGGCTAACACGGAAGAGAGTGCCGCTCCGGTGCCGCGGTTTCCACTCTGAACTCCGGGGTCGGTCTGAGCAAGTGCGATCCCGGCGAGGAACAGTACTGCCAAAGCTAAACTGGATTGAACTTTCGCTCGATTGATCACGGCTCCTCCTTAGTTAAGGTCTTTCCTGCTGTATTTACTTTGGGCATAGCCGGAAACCGATATCCCGGCAACGGTTGCAGGCGCTGCTGGCCCTGGCTTTGCCGCCAACAGGGAACAATTGTTTGAGTGGAACCTGCCTTCTACTTTCCCGAGCGGGCGAGAAAGAACCACACGCAGGAAGGGAGCGGCAACGGACTATTGAACTCGGACAGTGAAGGTGCAGGGGTGTCCGAAATCAGTCGCTGCGCTTTGTAGCCTAATTCAGCCTCGCTGCAACAAAAAAAGTTGGATGTTACGAAGTCAGAACAGACTGCAAGCGGAAAAGAACGTGATCATGAGAGTTTTGTTATGGATGCGACATGGGTCTGTTCCCGCCACTGGCGTCGCCCGGAGGACGAAAATTGAGTGTCGATGTTCGGAATACCGAAACTCGCTGGAAGAAGCTACGGATTGAGAGTAGCCAGTCGAAGAAATTGGTGGAAAGACGAAGCGGCGCGGTCCGATGCCCGCGATATGCCTCTGGTTTGATGCGGCCCGGCGAGATTCCCCCGGCCGGCCTTCTAGCGGATGAACTTGTAGTCGACGATTGAGGCCGCCAAAAGGCCGGATTCGGCTTCCTCTTTTTGAACTTTTCCCTGCTGATCCTTAGAGCGGATTACGCGACCCTGGCAAACGACGTTGCGGTTCTTCTGGCCAGAGATCTCCTCGGGCATTTCAAACACCATCTCGATCAGAGCGTTCACGGGCAGCTGCTGCGGCCCCTGGAACAGCAGACCGGTCTGGCTGAGATTCTCGATGGTGCCTTCATACCAGGCGCTGGTGTTATTGACCCGGTAGCGCAGGGCCACGTCCAGCTTCAGGCGGCGGGCGCGAGGGGTCCAAGACGGCCGTTTTTCACGAGTATGGCTGCGGCGGATGCCGGTTTCGGGCTTTGCGTGCTCCACGCGCTCCGTGCGGCGCATGGTGCTCCAGTCATACTTGTACTCGGCGGCGCACAAGAGACAAACCTGGTAATAATCCCCGTCGGAGCCACGCCGGGGCCAGGAGAACTCGTGAGAGCAACGCCCAAGCATAAGAACATCCATAATTTTCTGCGGCATGATGGTTACTCGCGGACCGGACTTCGGACCAAGGGAGCCGAAGGCAGTTTCATCATCTCGCGAACCTAGGTTCTTGGGTAGGTTACCTTCGTGCCGGTGCCAGTGTGCGTCAAGTGTCTCAACAACTTACGGCAACTGCGTTGCGGGCTGAATGGGGAAGGGAAGAAATTCGAGGGAAAAGCGAGGCGGAAACACCTGCACAAAACGGTTCCCTTAAATCACATTCGCCAGACAGAGCTTCTGGCTCTGGCTGGCGAGTGTGTTTGGTGCGGTTGTGATTCGAGCGATCCCGAACCGGGGTTAGAACTACTCTCCCGTTCCAGTACCGCAGGAGCAGATACCCTTGCCGCTGCCGACAGCCAGGATGGCGCCGCACTGACGGGCCAGTCTGGTTTGTTCGGTAGCGCTCAGGGTGGAAACCTGGGAGGCGGTTTCGGTCTCTGCGAAGTTGCTGTTCTGAATGTGGGTAGCCCAGCCTTGGATTTCGCCGGCCGCGACGGTGGCAACCTTGTTGGGAACAGGGCAAGTGTTATTAACCGGCCCCTGAGCTACGATCTTGATTACGCCCGTAGACAGAACTACACCAGTTAGAGGATTAGCGGTAAGGTCGGCGTTGATCGACAGAGTGCGGAGACCGTCTGGAGTCTCCAGGCAGCTGCAGCATTCCGACAGTTCTTCATTCGAATCGAAAACAAAGATAGCCGCGCACAGGTTACCACCTGCGGCGCCATCGTTGTCCAGTCTCAGGGTGCCATCGGGTGCTCCCCCAGTGTTGGCGTTAGAGAAGTAATCCACCCGATACGGACTGCTGGGCGTCTGCGCCTGAGCCATCCCGGCAAATACCACTAGCGCCAGGATCAAAGTACACAGTACTGCTAACTTTCGTGTCATGTCGTTTCCTCCTTCGAGATTGCGCCGTCCTTAGGGGGAGGTCATAGGACTGTGAAAGTGGCGCCACTGCACTTTAGCCTCATCAGCGGGTTTTACAAGTCCCCACTTGCACTAACCCAATATCGCTAACCCCTGGGGTCGGGTAAGCGAGAAAGCGAGTTGCCTGGGCAGCGCCCAGAGCGGCTCTGGTTGAGTTAAGATCCGGTTCCGCAGGTGCAGATCCCGTTGCCGCTGCCGACGCCCCTGATCGCGCCGCACTGCCTCGCCAGTTTCTTTTGCTCAACGCTGCTGATCGAAGAGGTCTGAGAAGCAGTTTCCGTGAGCGCTTTGGTGGTGCTCTGTATGTGCGTTGCCCACGCCTGAATCTCGCCATCCGGCACGAGCGAAATGGTGCTGGGGGGCGGGCACTTACCAGCCGTTGGCGCTGCGGCCACAATCTTGATCACGCCGGTGGTCAGAGTCACTCCGGTCAGCGGGTTCGCGGTGAGGTCGCTATCCACCGACAAAGTGCGCAGACCGTCCGGAGTTTCCAGGCAGCTGCAGCATTCCGACATTTCTTCATCGGAATCAAATACAAAGATATCTGCACACAGGTTTGCCCCCGCTGCAGCACCATCGTTGTCAAGTCTTAGCGTGGCGTCGGGGGCGCCACTGGTATGGGCATTGTTGAAGTATTCGACTCTGTATGGGCTCTGCCCATGGACCATTCCTACGAGTCCAAGCAGCGCCAGCATCAAACAAGCTACCCCTAACTTTTGTGTCATGGCAGTTCCTCTTGGAAATTGCGGTCGTTGAAACTTTAGTCCCACAATTGCCTTGCGCAAGTCCCCAGTTGAACTAACCCAATCTTGCTAAGCCTTATCCGCTCAAGGGCGCTTGACTTGGTGGACGTTTAAGAAATAGCTGTCCGATTCGGGATCATAGAGGAGGCGCCAAACCAGTTTGCGGCTGGTCGATTCCATGGCGCGGAAGAGGTAGGAGCGCGCGGTGAGCTCCTTTCCGCCGATGGTGACATTGGTGCGATCCAATCCTAAGGGGTGGATGCCCAAGGTAATTTTCACGTGGCTTTTGTCGGCGATGTTTTGGCAAATCAAATCGACGGTATCGGAGAAGGTTCTCTCTTGAACCGCGATCGTAAGGGGCGAATCAAGCACCACCGGTTGCTGAGCTATCTTGCCCTGGTTATCGTGGGCCGCCGTGCCGACTACATCGAAGACCTGCTCCTGCCTGTCTTTGTCTTTGCGCAACTCGAACCGCCCGGGATTCCCCGATCGATTGTAGGAATCGACGAGCAACTGAAGCGTCTTTTGTTCATCGGGGGCAGCGTTCGGAGGAGGGCCGGGGCTGAACTCAACCAGGAAGTTTCCGCCGCCGGGTACTCGTTGTTCGACCTCGGGATGGGAAGATTTATCCTGCGGTCCTTTTGGCTCGCTTAAGTCCAGCTTGGAAATGTACTGTGGATCTTCGTAATTGACGCGCCATCCATACTTTTGTTGGAGGGCTTCAAGGGCCTGTGCGAGCGGACGAGAGTCATTGGCCACGAGCCGAATTTTCCCCGCTGCTTCGGAGATGGCGGCTTGTTTGGCATACGATCCTTGTCCATACAAGGTTTCGGCTAAATAGCAAAACAGAAGCAATATGCCGCTAGAAAATCGAAGATAAACTGCCAGCCCTCCGGCCATGGTGTGTCCCCGCCCAAGCAAAGAATCGCAAGACCACTGGGAGAATGCAATCCGGTCACGCGAATTGTAGCAAACTGAGCCAACTTAGAGCGCAGTTTCCCGGGCGGTAGATCTTTAACTTGACTTGCAAGGACCTGCCCCAGTTGGCTCGGTCGAATGGAGTAGTTCCTTCGAGCGATCGCATGAGCGCTGGCAAGGGCGTATAAGGCTTACACACGCAAGCTAACGGTAGGTGAGGTGGTTATGAATGGGGCTGAAGTACAGAGCGGGGACGAAGCTTGGATCGCAAAGTACAGGGAAGCGCTGAAGGTTAATCCAGTTCAGACGTCAGGTTTGGCGAAGCTCCGCGAAGCCATAAAGAAGGCGTGCTACATTGTCCTTGCGCGCTCTCGAAAGACTCTGGAGCGCGGGACTCGATGGTTTCGGCCGCGATCAATCGTTGCGCGTGAAGTTACAACCGTTTTGCAGCCTGATTCTTCCATCCCCAAGAGGAGCGAAGGCGAGGCGACCAGCAACCCGGCACTCAAGAAGCGGAAGCAAACGACCGGTGGGTTGAAGCCGACCAAAGCAACCGAGAACCGCCGCACGCAACGGCGAGCCTGACGGCGCCATCACTCGCCGAAACGGAACCTGAAGTCGAAAATGGGCTTAATTCAGAGCAACGGCATCGTTCGCGGCAGTCCATTAGGAGTAGTTCGATCGCAGTACTCCGTTTGAACCCCCCGAACGAAGTAACTTTAATGAACTATTAAACTTGACAACTCAAACTTTTGTGCGAGAATACTCGCGCCTTCTTCTACGCCCTCCAGAAGAAGTGCAAGATGACTTTCCTACCCCCAGGGAAGTGTTTACCTGATTTGACCCGCGGAAGTTAATGACTTTGCGCAGCAGCGAGAAAGGCAGAAGCAATGCCGTTGCTTCGCCGCTGGCTATGTCAAGGCAATAACGCAAGGCAATAACGCATGGCGGTCCCCCGGGGCCCCGTGGCCAAGTCAATTCATCTGAGGCGGCAGGCAATTGCGGTGCTCCGTCTCCGAAAGTGGGGAAAACTTTGGTGAATACAGCGCCGGCTCGTCCCGGTCTGATAGTCGTTGACGCTTCGCTGAGCGTGGTCGCTTCCAACTCCGAAGCGCTTCAAATCCTCGCATTTCCAGATCGGCCCGAGAACATTATTCATCCCGACCTCTGGCTGGCGAATAAGGTCCGTGTGGACTTGGTCGGGAAGCAGTCGCCGTCGCGAGTGGTCGGCGAATTTCATTCGGCCCGGCGAACCTATCTTTGTCGTTCTTTTCCCGTCGACATCAAAGGAAGCCGGAAGGAAGGCAACCACAAGAATGGTTCCAGTCCGTCGGATGGGCTGCTGATCGTGATGCTCGAACGGAAAGGCAGTGAGGTGGTTATGGTGGCAGAAGTGGCGCAACGCTTTGGTCTCACCACCCGCGAACAGGAAACCGTGCAGTTTCTGCTCGAGGGCTTTACCAGCAAGGAGATTGCCCAACGGATGAAAATCAGCCCCAACACGGTAAAAGCATTTATCCGGTTGGTTATGGTGAAGATGGGTGTATCGACTCGCTCGGGAATTATCGGCAAGATAGCCGGCTCGCGGACCGGACTCGAATCCGACGCGGCCCGAGGTTTATCGAGGGTTTAGTAATATCGGATTAGTGCGCTTGGGGAGTTGTGGATGTACCGATTTCTTGTAAAGTATCCGATGCGCCATTTGAACCGAGCAAAGCCCTCTCCCGGCTTGGCGTATCTGAACTAAACCATAGCAGTTCGAAACGCAGTTCTCGTGGTCTGCACGCTGCAGTTGGGCGCTCTTTCCACCAAATCTAGCCTACGAAAGACGGGGGAAATTCATGTCGGTGTCGGGAAATCTTCTAAACTTTGGATTGGGCATCGCGCTCATGGTGTCGACCGTGAGCAGGATGGCCGCGCAGGATGACGCGAGCGTGGTGGCGGAGGTTGGGGGGGTCAAGGTAACGATGGCTGATCTCGAACGGGAAGAGTCCGCCAGACTCCTGTCGGCTCACTACCAGTACTATCAAGCCGAGACCAGAGCACTGAACGATCTGATCGACAAGAAACTGCTGGAGCAGAAGGCTAAGAGCGAGAACATCACGCTCGATCAGCTGGTTGATCGGGATATTAAGTCGCAAGTAAAAGATCCCAGCGAAGATCAAATGAAGGTCTACTACGAAGGGTTAGAGACCGATCAGCCGTACGAAGCGGTTCGTGGAAAGATACTGGAAAAGATCCGTCAACTACGGACCGAAAAAGTACGCGCGGCGTACGTGACCGGGTTGCGCGTCCAAACCACAGTGTCGATAAGTCTGGCCCCACCGCGAGCCAACCTGGACCTCGAGAACTCGGAAGTGCTCGGTCCGCCGAATGCGCGCGTGACCATGGTGGAATTTGCGGATTACGAGTGCCCGTATTGCCAGAAGGTGGCTGCTGATGTGAAAAAACTGCAGGCCGACTTGGGCGATCGAGTCGCGTTCACCTACAAGGACTTCCCCATTCATTCACGCTCAGAAAAGGCGGCGGAAGCGGTGCGTTGTGCGGGCAAACAGGGAAAATTCTGGGAGCTCCACGACGAGCTATATCACAGCAAGGAGTTGGATGTTGACCAACTGAAAGCGCAGGCCCGCACCTTGAAGCTGGACCCGGCGGAGTTCGATAAGTGCCTGGATTCGGGTGAGGAAGCCGCAGCCGTGGACAAAGACCACAAAGAGGGAGGGCGCTTGGGGATCAGCGGTACGCCAAGCTTTTTCATCAATGGACATTTTTTAAGCGGCGCGTTGGATTATGCCTCGTTGCGACAGGTCGTCGAGCAGCAATTGGCAGCGCAAGGCCAGGTTACCGCTAGCGCCGGCAGTAAGTAAGTTGTGAGAGCCCTTTCCCAATTTGTTCACCCTGAACCTGAGGGCCCGGACCGATGTTCGGGCCTTGTTGTCCTATTCGGAGCTGGACTTTTCTCTCTGGTCGTTCGGCTTCGTGGAAAGGTTTAGCCCAAATGGGTTATTGCATAAGGTGAGCCGGCTGGGATACGCTTCAGCCGCTCCAGGCCCGGCATCAGCTCCCCCAGCGGCCAGGACATCGCCCTCCCCTTAGTTCCCCCTGTTGCAGCCGTTTTCTATTTTGCCGTAGCGTCGGCATCCGCGGTAACGCGATGGCACCGACTCGGCACCACGCATCACCGGCAAGGGTTGCTCAACGCTCAGGAGCCAGGTGCACTTTGCTGCACAGGCAAGCTTAAAAAAGAATGTTGTCGAGGGAGGGTTATGTTAAGACGCGCGCTTTCGGGATTGGTGATGTACACAGTGTTCGGAGCTCTGGCAGCCCATGCCGGACAGTTTCTGGAGGCGCCGCAATACCCGACCGGAGCTAATCCACAAGCCGTGGCATTTGGGCATTTCAGAAACGAGGGCACGACGGTTGACGTGGTGGTCGCCAATTCAGGAAGTTCGGGCGGTAACTCGATCAGCGTGCTCCTGGGAAACGGAGACGGCACCTTTCAGCCGCAGGCGGTTTACGCAACCGACACCGCCCCCGAGGGGATTGCCGTCGGGGATTTTAATGGTGACGGATATGCAGATATCGCGGTAACGAATTCTGGCAGCAATACGGTGAGCATTTTCCTCAACAAAGGTGACGGCACTGGTACCTTCCTGCCCAAAATCGATACCAGCACAGGGAAACAGCCGCAAGGGGTAGCCGTTGGCGACTTCAACGGAGACGGCAACCTCGACCTGGCTGTTACCAACGCGACGGACGGGACAGTAGGAGTCTTGCTGGGCAAGGGCAATGGAAGTTTTGCCGCGCAGGTTGCTTACACCACCGGATTCAATCCCTGGTCGATCGCCGTGGGATGCGTCCATGCAAAACTTTCTGGCTGCACAGTCATGGATTTGGTGGTAGCGAACAAGAACAATAACAACGTCATTAGCGTGCTGCTGGGGAACGGCGACGGAACGTTCAAAAGTCAACTCCAATCGGTAACAGGAAATACCCCGGTTTCGGTGGTGCTGGAGGATTTCAACGGTGACGGCTATCTGGACGTCGCCGTGGCCGACCAAGCAGGGAACGCAGTTAGCGTAATGCTGGGCACGGGAACCGGTTCCTTCCCAACGCACCTGGAATATCCCACTGCGGCTTTTCCGACTGGTGTAGCCGTGGGAGATTTCAATCACGATGGGAGCTTGGACTTGGCGGTATCAGCTGGCAACGGAAATACGGTCAGCGTGTTGTGGGGGCAAGGTGACGGAACCTTTGCAGGACAGGTAAATGCCGGGACGGGAGACATTCCGTACTCCGTAGTCGCAGCAGATTTCAATAATGACGGCACGACCGACCTACTGGCAGCAAATTCGGGCAGCAATTCCATAAGCGTGATCCTGAGCAACGGAAATAAAACCTTTCAGACACGCACAGACTTCGCCGCCGGCCCTACTCCGCGCGCGGTGGCAACAGGCGACTTCAACGCAGACGGCGTACCAGACTTGGTAGTGACGAATAGCAACTGTGCGAATTTCCCCAATTGCGGTCCTAGCACGATCTCGATTCTTCTGGGCAACGGCGATGGCAGCTTTCAGGGGCCGACCGGATACTCCACCGGGACCGACACCTACCCCTATTTCGTGGCTGTAGGAGACTTCAACGGCGACAAGATAGCGGACATCGCGGTGGCAAACTACGCCACCAATACTGTCAGTGTGTTCTTGGGAAACGGGGACGGCACGTTTCAGGCGCACACCGACACCTCAACCGGCGGAGAAGAGCCGACCTCAATCGCCATCGGAGACTTCAATGGCGATGGACATCTTGATGTGGCGGTGACGAATTTCCATACCAATAACGTAAGCGTGCTTTTAGGTAACGGCGATGGAACGTTTACCCCGGCGACGGGAAGCCCGTATGCGGCGGGCAATGGTCCTATATCGGTGGCAACCGGAAAGTTCGGCGGAGGTCAAATTGACCTGGTCGTGGTGAACGAGACAGACAACACGGCGGGCGTTATTATCGGCAATGGTGACGGCACCTTTAAACCGCAGACGCCTTCCACGACTTACTCGACCGGGTCGGGAGGAAACCCGCTCTCGGTCGTGACCGGTGCCTTTGGCAGCGGTGGCAGCCTTGATCTGGCGGTCGCCGACTTCCTCACACAGGAAGTTAGCGTTCTGTTGGGAAACGGAGACGGGACGTTCCAGGCCGTCAAGTATTATGCGACAGGCAACGCGAATCCCTCCTCGATTGTCTTCGCAGACTTCAATGGCGATGGCATTCTTGATTTGGCCCTGACCAGCACTCCTTTGGGCAGCGCTCCCGGAAACCTGGTGAGTCTGCTCTTCGGCAAGGTGGATGGTAGCTTCCAACCTGCCACGACCTCAACGCTGTTCGGAACTGGATCGGAAGCTTACTCCGCGGTTGTAGGCGACTTCAACGGAGACGGAGCAGAGGATCTGGTTGTGGCCAACGGCGTAAGCAATACCGTCAGCGTATTGCTGAACACACAGGGCACTGCGATGAGCTTGGTATCTTCGGGCAATAATTCGCCCTACGGCCAGTCAGTTACGTTTACTACTACCGTGGCAGCGAGTGTATCCAATGGTATGGGCGCGCCCACGGGCAGCGTGACGGTGATGAATGGCAGCACGATTCTTGGTTCCGGAAGCCTAGCGAACGGAGAATACTCCGTTAGCAGCTCGACTCTGCCGGTGGGAACGAATTCGCTGTCGGCGGTTTACACCAGCAACAACGGATATCAGACACACACGGTGAATTTGACTCAAACGGTAGAGAAGGCAGCGACTAGCACGGCATTAACCTCTTCTCCTACCTCGTCCGGCTTGAATCAGTCGGTGACCTTTACGGCCACAGTCAGTCCTAGAACCACTGGCCAGCCTACCGGCACGGTGACGTTCTCGAACGGAACCACGCCGCTGGGCAGTGCGGCGCTGAGCGGAGGGGTGGCGAGTTTGTCGATCTCAACGCTCGCGATCGGGACCCACAATATTACCGCTGCTTATAGTGGCGACGGCAACTTTAACGTCAGCACTTCAAGCGTTGTGAGTTTGGTAGTGGGGGCTGCCGTGCCCGATTTCAGCCTGTCATCCTCGCCGACGTCGCTTTCGGTCGCTCCGGGAGCGTCGGGACAGTCCACCATCACAATCAGCCCGTTAGGTGGCCTCAACCCTTCTACCGTGGCTCTGACCTGCAGCATTTCCACTTCCTTGAGTCCGGCGCCAACCTGCTCGCTCGGAGCCATGGCAGTGGCTAATAACACCGGCAGTTCGATGCTTACCCTCGCCACAACCGGCACCCAAGCTGCACTGGCTCCAGCTCCCGAGCACGGCTCACGCTGGCTTTTTGCCATCGGTGTGCTGATGCCAGCCATGTTGCTGAGTGCGGGCGGATTGAATAAGCCAAGCCGCAGAAAGCTTGTGGGTATCTGTCTTGTCTTTCTGGTACTCGGCGGATGCTTGCTGCAAGTGGCTTGCGGCGGGTCGGGATCAAACAGCACTCCACCGCCAAACAAGACAAACCCAAGTACCGCAGCCGGCACGTACGCCGTCACGATTACCGGGAATGCCAGCGGAGAGCAACACACTACGGTGGTTTCGCTAACGGTGCAGTAAGAGTTCCGGGGTGTAGCGGGGGTCTCGTCATGGCCCTCGCTGCGTGCAAGGAACTCCGAGCACCGCTCATGACAAACGGACCGAAGAATCCTGAAGAGGTTGCGCCTTGGAGCGAGTCTCAACCCTCGCGACTACTCGTGACGAGCAATCCTTCCCTGCAGCGAGAGTTGCGCGGGAGCTGCAGCCGGGGCTGGATACCTCGCCAGGGGCTATCTCTGCGGACGAACCCAAATACGGTGGGGACCGATCCAAAATGGCATTGGGCCATTTCGAACCGATGCGCCGTGTGCGGCCTTCTGACCGCGATGAGCCTAGTTGTCCATATCC
>Ga0210398_10001370_pt1 | contig 25371 bp, 15 predicted proteins | sample IncBWC4OmetaG_FD_161047 | JGI IMG/M metagenome (GOLD analysis project Ga0210398, IMG submission 161047) | Forest soil microbial communities from Barre Woods Harvard Forest LTER site, Petersham, Massachusetts, United States - Inc-BW-C-4-O | ecosystem: Environmental > Terrestrial > Soil >... | reverse complement strand
CGCCGAGCGCCTTGAGTTCGGCGAAATGATCGCGAAAGCCGCACGATTGCGGCGTGCAGCCGCGCGCGCCCGGGATTTGATCCCAGCCCGGCGGCGCATCGACGCCCGGCACGCCGGTGCGCGGATAGACGTAAACCACCGTGCGGCCTTTGAGCTTCGACAGGTTCACCGTGCCGCCGCCGGTCGCCCGCAGGGCGACGTCCGGCAGTTTCAGGCCGGTCAGATGTCGTGCCCGGCCATCGTCCTGCGGCGCTGGCAGATCGGGTGGCAGGACGTTCGGATCGTGCATGCCGGGCGCTTCAGCCATTTTCTCTCCCGCGTACGACAAGAACTCCATCAGCGAGCCGTCGGGATCGCGAAAGTAAACGCTGGTGCCGGCGCCCTTGGCACCGAAGCGCTGCATCGGACCGCTTTCGATGCGCACGCCGCAGCGGCCGAGATGGGCGATCGCATCGGCGATCGGCCCGATCCATTCGAAGCACAGATCGCTGTTGCCGGGCGCAACCGGCAGCCGCGCCACTTCGGCGGGTTTTACGCCGGGCCCGTGCACGTTGAGCTGCTTGTCGCCGAAACGGTAGGCATAGCCCGCCGGCCGCGCCACCAGCTCAGCGCCGACCACCGTGGTGTAGAACGCGTTCGAGCGCTGCCAGTCGGTGACGTGGATGACGCAATGGTCGAGCTTGGTCGGCAACATGGTCATCCCTTCTGCCGCAGCAGCCGGCCGCGCTCGCGGTCCCACGAGCGTTTCTTCTCGGTCTCGCGCTTGTCGTAGAGCTTTTTGCCGCGCGCCAGCGCCAGCTCGACTTTGGCGCGACCCTTTTCGTTGAAATAGAGTTTCAGCGGCACGAGCGTCATGCCCTCGCGCTCGACCGCGCCGATCAGCTTGCTGATCTGCCGCTTGTGCAGCAACAATTTACGCGGCCGCTTGGGCGCGTGATTGAAGCGGTTGGCCTTCAAATATTCCGGGATATTGGAATTGATCAGCCAGATCTCGCCGCCGCGGGCATCGGCGTAGGATTCCCCGATCGTCGCCTTACCCAGGCGCAGCGACTTTACTTCCGTGCCGGTCAGCGCGACGCCGGCTTCCATGGTCTCGTCGATGAAATAGTTGAAGCGCGCTTTGCGATTGTCGGCAACGACGCGGAGCTTTCGTTCAGGCTTGGTCGCCATGCGCAGTCCAAAACCTCAACGGCTCTTGAGCAGGTCGCGGATCTCGGTCAGCAACTGCACTTCTTTTGAAGGCCCAGCCGGCGGCGGTTCCGCGCTTTTGAGCCGGTTGATGCCCTTGATGCACAGAAACAGCACCCAGGCGATGATCACGAAGTTGATGACGAGCGTGAGGAAGTTGCCCCAAGCCAACACGGCGCCCTGCTTTTTCGCGTCGGCCAAGGCCGTTGCCGTCACTTTCGACGATAACGGCGTGAAGTAATTGGAGAAATCGAGGCCGCCGGTCACCGAGCCGACGATCGGCATGATGATGTCGCCGACCAGCGAACTGACGATGGCGCCGAAGGCAGCGCCGATGATGACGCCGACCGCAAGGTCGACGACGTTGCCGCGCATGGCGAATTTCTTGAATTCTTCGAGCATCGATCCCCCCTTGCCCCGTGGACGATACGGTTCGTCGCCGCATGCGCGGCGCAAAAATCCGCCCGCGGCGAACGGCTCGCTCAGTTGATCAGGCCGGCATGCACCATGGCTTCGCGCACCGCGGCGCGCGTCTTGTCGGCAACCGGCACCATCGGCAGCCGCACGGTCTCGGCGCACTTGCCCAGCACCGAGAGCGCATATTTCGCCGGCGCCGGATTAGCCTCGATGAAGAGCGCGGCATGCAGCGGCATCAGCTTGTCTTGCAGCTTGAGCGCGCCCGCATAATCGTCTTTGAGGCAGCAGGCTTGGAATTCAGCACACAACCGCGGCGCCACGTTTGATGTCACCGAGATGCAGCCGTGCCCGCCATGGGCCATGTAGCCCAGCGCGAGCGCATCGTCGCCCGAGAGTTGATTGAAGTCCGGGCCCATGGCGCCGCGCTGCAGCGAGGCGCGAACGACATTGCCGGTCGCGTCCTTGACGCCGGCAATGTTCTTGAGCTCGAACAGCCGCGTCATGGTGTCGACCGACATGTCGATCACCGAGCGTGGCGGGATGTTGTAGATGATGATCGGAATGCCGATGGCGTCGTTGATCGCCTTGAAGTGCTGATAGAGGCCTTCCTGGGTCGGCTTGTTGTAATACGGCGTAACCACGAGCACGGCGTCGGCGCCGGCCTTCTCGGCGTGCTGCGCCAGATCGATCGCTTCCTTGGTCGAGTTTGAGCCGGCGCCGGCCACGACCGGCACGCGGCCGCGGGCCTGGTCGAGGCACCATTCGACGACGTGGTGGTGCTCCTCGTGCGACAGCGTCGGGCTTTCGCCGGTCGTGCCCACCGGAACAAGGCCGTTGGTGCCCTCGGCGATCTGCCAATCGACCAGCGCCCGGAACGCTTTCTCGTCGACCGCACCGTTCTTGAACGGGGTGACGAGCGCGGTGAACGAGCCTCGGAAATTGGTCTTGGCGGTCATGACACGGGTCCCTGGCGCGGCCCGGCAGCAAGCGGAACGCTTGCGGTTAGCGGGGCCCACCGTAAGGCATAAATATCGGTTCGGGAGCGGGGTTGAAAGGCCTTTGCGCGGACAATGCCCCGGTTTTGCCGCGAAATAGGAGGAATTGTCCGGCCGCCTTCAAAAAGCTTAGTAATTCCTCAATCTTACCGGCCGAAGAGATTCCCTTAGAATCGCCGGCGGTGAGTGCCGCGGAGGATCGGTGCTGGTGACCCTTATTCGGCTTTCGCGATCTGTGGCGACCCTGCTGGTCGCGGGGGGAGGAATTTGCGCCGCGCAAACGCAGGTTCCGCTGCCGCAGGCCAAGCCGGCGGTGATCGCGCCGGCCCCGAAAGTCAAAGCGACCGAGCATAAAGCCACCGAGCCCAAAGGCGCCGAGCACAAAACCGCCGAGCATAAGTCAACCGAACACAAAGCAACCGAGCACAAAGAGCAGGCCCATAAGGGCGCGCCCGCACCGCTGTCGCTTGCGCCTGGCGCGCTTCGGGGCACGACGACCGCTGCCGTTCCCAATCCGGCCGGCCGGGCGAGCGGCGCGCCGCCAGCGCCTGCCATGCCACCGCCGCTTTTACGGTCGACGCCGGCCTTAGCCATGGCAACTAGCGCTGCGACGTCGCCGCTGGATCTCAACGCGCTCAAACAGGCCGTGGATCTCGTCGGCAAAAGCCGCAGCGACGAAGCCGCCAATCTCGAAAATTCGATTTCCGACCCGCTGGCGCGCAAGCTCGTCGAGTGGCTGGTGCTGCGCAGCGACGACACCACCGCCGCGTTCGCGCGCTATGCCGCGTTCATTGCCGCCAATCCGAGCTGGCCCAGCATCGTCACCTTGCGCCGGCGGGCGGAGGCGACGTTGTGGCAGGAGCGCAGCGACCCCACGACCGTGCTCGCGTTCTTCAAGACCGACCCGCCGCACACCGCCAAGGGCAAGTTCGCACTGGCGCGGGCGCTCCTGTCCCAGGGCGACAGTGCCGGCGCCCACCAGACGATCAGCGACGCCTGGCGCAGCGACGCCTTCTCCGGCGATCTCGAAGCCCAAGCGCGCGACATGTTCGCCGGCCTCATCACCGCCGACGACGACAAGGCGCGGATGGATGCCCGGCTCTATGCCGAGGACGACGACGCCGGAATGCGGGCGGCGCATCATCTCGACGCCACGCAGCTTGCAATCGCCAAAGCGCGCGCCGCAGTCATCAACAAGGCCGGCAACACCAAGGCGCTGCTCGAAGCGGTGCCGGCGGCAGCCCAGCACGATCCAGGCTACGTCTTCAGCCGCGCGCAGTGGCTGCGGCGCGGCGACAAGATCGACGAGGCCGGCCGCTGGATGATCTCGGCGCCGCACGATCCCGCCGTGCTGCGTGACGTCGATCAATGGTGGGTCGAGCGGCGGGTGCTGGCGCGCAAGCTGCTCGACCTCGGCAATGTCAAAATGGCCTATGAGGTCGCCAACGGCGCCGCGCCGCCGAACAACGAGAATTTCCGCGCCGATCAGCAGTTCACGTCGGGCTGGATCGCGCTGACGTTCCTGCACGAGCCGGCGGTCGCGCTTGCGCATTTCGCCCGCATCGCCGACGGCGTCTCCAATCCCATTACGCTTGCGCGGGCGTTTTATTGGCAGGGCCGCGCGGCGGAGGCGGCCGGGCACGATCACGACGCGCGCGGCTACTACGACAGCGCGGCGCGTTTCCCGACCGCCTATTACGGCCAGTTGGCGCGGGCGCGGCTCGATCTCACCGAGGTCACGCTGCGTCCCTCGCCGGCGCCCACGCCGGACCTTCATGGCCTCGAAGCCGTGCGCGTGTTCGAGATGCTCTATGCCGTCGATGCCCGCGACGTCGTCGCCTCGATGGCGGCGGACTTGGCCGACAAGGCCAACGATCCGGCGGCGCTGACGGCGCTCGCCGAAATCGCCAAACAGCACAACGACGCGCGCGCGACGCTGCTCATCGGCAAGACCGCGCTCGGCCGCGGCTTTCCGTTGGAGCAATATGCATTCCCCGATTTCGGCGTGCCGGATTTCCAGCCGATCGGGCCGGACGTCGCGCGCTACGTGGTCTATTCGATCGCGCGGCAGGAAAGCGCCTTCAATCCCAAGATCGTGTCCCCCGCCAATGCCTACGGCCTGATGCAGGTCACGCCGGCAGCCGCCCGCGACACGGCGAAGCGTTTCAACGTCACATTCGATCAGCGCCGCCTCGCCAACGACGTCACTTACAACGCCCAGCTCGGCGCGGCGGAGCTTGGCAACGACCTCGAATTCTTCCGCGGCTCCTACATTCTGGCATTCGTCGCCTACAATGCCGGCCGCGGCCGGGCCAGGGATTGGATCGCGCAATTTGGCGATCCGCGCGATCCCAAGGTCGACCCGATCGACTGGATCGAGCGCATTCCGATCTCGGAGACGCGCTTTTACGTCCAGCGCGTGCTCGAGAACATGCAGGTCTACCGCGCCCGTTTCGACAACGGCTCACGGCTGTTGATCGACGCCGATCTGCGCCGCGGCAGCTGACTAGACCTATCGTCGAGGCTTCCGTAACGGCCGCAATTCACCCGGCAGCCGGCGGACAATTGCCGCGCCCGGTTCGGGCAACTAGATTGGCGCCGCAGATTTTTAAGGCTTTTGCGGCTGTCGTGGAGCGTACTTGATATGACTGGCGGCGGACGCGATGGCGGGAGCATCTTTGTCACCGCGCAGGACGGGCTGCGCCTGCACGTGCGGGACTACGGCAGCCGCACCGCGCCCGGGGTTCCGGTCGTCTGCCTGCCGGGGCTGACCCGCACCGTGAGCGACTTCGCCGCGCTGGCGCCGGCCTTGGCCAACGATATGGCGCTGCCGCGCCGCGTCATCGCCATCGATGCGCGCGGGCGCGGCCAATCCGACTACGACAGCAATCCGGACAACTATAATCTCGCCGTCGAGCTCGCCGACGTGGCGACGGTTTTGACCGCGCTTGGCGTGCGGCCTGCGGTCTTCATCGGCAGTTCGCGGGGCGGGCTTTTGACCATGCTCATGGGCGTGGCGCATCCGACCGCGATCGCCGGCGCGGTATTGCACGATATCGGCCCGGTGATCGAGCTGAAGGGGCTGGTGCGGCTGAAAAGCTATGTCGGCAAGCTGCCGACGCCGCGCAGTTTTGCCGACGGCGGCGAGATTCTGCGCCGGCTGTTCGGCGCGCAATTTCCTTTGGTCACGGCGGAGGGGTGGCTCGCGGCCGCGCATCGCACCTGGCAGATGAAGGATAACGAGCTCAAGCCCACCTATGACGTCCGCCTGGCGCGAACCCTTGCCGATATCGACATCGAGCGGCCGCTGCCGCCGCTGTGGAAGGAGTTCGACTCGCTTTTGCGTGTACCCATGCTGATCATCCGCGGCAGGAATTCCGACATTCTGTCGGTCGCGACGGTCGAGGCCATGGCGTTGCATCATCCCGGGATGCAGTCGGTCGAAGTGCCCGATCAGGGCCATGTTCCAGCGCTCGAGGGCGACCTCATCGCCACGGTGGCGCAGTTCGTCGCCGCCTGCGACGGCAAAGCTTCGCATCAATAGAAGACCTCGCGTCGATGGGTCTTAGGTCTTGCAGAAAGAAAAATCCCCGGCGGAACGACCGCAGCCCGAATGCCGCCGCACCGGCGGATGGTGCGCCGGCAATGTCCGATCAGGTGCCGTCGGCGAGCCTGAAGTGCGGGCCGAGCAACCTCCGCACACGAAGCAATTCCGCGCGGGCGGCGAATGAATCGACGGCGAGGCGTCGAGGTCGTCACCCTTATTCAGGAGTTGTTTGGTGCGCGATGCCCCGGCGAGGAGAGCCGGGCAGGCCCATCGTTGGCAAGCCAATCGAGGTCGGTATGTCATGAAGCCATTGCCCCGCGCCGGCGATCCACATTGAATCACACCCCCGCAGCAGCTTAGGCAGACAAACCTCCCTAACCGATTTTCTTCTCCAACTCGATCGTATGCCGTGCGCAGCTTGATTGTCGTCAGCGCCAAAGCTCATCAAAGCTAAGACGCAGATTCCAGGATAACTTTAGTGTAAACTTGAGCAGCACTTGAACATGCGCATTGCTTGGTCAAGATGCTCGATTCTGAGTTCAGGTGCAATTGGAAAGCGAAAACGCGTGAGCGCCGCGACAGCAGTCTTGATCACCGGAGCCAGCGGTTTTGTCGGATCGGCGGTGGCAAGAACTTTGCTCCAAGCCGGCTTCCCGGTGCGTGCGCTGGTGCGCCAGGCCAGTCCCCGCTTTCACCTCGACGGGCTCGATTTGGAATTCGTCACCGGCGATCTGCGCGATGCCGACTCCGTGCGGCGGGCGCTGAGTGGCATCCGTTACGTCTTTCATGTCGCGGCGGACTATCGGCTTTGGGCGCGCGATCCCGGCACGATCTATGCCGCCAATGTCGACGGCACCCGCAATGTGATGCAAGAGGCGCTGCGCGCCGGCGTCGAGCGCGTGGTCTATACCTCAAGCGTCGCCACGCTCGGCTGGCCGCACCACGGCGCCCCCGGAGACGAAACCATCCCGCTCTCGGAACAACAGGGTGTCGGCACCTACAAGCGCAGCAAGATCGCCGCCGAAAGACTGGTCGAGACGATGGTGGCCCGCGATCGATTGCCGGCCATCATCGTCAATCCCTCGACGCCGATCGGCCCCTGCGACGTGCGCCCCACGCCCACCGGCCGCATCATCGTCGAGGCGGCGCGCGGCCGCATGCCGGGCTTCGTCGACACCGGACTCAATCTGGTTCATGTCGACGACGTCGCCGACGGACATCTCGCGGCGCTGCGCCACGGGACCATCGGCGAGCGCTACATTCTCGGCGGCGAGAACGTGCTGCTTGCCGACATGCTCGGCGACATCGCCCGCTTGGTCGGCCGGCGCGCGCCGCGGCTGCGCGTTCCCCATGCCGCCGCCATGCCGGTCGCTTACGCCGCCGAATTCATGGCGCGCTTCACCGGACGCGAACCCTTTGCGACGGTCGACGGCCTGCGCATGGCCAAGCATCACATGTTCTTCAGCGCCGCCAAAGCCGAACGCGACCTCGGCTTTCGCGCGCGGCCCTATCGCGAGGCCCTTGCCGACGCGATCGATTGGTTTCGCGAGACCGGCTATCTGGACGGCAAGCGGCGACACTGACGCGATGTGAAAATTCGGATTGAGACATTAGCGAAAGCCGATATCGGCGCATTGACGCTCCCGGTGGCGGCCGTTAACCCGTCCGGGCAAGGGGCTGCCGATGAACAACAAAGAAAGGGTCGCGCTCGGATCGATCGCCGCCTCGGCAGGGCTGGCGGCGGCGAAGGCCATCGTTGGCCTCCTGACCGGCTCACTGGCGATTCTCTCCGAGGCCGGCCATTCGCTGATCGACCTCTCGGCGACGGTGCTGACGTATTTTGCCGTGCGGCTGTCCGGCAAACCGGCCGACAAGGAACACCAATACGGTCACGGCAAGGTCGAGAGCGTCACCGCGCTTGCCGAAACGGGGCTGTTGTTCCTGCTCTCGGCCATCGTGATCTGGGAGGCGGCGCACCGGCTGATCGATGCGCAGGCGCATGCCGTCGAAGCAACCGTCGCGGCGTTTGCCATCATCGCCTGCTCCATCGTGGTCGATTTTTTCCGCGCCCGGACATTGAGTCGCGTCGCCAAGGAAACCTCCAGCGAAGCGCTCGAAGCCGATGCGCTGCATTTCGGCTCCGACATGTGGTCGTCGGTCGCGGTGCTGGTCGGGCTTGCCGGTGTCGCGTTCGGCTATACGTGGGCCGATGCCTCCGCGGCGATCGTCGTCGCGGTCTTCATCTGCATTGCCGGCTGGCGGCTCGGCCGGCGCACCATCGATACCTTGACCGACACCGCACCGGAAGGCGTCAGCGAGCGCGTTACCGCGATCGCGCGGCAGGTGCCCGGCGTCGTCGGCGTCGAGCGGGCGCGGGCGCGGCCGGCCGGCGCGGTGCTGTTCGTCGATCTCGCTGTCGGGGTGAGCCGCACGCTGCCGCTCGACCGCGTCTCCGCCATCAAGGACCGGCTGACCCGCGCCATCCGCGCCGAACTGCCCCGCGCCGAGGTCACCATCACCACCGAGCCGCGCGCGCTCGACGACGAGACGGTGCGCGAACGGGTGATGATGATCGCGCGCAATCGCGGGCTCGCCATTCATCACGTCGCCGTGCAGGCGATCGAGGGCCGGCTGGCGGTATCGGTGGATCTCGAAGTCGAAGGTGCAATGGCGCTCAATGCCGCGCACGAAGTGGCGAGCGGCCTCGAAGAAGCGATGCGCGAGGAGCTCGGGCCCGACGTCGAAGTCGAGACCCATATCGAGCCGCTGCCCGCCGACGTTCTGCCCGGCCGCGACGCTGCGGCGGCGCGCATCGGAGAAGTGCGCGAGGCGCTCGCGGCACTCGCGGCCGAGATCGCCGCTATCGGCGAAGTGCACGACGTGCGCGTGCGCGAGACCCGCGACGGCGAGATCGTCAATTTTCATTGCCGGGTCGATCCGGCGCTTTCGGTCGGCGCGGTGCATGATGCGGTCGATGCGTTGGAACACCGGCTGCGCCGCCGCTTTCCCTTGATCCAGCGCGTCATCGGCCACGCCGAGCCGCGGCAGTAGCTGGCTGCTTTCAATTCGACCACAAAACTCCTACATCGAGGCGATCATGCGCACCGAAGAACACCGCCCCATCCGCCTGCAGGATTATCGGCCGCCCGACTGGCTCATCGAAGCCGTCGATCTTGACGTTTCGCTCCATCCAACGGCGACGACGGTGCGCGCCAAGCTCAAGCTCACGCCCAACAGCGCCGGCACACCGGCCCCGCTTGTGCTCGACGGTGAAGAGCTGAAGCTCAAATCGCTCGCGCTCGACGGCAAACCGTTGCCGGCGGAAAATTTTGTTGCCACCCCTGACAAGCTTACCGTCGCGCAGCCGCCGAACCGGCCGTTCGAGCTCGAGATCGAGACCGTCGTCGATCCGACCAACAACACCCAGCTCATGGGGCTCTACCGCGCCGGCGCGACCTATTGCACCCAGTGCGAGGCCGAGGGTTTTCGCCGCATCACCTATTTTCTCGACCGGCCCGACGTGATGGCGGTCTACACCACGCGCCTCGAAGCCGACAAAACCGAAGCGCCGGTGCTGCTCGCCAACGGCAATCTCACCGCGCAAGGCGACGTGCCGGGCACCGCGCGGCATTTTGCCGTTTGGCACGATCCGTTCCCAAAACCGTCCTATCTGTTCGCGCTGGTCGGCGGCCGGCTGACGCAGGTCGCCGACAGTTTTACGACCATGTCCGGCCGCGAGGTGACGCTGCACATCTATGTCGAGCCCGGCAAAGAGGATCGCTGCGGCTTCGCCATGGACAGCCTCAAGCGCGCCATGCGCTGGGACGAGGAGGTTTTCGGCCGCGAATACGATCTCGATATTTTCATGATCGTCGCGGTGTCCGCCTTCAACATGGGCGCGATGGAGAACAAGGGCCTCAACGTCTTCAACGACAAATATGTTCTCGCCTCGCCAGAGAGCGCCACCGACGGCGACTACGCCAGCATCGAGGCGGTGATCGCGCACGAATATTTTCACAATTGGACCGGCGACCGCATCACCTGCCGCGACTGGTTTCAGCTTTGCCTGAAGGAAGGGCTGACGGTTTTCCGCGACAAGGAATTTTCCGCCGACCAGCGCTCGCGCGCGGTCGAGCGCATCAGCGACGTGCGCGGCCTGCGCGCGCATCAATTCGTCGAGGATTCGGGCCCCCTCGCCCATCCGGTGCGACCGGAAGTCTATCACGAGATCAATAACTTCTACACCAGCACGGTCTATGACAAAGGCGCCGAAGTGGTGCGCATGATCAAGGCGCTGCTCGGGGCGGACTTGTTCCGCAAGAGCATGGACCTTTATTTCACGCGCCACGACGGCCATGCCGCCACCGTCGAGCAGTTCATACAATGTTTTGCCGACGCGAGCGGTCGCGATTTCTTTCCGCAATTCATGCGCTGGTATTCGCAGGCCGGCACGCCGGAAATCAAAATCGCGCCGCACTACGACGCACGCGCAAAAACCTACCGGCTCGACGTCACGCAGACAATCCCGCCGACGCCGAACCAGCCGAGTAAGCTTGCGATGGTGATCCCGCTCGCCATCGGCCTCGTCGGCAAGACCGGCGCCGATCTGCCGCTCACGCTTGACGGCCGCCCGCTGTCGCGCGGCGTGATCGAGCTGAAGGAGCCGAGCCGGACCTTTATCTTCAGCGACGTCGCGGAACGGCCGACGCCATCGATCAACCGCGGCTTTTCCGCGCCGATCAAACTGTCGCTGCCGATCGGGGCCGAGGATCTGCGGTTCCTCGCCGCGCACGATTCCGATCCGTTCAACCGCTGGCAGGCGGTGCAAACGCTGGCGATGTCGCTTTTGGAGTCGAACGTCGCGGCGCTGCGCGGCGGCGCGACCGTGGCCGATGACGATGGCTTGATGGCTGCGCTCGGCGCGATCCTCGTCAACGACAAGCTCGAGCCTGCGTTCATCGCGCTCAATCTCGTGCCGCCGAGCGATGCCGACATCGCCCGCGAGATCGGCCACGATGTCGATCCCGACGCCATCTTTACCGTGCGGCGGAAACTCCGCGCCGCCATCGGCACGCGGCACGCCGTCGCGCTGTCGAGCACTTATGAGCGGATGAATACCGGAGGTCCTTACAGCCCCGACGCCAAAAGCGCCGGACGGCGCGCGCTCAAGAATGTCTGCCTCGATCTCTTGGCGGTGACGCAAGCCGGCACCGCAATCGCGCGCGCGCTCGACCAGTATTCGTGCGCCGACAATATGACCGACCGCATGGCGGCGCTGGAGACGCTGGCGCAGCACGACCGGCCGGAACGCGCCGCGGTGCTCGACGATTTCTACCGGCGCTATGCCGACGATCCGTTGATCATCGACAAATGGCTGGCGCTGCAAGCGATCATCCCGGAGCCGGCGACGCTCGACCGGGTGCGCGCGCTGACCGGCCACCCCGCCTTCTCCATGGCCAATCCGAACCGGGTGCGCGCACTGATCGGCGCGTTTGCGCAAGCCAACCACACCCAGTTCAACCGCCTCGACGGCTTAGGCTACGATTTCGTCGCCGACATCGTGCTCAAGCTTGATCCGAAGAACCCGCAAGTCGCCGCCCGCATCATGGGCGCGTTCCGCTCCTGGCGCGCGCTCGAAGCGCGGCGGCGCCAGCGCGCCCAGGCGACGTTGCGACGCGTTGCGGCGACGTCCAATCTGTCGCCCGACCTGCACGACATTGTCGCCCGCACGCTGGCCGACAGCTGAGCCCTCGGGTGCAAGATTGCGCACAAGTGACTCTCTGAGCACAATTTTTTCGGTCGAGCGACACCGCCAAATACCTTGGGACAAAAGTTAAAAAAATATTGACTCCCGACTCTCGACAAATCGATTCGCGTCGATTCAAATGGACTGATTCGGGGGCGATGCAGCGCATACCTCCGAACCGGGTCTAGGGGATCGTCCGAAACGGAGGCAGGCATGGCGCGCGCCGAAACGGCGAGTGCGTCTTTACGATCGGATTCGATCAAGGGGCTGGCGCAATCGATTGCCAATCCCGCGTATCGGCGCCTTCTCACCGCCGAGCCGGTGCTCCGCCGCGCCGTTCCGGTTCTCATCGTCGCCTTCATGCTGACGATCTGCATCGGCGCCGCAGTGCAAGTGCTCGAACATCGCCGCCAAGTCATTGTCGATTCTATCCGCACCAGCGAGGCGCTGGCCGATCATCTTGCCGCAGCGCTCGATCGCACCGCGCGCGATGGGCGGCCGACGCTGCCGCGCAGCTCCGAAGCGCTGACGCGCGCGCTGCCGGCCTGGGCCGCCGGCGCCGGCCGCAGCATCCTGGTTGCCGACGTCGACGGCGCGATCATCGCCAGCGTGCCGAAAAATCCGTCGATGCTGGGACGCCATATCCTCGACGTGCTTGGACCGACGCAGCCGTTGCCCACCGCCAATACGACCGGCACGACGGAAAACACGTCGCCGGACGGCGACGCCGTGTTCGCCACCATGCGGGCGCTGCGCAATCCGATCGGCTTCCTCGCCGTGGCGCAGCCGCGCAGCGAGGCGCTCGCCAGCTGGCGCTCGACCACGGCGCTGACGGTGACGCTCTCCGCCACCACCGGCTTCGTCGTCCTCATCCTCGGCTTCGCCTTCCACTGGCAGGCGACGCGGGCGCGCGAAGCGGATCTGATCCACGACACCGTGCGCTATCGCATCGACACCGCGCTCAACCGCGGCCGCTGCGGGCTGTGGGACTGGGATTTGGCGCGCGGCAGGGTGTTCTGGTCACATTCCATGTTCGACATCTTGGGGCTACCGCCGAAGGACGATCTGCTCACCTTCGGTGAAGTCAGCGCGCTGGTGCACAAGGACGACATCAATCTCTACCAGCTCGCCACCCAGGTCGCCGATTCCAAGGTCCAGTCGATCGACCATGCGTTCCGCATGCGCCACGCCGACGGCCGCTGGCTGTGGCTGCGGGCGCGCTGCGAATTGGCGCGCCAGGATGGCGAAGCCGGGCTGCATCTCATCGGCATCGCCGTCGACATCACCGAGCAGAAAACCCTGGTCGAGCGCACCATGGCAGCGGACCTGCGGCTGCGCGACGCCATCGAGACCATCCCGGAAGCCTTTGTGCTGTGGGACGCCGACAATCGCCTGGTGCTGTGCAATTCGAATTTTCAGGAGCTGCATCACCTGCCCGACGCGGCGGTGCAGGTCGGCGCGCGCTACGAAAGCGTCGTCGCCGCCGGCAAGAAACCCATTCTGCGCACCACCGTGGCGCCCGACGATATCCAGCCTCCCGGCGCCGGCACGTTCGAAGTCCGGCTCGACGACGGCCGCTGGATGCACATCAGCGAACGGCGCACCAAGGACGGCGGTTACGTCTCTGTCGGCACCGATATTACCAAGATAAAACTGCACGAGCAGAAGCTGGTCGAAGGCGAAAAGCGCCAGGCCGCCACCATCAGCGACCTGCGCAAGTCGCAGGAAGCGCTGCAACTGCAAACCGATCAGCTCGCCGACCTCGCCGAAAAATATGCCGAGGAAAAGACCCGCGCCGAAGACGCCAACCAGGCCAAATCGAAATTCCTGGCCAATATGAGCCACGAGCTGCGCACGCCGCTCAATGCCATCATCGGCTTTTCCGAGATCATGGAGGCCGCCATGTTCGGACCGCTGGGCGCGGCAAAATACAGCGAATATTCCCGCGATATCCGCGAAAGCGGTCAGTATCTGCTCGAGGTCATCAACGACATCCTCGACATGTCGAAGATCGAGGCCGGCGGCATCCGCCTCGCGCCCGAAGAAGTCGATCTGGATTCGGTTCTCGCCGATTGCCTGCGCGTGGTATGGCAGCGCGCCAGCGAAAAACATCTCAAACTGGAATCCCACGTCGATCCCGCGATCCATTTCAGAGCCGACCACCGTGCGGTGAAGCAGATCGGACTGAACCTTCTCTCCAACGCTGTGAAATTCACGCCCGACGGCGGTTCAGTGACCGTGCGCGGCCATATGCGCGCCGGCAAAGTCACCATCGCCATCGAAGACACCGGCATCGGCATTCCCAAGGACGCCCTGCACAAGCTCGGCCGGCCGTTCGAGCAGGTCGAAAGCCAGCTGACCAAGCGCTACCAGGGCTCCGGCCTCGGGCTGGCCATCGCCAAATCGCTCATCGAACTGCACGGCGGCGCCATGCGCATCAGTTCGCGGCTTGGCAAGGGCACTACCGTCGTGGTTCGGTTGCCAATTGAAGCGATAACATCGCCGCGCGTTGAATTGACGCAAACGGCGGCCTGATTATCGGTTCAAGGCGCCTTCCCCAAAATCCGCACGAAACATTCGCGTACCTGGCGCTGGGTTTCCGCGACGTGAGCCGCGAGTGCCGGAAAATCCGGCAAGTCGGCGGCGCGCGCCAACAGCGCGAGCGCGCCGGCGCCGGCGGACTTCGGGTCGAGCGTGCCGGGAAGGCACAGCCGCAACACCTGGGTGAGATCGTGAAATAGCCGCACCGCCGGCCGCAACACCGCGGCATCTTCGGGCGCCAGCACGCCGAGCCGCGCGGCCTTGTCGAGCATGCGCGCGGTCGAGGTATCGAGGATCTCCGGCAGCGCTGCCGCGTGCACGAGTTCCAGATATTGCGCGACGAACTCGATGTCGACCAGGCCGCCGGCCGCATATTTGAGGTCCCAAGGGTCGGCGTCGCCTTTTTCCTTGGCGATAGCACCGCGCATCTCGACGACGTCCGCGGCGATGCTGCGGGCATCGCGCTTGCGGCAAAGCACATTACGGATCACCGCGTCGACGCGGACGGCGAAAGGCTGCGGCGCCGACACGACCCGCCCGCGCGTGAGCGCCATATGTTCCCAGGTCCAGGCCTCGCGTTCCTGATAGCTTTCGAAGCCACCGATTTGCGTCGCAAGCGGACCGGAACGGCCCGACGGCCGCAGCCGCATATCGACCTGATAGAGCGCGCCGTAATTGGTGTGCACGGTCAGTGCGCTGATCAGGCGCTGGGTCAGACGGGCGAAATATTGCGCGCCATAGAGCGGCCGCTTGCCGTCGGAATTCGGATTGTCGTGGTCGAAATCGTAGATCACGATCAGGTCGAGGTCGGAGCTCGCGGTCATTTCCCAGGCGCCGAGCCGGCCGAGCGCGAGGATCGCGGTCTGTTGGCCGCGGATGCGGCCGTATGTGGCGGTGAAATCCTCCTCGACTTTGCGGTGCACCGCGCGGATGAGCACATCGGCAAGGCGTGCAAAAACCTCGCCGGCCTGCTCGGCCGACACCGAACCGGAAAGAATCCGCGCGCCGATCAGGAACATATGTTCCTGGCCGAACAGGCGGATGGCATCGAGCACGTCTTCGTAGCCCTTCGTCTCGACTAGGCGGCGGGCAAGCTCGGCTTCGAGCTGCATTTCGTCGGGCAGCGCGCCGAAAAAACTCGGCTCGATCAGCGGATCGATCAAATTCGGGCTCTGCGCCAGAATGTCGGCGAAGCGCGGCGCGACACCGAGGATCAGGGCGATGAAACGGATGAGCTCCGGGTTCTGCCGCAACAGCGGCAGGAACAGACCGCCGGAGCGCAGCCCGGCGAGAAAGCGGTCGAAGGTCGCAAACGCCGCGTCCGGATTTTCGGCACGCGAGAATTGCTCGATGATCAACGGCACGAGCTCGATGACATTGTTGCGCACCTGCTCGCTGCGCAGCGCCCGGTATTCCCCGGCCCGCCAGCGGCGCACCGCGGCGGCGACGTCTTGCGGATGGCGAAAGCCCAGCATCGCCAACCGGTCGAGGGTGTCGCCCTCGACGTCGGTGCCGACGAACGAGAGGTTTTGTTGCTGAGCGAGAAAGGCGGGCGCGCGCTCGAACAATTTTACATAGTGCTGCTCGACCTCGTGCAGATGGACCAGCAGAGTGTCGGCGAAAGCGTCGCGGTCCTTGAAACCGAGAAAGCGCGCGAACTCGCCGAGCGCCGCGCGATCGGCCGGCAAGGTGTGGGTTTGCTCGTCGGCCATCATTTGCAGGCGATGCTCGACGCGGCGCAAAAAATTATAAGCCGCGGTGAGCGCGTCCCGCGCCTCGGCATCGATCCAGCCGCCGTCGGCCAGCGCCGCAAGCGTGGCGACCGTCTCGCGGTCGCGCAGCTCGCTGTGGCGGCCGCCGGCGATGAGCTGCTGGGTCTGGGCAAAGAACTCGACCTCGCGGATGCCGCCGCGGCCGAGTTTGATGTTATGCCCCTCGACCGCGATCTCGCCGTGGCCGCGATAGGCGTGGATCTGCTGTTTCATCGCGTGCACGTCGGCGACGGTGGCGTAGTCGAGGTATTTGCGCCAGATGAACGGCGACAGCTCGCGAATGAGCGCTTCACCGGCGGCAAGATCGCCCGCGCTCGGCCGCGCCTTGATCAGCGCGGCGCGCTCCCAGTTCTGGCCCCGTCTCTCGTAGTAATCGAGCGCCGCCGCGGTCGAGATCGCGATCTGGGTCGAGGACGGATCGGGGCGCAGCCGCAGATCGACGCGGAACACGTAGCCGTCGGCGGTGCGCTCCTGCAAAAGCTTCACCAGATCGCGCGTGAGCCGCACGTAAAAGCCGACCGGATCGAGGTTTGGCGCAAGCTCGGCGACGTCCGGATTGAAAAAGACCATCAAATCGATATCGCTGGAAAAATTCAGCTCATAGGCGCCCATCTTGCCCATGGCGAGCACGATGTAGCCGGAGTTTTGTTCGGGATGGCGCTTGTCGCCGAACACGAGCTTGCCGCGGCGTAGCGCGTCGCGAAGCAGATGATTGACCGCGGTGCCGAGCGCCAGGTCGGCTACCTGGGTGAGCGCTTGCGTCACCCGCGCCACCGGCCAGACGCCGCCGATATCGGCCAGCGCGATCAATAGCGCCGCCTGCGCCTTCATGCGGCGCAGCACCCTCATCAGCACGGGCTGCATGCGCGCCGCGACGGCGCTGCGCTTCGCGTTGGCGAGCAACGCTGAGAGCGCGCTATCGGGATCGCTTGTGATCAGACCGATGAAGCGTGCCGGATCGGCGCGAATGAGCTCCCACAGATAGGGCGCGGTCTCGGCGATGCTCGCCAAAAGCTCGCCCAGCGCCGGATATTCGACGGTCAGCGTAGCGAGCGCCTTGCCGGCGGCGCTGGCTTTGATTTCGCCACGCCAGGCCGTGACGCGCGCGATACCTGACGCCGACGACAGCGGCAACGCGCCGGCGAGGCGCCGGATCAGTGCCGATTCGTCGAGTTTTGTCCCGGACCGCTTTTTGACCGGGGGCCGGCTCATGCGGTCCCCACGGGCCCGGCGCGTGGCAGCGCGATGGTCGAGCGCAAGCCCGGATGATTGTCTTCGAGCTTCAATTCGCCGCCGTGCAGGCGTGCCACCGCGGCGGCGAGGCTCAAGCCCAAGCCGGAGCCCGGCGCCGAGCGGCTCTGCTCGAGCCGCACGAAGCGTTCAACCACCCGGCCGCGGTCGGCTTCGGCAATGCCCGGGCCGCGATCGGCAACGCTGAGCGCGATGCGCTCGCCGTCGTTGCCGGCCTTGACCACGATTTCGGCCGGCGCGCCGTTCACTTCGCCGTTCGGCCAGGCATATTTGATGGCGTTATCGATGAGATTCGCCAGCGCCTGGCTGACCAATTCGCGATTGCCGCGCACCGGCGCCGCGGCCGGCGCTTCCACCGTGAGCGCAATTCCTTTCTCGTCGGCCAGCGGCTCGTAGAGCTCGCCGACGTCGCGGACGATTTCGGCGGCATCGAACTCGGTCATGTTGTCGCGCGCCTGACCGGACTCCGCGCGCGCGATCATCAACAGTGCGTTGAAGGTGCGAATGAGCTCGTCGGATTCCGCGATGGTAGCTTCCAGCGCCGCGCGATAATCGGCGACACCCGCCGAGCCGCGCAGCGCCTGTTCGCAGCGATTGCGCAGTCGCGTCAGCGGCGTTTTCAGATCATGCGCGATGTTGTCGGAGACTTCCTTGAGGCCGCGCATCAGCGCCTCGATGCGCTCCAGCATGGCGTTGAGATGCTCGGCGAGGCGGTCGAGCTCGTCGCCGGTGCCGGCGACCGGCAGGCGGCCGGCGAGATCTCCGGCCATGATGGTCTGCGCCTTGTCGGTCATGGCCTCGACGCGATTGAGCACGCGCCGGCTGACGAAGAAGCCACCGGCGAGCCCCAGCACGATGACCAGCGCCAGCGACCATTGCCCGGCATTGGCGATAATGCCGAACAGCCGCTCGCGTTCCTCCAGATCGCGCCCGACCAGAAGACGGAACCCGCCGGGCAGCTGCACCACCTGCACCAGCGCGCGATGATCGGTGCCTTCCGGCGCTTCGAGCCGGCGATAGTTGGTTTCGAGCCAGCCCGGATGATCGAGCACGCCGGGCTCCAGCGAGCCGACATTGCCGGCAAGCCCTTCGCCTGTCGCCGTGGTGACGAGATAAAGGCTCGATCCCGGCCGCCGCGAGCGCAAATCGACGACAATGACCAGGCGCCGGATACCGCCTTGAGTGTATTGCTCGCGCAGCCCGGTGATTTCAGTATCGACCGTCGTCGTGATCTGCTCGGTGATCAATCGGCGCGTATTGAGCGCGAAATAGCCGAGCAGCGAAAACGCGAAGACGATGAAGATCAGCAGATAAACCAGCGTGAGCTGGAACGCCGTGGTGCGCAGTAACTTGCCGAGTGCGGTCAAGGGTCAGGTTCTTTCGGATCGATTGCCGATTTCGGTCTCGGAAAAATCCTCTTCCCAGAACTCGGCAGACGCGCGTTTGCCGCCCCGCTGATTGTCGGCTTCGGCCCGTCGCAATTCGACCCGGCGGATCTTGCCGGAGATCGTCTTCGGCAGTTCGGCGAATTCGAGCCGCCGCACCCGCTTGAACGGCGCCAGCGCCACCCGGCAATGCTGGAAGATCGACAGCGCGGTGTCGCGATCCGCCGTATGGCCCGGCGCCAGCGCCAGAAAGGCCTTGGGCACCGCCAGCCGCATCGGATCTGGCGACGGCACGACAGCGGCTTCGGCGACGGCCGGATGCTCGATCAACACGCTTTCGAGCTCGAACGGGCTGATGCGGTAATCGGAAGATTTGAACACGTCGTCGGCGCGACCGACATAGGTCAGGTAGCCGTCATCGTCGATCGAAGCGACATCGCCGGTGCGATAGACCGCGCCGTCCATGGGCCGGATGCCGCCGTCGTCGCCTTGATAGCCTTGCATCAGTCCGGTCGGCCGCGGATGCAGCACCAGGCAAATCTCGCCTTCCTTCTGCTCCTTGTCGTTCACATCGAGCAGCGCCACCCGATAGCCCGGCAGCGGCCAGCCCATCGAACCCGGCTTCACCGTCTGGCCCGGTGAATTGCCGACCAGCGCCGTGGTTTCGGTCTGGCCGTAACCGTCGCGGATGGTGATGCCCCACGCCGCCTTGACCCGCTCGATGACTTCCGGATTGAGCGGCTCGCCGGCACCGATCAATTCACGCATGTGAATCTTCCAGGCGCTCAAATCCTCCTGGATGAGCATGCGCCACACCGTCGGCGGCGCGCAGAACGTGGTGACGCCGCAGCGCGCGATGGTGTCGAGCAGCCCCTTGGCGTTGAAGCGGCGCTGATTGACGATGAAAATAGCTGCCTGTGCGCTCCACGGCGAAAAAAAGCAGCTCCAGGCATGCTTGGCCCAGCCGGGCGAAGAAATATTGAGATGAATATCGCCGGGTTTGAGCCCGATCCAGTAGATGGTCGACAGATGCCCGACCGGATAGCTCTGGTGGCTGTGCAGCACGAGTTTTGGCGTCGCCGTGGTGCCGGACGTAAAATAAAGCAGCATCGGATCGTCCGCCCGTGTCTCGCCGTCGGGCGTGAAATCGGCGGATGCCTCGTAGGCTTTCTCGTATGATACCCAACCCGGCACGGCGCTGCCGACGGCGATCCGCGTGTAGTCGCCCGGCAGGTCGGCGAATTTGGCGGCGGCCTCCGAACTGGTGATGACATGACGAACGCGGCCGCGGGCGAAGCGGTCGGCAAGATCGTTGCGCGTGAGCAGCATGGTCGCAGGCACGATCACGGCGCCGAGCTTCATCGCCGCCAACATGCATTCCCACAGCGGCACGACATTGCCGAGCATCAGCAGGATGCGGTCGCCGCGGCGGACGCCGAGGCCGCGCAGCGCGTTGGCGACGCGGTTCGAGCGCTCGCTCAATTCCGCGAAAGACAGCTTGGTGTCCCCGGTATCCTCGTCGACCAGCCACAGCGCCGGCTGCCCATTGCCGCGCGCCATCGGATCGAAGTAATCGAGCGCCCAGTTGAAGCGGTCGAGCTTCGGCCAGCGGAAGTCGCGGTAGGCCGTCGTATAATCCTCGCGATGGCGCTGCAAAAATTCGCGCGCCGCGAGGAATGGTGCTGCATCGTTGGCGCTCATGCGATCTCCCGTGATCCCGCGAGCAGGATGAAAAAGTTCTGCGCCGTCAGCGCGCGCCTTCGCGGATCATATAACCCGCGCCTCGCACCGTATGCAGAAGCGGCTGCGCAAAGCCTTTGTCGATCTTCGAGCGCAGACGCGAAATGTGCACGTCGATCACGTTGGTCTGCGGATCGAAATGATAATCCCAAACGTTCTCCAGCAACATGGTTCGGGTCACGACCTGTCCGGCGTGCCGCATCAGATATTCCAGCAGCCGGAATTCGCGCGGTTGCAGTTGCAGTTCCTGGCCGGCGCGGCTGACTTCGTGCGACAACCGATTGAGCTCGAGGTCGCCGACCCGATAGACCGTCTCCTCGCCGCGCTTGCCCGGCCGTCGCGCCAGCGCCTCGACGCGCGCCAACAGCTCGGAAAAGGCATACGGCTTGGCCAGATAGTCGTCACCGCCGGCGCGCAGGCCTTTGACCCGGTCGTCGACCTGGCCGAGCGCCGAGAGGATGAGCACCGGCGTTTCCACCGACTTGCCGCGCAAAGTATTGATGATGGACAGGCCGTCGCGCTTCGGCAACATGCGGTCGACGATCAGCACGTCGTATTGGCCGTCGAGCGCCAATGCCTGGCCCTCCTCGCCGTCGGTCGCCTGGTCGGCGATATGGCCGACCTCGCGGAACGCCTTGACCAGGTAATCGGCCGCGTCGCGATCGTCCTCAATGATCAGAAGGCGCATGATGTGCTGCCGTGGTCAGGGAGCCATGCCGGTCCCGCGTCGAATCATATTGTTTCAACCGCTCTCGGCAATATCGATCCAAAACGCGAACCAGCCCGCGGACCGGCGATCGGCCGTTCCACCGTAGGAGTCGCTAATATTGCAAAATAGTGAGGGGGTGGCGAGCAGTGCCCGCCACCCCCTCTACCCACTCTACTCCGGCGGGGGCGACATATGCCGGGAGGCAGAGTTGGTATCTAGCGGGGACGGACCTTGCGGCCCGTCCCCAGGGTACGCCCGCCAGCGGGGGCGACGGATGCCAGCGGATCGCCCCATTTCTCAGGCGTTGCCAAGCGGCAAGGCGACGAATTTTGTGCCCTGGCTCGACTTCACCCGGAATAAGACCGCGCGTTTGCCCTCCTTACGCGCATCGGCAAGACTTTTGCGGACGTCGGCCGGTGTCGACACCGTCTTGCCGCCCACATCGAGAATGATATCGCCGACCTGGAAGCCGTGATCGGCGGCGACGCCGCCATCGGCGACCGCGGTGACCACGACGCCGTTGCCGTCACTGCCCTGAACCTTGCTGGCCGGAGCGAGCGACAGGCCGAGTTTCGGCACGTCGCTGTCGGGCACTTCGCGCTGGTTCTGCGGCGTGGCGTCGGCCTGCTTCTCGTTCGGCAAGGTGCCGAGCGTCAACGTTACGGTTTTTTCCTGGCCTTGATGGATCAGGCCGAGCTTGACCGAGGCGCCCGGCGCCATGGTGCCGATGCGGCGCGCCAATTCGCGCGCATCGTGGATCGCCGCCCCGTCGACCGAGGTGATGACGTCGCCGCTCTGGATGCCGGCCTTGACCGCCGGGCTGTCGGGCTGCGGCTCGGACACCAGCGCGCCGGTGGTCTGCTTCAAGCCCATGCTATCGGCGAGGTCGGGCGTCAGCGCCTGGATCTGCACGCCGATCCATCCGCGCGTGACACTGCCCTTGTCGCGCAACTGGGCGACAACGGTTTTCACGGTATCGGCCGGAATTGCGAAGGCGATGCCGACGGAACCGCCGGACGGCGAAAAAATCGCGGTGTTGACGCCAATGACGTTGCCGTCGACGTCAAAAGTCGGGCCGCCTGAATTACCCTTGTTCACCGGCGCGTCGATCTGGATGAAGTCGTCATAGGGACCGGCGCCGATATCGCGGCCGCGCGCCGAGACGATGCCCGCGGTCACGGTGCCGCCGAGGCCGAACGGATTGCCGACGGCAAGAACCCAGTCGCCGATCCGTGGCGAAGCGTCAGCCAGTTTCACGAAAGGAAAGTCCGCGCCCTCGACTTTGATCAGCGCCAGGTCGGAACGCGAGTCGGTGCCGATGACCTTTGCCGAAAAAGTCTTGCCGTCATCGGTGGTGACGGTGACGGTCTCGGCGTTCTGCACTACGTGATTGTTGGTCACCGCATAGCCGTCGGCCGAAATGAAGAAACCCGAACCCTGACCGGTGACGATCTCTTTTTCTTTGCCGCCCGGTCCATTGGGTCCGCCGAACTTGCGAAAGAACCGCTCGAACGGCGAGCCTGGCGGGAATGGCAGGTCTTCCTCGCTGAGACTGGAATTTCCCGGGCGTTCCAATTTGACGCGCACCGAGATCACTGCGGGTTTGACCTTCTCGACGATGTCGGCAAAGCCGACCGGCCGTTGCGGAAGCTGCTGAACTTTGTCGGTGAGATTCTGCGCCAGCACCGAAGTGCCGAACAGATTGGCCTGCGGTGCGAAAACCAGCGCCGCCGCGCCAAAGCCGGCGACCGTGGTCGCCAGCAGCGCCAAGCGCCGCGCCGACAGTGTTGAGCGTGGCCTGTTGCCGTGCATTACCGTCTCCAAATCGATACGTCGCCCTGCGACGGATAGCGCCCCGGCCCGAATGTTGGGTAGCAGGATGAGCCCGAATGTTGGGTAGCAGGATGAGACTGTCAGCCTTACCGGCTTCTGTCGGCGGGATTAAAACTTTGTAATGTTTGGCTTTGGAAAATTACTTCTCTGAATCAAGCGCTTAATAGAACAACTTCAGCCACTTTCCGGCCGGGAAAGAACGTAGAAAGGCAAAGTTCGTGGTCGGGAGTTACGTAGCCGAGCGATCGCGCAAAAGTTCCGCCAAGCGCGCTTCCTCGGCCGCCGTCAGGCTTACCTGCTCCCCCGCCGCCTGCCCACTGCGGCGACGTCGTAGATCGATCAGGATCACCCCCGCCCCAACCAGCAGAACCGTTGGCGGCAGGCCCCATAACGCCACCGTGTGCCATGACAGGCGCGGCTTGAGCAGCACGAATTCGCCGTAACGGGCGACCAGGAAATCGAGCACCTGGGCGTCGCTGTCGCCGGACTTGATGCGGTCGCGCACCAGCACGCGCAGGTCATGGGCCAGTGGTGCCCCGGAATCGTCGATCGACTCGTTCTGGCACACCATGCAACGCAAGTCCTTGGACAGCGCGCGGGCGCGCGCTTCCAAAGCCGGGTCCGACAGCATCTCGCCAGGCTCGACCGCCCAAAGCCTCGTCGGCACAAACAGCGCGATCAGCAGCATCAGCACTTGCAGATATTTCACGGCGCTCACTCCGCGGCCTGCAGCGCCGGCTTATCCTTGGCTTTGGCCTTCGCCGGCCGCGGCGCGCCGACGCGCAGCCGCCGATCCGACAGCGACAGGCCGCCGCCGCAGAACATGATGATGGCGCCGAGCCAGATCATCAGAACATGGGGCTTGAAGAAGAGCCGCACCGGAACGGCGCCGTCCGGATTGGGATCGCCGAGCGACAGATAAAGCTGGCTGAAGCCGCGCGACATCAGCGCCGCTTCCGTCGTCGCCATGTTGCGCGCCGGGAAGGTGCGGCGGCTCGGCTCCATGGCGCCGATCACGTCGCCGCTCATGCGGCGCACGGTGAAGTGGCCGACGACGTCGCGATAGTTCGGGCCGGGCCGGTTGAATACGCCGTCGAAGGTCAGCCGGTAATGGGAAATGTCGATCGTCTCTCCCGGCTTGACCGCGACGATTCGTTCGCTGCCCCACGCGGTCACGGCAACGATGCCCAATAGCGTCACGCCGATGCCGAAATGGGCGAATGCAGTGCCCCACACCGAGCGCGGCAGGCCGATCGCCCGCATCAAGGTCGCCCGCATCGGCAGGCGCAAAATCATGGTGCGCTCGGCAATGTCGGTCACCGCGCCGGCCATGACGAAAACCGCAATCCCGACCCCGAATGGCGCCAGTACCGGGCCGCCGTGCTCGATGGCAAAGGCAGCGGCGACGGCGACGGCGGCAAGGACTGCGGCGGCGATCAGGCGTTGCGCCGCGCTGACGATATCGCCGCGCTTCCAGCCGAGCAGCGGTCCGAACGACATCACCAGCATCAGCGGAATGAACAGCGGGCCGAAAGTCGAGTTGAAGAACGGCGGGCCGACGGAAATCTTGTCGCCGGTCAAAGCTTCGAGCGCCAGCGGATAGAGCGTGCCGACGAAAACGGTCGCACAGGCCGACGTCAGGAACAGATTGTTGAAGACCAGCGCACCCTCGCGCGAGATCGGCGCGAACAGGCCGCCCTGCTTGAGCAACGGCGCGCGCCAGGCGTAGAGCGCCAACGCGCCGCCGATGAAGACGACGAGAATGGCGAGGATGAAAATGCCGCGCGTCGGATCGACGGCGAAGGCATGCACCGAAGTAAGCACGCCCGAGCGCACCAGAAAGGTGCCGATCAGCGACAGCGAGAACGCGATGATGGCGAGCAGGATGGTCCAGACCTTTAGCGCGCCGCGCTTTTCCATCACCACGGCGGAATGCAGCAGCGCGGTGCCGGCGAGCCACGGCATCAGCGACGCGTTCTCGACCGGGTCCCAGAACCAGAAACCACCCCAGCCGAGCTCGTAATAGGCCCAGTACGAGCCGCCGGCGATGCCGAGCGTCAGGCACATCCAGGCGCCGAGCACCCACGGCCGCACCCAGCGCGCCCAGGCGGCGTCGATGCGGCCTTCGATGAGAGCCGCAATGGCGAAGGAGAACGCGATCGAGAAGCCGACATAGCCGAGGTAGAGCATCGGCGGATGAAACGCGAGGCCCGGGTCTTGCAGGATCGGATTGAGATCGCGGCCCTC
>Ga0210398_10001369_pt1 | contig 25378 bp, 14 predicted proteins | sample IncBWC4OmetaG_FD_161047 | JGI IMG/M metagenome (GOLD analysis project Ga0210398, IMG submission 161047) | Forest soil microbial communities from Barre Woods Harvard Forest LTER site, Petersham, Massachusetts, United States - Inc-BW-C-4-O | ecosystem: Environmental > Terrestrial > Soil >... | reverse complement strand
GCAACCAGAGAGAGCAGCAAAGCCAGAAAGTCGGAGAGATTGTGTCCGGCCTCGGAGAGCAGCGCCAGCGAATGGGCTCGAATGCCCGCCACCACCAGAAGCACGATGTAGGCGAGGGTCACGCCCAGCGAGATCTTCAGCACTTGCTTGGGACCGCCCCCGTGGTGCGCGTGGACGTGCATGCCCTAAGTGTACGGGCGGGGAAGCCGAGCTTCAAGTTATTGGGCGGAAGGTTTGAACCAATCAGCGATTGAAAAGATTCTGCAGGTAGCGGTCGTTGTACATGGTGGTCGTGCTCTGCACGAACTCCAGAATGCGATACATTTTTTCCCGTGACTCGCGGCTCATCTCCTTGAATTGCACCGCGACTCCAGATCCCGGATGGATTCTGGCCACGCTGCCTTGCGCCGTCAAATCCCCGTTGTCGATAGAGAAGACCACTTTCACGTTGGAGCCCGGCGTCAGGATGGCGCTGGTTTCCACATAACAGCCTCCCAGGCTGATGTCGATGAGATTCCCGAACACCGGCGCCGCCTCCCCCTGAGGATGCAGTTCAATCGTCAGACGGCATTTCATGCGGTTGTGCAGGCGCAGATCCTTCTGCACCGGTTGTTTCTGTTTCTCCATGTACATGCGGCGATCCGCCTCGGTCAGCAACTGTTCAGCATCGTTGCCGTCGTCCGGGGATACGGCCAGTCCCACACTCAGTGAGAGGATGTGCTCTCCACAAACATCGAAGCCCGCCTGCTGGGCGAGAGGGCGAATTTGTTCTACCTTCTTGGCAGCGGCGTCGGCGGCGAGGCCGGGCGCAATCACTACAAATTCGTCTCCCCCCATGCGGGCGACATAGTCGTACTCGCGGCAGCTATCTTTCAGCGCCTCAGCGAACAAACGCAAGACCCGATTTCCCTCCAAATGCCCGAAGCGGTCGTTGATTTTCTTGAAGCCGTTCATGTCACAAACCATCAACGTCAGGGAAGCATTGTCGCGCTTGCAACGGGCCAGCTCACGGTCAAGTTGCAGGAACAGAGACCGGGCATTCGGCAAGCCAGTGAGATAGTCGGTGGTGGCGGAATTCTCCGCCTGCTGATATTTCAGCGCGTTTTCGATGGCCAGAGCCATCTTGCCGCTTACCGCCAAGAGAATGCGCAAGTGGTCGGAGGTAAACGAGTCCTTTTCCGCCCGGTAGAGGGCCAGAACTCCGATCACACCCGTGACTCCCTCCAGGGGCAGAGCCAGAGCGGAACGCAGCGTGCTGAACTTGGCGGGATCGTTCAGGTAGCCCGGTTCCACCGAAGGATTTCCGTTCACAATCGGCTTCTTGTTCTGCGCCACCCAGCCCGAGAGGCCGTCGCCGATTGGAATCCGAAGAGAGGCGAACAGGCGGTAGTTGTCTCCGTTCACGTATTCCGGGATCAGCTCATCGCCCCGCCGGATATAAATGGCGATGGCGTCGTAGGGCACCATCGGTTTAAGTTTCACGGAGAAGACGGAAAGAGTTTCGCCCAAACTCAACGACGCTCCCAGATCCTGGCTCAACTCGAATAAGCTCTGCGCCTCCTGACGCGCCGCCGCGATCGAAGACAGGAAGCTGGCTTCCCGCCCAGGTGTATCCGAAACGCCCGCGCTCTCGAATCCCGCAGCCGGCGCCGGCCCTCGCAGAATCTTGATTTCGGCGGAGAGTGATGCGCTGCCATCTTCCGCCGATTTCGCTTTCGCCAGATTCTCCAGTGACTTGTAACGCCGTTTCAGGACGTCCACCACTTTCGGATCGAATGACTTGCCCGCCTCCGCCGAGAGCCGCTGCATCACGTCGTCTAGAGGCATGGCGCGGCGATACTGCCGGTCCGACGCCAAGGCATCGAGAAAGTCGACGGCGGAAAGAATTCGCGCGCCCACGGGAATCTCCGTACCTTTCAATCCGTAGGGATAGCCGGATCCATCCCACTTTTCGTGGTGCGCACGGACAATCGGAACCACGGGGTAAGGGAAGCGAACGCGCTCCAGAATTTCCGCCCCCACCACCGTGTGAATTTTCATCTTCTCGAACTCTTCCGGAGTCAACCGCCCGGGTTTCGAGATGATATGTTCGGGTACGGCCAGCTTGCCGATATCGTGCAGCAGCGCGGCGGCATGCAGTGCTTCCAGATCGGAGCCCTTCATGCCCAGTTCCTTGGCAACCTCGATCGCATAGATGCGAACCCGCTGCAGGTGATCGTGAGTGGTCTGGTCCTTGGCTTCAATGGCCAAGGCCAGGGCTTCGATGGTTCGCAAATGCAGGTTGGCCATCTCTTCGACGTGCCTTTTTTCATCTTCCAGTTTGCCTAGATACAGCCGATAGGAGCGATAGATGAGATAAATGGCCGGAACGAACAGCAGTGAGGTTTCCCAATTGAAGGCATGATTGAACCACGAGATCGCGCCCGCGATCCCGGCTCCGACCAGATAGTAAGGGAAAGACCAGAAATAGCAGTCCACCAAGATGGTCTGCAGCGGCTTGCCTTCACTGAAGGAAATTACCGCAGCAATGGATCCCGCATTGATGATGAAGTAGACCGAAGCCGCCAGGCACAACAGTAGCGGGCGGCTCTCGATCAGCAGGTTGCATAGAGGGTTGTGGTAAACGAGATAGGCGAGGGCGGTTGACAGAGAGCCAGCACAAACGTTGAACGTCAGCTGGATGGCGGTGGGCCGGCCCGGGTACAAACTTTGAGCCAGCATGGCAACCGCCGCCAAAGTGAGCGCCTCCGCGTATCCCAGCTCGGCAATCGCCACCAAAATGAATAGGAAGTTCACCGAAAGGGTTCCGGTAATCCCTGGCAGACTGACGCGTAAGCGCGACGCCAAGATCGCGATACCCATATAGCAGATGAATTCCGCTATGTTCTTGCTGTTCTGATGGATGGCGGCCTGGAGCAGGCACGCGGTGCCGGCGGCGATTACCAGCCCCACGAAGACTTGGGCACCGATAGGCAGTCCTCGCCACGAGTTTGTGCTGGCGGACATTGTATGCAGGTCATCACGCCGCTGCGGCCGCCAGCGTGCGAGATCCCAGCCTCAAGGATAAATAGCTAACCGGGTCTGTAACAATGACTTAGGGTCTGTTCCGAAAACTTCGGTAACACTTTCCCATAAACGAATTTGAGACACTGGGGAGCTTAATTGATGGTGAACTTGGCGAAAGGGTAGCTGAAGCACCGCGGGGAAGCCCGGCAGGCGAGTTGCTTACCGACCGTCCTAGGGTTTCAGAATGACCTGGTGGCGGCGCGTGGACCCGAAGCAGGACGAACGGTTTGCTCCTTGAACCAGACATTCATCTCCGTAGCTGTTCCGGTCACAGCGTGTGTAGCTTCATGGGACGCCGTCTCGTTTCACCTCTTAACTCCCCAGCTCCTCGCTGGGTAAGGGTGGCGGACGAGGGGAACTATCTTTGCTTCAGACTTTCCGCCTCGCTCATTTGCTCCTTCGGCAGGTCCGATGATTCAAGACCCGCCGGGGTTCGAAGAAGTTAAACCGCCGCACAATCAGAACTCAAACCTCAGCGCAAACTGAATCTCGCGCGGCGTTCCGGTTCCGACTGGGCTGATCGGCGTGGAGGTGTTGACCGTAGTGATGATGCTGCCGAACCCCGTGGTGTTCGACGGGTTGAACGTGGACTGCGGCGGACCCAACTGCGGGTGATTGAAGATGTTGAAGAACTCCGAGCGGAATTCCAGTCGCATGCGCTCGGTCAACAGGAACGTCTTACTGAGACCGAGATCGATCTGCCAGGTACCCGGCCCGCGCGCGAGGTCGCGAGGCGCGGTGCCGAATTCTCCTGCCGGAGTAGCAAACGCTGCGGGATTGATCCACTCCGCGATGGTTTTGCCTCCTGGCGGAGTGAGCGAAACGCCCGGAACCAGATCGGGACGCTCTGTGCCGGAGGCCCCGTCCGGCGCGGTGTAACTGCTGGGCATCAGCACATTCACTGGAAAGCCGGTGCGAGCCAGGGCGGTCGTCGTCAGTTCCCAGTTGCCCGCGATAGCGGTTGCGACCCTGCCGTCATTCAGAAACGGCTTGCTGTGGCCGAAGGGCAGCTCATACACCATATTGCCATTGACCACATGGCGGGCGTCCCAGGCGCCGCTGGCGCGATCACAGGCTAGGCACAATGGATTCTGCGGCGAGATTTCGTCGCCATCCCCGCTGCCGTTGGAGCCGTTATCGATCTCGTGCGACCATGAGTAATTGGCCGTCACCAGGAGGCCGTGGGAGAACGAACGCCGCAACGCCACCGAGAGACCGTTGTAAGAGCTCATGCCAACTGAGCCGCGCCAGGGGATGGCGGGAGCAAAGGCCGGATATTGCACAGCCGCGGTGGCCGGATTGATGAGGTTCACCACATTGGTTTCGAGCAGATGCACGCCGTGGCTTCCCAGGTAGTAGACCGTTCCCACGAAGTCCGCCGGCAGCTCCCGCTGCGCCGAGAGGCTCCACTGCTCAACATAGGAGTCCTTGCGGTTCCGTTGTTCGGCGTTTGGTGAGAGGGTTCCGGGGCCGGTAAAGTACGGATCGACCGGGTAGGTGAGCTGCAGGCTCGAAGTGCTTGTCGCCGAATAGGAGGGCACCTCGTTTTTGGCGGGCAGATTCTGATCGTCCAACTGTCCGTCTTCGTGGTAGATGCCGAATCCGCCTCGAATCACCGTCTGGTCGCGCTTCCACGGCGTCCAGGCAAAGGCCACACGGGGATCCACATCGCCATAGTTCTGCTGGCCGAAGCTGGCGCCCACGCCGCAGAATCCCTGCGGCCCGCAGGTGCCGAAATCGAATGGGTTGGCCAACCCATTCACCTCGTGGAAGAGGTCGAAGACGGTGTAGCGCAGGCCCAGGTTCAGGGTGAGGCTGGGGCTCCACCTGTACTCGTCCTGCGCGTAGCCGAAGTAATCGTTCTTGCGCAAGTGGTTCACCGGCAAGGCGCCCGACAGGCTGGCTTTTTTCACCAGATTCGCGGTCAGCTGCTCCACCGTGGAAAATGTAATTTTTCCGTGTTCCTCCGACTCCTGATTCAATTGTATGCGGCGGATCTCTGCTCCAAACTTAACGGTATGCCGGCCATGAACCCAGGTCAGATTGTCGACCCCCGAAAATGAGTTGCCCACATAGATGCTGTCCTCATTGGTGTTCGGGCTGATGAATCCCGGCCCAGGACCGGTGGCAATCGTAAGCGCATAAATGATGCCGGTTTTATTGTAGTTGTAAGTGTTGGAGGTGGCGCGGTTGAATCCAAACTTGGCCTCATTCACCAGGTTGGGACTGAAGATGTGCAGTAATTCGAGCGCGCCATTCACCGGTGCGGACACCCTCTGCTGCAAGTCCGTCGCGGCAGCCGAAACCGGCTGCGTATCCACTGACCGGTCGTAATTGAATCGCATGAAACCGGTGGTGTTTGCCGAGAAATGCTGATCGAGGCGCAGCATCGCTGAATTCTCGTTGACCACCTGAGTGCAGGAGCACGTCAGCAGGTCATAGTTCGCGTAGTTCGGATCCCCCGGGTCGGTGGCTGGCGTCCAGGGCGTGAGAATTGTCTTTGGACCTGCTCCCGGGAAGGAGTTGATGATCCCGTAGATCGGCGACGAGGTCGGAACCGTTCGAATGAGTGCCGCGCTCGGCACATCGCCGCTCACCGGATAGCCCCAATTTTGCCGATAGCCTTCCGAAGCGACGAAGAAGAACGTCTTGTCGCGCTTGATGGGGCCGCCCAGCGCTCCGCCGAACTGATTCAGACGAAGCGGCTGCTGCGTTTCGCCGTTGGAGGCCCATTCAGGCACGGGCGCGTCAAACACATCGTTGCGCAAGAATTCGAACAGGCGCCCGTGAAAGCGGTTTGTGCCCGAGGGCGAGGTCACGGCCAGCTGCGGCCCCCCGGTTGCGCCTTCCTCAGCCGATGCCATCAGCGAATCGACGCGGAACTCCTGGATCGCGTCCAGCGGAATGGCGAGCCGCACCCAGGGGCGCTGCGTCTGATTCACGATGTTGGTTGCGTCAACGCCGTCGTAGCTCCAGTTGCTGTCGTCCAGGCCCCGTCCGGCGAACCGAATCGTCCGCTGGTTGCTGCCGCCGGTGTCGATGGCGCCGGGGACGAAAGCCGTCAGCGCGGCCCAGTCGCGGCCGTTCAGCGGCAATTCATTCGCCTGCTCTCTTTCGATGAAACCAGTTACAGCGCTGGTGTTGCGGTCCACCAGCGCCGAACTCGCGGACACTTCCATCCGTTCGTCGCGGCCGGAAACTTGCAGAGTCACATCGAGCGTTCGCGTGCGGCCGATGACCTCCTCGACATCCACGAAGGTGAGCGACTTGAATCCCTCGTGCTCAAACGTGATCGTGTAGACCCCTACTGGCAGCTCGGGAATGTCATAGGTTCCGCCAGCGGAGGATGTGGTTTCCCGTCGCAGTCCCGTCGCATCCTCCACCACAGTGATATGGGCCAGCGGCAGAACGCGCCCGGAGGGGTCAGTCACCGTGCCGCTCAATCCTGCGCGGTCCACCTGTGCCGGCGACGAAGACACCAGGCACAGGATGATGCAAACCACACCGAAGACTTGACAAGCTCGTTGTACATATTTCCGGGCTCGCAGGCCGGAGCCATGAGTGTTTGCCAGGGAATTCCCGCCACCGGGAAGATAAGAGTACGTGCTTGCTTTCATAGATGTTGTCCTTGCTAACGAATCGGGTCAGCTCCCCGAAATGTGCGACCGAACGTCGAACCTAAGGGAGCAACCGGGTTGACGCCCGCCACAACCACGAGAGAAAACTCCATTCGCACTGCTAAACTCGGGAGGGTAATCTCATATTGTTAAGGAAGGGTGACAGACAAGTTAATTTACAGACATAAAGCCAGTAGAATCAATCTATTACCGGCGGTAATAGATCAGTGTGTGTACTACTTTGCAGTCATTGTTAAGGTACGATGAATTCGCCGGCAGGGAGTTGACTCCTCAGGTCTCTGACTTTAGAGTTCTGTTGATCGAGCTTCGGCTAATCTTGGTCTCAACCATGGACCCGCTTCTTCCTATACCCGGCACGGATCCGGCCGCGCAGCTCGGACCACTCGAGAGAAAAGTTCTCCAGGCGGTTTGGGCGAGAGGGACCGCAACGGTCCGCGAGGTGCGCGAAGATGGCACGATCTGGCAAACCTATCCAACGATCATGACGACGATGGACCGTCTCTTCAAGAAGGGGCTCCTCAACCGGGTTCCTGACGGACGGGCGTTTCGCTATTCGGCGCGATATAGCTCGGAGGAACTGGAGCGCGTGACCGCGGAAAAGGGCATCCGCCAGCTCTTACGCTCGGAGTATGCTTCACTGCACCTTTCATATCTGGTCGAAGCGGTCAGCACGCAGGACGTGAAGTTACTGGATGAGTTGCAGGCGCTCGTGGAACGTCAGCGCGCCCAACTGAAGATGGGAGAGCGGGAGTGATATTCGCTGCGCGAGGCGTCCTAGTTTCCCTGGCCTTTTTCGCAACCGTGTACTGCCCACTGTCTTTGCTGGTCATGTTCCTCTGGCGTGGCGCGAAACACATGAGCCGGGGGATTTTCGCGAACCCGGCCAATCTGCTGTTCGGGCTGCGCCTTTTTCCGTTTGTCGTTTCCGTCGTGGTTACCGTGTGTTTCACCTTTCCGTCGTTCTGGCTGCTGGAGAGGAAATCGCCCGACGAGGACGCCGGAACGTTCATTCTTGCCCTGTGCTCGCTGCTCATCCTTGGCGCTGGGTTGATCCGCGTGCTGAAGGCTCAAGCGCGCACGACGCGCGTCGTTACTCAGTGGTTGATGGGGGCGACGACCGTCGAGGCTGATGGGCGGATGGCCAGGCTCAAAGCGTCGGAGGGCGCACCGCCACTGATTCTTCTAGGATTTTGGAAACCGAGGGTGATGATTTCCGATTTGGCAGCCGCGGTGCTGACTGACGACGAGCTACGAGTAGCAGTCCGGCACGAACTTTGGCACGCACGGTCGTGGGACAATCTGAAGAGAGTTATGGTCAGTTTGACACCTTTCCCTGGAATGAACGGCATCGAGAGTGCCTGGCAGGAGACGGCGGAACTGGCCGCAGACGAAGCAGCAGTAGCAAATCGCCAGGAAGCGCTGGATCTGGCAGCAGCATTGATCAAGCTTTCCCTATCATCTCAGCAATGGCCCGGGCCTTTGCTCGCGACTGGACTGGTCAGCGGCCCGTGTTCGATCAGCCTCCGTGTAAGGCGTTTGCTCCAGTGGCGCAGCGCTGGCCGACACGACCAGCGCCGCTGGTCGTGGTGGCTTTTAGTTCTGTTCACAATATTCATCGGCATTGCCAGCAACTACAGCGCAACCTTGGTGCTCACGCATCGCCTGACTGAACTTCTTGTGCCATAGTCGAAGTTTCCCAGACATCACCCCTTCCAGACTAAGTTACTGTCGGATCATTACTGTCGGATCGCCCAAGCTAAGCCGTCCGGCTCGCCCCCAACGTCGATGTGGCTCGTGACCTCCAAGGTTTTCAGGTCTATTAAAGCGACGTAATTGTCAGGTCCACAGGCGATGAAAGCACGATTACCATCTCGATCCATTAGAATGCCCGCCGCCCCGTGGCCAATCTTGACCCGCTTGAATTCCTTGCGCGACGCCCTATCGTAGATCGCCAGATCACCATTCCCCAGCATCGAAATCAGCGCAAGCTTTCCATCAGGAGTAAACTTCAGGCGGTTTGCACCGAAAGCCTTCGCGTCCAGCGTGGCCGTCACGGTCCGGGTCGCGAGGTCGACCACCGAGAGCGTACCGTCCTGCGCATTTGCCGTCCATAGCTCGCGCCCATCCGGGGTTACGTCAAAACCTTCATCGCCTTTGCCAACCGGAATGACGGTCTCATTCCAATCCATGCGCGGTTGACTCCCGCCCGGCGGCGTCGGAGGAGGCACGGAGCCCTGAGGCGGTCGTATCCCGGCAGGAGGTCCCATGGGTGGAACCGTGACCTTTTCCAAGATGCTGACGGTCGCAGAGCTAACGTTGGTTGTGTAGATCTGCTGCCCGTCGGCAGTGACGTAAAGCATGTGCGTCCGGTTCTGTCCGGTGCCCATGATCCAATCGATCCTGGCTGACACCGGATCATAGGTCGCAACCGCCTTTGCGCCTTCAGCGGTGAACCAGATCTTTCCTCCCACAGACGCGAGACCGTGGGGGCCATTCAAGGCTCCGGTATCGATGTCGGGCAGCGCTTTCTGCCCAACCAGATCAATCACCGAAAGCGCATGGTAGCGGCCCCCACCGTAGATCGAGACATAAGCCGTCTTCCCGTCGGAGGACGCGATCACCTCGTGAGGATCGGGGCCGACAGGAGCGCGTGCGATGACCTGCAGCGTATTCGGGTCCACTATGGCCAGTGTGTGGTTTCGCTTTGAAAGCGCCAACAAGGACCGACTCGGCGTCGACTGGGCGACAACTCCGGTCGCGGCCGAAAGCAGTGCGGCCAATGCGGCACTGGCGAGTAGCGATTGGGGATTCTTAGGTCGCATCATTCTTCTCCATTGAGTTTAGGGTTCGATGGCACGTTGATTTGCCCGATGACTTCTTGTTGCCACAACCGGGAAACGCGAAGCTGCGCGTTCCCGCGTAACCACCGCGCCGTCGCAGTAGGACGCTCTCATCTCTTAGAAAAAACTTCGCACCCAACTGAACGAGCCGCGGCGGATTGGCGCTCACCCCTTGCCCAAAGGTAGAACTGCCGATGTTGCCAGTCGGCGGACTGGGGTCCGAAGAAGTGAGCGTGATTGAAATAATTTAAAACCCTCCAGCCGGAATTGGAGCGAATTTCGATTCCGTCCAACCCACGTTCTTGGCCAGAGCCATATCATAGTTGTCCAACCCCGGTCCGGAGAAAAAACGCCGCTTTGCGGTCGCCGGCGCGCCCAAGGCATCCTCGCTGAATTGAAGTGTTTAAATAAGTCCTTCCAGTACTCGGATCGTGATTTAACTCCAGAGCACCTCCCGCATGAATGGGGGCTCATCAATTTGAGGTCGACTTACTGCGGTTTCGTGTTCTTGATCAGCTGCAGAGCGAAACTGATTGAGACCTCATCTGCGACTGCAATCCCGCCCGACTCCATCACCTCATTCCAGGTGATTCCAAACTTCTTGCGGCCGATCTGAGTGCTCGCAGCGAAACCGACCTTCTCGTTTCCCCGTGGATCGCGGATCGACGCGGTTGGGCCTTCGCCGTCCAGAACCACCTCTCGCGTCATGGCGCTGATAGTAAGGTCGCCAGTGACTTTGAGTTTGCCCTCAGCCGCCCTCTCCACTCGCTTGGACTTGCACTTCATCATATGATACGGCACAGTCTGCGCCACGCCGCCATCCCCCGCTCCACACCCTACTGATGTTCCCACTACGTATTTACGAGAGCCCGACAAAGAGTTGACAATCAAATGACATTCCGTCCGCATCTCGTCCCTAAATCCGCGCGTCTAACTCAACATACGCAGCAACAAACGGTTGATCAATGAGCCCACAAACAAACTTGTGGAATAGAGTCTCGTGAGCACAGTTGTCACTAATGGATAACTAACACCATTTCAATAATGAGAAATCATCAAGACATCGTATTTGACAGCAGTACTCACTCCGACTTGCTGGCTGGGGTTGGGCATCAGTGCCCGAGCTCAGGACACCGAGGGAGTTCGTATGAGAGTTCCGTTTGAGTTCGTCGTTGGAGGCGCGACTCTGCCTGCGGGCACGTACACGGTTGACCGTCTCTCTGTTGATGCATCGACGGGCATAGCAATCCGCAGCTTCGGTTATGAGGTGTCTGTTCTTCCTCAGGTTGTCGATGCTACTCCTGCTGGGCAGCCAAAGCTTAGCTTCGAGCATCTGGGGGACAAATACTCCCTGAGCGAAACTGACACACCGGGAGGCATCTATAACTTCGCGCTACCGCGGGCGAATGGCAGCGCTGGCGCAGATGAAGAATCAAGATACCATCTTCTCGGATGGCACTCACTAAGTCGAAGACCACATCAGCATTCATACGGTTGTGGGGGGAGTTCCGGAATAAGAAGTACATCAGTCGACCCGGATTCCCCTTTGTCCCTCAATAACCGCTCAAGGCGGGAAACAATACAACGTCATTCAGCGACGTCGTCTGACTATTTAAAAGGCGGTCCGTTTCAGGGAAGACTTCTTTGCAATTGCGGGAACAAGAACCAACCGCAGGAGTTTCATATAAAAGCCAATACAAATTCATAAGAAAAGGAAGGTGGGGCCTAAACATGAAAGACAACGACCTGAAACAGTGCTCGAATACCAACTTGCGCGCTCCAATGGCATTTATAATCATATTTGTGGTGGCGGCCGTTGCGAGTCTCGGTGCACAAACTGCAACCACTGGAGACATCGCCGGGGTTGTTACAGATCCAACAACGGCAGTGGTCTCAGGCGTATCAATCACTTTGACAAATCTAGATACTGGCAGCTCCACTTCCACGACAACCAACTCACAAGGGTCCTTCAATTTCGCTTTTCTACAGCCCGGGAATTATTCGATTGCGGCGGAGGCCTCCGGATTCAACAAGACCGTCCATAAAGTTGCTGTAACCCTCGGGTCCAGCACTACCGTTAACTTGCAACTCGCTATCTCCTCACAGCATGAGACTGTCGAGGTAACAGACGCGGCAAACGGCGTTCAAACGGAGGACGCTAATCTTGAGACAAATATTGGCGCACAGCAAATTGCCGTCCTACCCAATCCCGGCAATGACCTGACCGCAGTTGCACTAACTGCGCCCGGTGTGGTGATGAATACAACTGGAGGTTCTGTGTTTGGCGGCGGTAACTACGAGTTTTTCGGGCTGCCCTCAAACTCTAATGTGTTCACATACGATGGCGCCAATGATAACGACCCATACTTCAACGTCAATAACAGCGGCGCCACCAACTTAACCCTTGGGCTGAACGATGTACAGGAAACCAGTGTAGTGACCAACGGCTACAGCGGACAATTCGGAGGGCTGGCTGGAGCGAATATTAACTACGTCTCGAAGTCCGGCACTAACTCCTTCCACGGGAATGCAGAATACTGGTGGAACGGCCGGGCTCTGAATTCCAACAACTATTTTCGGAATCAGGCGAACGCCGTGGCTGGGAGTCAGATCGACCCGCGCCCGTTCGTGAACGCCAATCAGTACGCAGTCTCGTTTGGCGGACCGATCAGGAAAGACAAATCTTTCTTCTTTGTCGACTATGAAGGCATTCGCTTGCTGATTCCGTCGCTTTTTTCGGTCAACCTGCCGACTCAACAATTCGAAAATGCGGTGATCGCCAATCTCAACAGTGTCAGCCCGGCTTCGGTGCCTTTTTACAACCAGCTGTTCGGCATATGGAACGCAGCTCCAGGCGCAACCCGTGCTCAGAACACGCTCGCAGGTGGAGGTTGTTCGAACGTAACCAGCCTGGCGGGAATCGCATTTGGGCCAGCCAACCCGTGTGCCAATCAGTTGCAAGGCGGGACATCGCAGGGCACCAATGATTACCTGATTGTGGGCCGCTATGACCAGATCATTGGCAACAATGACAAACTGTTCATCCGAGTGCAACATGAAAGCGGCCAACAGGCCACTTACACCGACCCTCTTAGCCCCGCCTTCGATGCCCATAGTGCTCAGCCGGAATGGCAGAGCCAGTTGAGCGAGACCCATACATTCGGCGCGAACAAAGTGAACAACTTCATCGCGTCACTGCAGTGGTACAGCGCGCTATTTACGATGACGAATCCAACTGCCGAATTTCAGACCCTTCCTGAAACCCTTTCTCTTGATGATGGTTCCCTGTTCCCTCTGAACAACGAGGGCACTGCCTTTCCTCAAGGCAGAGTCATAACCCAGTATGGGATTGTTGACGACTTCAGCTGGACCCGCGGCCGACACGGATTGCGCTTCGGAGTTAACTTCCGCCGTGACGACGTGAGCGACCATAATTTCGAGGACGTGATTCCGTTTGTTCAAGAAGTGACCCTGAATGACTTTGCATTCGGAGGGGTGGCGCCTGTTCCGTCCGGGGCCACCCCAGGAGGGAGCATTTTATCCCAGAACTTCCCTGTCAATACGAATGTGCCCATAGCCCTCTACCAACTCGGATGGTATGCCTCCGACGAGTTTAAGGTTACTTCAAACCTGAAATTGACGCTCAGCATGCGCTTTGACCATCTTTCAAATCCGATCTGCCAAACCAATTGCTTCCAAAGCCTGTCGCAGCCATTTCAGAATTTGAATCGAGCGGCACCTGTGAATCAGGCCTTAACTACCGGGCTGCACACCGCATTTCCGTCTGTAACGTCGGTTGTGTATCAGCCCAAGGTCGGCTTCGCGTGGTCGCCGCTCGGCGCCAGGAACACTGTCATCCGTGGCGGGTTTGGCATCTTCAGTGATGCTATTCCTACCGGTGGGATCGACGACATCCTGACCAATGCGCCAAATGATCCGTCATTCAACCTATTCAATGGTGCGCTCTCGCCCGCGGCTCCGGGAAACTTGAATGGTCAAGCAACGGCGGCCAATGCCGCTTTCCGCGCCAATTTTGCTAACGGCGGCGTTGTGCCAGCCTTCAGCTTCTTCAATCCTGGCGTGGTGCAGATTCCGCGTTATGACGAGTGGGACCTGGAAATACAGCATGCCCTGGGCTGGCACACCACGCTGAGCGCCAAATATGTGGGCAATCATGGCGAACACGAAGAAATTACGAATCCAGCTTTGAACGCTTTCAGTCCCACGGGCGCGCCGTTCGGAGGTTTGCCGACTACCCAACCTGACCCACGATTTGGAGTGATTGCCCAGACACAAAACGTCGGCAACTCCAATTACAACGGCGTCACGCTGACTGCCGCGCATACGGTGAATGGCGGTTTCCAGTTCCAGGCTTCCTATACCTATAGTCACGCCCTGGATGAAATCTCCAATAGTTCGCTGAACCCATTCGGGGTGAACACCAGCAGCAACGTTGATGTTGTCACACCTCTTAATCCATTCAATATCCGGCAGCTCAATTACGGCAATGCTGACTACGATATACGGCAGTCGTTCGTCATGAACTACGTTTGGAGTGACGCCATCCGTCATCTCACGAGCCGCGGCCCGAATGCCCTGGCGAAAGGCTGGACGCTCTCCGGAACGATTTTCAAGCACACAGGGTTCCCGTACTCGATCTATAGCAGCAACGAGACTGCCGCTCTACAACAAGGCTTGTTCGGCAGTGCAAATCCAGCTACTGCCACGGCTGTGCTCGCCAATGTCGTAGGCGCTCCCAACATCAACTGCGGTGCCTCGGCTTCACAGCTGGTGAACGGTTTGCCTAACCCTTGTTACAGCGCCGCAAATTTTGCCGACCCGACAAATAATTTCGGAATTCAGCGCCGCAATCAATTTCGGGGTCCGGGCTACTTCGACACAGACTTCGACGTGGAGAAGTCCTTTGCGATACCGAAATGGGAGAGCGCAAAGTTCTCCATCGGCGCAAGGTTCTTTAATCTCTTCAATCATCCGAACTTTGCGTTTCCAAACACAGATGCCGACAGCAGCCAGTTCGGCCAAATTACGCAGACTGTTAGTCAGCCGACGACCATTTATGGCTCAGGTCTGGGTGCGGACGCGTCCCCGAGGGTAATCGAACTACAAGGGAAGTTCATCTTTTAATCAGAATGCTTACCAGAGGCGGCCGCTCCTAGGTGGCCGCCTCATTGTTTTGCCCTCTTTACCTTCCTCTACTCCAGTCTTGATCAGATTGGCCGCTACAGTGCCCCACAACGGGCCCGACGTGAAAAGAGCTGCAGGCTACATAGAACCAAGACTGTCCCACTTCAAGAAATGGCGCTTCCGGCCATTTGGTGGGCGAAGGATCGAGATCCCCCCACAGTGGAAGTAGATCGCATTGATAAAGTTCTGTTTGTTCCGGAATTCGCGGGCGGGATACTTCACCCATTGGGTCTTCGCATTGAACGATTCACTGGCAGCCTTGGTGATCTGATGTCGCAAGTAGGTGATGAGGTTTTTCGAATCGCCGCCTCAGCATTGCCGCTCTTTCTTTCATCGGTTGTAATCGACTTCGCACCGCCCAGTTTTACCGCCAGTGAAAATGCTTGCGCGCCCGCTTCTCATACACATCTTTGAAAAACGCCATGGCGGTCTCCTTCAGGGGCCAGGCGCGTGCCGTCTTCAACTCGCTCTGCCGTAGTTGCGTGAAGTCTCGCCTCTGTTCGCCTTTGCGGGCAGCCGGATTTCGTGGCCAGTCGTATTTGTTCCCGTCAGACGATCATCGCCTTCAGCCTTCAGCTGCTTGTGCTCCCGGCGACACACCTGATCCACCGCTTCCCCCAGATGTTGGGCGATATGAAATTTATCGAACACTATCTTCTTCTCGGCTGCGCTCACATGTTCCCGCACCGACTCCACATATCATAGGATAGTGGGCTATAGCGAAAAAATCGGCGCTCTTTAGCTGCCTATCATGCTTGGTGACTCCTGTGTTCAGGGTGGAACAGTCAATCGTGGCTGCCACAGCGTCCCGCACGTCGGATCCTTCGAATCGTAGGTCACGGATCCTGTGATGCCCGTGAATTCACCGCACACCGTTGAGATCATCATGTGACGAACGCTAAAATGGACACCACTGTGCAGCGGATCGATCCGCCAGTTGGCCTCCTGGGCCCGCAAGAGCGTGGGAAATATCGGGCAGATGCCCAAGGTTACGAGCAGCAGGCGCACCCTTGTGGTCCAGTGGTTGCCATGTTGATGTACCTCAAATACCCGGCAGCCGCTGCGACAATAACTTAACTTATCGTTCCAGGCTTGGCATCGGCGAAAAAGCGATCGCGGGGGCGTCCACTGATCCCATCGCGCATCCTTTCGCAATATCGACTATGTGGCGTTCTCGGCGAGTGGCGCCCGATGAACCACTCCGGCTTCTAGAACGATGTTACAAGCCGAAAAGTGTATTGCCGAGACGGGCCGAGCGCGTTGCCGGAGAACAGTCCTCCGAAGTCGATCACTTCGAGCGTGTTGCCCAGGTTCGCGACATCGCCCTGAAAGCGTACCGAGCGTTTTTCCCGCCGGTAGAGATCGACGCCCACCGAAGCATTCTGCGTGAAGTACGGATCGATGCGGCCGAGATTGAAGTTGAGGTGATTAATCACCACTTGACCGTATTCCGTGGCATATTGCTCGGGGGTCAAATCAGGCTGAAACGGAAGGCCGCTGTTGTAATCGGCTCCCACGGCGACCCATAAGCGCGGGGCGACCTGATAGCGGACACGGGCACGCAGAGTATTGCGCTGGTCCTGTGAGTCGGGGAAGTGTCCGGTGGTAGGGTTGATCGCATCATCTCCCAAGAACAATCCGCCGGTTACCGGGAACCAGGCATTTCCGACGATATAGGAGTAGCTAGCGAAGCCTGAGAACCCCTTCCAAGGCAGCAGTTGCAGCTTGCCTTCCGCGCCGTAGAGAATGGCGTGATCAAATGCGATGGGAAAACTGATCCCGGTGCTAAGAATTTGGGAGTCGTCGGCGTAATTGTTCACTTGGCGACGGAACATATTCGCATCCAGCCGCAGCTTCCCAAAGAATGCTTTTGTGGCTCCCAATTCATAATAGTTGCCGTGAGAAGGCTGGACCGGCAGCTGCAGTGCGGGCACGCTGGTGTCGATGGCCTCGGCAGCTGGAGAACTGGATAGAAGTATGTTTTCGAAGGATGGCGTCTGAAAGACACGGTCATAGGAAGCGTGAATATTTAAGCCAATGGCGGGGAAATAGCGCGAGACAGCAAGGCGCGGGCTGACTGCATTCTGATTCAGCAACAGTTGGTAGTGATCCCAGCGGAGGCCGGCATTGACCGTCCAATTGCCGAGGCGGATTAAATCCTGAACATAGGCCGCTTGTTCAAGATCCGGCCGGCTGCCGGTGAAGGCAAAGGTTATCGCGCCGGAATCCAAGATCCCCAGATGGACAGGACATTGCGGATCGGTAGGATCGGCACAATCGGGTATCACGTAGCTGGTGTTTTCGTGCAGGAAGATGGCATCGGATTCAGCACCCGCCTTAAATTCTTGCCTGCCATGATGAACGGAGAAGCTGCCATTGAAATAGATTTCTTTGAAGTCGTTGTGCTGGGTGGCATTGAGGGGCCAGGAGGCAGAGTTGGAATAAAAGTCAGTGGAGTCATCGCGGGACATTCCCCGAAGCACAGCGATCGAGTCGGAGGAAAAAATGTGCTGGTAGGAGATGCTCCCCATGGTTTCAAAGTTGTCGCCGGTCTGAAGCTGGCCGCCGGGAACGAACACGCAATCGCCGGGCTCCGGGGGAACGGGTGGGCAGCCGACGGTGTTGTTCGCGTTCGGTAGAGGGGCTCCGTTCTGTTGTACCAGTTCGTTGGGGATTGCATAGCGCGCCAGTTCGTGGCGGACAATCAGAGTGAGGCGGTCTTTTTGTGTGAGTTCCCGCTCATAGCTCAGCGAAAAACTGCCGGTGGTACCGTTGTTCGAGTAATTCTCTGGGACCACCGGGTCGAGATAGTGGCCGGTCATGTTCCCGGAGGCACTCAGGCCAAACGTGTTCTTATTCCATGTGTATTGGTCCTGGGTATTGATCCCAGCCGTATCAAAGGTCCCGCCGAAAAGGGTGAGCTGCCCGTGAAATCCCCGATCTTCATTTTTAAGCGTATTGACTTCAACCACGCCGCCCATCTTCCTGCCAAATTCCGCCGGAATGCCGGCGGTATAAATGTCGAGGGATTCCACGTCATCGGCTTCGATCTCGGGGCCAAAGCTGGGCGAACGGTTGTCGGTGAGCGGTATGCCGTCGACCACAAATTGCGTCTGATATTCCGATCCGCGCGGGTGAAGAACCGCATTGCCTTCGTAGAGCCAGCCGGGTTCAGAGTTCACCAGGTCCTGCATGGAACGGCCGGGCAGCGCGGTCAGCCGGTTCTGAATCGTCTCCAAACCCATCTCATCCACCGAACCTGCGCGGTAGGGATCGATCAGGGTGGCGGATGCGCTCACCTTCACCGATTCGGAAACTGAAGCCACTTTCAGCCGAATCCTACGGGCCACGGGGAGTGCGGAACGTATTTCCACGGACTCGGATAGCTGAGCGAAACCTTCTGCCTGAATCTGCACCTGATAGATTCCATAAGGCAGGCGCCTGGCATCCAGGTTGCCCTGATCGTCCGTAGTGAACGTATGACGATAGTCGTTGGCCTCGCTAACCAGCTCAACTGTGCTCTTCAGGCCCAATCCAGAGGTGTCGGTGACGGTTAAACGCAATTCCCCGGTCGTCCTCTGCGCAAGCAGGGGAAGAGCCCACAGGAGTACGGCAGCTATCAGAGCCTTTTTCATCTTGAATCTATCACCGTTTGGAATGGGAGAACCGCAGCTTTTTGCCCCTCAACTTGAAAATTCCATTTCCCATCATTTTGTTCAGTGTTTTTTTATCTCATGAGTGGAGGTGAATAGAGGCGCTTGAAAAAACCTTGAACAGAAGAGGGGAGAATCGAATATACATTCTAGAACACGAGCACATGATTCCCAAGGATTCGATCAGCGGGCTGTCTTCCCCAACCATCGCTCGCGCGGTGCTTTCGGCGAAGCTCTCGGAGATCGAGCGCGAGGTGATGGATATCTTTGAGCAGTTTCGCGATCCGCTGCTGAGGTATGCACTTTCGTTCGGCATACCCGTACACGATGCCGAAGAAGTTACTCAGGAAGTGTTCCTATGCCTGTTCCGACATCTCCAATTGCGCCGATCTCGAAAAAACCTTCGCGGCTGGATCTTCCGCGTCGCTCATAATCTCGCGCTGAAACAGCTTTACGCGAACCAGCAATCGTACAAAACAACCTCCGACCGGCAGATTGCGGAAGAGCACGCTGACCCATCGCCTGATCCAGAAGAACAGTTGTCGTTGGCTCAAAGGCGCCACCGATTGCTGGCCGTAGTTAAGGCTCTTCCGGAAGCGGATCAGGGTTGCCTCCGGCTGCGTGCGGAAGGTCTCCGCTACCGGGAAATAGGAGCCGTCCTGGGAATGTCTCTGGGAGCCGTATCGATATCGCTGACACGATCACTGGCACGGTTGATCCGTGCGGACGGGAGATAAAGATATGCTGAGCGAAAGCTTTCACCTGTCGGACCGAGAAATGCTTCTGGCGGCAGACGGCGAACACTCAACCCGCCGGGCAGCTCAGGTTCACGTCCACCTCTCCGAGTGCTGGGCCTGCCGCGCTCGGATGGCAGAAATCGAACAGGCAATTGCCGATTTCGCGCGAGCTCACCAGCAGACTCTCGATCCCCAACTACCTCCCATCGCGGGCCCGCGGGCACTATTGAGAGCGCGGCTAGCCGAGTCGGCATCCAAGCGCGAGGCCGATTCGTGGCGGCGGTTACTCCACTTCACCCCGGCCACACACGCTGCGGCGTTTTTGTGTGCAGCGGTTCTCATTGCAGTGGTGGTTGGCAGGATTCTGGTCCACCATTCCACCCTGCGTGGAGCAAACTCAATCGTTGCTGCACTCGAACGCGGCACCCTTCCGGACCGCAGACTTACACCAGGGGCAACGCGGAGAGTTGCGATCAGCGATGTTTGTTCGATGGCTCACGAGGAAGTGGTTGAAGCGGTAGCAACGTCGTTGCGTCAAGAGGTCTTTCGGGAGTACGGCATCGTGAATGCTCATCCCGACGACTACGAGGTTGACTATCTGATTGCTCCGGGATTGGGCGGTGCAGAAGACATCCACAATCTATGGCCGGAACCCAACACATCCCGGACATGGAATGCGCACGTTAAGGACGCCTTGGAAGAACGCCTCCACCAAATGGTCTGTGGGGGTGAGCTAGATTTATCTACGGCACAGCGCGACATCGCCACTGATTGGATTGCGGCCTACAAGAAGTATTTCCACACGAATCGACCTCTGACCCTGCATTCGCGCCTCGAATCAGTGAACGTCCTTGGGTTTGGCGGAGTTACCCCGGAACCGCGTTAAACCGAGTAAAGCTGCCGAGGGCCATCCTTTGTACCGAGACCACACCTGAGTTCTGGAAGAAGAGAAAGGTTCGCGCACACCGACTGGCCTGGGATGGCGGCAAGACTTCCACCCGGATCTCCGCCATCTCCGGCGATTGCACCAGGGTGCTCTTCCCGGTTTGCCGGGCGCCGCTTACCAGCACGGCCGGCATATCCACCAAAGCATCAGTGAGCCGGTCAATGGAGGCTGTGCCCGACCCGTTCGCTTCGCAGTTGAAAATGCGCCAGCCGATGGAGTTCCTTGTAGACGATCGGCAACAGGGCGTCGAAGGCGTCGCGGTTTCCGCCTCGCCAATCTTGCAAGAGCTGCGTGACCTCGTTTGCGGGCTCGCGCTCCACGATCCCCACTCCTGCGATTTGGCAAGCCAGCTTATCTGTTTCGCTATCGGCTGTCAACGCAAACCCCTTGAGATACAGCAATTTACCGGCTTGCCCTTGCCGCAGATCTATTTTTTCTCGGAGCAATGATCAAATTCTGCTCGCCTTTGCGCACTTAGAGACAGGGGAAGTACTTCAAAGGGCCGATCACAAAATCCGCAAACGGAGAATGGACAAATGCAAACACAGGGCAAATTCGCAAAGCTGGCAGTCCTGGTACTCACCGGGTACCTGCTACTTACTCTCACTACCTCGGCAACCGCACAGAGCGACGCCGTGCGCGCAATCTACCTCTCAGCCGCAACCGTGCCTACCAACCTCGCGAACATCCACACCTACCCCGAGCCGCCCAAAGGGTTCAATCCCGTGACCGCCCCGGACGTGGAGTTAGCTACCTACGGGTTCCCCCCTCGGCCCGACAAACAGGCCGATCCCGACCACTATGCTCTGTGGGACAGAGCCATGACGGCAGCCAGGATTCGCTGGCACGGTGACCTGAAAGCGGCGCCCAGCACCGGACACGGGATGATGATTCCTGCTGCTTCCTCGCCTGCGCAACCGGTCGAGCAGGCACAAGCCCAACCCCAAACCGGGCCAACCCACTGGTCAAACATCAGCGGAAGCGGCCTCGTCCTTGACAACGGCGGCAAGAAATGGAGCAAGACTTCTTTCAACGACATTTGGACGGTCATCAGCGTGCCAACCACCCAGTTGCCATTCGACAACGTTACCGGTTGCACCGCATCCACCTTCTTTTCGTTAAGCTTAGCGGGCATTGATGGGGAGATTTCGTATGGCGGCAACGGCGTCCCTTTTTTCCTTCCCCAGGAGAACGCCGGCGTCCTGTCAGCGGTTAATTGCGCCGGGCAAGCCTCTTACAGCGCTTATGTCGGATGGGAGGAAGGTTGGAATACGGTGTTCCAAGTCAATCCCGGGGACCTCTTCTATACCGAACTACATGCCTTCGGAGGCTGCAATAACGGCTCGGCTTTTGTGGAGGACCTCACGACCCTGACCTACAACTCCTATACCATTGACAATCCTTGTTTCGAAAACCCGCAGATCGGCCGTTTCGCGAACTGGATTGTGTGGCGGCCATGCTGCGACGGCCCCGGGCCTGACGGGGCGTGGCCATTAGCCAGCACCATCGGCATCTCCTTCGAGGGAGCGGCCGTTATGAACGGAAATGGCAAGCTCTTCTACCCTGGGTCTCAGGCCGCATCGACTGAGATCTTGACCATGACAGATGATGCGGGTGACCAGCCCATTGAGATCGTAAACCAAGGCAGCACCGGTTTTCAGGGTCTGCATTCCCTTTTTCTCCAAACTACGGGATGCGCTTTCACCGGAGGCTGCACGCGCTAACCAAACTAGAGCCTCCGCCCCCATCCTGACAACGCGCCTTTAGCGTGGGCAGGATGGGGAAGTTCCTCCAGACCTCACGCCCGATCACAATGCCTAGCTCATTTTCCCGATCCAGCTTGGTGCCATCATTGGGGCCACTCCGCATTAGGTTGAAAGGTCTTGTCAGCGATAGCACCGATTTGAGGAAGACTTCAGGCTCGATTGGAGCAGGAATTTTCATTTCCTCGATATGATGATCCCTCCCGTTTTTCAGCGCAACACGACGACCGAGATCTCGTCAAACAAGCGCCCCCACATTCTTTAAGGTCTCAGCATCTTCGCCCTGGGAGCAGTGCGTTTCGGGGTGCACGCGATCAGAGGAGGTAGGGCACCAGGGAGGCGGTCTGTCGGGCATAGGTGGCATATGTCTCCCCAAACTGGGAGCGCATCCACTGCTCCTCCATGCGGAGCTTGACCCAGAACCCGAGGAAGATGGAGGCGAAAGCGATGAACCCGCGCACCTGGGAGAATGCAATCGCGGTGCCAAGAAACCCGGCAAGAATGCCGGTGTAGATGGGGTGACGGACCAGGGCATAGGGACCGGTGGTGATCAGCTCGTGGCCATGCTTGATGGTGACGGAGTGGCTCCAGTTGCGGCCGAGGTGCTCGCGCGCCCAGACGGCGAAGAGAAGGCCCGCGACGGTGAGGGCGGCTCCCAGCCAGAAGGGCAAAAAACCAGACGGCCAGAGCTGGACGTAAAGCCAGGGCAGCGGGATACGAGGTATCGAGAGTAAGACGATCGCGATAAGCAAAGTAACGGCGCGGAGGATGCGCGAGGCTGCGGGCTCGAGACGCTGAGTGGTTTTGGTATTGGTGGCTTTGATTTGCCAGTAGAGAAGGAAGCCGATCCAGACCACGGGAAGGAAGGATTCGTATAACCAAAGCATGTGGACCTCCGGGCCCTAAAGGTACTACATAGGCGACGCTCAGCCTGGAACTCCCGCTGGCCGCGGCTTTAAAACAAATAAGAATAGCTTCCTGCATCTTCTGCATCGCCTCGGCGTATATCAAAAAGAGCAACATCGTTTCTCTGATTAAATAGCCGCCGTTTCGTCGCCCAGCTTCCGCGGAGTTCAAGAAATCCGACTTTATCCCTTCGGGTAGGATCGACTTTCCTTCGCCCTACACCGCCTCTCGCAGAAATAACGGCCCAGTCATCTGACAGGCAGCGCGCAATGCCATCCACATCGTTATCCTGCAACGCTCGTGTGATTTCCTCTTCCGCGGCCATCACCCTTTCCGTGGTGTCGGGCCAGGCGCAGGCTTTGCTGCCCCAGCAGTTTCAGGCGACGCTATGGGTGCGATCAGCAAACTCACAATGATCAATGGGAGAATGCCATTCAGAACGCGCATACTCTCCCGTTTCGTGTACTCCTGTACCTCGACTTAAGTTGCCACACTGCTTGACCGGGTGACGTCAAAACCGTCCTCATCGATCTCGTAAGCTTCATGTTGGTTCCCTTCTCGTAGTAGAGACAACAACCTTGCTCTCCCCCCCAAGGTCGGAACTTACTTATATTGATCATGGCCAACGATCTCAATTCACAACGGCCAGCGTTTACGTTCGCAGTTGATATCGCGTCAGGAGACACATCGGAGGCAGGTGAAGACCATGATCTCCCGAAAAATCAGCAAACCAGTCGGCTGCTACAGTGTCGCTGCGCGTCCGCTTGGAAGTTTCTCCGACGCGCTATCCTCCTGCCCCGGCACTAGGCTCCCTTCCATGATCTCCGTACACCCGTGATCATTGAGGCCCATGGCACAACCTAAATTCCAATTGTTCCGAATGCCAAATCGGTAACTGTGTAGCCCGCTTGCGCAACTGCATTGCTGAAGCAAGCCGGAACAATCGTCGTAACCCACGGTATCCAGAACTTCCGCATGCGTCTAAGCGTGCTCCTATCTCCTCTTGCTCCGGTAAAGTCGTGGTGCCGAGATGAGTGGAGATTTACGCCAGTTACCACTCGGCGCTCGGACAGTTAACCTGCAATTGAGAGAGCAGAACTGGCCCACAACTTAACAAATTCCTGCTGAGTCAGAACTGAAGGAGCATGTGGTGTTCCACGTTCACAACGATTACGTGAGACGACAGGCCCAACGCTTCAGAGTTCGAAAACGAGTGGCCGACTAACAGAATCCCGGGGTGACCCCAAACGCCTGGGGCGACTGTTTCTCCAACTTTTCATACACACTAGCGAGAGGTTACGAAATTCGAGAACGTCAGCAGCCAAAAGTCAGGCCGCTCAATTGTGGTTAATTTTCAGATGGTCTTACATACCAACAAGTATGTATCTTCGAATCACCAGAATCAAGCTCGGAAGGAATCTCCGGAAATCTGGAGGTTTGGAAATTCGCCTCCTGTTTGATGTAGTCCTACAAAACACAGTGACAGTGTTACAGACACACAACTTCACGTGCGGCAGATACGCTGTGAGGCTGTCTAGTCTGACATCCGGCATGTCATAACTTCAGATCCGACGATTGATGTAACCGATTGAAAACTCGATGGCTCCGGTGTGGGTCGCAAATTGCAAACCGTCAACTTGGTGGAAGTGGTTAGGGACTCGTCTGTTTTTCTCGGTCAGACTCGACACTCAATCTTTTGGTCGGAGGAGACAATGTACATCCGCAGCGTCAAGTTGGCTCTGGTTCTGCTTTTGGTGGTTTGTGCAGGCAGTGCCCAGGCCGCGTGGGCGCAATCAACTTCGACTGGCACGGTTGCCGGCTCAGTGACGGACCCGACGGGCGCGGTGGTTCCGGACGCGTCGGTCACGCTGACGGACATTTCAACTAACGTTCCGCGAACCACTAGCACCAACGCAACTGGGCGGTACATCTACGTGGACGTTAACCCGGGCATCTATGCCATCACGGTCACTAAGGCGGGGTTTGAGACCACGAAGACTGAGAAGCAGGAGGTAAAGATCGGAGCCAGCCTCACGGTCAACTTAGCTCTGCAAGTAGGCGGAGCCAATGTGGTGGTGGAGGTTTCGGCTGTCGGCAATGAGTTGCAGACCATGAATGCCACGGTCGGCAACACCATTACGAATCTCACCATAGACAACCTGCCGAGCCTGGGCCGCGACGTCAGTACGTTTGTCGCATTGCAGCCAGGCGTAAGCCCCGATGGTTCCGTTGCGGGGACGGTTGTCGATCAAAGCGCTTTCACGCTCGATGGCGGCAACAACACCAACGACATGGACGGCAGCATGAACGTTTACACGAAGAGCTTCGCCGGCGACCCGAGCGGGGGTGTGGCCAATCAAAATAGCGTGGGGCCATCCGAGGCCGGCAAGGGCGTGGGTGGCGCAACGGGAGTGCTTCCTACTCCCCAGGATAGCGTCGAGGAGTTCAAAGTAAATACCGCCGGCCAGACCGCCGACTTCAATAGTTCTTCCGGCTCCGAGGTGAAGGTGGTCACCAAGCGCGGCACCGATGCCTGGCATGGCACGGCCTACGAATATTACAAAGACAACAACTGGTCGTCGAATAGCTGGCAGAACAACCACAACGATCCGATCACTCCGATT
>Ga0210398_10001368_pt1 | contig 25387 bp, 26 predicted proteins | sample IncBWC4OmetaG_FD_161047 | JGI IMG/M metagenome (GOLD analysis project Ga0210398, IMG submission 161047) | Forest soil microbial communities from Barre Woods Harvard Forest LTER site, Petersham, Massachusetts, United States - Inc-BW-C-4-O | ecosystem: Environmental > Terrestrial > Soil >... | reverse complement strand
CCGATCACCCGCCCCAACTGCCCGCCACGCAGCCGAGCCGATTGGGGCGTGCTTGCGGCCGAAAGCGGATTCGACGCCATCGCCGACTGGGAAGCCGCCACCGCCTGGAGCAGCGAGTTCTGCGCGTTCAACAGCGCGGCCTGATTGTTGACGTCGGTGATGCGAAGTGTCACGATTTGCTGCGGGATGCTGACGATCGCCTGGGCGACGGTCAGCGGAATCGACACAAAGCCGACGAGCTCGCTCATTTTGTTGACTGCGACATCGGTCAAGATGCCCTCATTGAAGTTCAGCGTCGTCTGTCGTTCCGTGAACATGGCGCGCTCGACGCCGATGGAAAGGACCGGCGACACGTTCGGCATGTCCAGGCGTTTGGTCTGGTACAGCGTCCAGGGGCCGGGACCGTTTGGATCCTTTTTGTAGAGAATCACGATCTTGTGGGTCATATTTGGCCGGTAGAGCACGCCCGAGCGCATCGTCTCAGGCGGCACCGGCAGTGCGGAAAATCGTTCCGCTGGGTCACTGTACGCGGGCATGCGTGGGGCGGAGCACCAGTTCTGCCCCGCCGCGAGCACGTGCTCGGCATCGAGCCCGGCAGTGAAAAAAGAATGGCCTTCGACATAAAGGCAGAAACCGAAGCGCCGCATCGCCAGTTTGGCTGCCTCCAATTCCGGAGGAACGAAAGGATCAAATTCGATGTCGAGCGCGTCGCTGGTCGTCAATGATGCCTGCCGCGCCGCAGCGATCGTCACATTCTCGGCCGTTGCAACCAGGGTATTGATGATCTGCGGGGTCCGGTCCGTCACATCGCTCGAAATAGTGGCGAGGAGGCCGGTCGACGGGTCGCGCTGAACGGTGACGATGTCCTGCGCCGTCGCCAATGACAAGTAGTCGAGGCACAACGGCTGCAGTCTATCGGGAACCATATTGAGAGGAGGCGAGTTGAGCGATCCAGTAATTATTCCCGTCGAATCGTCCTTATTCGCCGTGAAGTGGATGAGCGCTCTTGGAAGATAATACGCGCCCAATGTCGACCGGCAAACCGGTTCGGGCCCATAGGCGGCGACATCGATTGGAATGGTACCAACGACTTCGGTGCACGCCGAAGCGATCAAGGCCAGCAGCAGCGCGCCCAGAACGACGATATGGCGTGAGTCAAGGCCAGCCATCAGCTCTTTCCCGCGCAGATATTGCTCAAATTATTGCCCTGAAGCAGATCAGTGCCGTATCCGGAAATCGGACTTGTGCTCGTCATAATATCGGGCAGAGGCGCCAAGTCGGCGGGGATCGTGAAATTGCTCGGGTCCGGCAATGTGGGTGTCGTCGCCGTTGTCGGCACCCCTGTCGGCGCAGTGGCACTTTGGCCCATCAGACTCGTAAGATAGGTCTGCTGCATCAAATAAAGCTGCTGCTCGGCCTGCACCAGTTGCGCTTGACTGTTGGCATTGCCGATTTGCACGCTGACGATCGAAGCCGGCAGCGCCACGATGCTTTTTGCAATTTGCAGCGGGATCTGCGCGAACCCTTCGACCTCGCTGGTCTTGGCCACGCAGGCGGTTTGCAGCGCCCCCTCGTTGAACACAAAGCTCATGCTCTTTCCGGCAAATACCGCGCGGGTAACGCCGAGCGAAATGACAGGCGAGAGGTTTTCCAGCCTCACAGTGGTGGTTTGCGAGAGCTTCCAATGGCGCGATCCTGGATCGATGCTCCGGTAAATGAAGAGGCGGTAGGAGTATCGCGGACGATAGAGCAGACCGGGCCAATGGGGATTGGTGGGGGTTTCTTCCGCCTTGAGGTAAGCCTTGGTGTAAGGCGTCGGTTGCGTTCCATAGCGCAGCGGGTCATTGCAATAATTATCGATACCGACGCGCGGGTCGAACGTATAAAACTCGAGCATCAGGCAAACACCAAGCTTTTGCAGGCGCGCATTGATATTCGCCGATTCAACGCGATCGAACGGGTCATATTCGAGGTCGGCGACGATCTGATTTTGGGTGAATGTTGCGTTGCGCGTTGCGAATTGCGCATTTCCCGAACCAAGGATAAATCCCGAGCGGATCAGCGCTTCGATGATATAGGCGGTCTGGTCAGTGACGTTGAACGTCACCGCACCGAGAAATGGCTCCTTACCGCTCTGTGCGCTGATGAACGCACTAAGAGTGGCGCCCGGTGTGTTCTGGGTGTTGCTTTGCGAGCTCTGAGCGCCGCTTGGCAACGGCCATTTTATGACCTGGATATTATCGTCCGAAGAAGCAGACGCGAGATAGTCAAGACAGAAAACAAGCGAAGGGTCGGGATGACGGATGGTGTTGACCGGTCCGCCGGTACTCGTCGTCGCGATATCCGGCGGCGTGCTTGGGTCGGTCTGGCCGATTTGAATCTGGAGGAATGCCTTGGGCAAAGCATATGAGCCGAGCGCAGAGTCGCATGCCGGGCCGTAGGCCAAGGGCGCGCCAGCGAAATCGATGCGCGTCGAATTCGCAACGTTGCTACAGGCCGCCAGGAACAGCGCCGCGAATAGGACCAGGAACGGCGACGCCGACACCATACCCCGCACGATGGGCAAGCCGGCGCAAAGTGGAGGTGCGTCTCCTGCCGGGATGAATCGCGACGGCAATTGGTTTCGCGCGGGGCGTACGGTATGGCCGGCGTGGAGACGACCGCTCATTGCGCGCCACTCGGCGAAGGCGTGGCCGCAGGAGCGGGCGATGGATTCGGCGTACTACCGGTTTGATTCGTGGTCGCGCCACTGGGTGCAGGAAGGGCGCCGGTCCCCGAGATCGTGTTTTGACCTCCGGTGATGACGGTGAAGGTGGCCGGCCCCGCGGTCGTCGTCGTTTGATTGGCACTTTGGCCCTTCGGAGTGGCCGCTTGCGAGCAATAAATTCCTGCCGATTCGTTTGTGCGAAGGTAGGCGGCCCGCGGCGGCAGAACCTGGTCATAAAGAATCGGTTGATCGGAATAGAGCGCTTGATCGCTGGTGGGGTCCGTCGTCAGGCATTCGAAATATACCGCCAGACCTTTGAGCTTCACATCTCCGTATGGAACTGGATCATAACCGCACATTTCTGCAGCGGTGACGTGCGAGGATGACTTGTCCGATCCGGTGATGGTGTCGAAGCAGGATTGCTTACCCTGGCAATAGGTCCGCATCGTGCGCGTCGCCGAGCAATAGCGCGGGGACGGTGGATCCGCGCCGGGCACCGGAATTAGTTTCCCGTCATCGACGATGCCGATCTTATGCTGAATGTCGGTTCTGATGTCGTTGAGATCGCCAAAATAGGCGCCGAGGACATTGATGACTGCCGGCGGCGTCGAAGGCGCCGCGGCCGCGTTGCCCGGGACCGGCAAGGCCTGCAATCCTTTGATGAGATCCTTGTTTGTGGGGTCTGCCCCATTCGGCGGCTTGTCTTTGAATTGTGCGGCCAGAACCTTCGCAATCTCGGTCGCTGTCGCGGTTGGGTCGGGCGTGGTGGTGACTGGCGCAGTAGTGGCAGGAGACGGTGTTGCCGGCGGGGCCGCAGGAGCGCCGCCCGGAGGGGTAGCGCCGGCAGGTGCGGGAGTGGCGGTGGCAGTGGCAGGCGGTGGTTGGCCGAACGCGACGACACCGGCGAGCGCAGTGACTTGACCCTCTATGCTTTGGACCTGATCGGCTCTGAGCTTTGCCGACGGCTGTTTCTGCAGCGCAGCAGTCATCGCGATATTCAGTTGCCTGATCGCGTCGCTCACGCGCGCCAAACAGGTGTCTACGGCGGGGGTGACACCGCAGCCATTGCTTCTGATTCCGATGGCCTGAGAAAGGTCGTTCAGCGCTGTCGCCAGATCGGCATTGGCGGTCGGCAGTCCCCCAAGCCTTACCGCCATGTCCTCAATGCGTTTGATCAATTCAGCGTTCGGATCTGGCTTGGGCGCCTGTGCCGCAACGCTGAAAGCGGCGGCAAATGAAAGGCCGCCAAGCACAAACACAATGATAAGCAGGCGAACGACGCGCCCAACAAAAGAACGCACGACAGAAATCCCCCGCCCGGCCCCGGAAACGAACGCGAATTAGCTCACAGCACCGCTCGGCTTGTCGAACCTGGTGGGGTAGTTATCCCAGCTATCCACAGCCATTGATTGCACACGGGAGGGCAGTATCTATACGCGCCACGGTAACGGCTTTATCGGTAGCATGTGGAGGCTTGTTTCTCAGGCGGGCTCGGTTGTCCGGGATTTCCAGGGGCGTTGTCGATCACAGCATGTCTGCAGTTTCGCGCGGACGAGGGAATAGCCGCCAAGCAGACAAATGATTGCGACGGCGACTGAAATTACGGCGGGGGATCAAAGAAATGCGTTATGCGCTGGGCTTGGTTGTCTGGCTTTTGGCGACCAGCGGGCTTTTGGCTGCGGATCAAACCATGTCCAAAAGCACGTCAAGCACGCCTGGGCCGATCCAATTGGGCATTCTCGTCGGCGGCAAAGCATGGGACATGGCCAATTTGTCGCCCGACAAGACCGACCCGGGCTTCCAAACGGCCGAACTCCACACCCTTGGTAGTGAGCCGATTATCGGTGTTTTGCTGACCAATCCCAACAATTACGGCCTGCAGTATACCTGCGTCTATCGCGACAGCCTGCTTGGGAACGATAAGACCGAAACAGTGAAGGCGGGACTGCCCTGTCCGAATGTCCCTCACAATACGCAATCGCTGTATGTCAAAAGTCTAAGCGCCGAACTCACGAGCCAGCCCGGAGGTAAAATCAAAATTTCATGCTCGCTGTTCGATTATATAACCAAGAGGACGACCGAGACTCATACCGATCTTGATCGCCCCCCCTTTACCAGCCCTCCTAGTCCTACCGCTCCTTGCGCCACGACCGAAGACACGCAGCGGATCGTCGGCGTCAAAATTGAAATTCAACCGGCGCCAGGTCCGTTGCTTCAATTGGGCATTCTCGTTAGCGGCAAAGCATGGGACCTGACTGATTCGTCGCCCGACAAGACCGCCCCGTCCCTCCAAACAGCCGAACTCCATACAACCACAAACCAAGCGATTATCGGAATTTCTCTGACGAATCGGAATCCGAAAGATAACTTCCAGTATGTATGTGTCTATAGAGATAGCCAGAATAAGGAACACACGGAAACGGTGAAAGCGGGTGTGTCCTGCCCGGATTTCACCCTCAATACCGACTCGGCATATCTCGAAAGTCTAAGCATAGATCAGACGAGCATGCCCTCGGTCAAAATCGACATTTCCTGCCAGCTATTCGATTCCAATACCAAATCGCTGACCTCAACTGACACGAGTGCCAATCCTGCCATTCCCTGCGCTACGACCAAAGACACGCAGCGGATCGTCGGCGTCACGATTAAAATTCGATCCCCTCCCCCGCCAACACCGACGCTTCAATTGGGCATTCTTGTCACCGGCAAAGGATGGAATCTGGCTAATGCGCCGGCCGACAAGACCATCCCCCAAACAGTCGAACTCCATACCCCCGCAAGTGAAGCTATTGCCGGAATCTGGCTGGCGAACTACGCCCTACGGTATACGTGTGTCTATCGGGACAGCCAAAATGCCGAGAAGACGGAGACGGTTAAGGCGGGAGTCTCCTGCCCGGATTTCAGCCACAATACCGACGCGGCATATCTCAAAAGTCTAAGCGTTGAATCGACGAGCACGCCTGCGGCCAAAATCGACATTTCGTGTACGCTATACGATTCTGAGACAAAGGTTTGGACCCAAACTGACACGGGTGCCAATCCTTCCACTCCCTGCGCTACGACCACAGATACGCAGCGGATCGTCGGCGCCCGAATTACAATTTAACCGCCGGAGCAACAGCAGTGCCAACAATGAGGCCGCGCTTGTCCGCCGTGCCAAAATGATGCGTCAGTGCAGCCGTCGTCGCGACATAACGCCTAGATGGCGAGAGGTGCATAGCTGGCGCGCCCGGAGAGATTCGAACTCCCGACCCCCAGATTCGTAGTCTAGACCAGTTTGTTGATCCGGCGCGCTTTTGCTGCAAACCGGCCTCGAAAGCCCATCTTGGGCATCAATGGGTTAGCTCCCCGTTTGCAAACCATGATCGGCTCATCGGGGGCGGCCAATGAGCACCTCCACCCTTCCCAAGGTCAGCGATGAACTAAGGACGCAGCATAGGCTCGGCGTGGCCGCGACCGCCGTATATGAGATGTTCAGCTCTTGCAGCGAACTGGATCAACTCGGCGAGATCGTGCGGCTGCTTTGGATAGGCTACGGCAACGGCAAAATTAGTGATGGCGAAGCCACCTACCTGTCGTCCATCATCGAACGGCGCCGCACTTTAGAGCCCTACACGGCACCGCAGCATACCAAGCCGCCGGGTAGCGTTGCCGATCGATTGTTCAGCCGCTTCACCCCGCGCCAGCGGCGACGATCGCCTGACCGCAAGGCGTCAAGGGACCGGCGCCGGATGCTTGGTGGATCAAGTGCAGTGCCCGACGACTTCAGACGCCACTACACCGAGGGTCAACGGTCGGTTCTGTGCATCATCGCCTTCGCATTCAAGCGCCATGGAGTCTGCGACTATCCCATCGACAAAATTGCAGCGCTTGCAGGCGTATGTGCAACGACTGTGCAGACCACGCAGCACGAGGCGCAGCGGCGAGGTCACATCAAGATCACTGAACGTCGAAGGCGTGGCCGCAAGAACTTATCCAACCTAGTTGAAATCATCTCACCAAAATGGCGTACCTGGATAAGAAGAGGTCCGTCTGCTGCACGCCTTATAGGGTCCAATTTTGCGAAAATGGTGAGCCCCACGAAGAACATAGATTTAAGAAAGAGAGTGGGCGAAAAAGAAAAAACGGCCAAACGGGCTAGAAGTGCAAGTGCGAGGCTATCTGACGCCGATTCTCCCGATGCCGCCCGAGATACCGGGCGCTGCGGATGCTGCGGAAAAGCTCATGCTGGTGCAAGGGAAGACGATCAAACGCCACCGTCTTAGAGAGGAAAATTGCCAGATCATTACCAAGCGGACTCAATCGGACTCAAAAAAATGGGAAACCCCCGACTAGCCGCTAAGGGATCGACCGCTGTGATGGCGCGACGCCGCGAGCCGCCAGGCGCACTCGATTTCTTTCCGACGCCACCTTGGGCAACGCGTGCGCTGTTCAGGCACGTGTTGCCGGCAATCGGTTTCGACGCGATCAGCAGCGTGTGGGAACCGGCATGTGGTGAAGGGCACATGGCCGCTGTGATCGCGGAATTCGTGGGCTCGTCCGTCACTGCGTCAGATATCTTCGACTATGGCTATGGCACAACGCCCGTCGATTTTCTCAACGACCCGCATCTCTTTTGCCCCGCGTGGATCATCACGAATCCTCCATTCTCGACTGCGTGCGAATTCACGTTGCGCGCGCTCGATCTCGCGACCGAAGGCGCGGCCATGCTGGTGCGCACGCAATGGATCGAAGGCATTAGACGCTATGAAAATCTATTCCGTGATCGACCGCCATCACTCTATGCGCCCTTTGTAGAGCGCGTTCCGATGGTCAAGGGACGATGGGACCCGGACGCAACTACCGCCACAAGCTACGCTTGGTTTGTGTGGGGCAAAGCCCTCTTTGGGTCGACGCGGGTTTTTTGGATTCCCGCGGGCTGCCGCGGAAACCTGACTTTTCCGGACGATCGCCGGCGGTTCGCGGCGTGGAGCTTTGCACCGGCTGACGCTCCGCTGCTCGATCGCATCGAGATCACGCCGTAATAGGCTTTTGCCTATCGGAAATGTGGCGAAAACGATTCCTTTTGAGTCCTCATGAGTCACCTCCAAAAGACTCCGCAATTCGAGCGCGCCCCATGCATGTGCTAAATTGAGTCCAAGTTCCGTCTTTTTGGAATCGTTTGGAATCGGATTCGCCGATACATACGGTGCCCGGACTGAGGTCGACTTCGCCAACAGAAAAAAGCAAAGGGAGATCGTGTCAGAAACATTACCAAACGGACTCATTATGGACTCGCCTTCAAACGACGCACGTTTGCGCGCTGCCCTGGTTGAAATGTGACCAAAATGACTCGTGGTGACTCGCCATAGAATAGTTGGAGATATATCTATTGGGCGCGCTACGCCCCGAGCCCCGGCATATCCCAGAGCCGGGATGCAGTGTGTCCTGGCCCTATCCCATTAAAATATCATGACTTTTGGCGATTCATGGGTCGGTGAAGGTTACCCCGAAAATTTGAACAGATAAAAGATAATGCCGACAAGGGGTTACCACGCACATGAAGATTGGGGGTTGAAGTTGTCCCGTACACTTGTGTTTTGGCTGATTGTGTTTGGAAAAACGACGGAAAAACAACGACTTGCCGATCGCGAAATTGCTCTCGTGGAGCGAGTCTTGTAAGCGCGGAAGAATCGGTGACAGTTACTTCTGTGCACTTCGCAGTTGATTGATGTTTTTTGCTGCGAGGTGCGACATGACTGATCCTTCCCTGTCTATTCATTTCTTCGGCATTGATGTGGCCGCAAGCGGCGGCGAAGCGCTCATTGTCGTGGTGATACTGGCGCTGATTCTGTGCGGCGCGCGCTGGCTTCGGCTCTGAGATGAGCAGATGAACTATCGCTTGCGGCTTCGTTGCCAGTCTTGCCATTTAACGGTTATCCAGAAGTAGCCGAAGGTGAGCGCTGCGATGAGAATTACGACAACGATAAATGAATAGATGAGTGGAAGGTTCGTGTAGCCGGTGAGGAAGATCGACAACAGCAGCAACGGCGTCATGACTGCGGCGACTCTGTCGGGCCGCTTTATGTACCGGTAGCCGCTCCAAGTGCTGTAGGCCATAAGGCAAAACGCATAGACAACGACGTAAATGCCCGCCGCTATCAGCAATAGTCGGCCTATAAAGCCAAGCACGGCCATTTGTTAAGTGCACCCGTGGCTTTTCGTCCTTCTTATAGCCCATCCAGCTCGATCATGCCTGGCTTTCGCTGTAGAGCGCGGGGCGGTTCGGGACGTGCGCCTTGGGCATCACGACGACTTCGGGGTCTTCGGGAATGAGGCGCTTGGAGGTGTTTTACGATGAATACAAGCGAGCGATGCCCAGCGTGCGGGAATCAGCTCCTAACGTGCCCTTGCACCAAAGAATTCATGCTCACGAGAGAGTACGATGAGTGGGTCGCCGCACATTGCATAAATGACGAGAATGAGATTTTCCCTTGGCGAAGGCGAAAGCCAAGATATAGAAACAAACCCAAAAAGTGATCGTTGAACGCCGGAGGTTATCTTGGGGAGCACCGAAGATTTTGCAAAATCAGTTATTGCACGTCGAGAAACAGCGGAACGTGTTTTATTTCGTCAAGTCGCGTTCGGGAATTGGGCGCCGCTCGAAAGGCGTTGTCACGACAACAGCCGAACGGCACGATTAGATTATCTCTTTCACGTTCCACAGCCGGGCGGTCTTGTCCTCGGACGCGGTTACGACACGGCTGCCGTCTGGGCTGAATGCAGCACTCACCACCCAATCGTAATGCCCGGAAAGTGTCGCGAGCGCCGCTCCGTTCCTCCCGTCCCACAGCCGGGCAGTCTCATCCCTGGACGCGGTTACGATGCGACTGCCGTCGGGACTGAATGCGGCACTTTCGACGAAATCTGTATGCCCGGAAAGGATTGCGAGCGCCGCTCCGCTCCTGCCGTCCCACAGCCTGGCGGTCTTGTCCCAGGACGCGGTTACGACACGGCTGCCGTCTGGGCTGAATGCAGCACTTTCGACTAAATATGTATGCCCGGAAAGTGTCGCGAGCGCCGCTCCGCTCCTGCCGTCCCACAGCCGAGCGGTCTTGTCCCAGGACGCGGTCACGATGCGACTGCCGTCGGGACTGAATGCAGCACGTTTGACTAAACTTGTATGCCCAGAAAGTATCGCGAGCGCCGCTCCGCTTCCGCCGTCCCACAGGCGAGCCGTGTTATCGAGGGACCCGGTCACGATGCGACTGCCGTCGGGACTGAATGCAGCACTATAGAGGGAATCTGTATGCCCGGAAAGGGTTGCGAGCGCCTCTCCGCTCTTGCCGTCCCACAGCCTGGCGGTCTTGTCCCAGGACGCGGTTACGACGCGGCTGCCGTCCGGGCTGAATGCAGCACTCACCACCCAATTGTAATGCCCGGAAAGTGTCGCGAGCGCCGCTCCGCTCCTGCCGTCCCACAGCCGAGCGGTCTTGTCCGAGGACGCGGTTACGATGCGACTGCCGTCGGGACTGAATGCAGCACTTTCGACTCCCCCTGTATGCCCGGAAAGTATCGCGAGCGCCACTTCGCTCCTGCCGTCCCACAGCCGGGCGGTCATGTCCGAGGACGCGGTTACGATGCGACTGCCGTCGGGACTGAATGCAGCACTTTTGACTAAACTTGTATGCCCTGAAAGGATGACCAACTGGTACGGCGACGGTGCACGCATAATCCATGCGGCTACGCCGGCGATGCCAGCAGCAGCCGCAGCCGCGGCGCTACCGATCAAAGTTGCCCGGCGGCTCGGGCGACTAATTTTGGCTGCCGGAAGTGTCGATTGTTGTCCGTAGCGCACACGGAGCGGTATCGGCTGCATGCCGAGCTTGCCGCGGAGGAACTGTCGAAGCGCGAGTATAAATGCAACGCGTGAGAACGTCCGAGACTGAGTCACTGCAATGCCGCCATCAGAGTCGACGAACACACTGAGTGTATGCGTGCGCCCTCCCGGATAATTCAATTCTTCCGGATTGCCGCCGATTGCCTTCAATAGGCGCGTCGTCAGTGCTGCGTTCTGCGCGTTGCCTGCGTGCCGCGGATGCAAGAGGAAAAGTACTTTTCGGAGCCGTTTCGCACCTGCCAAGTGCTCGATCTCCCACCATATGCCCTCGGTGTCATCGACGCAGAGCACGATTGCCGCCGATTCCTTTACAAGCCCCCCCACCGCCTGCTGCCACGTTTTGTTGTCGAAATAGCCGCGAGCGGCACCATAAGGCGGAAATCTGTCGTCCGGCTTGCCGATTGCGACCACCGGACCATAGGGTGTTCCCTCCTCAAGCAGCACATGATCGAGATTGGTTTTGCGTTGGCCGAACTCGGTGAGCCAGCCGAGAAACGTGAGCTTTGGCGGCCGTAAATCAACTTGATCATCTCGAAAAGCACGTAAGAACAGCATCGGCGGCCGCGGATCGATCAGCTGCAATTGTTCAAGTGATAGACGCAGGAGGCGGCGCACCAGCCGCTGAACCAGTGCTCCGAGCAAGAAGAGCAACGGAACAGCGATGGGCATTATGTAGAACACACCGATCACAGCGCCGATCGCACACTCCTCTTGTCTGGGAAGTTCAGACTCGTGCGAACAATCCTTTGCAATTACCTCTGCGGCGACACTCAGACGAACGAACATTGTGAAAAACAAAAAAGTAGCAGTCGCCAACAAAAACACACTGATCTGCGCCAGAGCACCGACCAACACTGCGCGCGGTCCCTTACCGATGAATTCAAAAACGGGCGGCAAGCTTCGCAGGCGATGCCAAATCTTGCCCACAACCGTCACGCCACCCGGTAGACTTTTTAGAATGGCGCGGTCATCCACCGACATACGAAACATCGCTTTCATGGCGATGAACGCGCGAACATACAAATAAAAGAGGAAGCAAATGCACACCACATCAGATGCACGTAGCAGATTGGCGCTGAAAGGGGAAAGCTCACGGAAGGGCGATGCGCCCACAAACAGGGGAGCAATTCCGCGCATGCTAGGAAGTACGGGAAGTGTGACGGCCACAAAGAGAACGATTGCTGAAATCCAATTCAGCATACCAAGCGCAGCGTTGATAATCACCACCGTAAGCATCAAACAGAGCAAAACTGCGAGGATCGATAGAAGTTGGAGAAATCCCTGGATGTCGGTGGGGCCTGACGGGAAGTATATGAGGCTGAAAACGATGAAGGCTGAAGTTGCAAGGATTGCGATCGTGCTCGTGAACTGAGTATAAATAGCAAACATACGGACGAATGGACTAACCGCCCGATTCTGTGCTTCGAGCTCGTCGATCGACTGAAACATCAATTTGGGAAGAGGCGACATCGTGAAATGAATTTGTCCGCCAGTTCACATGCAATTATCACGCGTCACTGATCCAAACAAGGACCATCCTCTGTAGCCACAGCCCCGTCCGGTTGGTATGCGGCACCCTCGACGATTGAAGCTGGCAATGTCGGCTTGTGGCCCGTAGCGACCGATATTGCACCGCAATCGACTGTCCGCTTTTGGGGCGGTCTCAACCGGTCGACGCAAGACGGGGCCAGTTGGCAATAAATACCGATGACGGCTTGCCAAACGCTCACCCAAACGCTTTCAGCAAGTCCCTCCGCAACCAGCTATCCCACAACGTGATTTTCTTTGCCGTCTGCGTACCACTACGAAGTCACTGACTTATCGGCCAATAATTGACCTTTTCCCTCTAAGATAAAGTGCTGCGTCGACCGGTTGAGATCACCGGGACAAAGGACTTTCGCCGACCGTCGGTACTTTCACCAACTTCGTCGTCGGTGGGAGGTCCGTCCGCTTTCAAGCATAGCCAATTCCACAGCAGTACCGACCATCCACCACAGTCCCATTGCGGCCCACATGAACAGCAGCAACATGATTATTGCCCAAAACGAGAGCGGAATGATTGTGACAAAGCGGAACATGACTGCCTCCTCGTACCTCAACGCGGCACGTTCGGTGTCGGCTGCGCTGTCGATCCCGATACAGCACCAAGCTGACTAAGCGGCGCCCTTGCGGCTTTTTGGCCCGGAGCGGGATGACGTTGTCTGTGTTGGGTGCGTTGCTCATGATCTAAAATTGCTCTCGAACTGTCGCTTCGGCAATAGCGCGCAATCAGTTTGGGGGCGTCAAATCTGACTAGGCCTTCCTGGTACTTGCTGTATGATGTGCGGACTGAATGCTACGTTCCGGTTCATGCTTCTTCGTAGGACGCCAGTGACCTCCGCCGCTGGTCATGTATGTCCCTGCGGGGGGGACACCAGTGTCGCCCCAAAAATTTTCTGAGACCGCTTTATGCGGTCGCTAACTCTACTTTTTCAATCAGCGTCGGATCATTGTCATCAGCCCGCGAGCTATTGACGCGCTTCGACACCGGCCATTTTTGCAGGAAATTATTCGACGCGGGCTTCAAAATTTCGACCCCCGCCTCCCCGCTCAGCCACGGGTCGAACTGCTTTTCCGTGAGCAGCGCCGGCATCCGGTCGTGGACTTCCGCCACGAACTCATTGGGTTCGGTAATAATCATCGTGCAGGATTTGCGCGGCTTGTCCGTTTCAGGGTCTTTCCACTCATCCCATAGTCCCGCGATCGTCAGTGCCGGCGAGCCGTCGCGTGCGGTGAAATACCAGGGCTGTTTGCCGGTCGGCGTGTCCTGCCACTCGTAATAGCCGCACACGGGTATCAAGCAGCGATTGCGTTTGAAGGCACTGCGGAAGAACGGCTTAGTGGTCACTGTTTCCGCGCGTGCATTGAAGGTGGCGAGCTTCAATTCCTTGAGCGGTTTCTTCCACCAGTTTGGGATGAGACCCCAACGGGCACGGATCAGCTCCCGCTTCCCGTCCTCAGCCACGACGGCGTCTATCATTGTAGTCGGACAGACGTTGAACCGCGGCTGGAAATTATGCGGCGCCGGCCCCAGCGTGAGCCGGTAGAGCGCAACAATTTCTTCCCAGGTTAGCTTGTAGGTGGCACGCCCGCACATGGGAGGAATGTAGCGAGCGCCCTAAGCGGCTGCCACCCCAGCACGCACCGCACCTACTGAACACGCTTGGCATTCGAAGCGCCACCGCCCGGGCGTCTCCTCAATAGCTTTCATGCGCTCTCCGCAAGCGGGGCATTTCGTGTTCTCGGCTACATATTCGATTTGTGCGGTTAGCTTCTCGACAAATTCTGCGGCAGTCGTGGGACGAAACTTGTCGCTCACGCTGCACAACAGGACCATCAGCGACTGCTCGAACAAGTCCGGGTATTTTCGCACCAGCCCGAGCAACTCTCGCTTCAGTGCGGGCGGTATATCCACGACAGATTTTTCGAGAGCCCAGAACGTTTTGACGTTTCTGTCCTCTTCGTCCGTCAGTTCTTCGAACTCACCTTTTTCGAGATACCAGATGGCGGAATAGCGCAGCGCCTCCGCCAGTCTTCCCATCGTTCCACGGGCCATTACGCACCTCGGCACCCTTGACTCTTTCGCCTAGTGTTCTCATTTTGTTCTCATGAGTCAAGACCCCGAAAATGACGATGGCCAGCTCCATACGCTCGGCCTGCTAGAGCGCTTGCGTTCCGAGGCAAATCTTGTGCGCGGGGCGTACGGCGGCCTGTACGAACGAGTGGACAAGTTGCTGCGGGAGATCGAGAACCCGAACCTGCACGACATCCGCAATATGAATTTCCGCATCGAGCTGTGGGATCGGCACGCGTTACATATCCGCTGGGTCATCGCCGCGTCCGGGTCGGTCTACTTGGCGCACGCCGCATTCGATGAGGCCGTGAGGCAATATCCCGATCAGCACCTCACCTTGCGTAACGGCATCATGCTCATGCGCGAGCATCCTGACCCGCGCGGCAATCTCCGATAACTCGATATCGTGTTGTCTTCAAAAAGTCAGAGCGAATGAGCGATTTCCATTGACCGAGTTCCCTTCGGGAGTGTACTGTTTTCTGAAGAAATAAGTACGTAAATGGGCTAACGCTATGGCAAGTAAGGGAAAACGGGTTGAGGCCATCGGTTATATGCGTACGTCGTCCGCTGCCAATGTGGGGGACGGGAAGGACAGCGAGGCACGACAACGGAAGGCCATCGAGGGCTATGCCAAGGCAGCGGGCATAGTGATCGTCGATTGGTTCTACGACGCTGCGGTGAGCGGCGCCGATCCGATCGAGGCGCGGCCCGGCTTCGTTGAGTTACTTGCGCGCATCGCCAGCAACGGCGTCCGGACCATAATCGTCGAGACGGCGAACCGTTTTGCCCGCGATCTCATGGTTCAGGAAGTCGGCTTTGCCATGCTGCGCGACCTCGGTGTGACGCTGATTGCGGCAGACAGCCCATCGTCCTTCCTTGATGACGGCCCCACCTCAAAGCTGATCCGACAGATACTCGGCGCCGTGTCGGAATTCGACAAGGCGATGACCGTCGCCAAGCTTAAGGGAGCCCGCGACCGCGTGCGGCGGGTTCGGGGCAAGTGTGAAGGGCGGAAGGGCTACGCCGAGCGGGTAGGCGGCCAAGAATTAATCGCTTTGGCACAGCAATTGCGCGGCAGTCCCGATGGTCGACCCAAATCGCTGCGCAAGATCGCCGCCGAGCTGGCCCACCGTGGCTACGTTACGCCGAGCGGTCGCCAGTATTCGGCCTCGGCGGTTGCTTCGATGCTCGGCGACGACTCGTAATAGCGGTTCACGTCGCAGTTAGCCGCGGGACAACGACTCGATCAAAGCCCTCGCCTCATCAAATTGTCCTCTTAGCTCTGGCTTTTCAACAAAATGATAAGGACACGAAGCGAGCCCCGTCCGGTTCAAGTCGGCTGAAAAAATAACATGCATTTTTTGCGGAGTCCGGGGATCGACCAACTTGGACCAATGGCAAGACCGGCCGGACGGCAAGCAGCCTTGGTACTTCACCGCACGCGACGGCTCGCCGGCACTGACGATCGCGGGATTGTGGGATGAGTGGCATACCGCCGCCGTCAATCTCGCAATCAAAGAGGGCAAGCTGAAATTCAATCCATTCTCTGGCGTTGTGCCGCAACGTGACGATGCGGAACGCCGCTTGCCGCTCAGCGACTCCGATATTGCGGAGGCTAGGAGCAAGCTCGACAGGCTCAGCGATGCCGATCAATTGTTGTTCCGCGTGCTGGCGACAACCGGGATGCGGCTTAGCGAAGCGTTCCAAATCGACGGCGAAGGGATCGAAGGCGGGGCGCGGTTCGTCATCGTTGGCAAGAAAACCGATCAATCCTTGCGCCGCGTGCCGCTGCCGGCCGGCTTGCTGCCGCACTTGCCGGCGAAGATCAAAGGCCAGCTATTCGCCCGGATCGGCACCCTTAAGCGGACCAGCGACGCGGCAAGCAAGCGGCTTATGCGCTTCCTGCGGGACGATTGCGGCATCACTGACACTCGCAAGGTGGTGCATAGCTTACGGCATCGCGCCAAGGATCGGTCCCGCGCTGCCGGCTGCCCGCTCAATGTCCAATACGAGTTGTTCGGGCATGAAGAGAAGACCATTGCGGCCGGCTATGGCGTCGGCTCGCCTGTGCCGTTGCTCAAAAAGTGGATTGATAAAATCGGCTTTTGAACCGCGCGGAGCCGGCGCAGGTCTTTCCATGGGTACCGGAGCGGCCGTAACACCTTTGATCATCTCTTACCGTAGGTGAGCAAGGACGACCAAAATGGACAGGCAAGGAGGGCTATTTATTTGGCTTGGGGCGTCAATCTTTCTGCTACTTTCGTCGCAAGCATTTCTGTGGATTTTTTTGCACCGGCGGCGCGTTAAAATGCGTCATTTCTTTATCGGCACACCGGGATACTTGGATTTCAAGTACATAGGATGGTGCAGAGAACACGAACGCGGCTACCTCACCATAGTTATCGTGCGTGTCGTTCTAGCCTTTAGCCTAATTCTGGCGATTTTGCTTATACAGAAGGCGCTGAAAGGAGGTGCTTAAGCGTTCAAATCCCACTCGGGAATGGCTGAAACCCGACCAGCTCACCGGCCCATCCGGGATGCTGTAGCGTTGCGCCCTTGTGGCCGCACGCGGTGCACCGCGCGCGTCGTCTCAGTTTGTCGCTCGATGCGTTGGCACCCCAACGGATCATGAGCGGCACAAAGGCCATTGGAGCATGATGCTGGCATCGTTCGCACCACGCCCATACCCACGAATTGTGCTTGCGCAATTCAGCCAAGGTCGGGACGGTGCTGTTCGCGTCTCTCCGCATCGGGCAATCCTAGCGGCGTCTAGCCTGGAGTGAAACAGAAGGAAGTCGCATCGGGCGTAATGTGCACCATGGTCGCAAGCCAGATGGCAGCACTTATTACGAGCGCATTGCCTATTAGGAAGCGGTTGAAGGTTCCTCGGTCGGTCTTCCATTCGCCCCACTGCGCTACCGTCTTCAAGCCGATCCATGCGCCGATTGGCACAAAATCCATATGTGAAATCAGCACAGGGAAGACGGCCAATTCAAATAGGCCAACGATGAAATTTTGGCCGTAGTCTTTTACGCGCGCTGAGGCACTTGCAGAGAAAACGTCCTCCCATAACCAAAGGTACAGAAAGCGACCTTTGAGTCTAAAAAATACATCCCCCTTTGGTTTTCTATACAGGTCCTTTGTAGCGGGACAGACAAGTATGGCTGTGCGCAGCAGGCTCATGAAGACTCGAATTCCGACCGCACATATTAGAAGACAAGGCACATAGCTGCCGTCGAATTTGATGTTCAACGAGCCAATATTCATTTTGAGCCGCGCCCGGCTAGTGCTTTCGACTTCGCCTAATCGTAGCGGGCGCGGTCAACCCCCGCAAGGTTGCCAAGGCCATTGACCGCGCCTTTTGCGAGTGGCATTTTTCAGACTGAAAAGGCTGAGCCACGTCAGTATGGCGTCGTTGGCATTGCAGCCGCGAGCCTCGACATGAACGCCAAATATTACGCTGATAATGTGGACCGTGCCCTGAGAAGCGGCGCAGCGATCCCGTCCGAGTCTGAATATCTGCATGAAGGTTTCAAACGCTTTACTTTGATTGCATCAACCGAACCGCCCACGGCGCCGCCAGCGCCGGCCGGATTGTCGGGACTGGAAAAAATCAAAGTCATGATGTTCAGCGACAAGTTGCTAGCGAACACGGAATTAGTACCGAGCTTGTTATCTGAGGCAGACGACTGGACGGAAGCTCACTTTGAGCAACTACTCAAAAGATCACCGCGTGCGCTGATCCGCTTTGCGATGGCGCATCGCGATTGGAACCATCTGCTGCAAATTTTCTTAGAGGCAACGTCCCCGCTTTGCTCCGTCGCGCCGGGCCGGTCCCGCGACAAATGAAAAGAAGACGGATGCTGCCCGGGGCGCCTGCCGGCTGCCGTCCCGGACATTGAAACAGGGGCCGGTTTCGCCGAACAACCATGGCGGCGGAAAACGGCGGGGCATGGTCAGGCCGAATTATAACGCGGGTTGATTGCACCGCTCGACCAAGACGCGATTGATCTGTACAACCGGCGAACGCTGGCGGGGAAACTCTATGCTGACAGGGGTGCGCCACCTGATTTTTGTGTTCGCCCTTTTGGGGGCGGCTGTCTCGGATTCGTGGTCGCAGCAACTGCCATCAGGTGGCGCAGCAGTTGCCCAGCCGCAGCCCTCTGCGAACGAGCGCGGCACCACGGAGGCACCATTCGTCGTCACGAGGGATAAGCCCTTTGTCCTAGAATTGAGAACGACAGGGGCGACTTATGAAGGTGTCGAAAAGGCGGAGACTGATCGAAAGCTTGTAGAATATGCTCGCGACCTCGACATTCTGACGGCCATTCTGGCAGGGATAGGTGCTCTGCAATTCTTCGTATTTGGCTGGCAAGGTTGGCAGCTAAAGCGATCGGTCGATTTCGGCGAGCGCCGCGATCAGATTTTGGAAAGAGCCGATTTGTGGCCGGGACCGGGAGAATTTGAATCAAAGCAGCATGGGCGAATGCGATTTAACATTACGGTCCACAACACCGGCAAAACCGTCGGTATTATCACGGACGTTTATTACAAATTGAGCACGGAGGCCGAATATGAGACTGGCGCCTTTACGCTACAACATTATCACCGGGAGGATGTCATTCCGCCGGATATGGCAGCGGGAGTACAAAAACGAACCGGCGCATCAGTAGAATTGATCGGAAGCGAGCCAAAAATCTTACATGGCTACATTCTTTACAAGGATGTTTTCAAAAACACTCGCAAATGTTCATGGAAGCATCGGGTATTGCGGGATGGGAATAGTGAACCACTTCCGGGCTGCTACAGCGAATGGGAGTAACGCATAGACTATCGGTCGGGACCATGTAATTCTAGCGGCACAATATTCATAGCAAGGCTGAACAATCATGCGGTTGCGCCAGTTTCGAGTGCAAGGTCTGTTTGGGCTGTTCGACCATACGATCCCGCTGAACTTGGATCATCGGATAACGATCATCCACGCCCCGAATGGCTACGGAAAAACTGTAATTTTGCAATTCCTTTCCGGCTTTTTCGGCGGCTCCCTAAGGGTCTTTAGAAATGTAGAATTCGTCCTAGTAGAATTTGATTTCGATGACGATCATACAATTACCATACGAAAGCGACCCGCCAACATTAAGAACGAGAAAACCGACGCTCCACCTTTCACAATCTCGGACCAAGTGGGTAAAAACGTACAAGAGACTTGGGACGGATGGTATCTGGACAAGCGCGAGGATAGGCGCAGTCACAACTTTTCTATGCTTGAACGACTCGTCCCAAGTCTCGTGCGGATTGGCCCGCGCGAATTTCGTGACCAACGAGTTGGCGACATTATCAGCTATTTCGACGCGGTCGAACGGTACATCGAATTCCTGCCTCCGGAGTTTCGGAGTCAGGTAGCTCCGCCAGAGTGGTTGAGCAAAAGACGGCGTTCAATTCACTGCCAGTTAATTGAAACCCAGAGACTTATGACACTGCAAAAGCGTGACGCAGGATATTGGGATCAAAGTCAGCCAGCCTTTATTCCTGCGGTAAAGACGTTTTCCGACGAACTTGCGGCTTTAATTGAGAAGACTTTAGCCGACGGTGGAAATGCCTCTTCGGCGCTTGATAGAACTTTTCCGAAGCGGGTGCTCACTCGCTTAGGCGATGTGGCCGAACCTCCCTCCGAAGACAGCTTGCGTGAGCGTCTAACTGAACTAGAGCACCTCCGGGCGCGTTTAACTGAAGTCGGCTTGCTTGACCGATCCGACGATAGCGCCCTTATTTCTCAAGAAGGCTTTGACAATGCCACTCGAAAATTTCTTGCAGAATATGCGGCAGACGCGGGAAAGAAACTGGAGCCTTACGAGTGGATTTTGCCGCGACTCGAACTTTTCAAGCGAATAATCAATGACCATTTTCAATTTAAAGTTCTGACGATTGTCCGTAGGGAGGGCTTCGTCCTAATCGACTCCCGAAACAGGAAAGTCGCTTTGGAGTCCCTATCGTCCGGTGAACAGCACGAGCTTGTTCTGGTTTACGGTCTGCTGTTCAAAACCCAACCAGGGACACTTCTTTTGGTAGACGAGCCGGAAATCTCGCTCCATATCGCTTGGCAGAAACAGTTCCTTTCTGATCTTCGACAAATAATCTCTTTGACGCCCATGGATGTGGTCCTATCAACTCACTCACCACAGCTAATCGGCGGTAATTTGGATTTGACCGTGCAACTAGAAGCGCCCGCGCAGACTGCTCTTCCCCTGGACAGCTAAAAATGTCGTTACAAGACGAAGTTACTGCGAGCAGTGTAGCAGCCGAAATCGTTTTGCTGAGAGCTGCCGCACGCAAAACAATTCTTATTGTCGAGGGAGGAACGGACGAAAGGTTGATGTCTGTCTTTGTTGATCGCGATCAATGTGACATTGTGATTTCCTACGGACAAGATAATGCTTTCGCGGCGCTTACTATCGCCCAACATAGGGGAATACCCGGCATCTTGTGCATTCTAGATACTGACTACCTGGAATTTCTGGATCGACTTCCGGATGATGAGGACGTGATTTTTACCGACGAGCACGATATGGAGGTGATGCTCCTTAAATCGTCTGCTTTTGATCGAGTTGTTGCCGAAATGGGATCGCACGAGAAAGTGCATGAGATTACTGAGCGAGGTACGGACCTGCGAGAAATTATAAGGGACACGGGACACGATATTGGAATATTTCGATTTTTGTCTTTGAGAAACGGATTAAACCTCACATTCAATAATTTACGATATGGTTTCATACATCGAAGAAATCTGGCAGTGAATCAATCAGACATGATAGACGAGGTATTTAATAATTCTATGCGTCGATGTGAGAACAAAGATGCGCTCATAACCGAGATTTCTGATTGGAAGGCAAGGCCACATGATGCCTGGCGCGTCTGTTCCGGTCATGATCTGACCGCAATTCTTGGAAGGGCATTGTTGTCGCTATTTGGCAACCATACGACTCAAGCAACTAGACGGGACGAGATTGAAAGTAAGTTACGCATGGCATTTAGTGCGGAGGACCTCCGCGCTACAAGACTCTTCGTCGCAGTTGTGCGGTGGGAGACGGCAAATCTACCGTTCTTGGTTTGGCGACAGCGCATACGGGTCGCCGCGGCCTAGATGAATGCCATTCCTCTAGATTCCCACTCAACTAAAGGCGAACCCAAATGTGATTGCGACCGCGGCAACGGCCACAACCAATCGGTAGGCGTGGGCGACTGGCGGGCGTCAGATTATCACTTTGTCGATCAGCGTCACGTCATCATCCGGCGCCCGCGAGCTATTGACCCGCTTTGAAACGGGCCAACGTTGCAGATAGTTTTCGGTCGCTGGTTTAAGCAGTTCGACGCCAACCTTGCCGGTCAGCCATGGCTCGTAATCTTTTTCAGCGAGCAGCACCGGCATCCGGTCGTGCACTTCGGCGACGAACTTATTAGGCTCAGTTATAATCATGGTGCAAGATTTGAGCGTCTCTCCGCTCGCCTTGTCCTGCCATTCATCCCAAAGCCCCGCTATCGTCAGTGCAGGCGAGCCATCTCGCGCGGTGAAGTACCAAGGCTGCTTGCCGCCCGGCGTGTCCTGCCACTCGTAGTAGCCCGACACCGGGATGAGGCAGCGGTTGCGGTTGAACGCCGAACGAAACATCGGCTTGGTCGCAACCGTTTCGTCCCGTGCGTTGAACGTGGCGAGCTTCATTTCCTTGAGCGGCTTCGACCACCACGACGGAATTAGTCCCCACCGCATTCGCTCAAGCCGACGCCTGCCGTCTTCGCCGAGTATGGCGTCGACGGTCGTGGTGGGGCAGACGTTGTAGCGGGCGCGCGTGTTCACTGGCGGCTGGTAAAGAGTCAGCAGGTACAGCGCGACGATTTCTTCCCAAGTCAGCTTGTAGGTGGCACGCCCGCACATTCGCCCAATATAAACCAACCTCGCCGCCGGGTTAATTGGCGCACGGAATGTCAGGGCCAAGTTGCGTCCCAAGTACTCTTGAACCCATTCGAAATAGCGGCTTCCCCATGTGCACTATTGCCTGACCGCCGTCCGGTATAGGTGCCAGTTACGGAGCCAATCGCGGGATCGTCTTGGCGCGCCATATTCAAAGAGTCCTTGGTAAAACCTGTCACGGTGAATGTTGAAACATATCCGTGGCTCCAAGTGCCGCGATAGGTCTTGTCGCCGGTTTTGGTCAACGTGATAGAATAATTGACGATCGCGTGTTCATTCAAGCGAATTACGCTTGGCAAGGCGCCCGTGCTATTTGAATCAACGTCAGTGGAACGCTTTGATTTAGGGGTCGGTGCTTTCCGTTCGGCGTTTCCTTCGCCGCCCGATATTGACTTGTCAGACTTGCCAACGGTCCCGCCCACACTGCCGGCCTGAGCAAAGGCGGCTGCCGGAAGCGGCATCAACATCACGAGGCTGGCGAGTATCGTAATTAGGCGCATGGCAGGCTCCCGAGCCGGTCCTCTGCGCCAACTTTGTCACAACGCCGAACCCGTTGGAAGCTGGCGCAAGGTTCACGTCGGTCATGCGGCGCACGTCGCCTTGCTGCAGAATGCGACATGCCGCCGTCCCCAACATTTCAAGTATTATTTTCCCGGTGTCGTCCTATTGGCACCGTCGGCACAGGATGCCCCAATGATGCGACACGCTTTCCCGCGCTTGCCGCATTCGTCAAGAACCGCCTGACGCGCATCCTGAATGTTCTCGCGCGCAGCAATAGACCAGCTCGGCGCAGACATCGCGAAGGCACCACAGGCTGTGCCAAAGAAACTGACTTCTGTGGCGCATTGCGCCGTTCCGCATTGTGATCGCGCGCCCGCCACGGCGTCTTTGCGCGAAGGCTGATCCCAGGCCATGCCCCATTTGGCGGCGTTGTTGTCGTAGACAATGGCACCCCACGGTTTGAGCCCGCCAATCTCGCGCAATCGCGTCAGCAGCCCCTGCGTGGCCTCTCCCGTTTGCGCCAGCTTGCTCTGCGCTTCGAACTCGCGGATCGCCGCCTTGAGGCCGTCGGCATCGGGCGAGCCGGGGTCGAAGTTTAGCTCGTAAAGCCGGTCGTGAACTTCCCGCAGCAGTCCCGGATCGCTAATAGGCGCTCTCTCGTCGGGCGCCCCGTGGATCGGCTTGGCGACGGCGACCTTGAACTGGTCGAGATTGATTCTGGCGATGTCAACAAAAGTGCCGTTGGGATAGCGGTTGAGATAGGCTTCGAAGAGCTGTGGATTCTTGGCATCCTTGATCGAATTCCAGAACGCAACTTCGAGGTCAGCCGCGGCAGGACCGACCGCTGCGCCTACTGGGTCGCCGGTTTGCGAAGGCGGCACGACATTGCTGGACGCAGGTTGAGCCGGTGTGGCTAGCGCTTGCTCCGGCGCCGGCGTCGACTGCACGGGTGCCGATGTCGACTGTTTAGGTGCCGGTATCGACTGCACAGGTGGCGCCCCTTGGGAAACCGGCATCAGGTACGGATTCGCAATCCAAACTCCGATTGAACCGGCCAAGACAATACCGAGCACGCAGAGGGTCAGCAGCGCGCGGCGCGACGACTGCAAGGGCTTGCGTGGTTCAGGCCGTTGGTCCACAGCATCGGGGCGAAGAGCCGCGACGTCTGCGAGCGCTCCCTGGAGCGCTTTGATGAGGCCCTGCACATCGGCCCGGAATCGTTCGTGCGTTAGTCGAACGGCATTGCGAGTAGCCAGTGGCCGGATGGCTTCAGGCAACTCATCCGGGCGCGGCATCCGCGCTTCATGCACCAGCACCGGGATCACCCGCTTGCCCTGCCGGAGCGCCGATTCGATTTCTATGCGCACGAAATCATTAGGATCATCGAGCCGGCGATTTCCGCGTTCGTCCCTTGCATCGAGCCAGCCGTTGCCGATCACCGCCAACAGCGCGTCGCACTGCGCAACTTGCGATTCCAGCGCACGGACGAAGTCTTCGCCGGCGGGAATATTGTCCACATCTATGAATAGCCGCTCGGCCGGGAAGGTCTGCTCTAGGCGACCGAGAAGCGCATGCGTGAACCCCGGCTCATCTCCCCGACGATAATTAATGAAAATTCTGCCGGTCATGTCACCAAGTACCGATTATCAAAAGGGGCGAAAAGCCTAAATAACCGAGTGATTTCGAAGAGGCAGCTTAGCATCACCTACCAACTAGTTGACGCTATATCAAATGCCCGCGGGTACGGAAGGTGTAAGCACAAAACACTTTCATACGGCTTTGGGCATCGGTTCGCTGCGATGCAGCGATACTTCCGGAAAAGAATAACCATCGCAGATGTTTGAGCCCCTGGTAGTGATTTCTCGACCAAAGTGATATGGAGCTTGCAGCCGGAGGAAAATCGGCCTTTGACGAGCAGGAGCACAAATGAGGAAGGCCATTGCGCCGATGGGAATTGCCGTCCTCGCCGCGCTTGTTGTAACCGCAACGTCGAGTGCGTCACTCGCGCAGGCCGGTTCGACCGGCGGCAGCGTTGGTAAGACTGACAAGTCGGTATCAGGAGGCGAGGAGCCCCATGCGCCGACAATCAGCCAAAAGCCGCAGCATCCACAAACTCACATCTTTGGGAGACCGCTTATAAACGGTATGGCAATCGACCACTGTGGGAAGAGGGGTAATGAAGCGTGCGACGAGCCAGCTGCCACGACCTGGTGTCGAAGCAAAGGATTTTTACGTGCAATTGCGTGGAAATTTGACAAGGTGCCGCGAGCTTTTCGCCTTCTCGATATGACAACTTGCGACACGTCGGCGGGCGCGCTTGTTTGTGGTGGATTTACCCAAATAACGTGCGAGTAAGTATTATCTAATCGAAGAATGCAAAATGTCGCTAATGCCCTTAGCTGCCGCGCGGCAGCTATCGGGACCAAAGCGACATTGACAGCCGCACCCGTTCGGCGACGATCCGGCCGTGGGATTCAACAAGCGCGAAATTGAAGACCGACGCCGTCAGGCTGCAGAGAAGGAAGCGTCTGCACGCCGCGCGACCAAGAAGCAAATCCTAGAGGACGCCGACCACCTGATTACGGTATGGAACGAACGGCAGGCCAAGCGGATGCCGATGCTGTTTTCGCCGACCATCGGCGCGGCCATCACTGCCGGCTATTGGTTCCTACGGGCGCGCTGCCCGGCCTGCCGTACCACGGGCGATGTCGACCTGCGGAC